>Ga0070698_100001156_pt1 | contig 29228 bp, 29 predicted proteins | sample KBSK1502metaG_FD_65477 | JGI IMG/M metagenome (GOLD analysis project Ga0070698, IMG submission 65477) | Corn, switchgrass and miscanthus rhizosphere microbial communities from Kellogg Biological Station, Michigan, USA - KBS K1-50-2 metaG | ecosystem: Host-associated > Plants > Roots >...
AGCATCCTCCGCTACCGCGGCTATCCCGTCGAGGAGCTGGCCGAGCGGAGCAGCTTCCTCGAGGTCGCCTACCTCCTGATTCACGGCGAGCTCCCCGATGCCACCCAGCATCGCGCCTGGGTGGACGCGATCACCCATCACACACTGCTCCACGAGAACATCAAGAAGCTGATCGACGGCTTCCATCACGATGCCCACCCGATGGGCATCCTCGTCGGCACCGTGGGCGCGCTTTCGACCTTCTACCCCGACGCGAAGGATATCTTCAACGCGGGGAGCCGCCAGATCCAGATCCTGCGTCTGATCGCGAAGATGCCGACGCTGGCCGCCTTTGCGGCGCGCCACGCCGTCGGCATGCCCTACGCCTATCCGGATAACGATCTCTCCTATGCGGGCAACTTCCTGAACATGATGTGGAAGGCCACTGAGCTGAAATACGAACCTAACCGGGTGCTGGAGCGGGCGCTCGACGTGCTGTTCATCCTGCACGCCGACCACGAGCAGAACTGTTCGACCAACGTGATGCGGGCGGTGGGTAGTTCGCACGCCGACCCGTTCTCAGCCACCGCCGCGGCCGCCGCCGCGTTATACGGCCCGCTCCACGGCGGCGCTAATGAGCAGGTACTACGGATGCTCAAGGAGATCGGGTCGGTCAGCCGGGTTCCCGAATACGTCAAGCGGGTCCGTACCGGTGAGCTGCGGATGATGGGGTTCGGCCACCGCGTCTACAAGAATTACGACCCCAGGGCGCAGATCATCAAGAAGGTGGCCGACGATGTGCTGGCGGTGACCGGTCGTAGCCCGCTGCTCGACATCGCGCTGGAACTCGAACGGGTGGCCCTGGCGGACGACTACTTCATCAAGCATCGCCTCTACCCCAACGTTGACTTCTACTCCGGCATCATCTATGCCGCCATCGGTTTTCCGGTCGAAATGTTTCCGGTGCTGTTTGCGATCGGGCGCACGCCGGGCTGGCTGGCCCAGTGGCAGGAAGGCCTGCTCGACCCGGAACAGAAGATCGCGCGGCCGCGTCAGGTCTACATGGGACCGGCCGAACGCCACCTGCCCGGGGTTCGCGCCGCTAGGGAAGCAGCCGGAACCAGCGGAGGCTGAAGAGGCCGCCGGCCACCAGGATGATGGTGCCGAGTGCCAGCAGCGGAACCGTGAGATCGAGCTTGGTCGTGACCCAGCCGATCCTTGCGCCGAGGTCGCTGTAAATCTTGCTCAACTGCGCCTCGTTGGCCGCGTAATAGTAGCGGCCGCCCGTCGCGGTGCTGATCTGCTGGAGCGCCTGCTCGTCGACGCCATCAACGACCCGGCCTTGCACCATGGTCGTCTGGTTCCGTTGCCCGATGCCGACCGTTTGGACCGGGATCTTGGCTTGGGCCGCGTTGCCGGCGGCGGTCGCCGGATCGATGCCGGTGTTCGAGGAGCCGTCGGTCAGCAAGACAACCATGGCATAGTTCTGGGACTTCGGGCCATTCGGGTCGGCGATGCTGGCGAGCTGGGCGACGGCGACCTGGATCGCGTCACCGATCGCCGTTCCGCCACCCGGCCGCAGCGTGCCCAGCGCATCTTTCACCGAGCCTTTGTCCGTGGTCAGCGGCGCGACCACCTCGGCCCGCGCATTGAAGATGACGAGGCCGACCTGCGCGTTGCTCGGCAGCTTGTCGATCAGCGTGCGGCCCGCCGCGACCGCGGCCTCGATGCGGGTGGGCTGCACGTCGGTTGCCGCCATGGATCCCGACACGTCAACCGCCAGCATCACGCTGGTCTGACCCTTGGGGACTCGGATGGTCGCTTGGGGGCGTGCCATCGAGAACAGCAAGCCTGTCACGCCGGCGATGAAAAGGATCGCAGGGACATGGCGGCGGAAGCCCGGCCCCTTGCCCATCACCTGGCTGAGCAGCGCCAGGTTGGTGAAGCGCACCGCATAAGCGCGGCGGCGCTGCTGGCTCGTGATGTAGACGCCGACCAGGAGCGGGATCGCCAGCAGGCCGAGCAGTAACCAGGGTGACTGGAAGCTCATGCGCTCGCCGGCGCCAGCCGCCGGCCGCGCTGCGCCTCCCGTTGCATGATGAACGCAACCAGCTGGGGCACGAGCTCAGCGGCGGTGCTGAACTCGGCGACCGCCGCCCGAGCCCGAAGCAAATCGGCCCGGATCGTCTCGCGCTGCTCTGCCGCCGCCTCCTGGAACCGCGCCCGCAGCTGGGCACTCCGGGTGTCGACCAGGATTTGCTCTCCACTTTCCGGGTCCTCGAAGATGACGACCCCCACGTCGGGGATCTCACGCTCTCTCGGATCCGCGATCCAGACGGCGACGACCTCGTGGCGGATCGCCAGCGAGCTCAGCGGCTGCTGCCAGCCACCGGGCGTCATGAAATCACTGATGAGAACCATCATCGAAGGGCGGTGGATGAGCCGGCCCGCCTCCGTCAACGCGCGACCGAGGTCAGTCGGACCGTCCGCCGGCCGTTCGGCCGCCCGGTCCATCCGCGCAATCAACTGCAGCAGCGCGGTGCGGCCCGCCGACGGCGGGATGATCGCGCGGACACGGTCGTCGAAGAGCAGCGCGCCCACGCGGTTTCCGCGGCCGATCAGCAGTTGCCCGACGACCGCCGAGAATTCGAGCGCCAGCTGCCGCTTGAGGCAGCGTGCCGTCCCCCAATCGAGCGAGCGCGTGATGTCGACGAGCAGCCACGCATCGAGGCCGCGGTCGGGAAGCGACTCCCGGACGTAGGGCCGGTCCGAACGCGCCGTGATGTTCCACTCGATCGTGCGCGGGTCGTCGCCGGCCTGGTACTCGCGCACGTCGCTGTACTCGAGGCCGGCGCCGCGCAGGCTCGAGCGTTCGTCGCCGCCTGGGTGGAATCCGAGGCGTCGCAGCACGGGCCAGCGCGAGCGGCGCAGCAACTGGTCGACTGCGACGCCGCCCGTTACGACGTCAGGAGGCAACCCGATCTCCGAGGTCGATGCGCGGGGGCGGGAACCGCTCGAGCACGCGCTTGACGATCGTCTCGGCATTGACCCCCGCCGCGATCCCCTCGTAGGTCAGCACGAGGCGGTGCCGGATCACCTCGGGGGCCACTTCGCTCAGGTCGTGGGGCAGGACGTACGAACGCCCGCGCATGAAGGCCAGCGCCCGACCGGCCGCCACGAGGTTGATCGACGCCCGGGGGCTCGCGCCATAGGCGATCGCTGGCGCGAGGTCTTCGAGGCCTTTGACCTTCCCCGGCCGGCTGGCGTAGGCGAGGGTGGCGGCATAGGTGCGCACCGCTGGATCGACATAGACCTCGGTCACCGCCCGCTGCATCTCCTTGAGCTGGTCCAGCGTCACCGCCTGCCGGAGCTCGATCGCCGGGCCGGTAATCCGCTCGACGACGACGACCTCTTCCTGGAAGGACGGGTAATCGACGAGCACCTTCAGCATGAAGCGGTCGAGCTGGGCCTCGGGGAGCGGGTAGGTCCCGTCGGTCTCGATCGGGTTCTCGGTCGCCAGGACGACGAACGGCTCCGGAAGCGGATGGGTGTCCTTGCCGATCGTGACCTGGCGTTCCTGCATCGCCTCGAGCAAGGCCGACTGCACCTTCGCTGGCGCGCGGTTGATCTCGTCGGCCAGCAGCAAGTTGCAGAACACCGGGCCCAGCTCGGTCGAGAAGTCGCCGCGGCCGGGGTTGTAAATGCGCGTGCCGATGAGATCGGCGGGAACGAGGTCGGGGGTGAACTGGATCCGGCCCGCGGCGCCGCCGATCACCTGGGCAAAGGCCTTGACCGTAACGGTCTTGGCGAGTCCGGGCACTCCTTCCAGCAGGACGTGGCCCCCAGAGAGCAGCGCGATCAGCAAACGCTCGAGGAGCCGGTCCTGGCCGACGATGAGGCGCTTGACCTCGAACAGGATCTGCTCGATAGGCGCCGGGACGCGCGCGGCGAGTTCCCGTGCCGTGTTCGTCGGGCTCGCGGCTTCCTCGCGAGCCAATAGCGGTCGATTGATCATGAGACCCTCCATGGCATGACAGTCCTCCGATTGAACCCGGTCGAGATGAGTCCTTTCTGAGCGACCCGTGAGGGAAACCTAAGATTGGTCGATGGGAGTACAGCGCCTTACGCCGACGGTTTTCGGCCCGGTGGCCTTGCCGGCCTCGACGCTGGTCGGCGTGCAGGCCCTCGCTGAGCCGGGCTACCTGATCGAGGTCGAGGCGATCGCGGTCATGGACGACGCCTGAACGTATTCGCGTCGCCTAATTCGGAAACCGATCGCCCGGCGGTTGTGCGGTAGGGTAGCGCCGTGGGAATGATGCCGCCGGGGCACGGCGGCCCGTCGATGTTCTGGATGTGGGGCCGCAGGCGCTCAAAGATTGCCGAGACCGGCCCCGCGAATAGCGGCCTCACCGGCGACCCGGTGATCGAGGAGCCGCAGGAGCCGCAGGGCCCAAAAGATCTGCGCAGTCGCTGGCGCAATCTCAAGGAGTCGGTCCGGGGCACCGCGGCCGCGCTCCCCAGGGTGATTCAGCTCGTCTGGGACGCCAGCCCCCCCATCACGGCCGGTCTGTTCACGGTGACGGTGGTCGCGGGCGTCATCCCAGCAATCTCCGCCTACACCTCGAAGCTGCTGGTCAACGCGGTCGTGCTGGGCATCGAGGTCCACAACCATCCAGCCACCATCGCCGACGCAGTCCGGTTCGATTTTGGACCATTGAAGACGCCGGCCTTTACGACGGTCAACGGGATCATCTTCCTTGCCATCCTTCAATTACTGATCTTCGCGCTCATCGCCTTTCTCAGCACCGCCCGCAACATCACGCAGCAGCTTCTGCAGAACGCGGTGTCGATGCGGATCCAGTTGATGGTGATGGAGAAGGCGGCCTCGCTCGACCTCGCTTTCTACGAGGACCCGGCGTCGTACGACCTGCTGCGGCGCGCGCAGACCGATTCCATCAACCGCCCCGTGCTGATGATCTCCACCGCTTTCGGGCTGGTTCAGACGGCACTGACCTTCGTGACGATGATCGCGCTCCTCGTCGTCGTCAGCCCGCTGCTCGCGCTGTTGGCGCTCCTCTCCCCCGTCCCGGCTTTTATCGCCGATACCCGGTACGGGTGGCGAGGCTACAACATCGCGCGCTGGGGTTCCCGGTTGCTCCGCCGGATGAACTACCTCGTCACCCTGCTGACAACCGACAGCTACGCCAAAGAAGTCAAACTGTTCGGGCTCGGGCGCTACTTCATCGACCGCTACCGCCTGATCGGGAATACCTACTACGGGAGGCAGCGCCGCCAGGTCGTGCGCCGCTATCTGGTCGGGTTTCTCTGGGGCAACCTGAGCACGATAGCCACCTCGGTGACCTATCTATATGTGGCGCTGCAGGCGATCATCGGCAAGCTCACGCTCGGCGACCTCACGCTCTACACGACGGCGGCCCAATCGGTGCAGAATTCGATCCAGGGCATCCTCGGCGGGTTCTCCGGCATGTACGAGCACAATCTCTACCTGAGCAACCTGTTCGAGTTGATGGAAACGAAGAGTGTGCTCCCCACGCCGGCCAACCCGGTCCCGGTGCCGAATCCGGTCCGCGGTGAGATCCGCTTCGACCACGTGAGCTTCGCCTACCCGGGAGCGACCGAGAATGCGCTGACGGACTTGAGCTTTACCGTCTCGCCCGGAGAGACGATCGCGATCGTCGGCCGCAATGGCGCCGGGAAGACCACGCTCTTCAAGTTGATCTGCCGGCTCTACGATCCCACCGAGGGCCGCATTCTGATCGACGGCATCGACATCCGGGACACCGATCCGGCTCAGCTCCGCGCCCAGATCGGTGGCATGTTCCAGGACTACGTCACCTACCAGGCGACCGCGGCGGAGAACATCGGGCTCGGAAACCTCGGCGCGATCGCCGACCGCGAGGCGATCCTGAAGGCAAGCCGGCAGGCGGGTTCCGACGGTCTGATCGCCGGCCTTCCCCAGGGCTACGAGACGGCGCTCGGAAAGTGGTTCGATGCCGGCGTCAACCTGTCGGGGGGCGAGTGGCAGAAGGTCGCGCTGGCGCGCGCCTTCATGCGCGACGCGCGCATCCTCCTTCTGGATGAGCCGACGTCCGCACTTGATGCCCAGGCGGAATACGAGCTCTTCGAACGCATTCACTCCCTGACACGGGGTCGTACGGCGGTTTATATCTCGCACCGCTTCTCAACGGTCCGGCGCGCCGATCGGATCCTGTTCCTGGAGCACGGCCGCCTCGTCGAGCAGGGAACACACGAGCAACTGATGCGACTCAACGGCCGTTACGCGCGCCTGTTCCGGCTGCAGGCCTCCGCCTATACCGGGGAGGACATTCTCCCCGAGGATGTCGACCTGGACATCGCGCCGACCGCGTGACGCGGCGCGGATGGGCCCTCTTCGCGGCGATGGCCGTCATCTGGGGTATTCCCTACCTGCTGATCAAGATCGCCGTCGGCGAGCTGACGCCGGCCAGCCTGGTCCTTCTCAGAACGGCGCTCGGCGCGGCGCTGCTGCTGCCGGTGGCCGCGGCTCGCGGCTGGCTCGCTCCGCTCTTTCCCTACTGGCGATGGGTGCTCGCCTACACCGTCGTCGAGGTTTCGCTGCCATGGTTCCTGCTCGCCGATGCCGAGCGCCGGCTGTCGAGCTCGCTGACCGGCTTGATGATCGCCGCCGTCCCCCTGATCGGCGCGGTGCTCCAACTGCTGACACGTGCCGACGACCGCTTGGACCGGCGTCGGGTTACCGGCTTATTCGTCGGCCTGATCGGCGTTGCCCTCCTGGTCGGTCTCAACGTATCCGTCAAGGACCTGGGGGCTGTCGCTGAGGTGAGCCTGGTTGCTCTCGGCTACGCGGCCGGCCCGATCATCATCGCCCGCCGGCTCCCCAGCCTGCCGGCCGTGGGCGTGGTCGCGGCATCACTGGTACTCACCGCACTCCTCTACGCCCCGCTGGCGCTGCCGCAACTACCAAGAGCGGTGCCGTCCGGCCAGGTGCTGATGGCGGTCCTGATTCTGGCGGTGGTGTGCACGGCGCTCGCCTTCCTGCTGTTCTTCGCCCTCATCGGCGAAGTCGGCCCGGTGCGCGCGACCGTGATCACGTATTTCAACCCCGCCGTCGCTCTGCTGCTGGGCGTGGCCGTGCTGCACGAGCCCTTAACGCTGGGGGCGGTCGTCGGTTTCTCGCTGATCCTGGTGGGGTCGGTGCTCGCGACCAGGCGGACTAGTGCGCTCGCTGGCTCCGCGCGTGCCCCATCATCGAGTGCTTGGGGAGCTGCAGCACGGTATAGACGCGAGCGGCGGCGCCGATCCCAAGGATGAGGAAGATGGCGGCCAGCACGAAGAGCGCGATGAACGCCAGGCGGTCCGCGGCGTACACCGTCAGGTAGAGGACCGCCGCAACCGCCCAGAAGGCAGCCACGGCCGCGGCGAGCCGAGCCCAGACCGGCACCGATGTCCGGTAGCGCTGGTCCGTGCCGAGATTCAGCGGGATGCGCGCCGCCCACGCCGGCTTGACGGCCCATACCCAGGCGAGGAGTGCCCAGAAGACGACGTTGAGGATGGCGAAGATGCTCAGCAGAACACGAAGGAAGGTCATGGCAGTGAAACGTTACGATCCAGCTAAAACCTGCGGCGGGATCTGACGGAGGAGGGAACCAATGAAGGGTCGGGCGAACACAGCGGTTCGAACTCGTTTTGCCGGATGGCCGAAGCCGGCGTTACAGTTCTTTCACGGCCTGAAGCGCGACAACAGCAAGGCCTACTTCGAGGCCCACCGGCAGGTCTACGAAGAGCAGGTGCGACAGCCGATGGAGGCGCTCCTCGCCGAGCTCGAGCAGGACCTGGGGCCGGATCTCGAGGTCAAGATCTTCCGCCTCAACCGCGATCTTCGCTTCTCTCCGGATAAGCGGCCGTACAAGGAACATCTCGGCGCGTACCTCTCCAGCGCCCGGGCGACCGGCGTTTACCTCCAGGTCTCGAACGACGGCCTGTACGTCGCCATCGGCTCGCACGAGATGGCGCCCGATCAGCTCACCCGCTACCGTGATGCGGTCGCCGGAAAGGACGGCGAAAAGCTGGCTCGCATCGTCGCCGCACTTGTCAAGGACGGCTATCAAGTGACCGAGCCGAGCTTCAAGCGCGTCCCCGCCGGATACCCGGCGGATCATCCACGCGGCGACCTGTTGCGCTGCAAGGGGCTCATGGCAAGCCGGAACTGGAAGCCCGGTGACTGGCTGCAAACCGTCGAGACGAAAGTACGCGTCCGGAAGGCGATCCAAGATAGCAAGCCGCTGTTCAGCTGGCTCGACACGCAGGTAGGGCCGAGCCGCGAGCCCGCGCGGCAGACGCGCTGAACACAGCCGGACCTCCACAGCTCGAGCCAGTGAGTCGCTGAGTGGAGACGACCGCGCCTGCCATCTTCGAGATCGGCTTTGTCCTCTTGGTGGCGGCGATCGCCGGCTGGCTCGCTCGACGCGCCGGGCTCCCGGCGGTGCTCGGGTACCTGGCGACCGGGCTGCTGGTTTCGCCCTTCACGCCCGGGTACATCGCCGACCGCCATCAACTCCAGGTCTTCGCCGATCTGGGCGTCGTGCTTCTCCTCTTCGAAGTCGGCATCGAGCTCGATGTCGCTGAGCTCGGGCGGGAGCGTGGGAGCCTTTTCTGGGCGGCCCCGCTGCAGACGGTCGTAACGGCGCTGGTCGGGTCGGCGGCCGGGCTCGTTCTCAAGCTTCCCCTGGCCGGCGCGGTTCTGCTCGGCCTCTGCCTCGCCCTCTCCTCGAGCGTGGTCGTGGTCAACATCACACGCAGCCGGCGGCGCACGACCGACGCCGCGACCGACCACGTGCTTCTGGGCTGGAGCGTCTTGCAGGATGTGGCCGGCGTGACGCTGTCGATCATTGCTCTGATCGCGCTGCGACTTCAACCGAGCTCGGGCACGACGGCCGTGACGCTGGTCTTGCTCTACGCGATTATTGTCGTGATCGCGACCGGACTCCTCCCGCGCCTGCTCCGGCAACTCCGCCAGGAACACGATCTCTTCCTCATCGTCTCCGTCGCCAGCGCCCTCGCGCTCGCCGGCGTCGGCGCGCGCTTCTTCGGCATCCCACTCGCCCTGGCGGCGTTCGTCTCCGGCCTCGCCATCAGCGAGAGCCACGAAGCCTCGGAGGCGCGCGAACGATTGCTCCCGTTTCGCGATGTCTTCGCGGTCCTGTTTTTCGTGGCGATCGGAGCTTTGATCGATCCGGGCGCGCTGCTCAAAGGGTTGGGCTGGCTGGCGCTCTTGCTCGTGCTCCTGGTGGTGGCCAAGGTCCTGCCCATCTATCTCCTGGCGAGGTTGGGGCGCCTTCCCGGCCGCCCGCGCCAGATCGCAACCGGCCTCGGTCAGATCGGTGAGTTCAGCTTTGTGCTGGCCACAATCGGGGTCAGCCGGCAGGTGATCCCGAGCGAGCTGTATGCGGCGATCCTCGCCGCGGTCGTGATCACTATCGCCGCCTCGACCCTGCTGGTGCGAGTTGGCTACTCGAAGCCGCTCGCATCCTGAACCAAGCGACGGAACCGAACGCCGAGCTGGGCGTGTTTAACAAACATGAGCGATCCGGACCAAAACCTGGTTGCCCGATGCCTCGTCGGCGATGAGGATGGCTTCGCCGGGCTCTTTCAGCGGCACCAGGCACGGTCTCTGCGCACTGCCCTTGCGCTCGTCGGCGACGTGGCGACGGCGGAGGAGGCCCTGCAGGAGGCCTTCGTCCGTGCCTTTCGAACCCTGAACCGCAAACGGGCCAATGTCAGCTTCGCAACCTGGCTGTATCGCTACGTGGTGTGGGCGGCCCGACGGCAATCGAGCAAGCGCAGACGACATTCCGCCGACCCGCTTGGTTCGGAGCCCTCGACGACGTCAGATTTGGATCGCTCCGAGCTGCGGCTCCAGCTCGTCGCCGCCATCCAGGAGCTGCCGATGGACTTCCGGGAAGTTCTGGTCCTCCGTTTCTATTTGGACCTGTCGGTTGAGGAGGTCGCTCGCATCCTTCGCTGCCGGCCTGGAACGGTGAAGTCGCGCACGTCTCGAGCGCTTGATCAGCTCGCCACGTCGGGCCGGCTGGCCGGTATCGATGAAGGGAACCATTCCATTGGAGGTCAACATGTCGTATCGGGAACTTGACACCGCGGCGTTCTCTCACCTATTGAAAGCGGAGCTCAACACAGTCGCACTTCCGCCGTCGGCCTGGGTGCGACTCGCGCCACGCATTATGAAGTCGGCCCCGAGCCGGGCCTGGCGATGGACTCTATCGGCCGGATTGGCGGGGGCCGCTGTTGTGCTCGCCGCAGGCGCTGCCTTTGCCGTGTCTTCGCTAACAGGCCATATCGTCATCCATCGTGTTCCGGCTCCCCTCAGTGGGTCAGTGAAGCCGCTACCCAATTCGATCACGCCCCCCTTTCCCACGACACTGGCCGACGCCCAACAACGAGCCGGTTTCACCGCCCTCACCCTGGCGGGTGACGATCGGGCAAGCCTGGAGGGAGTGCTCTACGCGCCTTCGGCCAATGGGCTACGCGGCTCTGTCGACCTGATCTACAAAATCGGAGTTGCCAAAGTGCAGGTGGTTGAGTCGCTCGACACCCGCGGACTCGATGCACCGCTTGACGTGTATCTCAAGGCTTACCCATCAGGCCTGGCTGGAGTTGGGTCATCGGTCGACACGGACACGATCGAAGTGATCGGCGGTACCGAGTATCTCTTCTTGCGGTCGCGCGACGGCAGCCGCACCGACATGGTTATCTGGAAGAGCGCGAGCGGTATCGTCGTGCACCTGGCGCCAGCCTACTCAGCGGACTACCATCCGAACGGGCTTGATCGGCAAACGATTCTCGAAGTGATCGCACACGTGCAGTAGCTAATACTTCGCGAAGAACTCGACGACGCGGTTTTCGTCGGCCGGTACATCGATCTCGCTGCGCTGCGGCCGATGCGCCACCTTCCCGCTCAACGCCCGCTGGTCGGCGGTCAGCCATTCGGGGACACGAAACCCAAGGCTGATCGCATCGCGGACGAGCGGCTCGATGGCGCTGCCGGGCTTGATCGAGATCGTCTCGCCGGGCCGGACCTCATACGAGGAGCGGTTCACCCGCTCACCGTTGACCAGGACATGGCCGTGGCTCACGAATTGTCGAGCCTGGGCGCGCGTGCCGGCGAACCCCAGGCGGTAGACGACGTTGTCCAGGCGCTGCTCGAGCTGGCGCAGCAGCTCCTCACCGGTTGCCTCCGGCCGGCGGCGGCTGGCGTCGAAGTAGCGGGCCAGCTGCCCGGCGGCGACGCCGTAGAACCACTGAACCTTCTGCTTCTCTCTCAACTGAAGCAGGTAATCGGAATCGCGCTTGCGGCGGCGCCCCTGTTGCCCCGCGCGGCCCTGTTGCCCAGGCGGGTAGGGGCGGCGCGTGCGGCCGCTCTTGCCCGCAACCTGGCGCGCCCCCTTCAGGCCGAGTTCGACGCCGGCCCGGCGGGAGAGTTTTTCGACGGATCGACGGGGAGCCACGGGGAACCTATACCTCTGTATACGGGTCTCCTAAACCCTTAACCCCCTAATGAAGGTAGCGGCCCGAAGCCTGTCCTAGGGGACGGCGTCAACTGTCACATTCACCGTTGTCGCGACCGCGACCGCCTTATAGAGCGGTCAACGACGCTTGTAGTGTTCGACGAGATCGAGCGCCTCCGTCTGGGTAGGCCCGGAGAGGCGGAACCCCATGTCGATCCGCTGAAAGACCGATGTGTCGGCGCGATGGCGTACGCCTTCGATCGTGACCTCGACCTGATCCAGGTGGACTCCAGAATCGCGCGCCCGGCCCTGCACCAGAAGTACGCCGCAGGCAGACACGCCCGCCAGGAAGGCTTCGGCCGGTGTGATTTGTTCACCCGGCCCGCCGAGGTGGGTCGGCTCGTCGATCACGAGCTGGTGGTTGCGCACCTGGTTGACGGCGCGCCCAGGGGTTGGGCTGCTGGAGGATAAAACCCGATTGATCACGAGGTCGTCAGTGGACATCCGGGCCTCGCTTCAAGCCGGCGGCGCGCTTGGCTTGCACACGGCCAAGGAATCGCTCGAGGTCAATCACCACGCGCTCATGCGTGCCGCGAGCGATCAGCTCGACATCGTCGAAGGCCGAGACCTCGAAGTCGACCCGGCGTCCGTCGACCGCGACCACGCGAGCGGTAACCCGAACCTGCATGCCCACCGGTGTGGCCTCGAGATGCTCGATGCGCAGCCGGGTACCAACGGTGGCCTCGCCGGATTCGAGCTGTTCGGCAATCGCACGAACCGCCGCCGACTCGAACCAGTGACAGAGAACCGGCGTGGCCAGCACCGTCACGCCGGCATTCTGGAACCGGTCGGCGCCGTGTTCAGGCCGGACCACCTGCTCGAGATTCCCTTCCTGGCCCACACCGATCGACCTCACAGGTGCCACTTTACGGGCTGACCGCTAACTCATGGGTCATCACTGACCACATTGTCCGCCGATCTGGCAGCCGGCGGTCGTGCCAGCCGGCTGCGCCCATCAGCCGATCGCTAATTCAGCGCGAGAGCTGGACCGCCAGGCCAGACGCGCAAGCCGAATCCTTCTGGATCGTGAATCCGGCAGCAGCGTTGAACCGGTCGGGAGCTTCCGGCAGGTCCGACGCGGCGACGTTGACCGTCATCCTGCTTGCCTCGATCGTGATACCCGCTGTCGGCGTCGAGTCGATCGAGGCTACGCAGAAGTCGTGCGGCGCAGTGGCCCCGCCGGCCAGGGTGGCCGTATGAGCATGCCACCCGGTTGGATTTTGGCGCGAATCCCTGCCGAGGACGGGATGGATGGTCGCGACGAATACCTTTCCTGTCCTGAGGTCCGCCCACGCCAGGCCCACGACCGGATTGGAGTTGATGAAGTCGTCTGCCTGGATCGGGATGTTGCCGCCAGTCGTGAGCGTCAGCTTGGCGAGGTTTGAATTCTGCAGCGCCGCGCTGAACGAACCGACCGCCAGGTACGCCGGACCGGCGACACCCGCCTGCGCACCCGGCGCGCCGAGCACCGCCAACGCGAGCGCCGACAGCGCGATCGAGATGAGAGCCTTTTTCATGCGAACCTCCTTGAGGTTGGTTGGTTCGCTCAAGGTAGCCTCGCTTCCCTAGCCCAGCTAGGGGAAAACTACCTGTTCGCGGTACCTGTCTTGCGCTTGACCATGTGGCGAATGCCATTTATCGTGGCTGTGAGGAGCTGGTATGTCACCCGTCGATGCGGCGGAGCAGGTGCTGACGTTCCCAGCCGCGCAGGCCAGCCACAATCTCCCCACCCAGCTGACGTCTTTTGTCGGCCGCGAACGGCAGCTCGCCGAGATCGGCCGGCTCCTGGGAAAAGCGAGGGCCCTCACCCTGGTCGGGGCTGGCGGTTGCGGAAAGACGCGCCTCGCCCTGGAGGCTCTCGCGACCCTTAGTCCTCGTTACGCCGACGGCGCCTGGTTCGTCGATCTTTCCCCCGTCGTGGACCCTGCCCTTATCCCCCAGGCCGTCGCGACCGTGCTTGGAATCCGCGAGGGGTGGCGACGTCCCCTCATCGAGACCCTGGCCGATGACCTGAGTGAGCGGGAAATCCTCTTGCTGCTCGACGGGTGCGAGCACCTAGTCGGCGCTTGCGCCGTGTTTGCCGAGCGTCTCTTGCAGTCGTGCCCGCGATTACGCGTGCTGGCGACCAGCCGCGAACCGCTGGGCGTTCCGGGCGAGATCAACTACCGTGTTCCCTCCCTGGTCCTCCCGAAACTCGAACCCGCGCCAACAGCCGAGACCCTGACGGAGTCCGAGGCAGGCCGGCTCTTTACGGATCGCGCCGCGCTCGCCGACCCGGCCTTTCGGGCCGACGGCCGCAACGCCGCGATTATCGCCGAGATCTGCCACAAGCTCGACGGCATCCCGCTCGCGATCGAACTGGCGGCGGCGCGCGTCCAGTTCCTCTCCGTCGAGGGGATCGCGGAGCGACTGAGCGACCGCTTTCGGCTCCTCACCGGCGGCAGCCGGACCGCGATGCCCCGCCACCAGACCCTACGCGCCACGGTCGACTGGAGCTACGAGCTGCTCGGCGATGCCGAAAAGCTCGTCTTCCAGCGTCTGGGTGTCTTCAGCGGCGGCTTCAGCCTGGATGCCGCCGAAGTGATCACTCGAGAGAAACCGGGCGAGTCCTTCGAGCTGCTGGCCCAGCTGGTCAACAAATCCCTGGTGATGCGGGAGGATCGACGCCGGGGGGTCGAGCGCTACCAGCAGCTGGATACGATCCGCGACTACGCCCTGGACCGCCTCGTTGCCAGCGGTGAGGTGGAGCAGCTCCGTGGGCGGCACGCTCAGTACTTCGTGGCACTCGCTGAGGCCGCCGCCCCAAAGCTGCGAGGACCGGATCAAGTCTCCTGGCTGGAACGACTCGAAGACGACCACGACAATCTCCGAGCCGCGATGGAGTGGTGTCGCGCCACGGATCCAGAGGTCGCGTCGCGCCTCGCGGTGGCACTCGGTTGGTTCTGGTACGGCCGCGGATCGCTGCGGGAAGGTCGGGACTGGCTGCAAACCGCGGTGTCGTACTCAACACCAAATAGCCACCGGCACGCCATGGCACTCCGCCGGCTGGGCAACCTGGAATACCTCCAGGGAAACTACGACGCCGGTCGTGCCCACACCGAGGAAGCGCTGGCGATCTTCGAGGCACTGGGGGATATCGAGGGGCAGGCCTCGTGCAACAACAACCTTGGCCTTTACCTCCATAGCGCGGGCGATCTGATCACGGCCACCGCCCTGACGGAGCGATCGCTCCAGCTAGGGCGTGAGTGCGGCGATCAGGCCATGATGGGTACCGCCTTGCTCAACCTCGGCACCTACGCCCTGGTCCGGCGCGAGCCCACCGCCGCCGAAAACTTCCTCGCCGAGAGCATCGGCATCTTTCGTCGGTTGCAGGACCGCCGCAGCATCGCTCTCGTCCTCGGGTTTCAGATTTTCGTCGCCCTCGAGCGCCGGGATCACCGCCGCGCCCGGGAGCTTGGTCGCGAGAGCGTCGACATTCTTCGCGAGCTCGGCGATCACTGGCTGCTCGCGGAGACCCTGTACCGATTCGCAACCTTGGCCGCGAGCGAGTCCCGCCCCAAGGATGCCTTGCGCCTGGCGGCAGCGTCAGGCGCGGTTCTCGAGAAGATGGGCGCCGTTGCCTCGCCGGCGACCACGCGCTTGATCGAGCCGTGGCTCGAGTCGGCACGCGCCAGTCTCAATCCAGATCAGGCCTCCGCGGTCTGGTCCGAAGGCGGCCAGATGACCCTCGAGGATGCGATCGGCCAGGCCCTCCGCGAAGGGTCCGGCGCCACGTCCGCTGAGCCGCCTGACCGGTCGGGACTGACCCGGCGCGAGGTCGAGATCGCCTCCATGGTCGCCGCCGGAATGACAAACCGTCAGATCGCCCAGAAGCTGTTCATCGCGGAGCGAACTGCCGAAGGCCATGTGGAACGCATCCGCAACAAGCTGGGCTTTCGCTCGCGCGCCCAGATCGCCGCGTGGGCGGCCGCGATGCGCCTCACGTCAGAGGCACGGCGTTTCGAGCGATAACGTCGGCAAACCATCGGGCGCTGCTCTTAAGCAGGCGCGTCTGGGTCGCATAGTCGACATGGATGAGCCCGAATCGCAGGCGATAGCCTTCCGCCCACTCGAAGTTGTCCATCAACGACCAGACGAAGTAGGCCTGCAACGAGACCCCCTCCTCCATGGCGCGGGCAGCCGCCCGGAAATGTCCGTCAAAATAATCGATCCGCTCGGGATCATGGCAGCGGCCATCCGGCCCGGCATAGTCGTGCAACGCGATGCCGTTCTCGGTAATCCAGAGCGGCAGCGTCGTCCAGTCTCGGTGCACCCGCGTCAGCACGGAGTACGACGCATCGGGACGGATCGCGACCTTCCCCGCGGTGATCGGTGGCGTCGCGGGCAGCTTGCGGGCGCCGCGCACGATGTTGGAGGCGCTCCCGCCGTGGTCTGGATCGGCCACGACCCGATGCTGCTCGTAGAAATTGACACCGAGGAAGTCCATCGGCTGGCTGATGGCACTGAGGTCTCCGTCCAGGACGAAACCGAAGTCCGTAACGCCGGCCCAGAACTCCTGAGCATTCTCGGGGTAGGCTCCTCGGAGCAGTGGTGAAAGGAACAGGCGGTTTTCAAGCCCGGGCACAGCTGCCCGACCGAGCCCGCTTGACTGAACCGGGTCCCGCTTGAGCTCCTTGCGTGCTGGAGACCAGCTCAGCGTGAAGATGGTTTCGGCAAGGGGCTGGACGGTAAGTTTCGGCCCTGCGGCCACGTTGCAGGAGAGGTCGCTTTCCGTACGGGATGCGGGCGTATGAGTGAAATGGCGCGACTTGACGAGTTGTCTGGTTGGTACCTCAAGTACCAGCTAGACTTCGACCGCCGGATGATCGATTACCGGTACCGGTCCATCAAACCGCACCTGCGTGGCCCGCACGGGCTCGAGCTCGGCCCCGCCGAAGGTGTGATGACCCGGATGCTGATCGCAGATTTTTCGTCCCTGACGGTTGTCGATGCTGCGGGCGAGCTGCTCGCCAGAATCCCGAGTCTCCCTAACCTCATGAAAGTGCACGCGCTCTTCGAGGAGTTCGAACCCGGCACGCACTTCAACACGATCGTGATGGACCATATCCTCGAGCACGTCGCGGAGCCGGTGGCCCTGCTCAATCGCGCCCGCGACTGGCTTGCGCCCGCCGGATGCGTGGTCGTGGGCGTTCCAAACGGGTCTTCGTTCCACCGGCTGGCCGGTGTCAAGATGGGAATGTTGCGCGAACCGTGCGAACTGAATGACCGCGACCGTGCACTCGGTCACCGGCGGGTCTACACTCGGGAATCACTATTTCGCGATCTTCAGAGAGCCGCCCTCAAGCCAAGCGCCTGGGGCGGCGTGTTCTTCAAGCCCCTGTCCAATCAGCAGATCCAGGACACCTGGACGCAGACGATGATGGATGGCTTCTACGAGCTTGGCAAGGACTTCCCCGAGTATGCGAACGAGATCTACGCTGTCTGCGAGCGCCCGGAATGAGTGCCGAATCCACGCTCGCCCGCGCCGGCTGGCAGCCGGTGATCTTCGGTGAACGTTTGCGGCGCGCGGACCTGCTAGCCCTGGTCCCGAGTTGGCCGCTGCAATCGTTTCGGTTGCACGTGCTACGTAACCATTCCTTCGAGTTCGTCGCGAGTGTCCTCAGGCCATTTCTCGCGTACGCGGGGTGGGAAGCGCAGATCACCTACAGCGACTACGACGATTCACTCAGCGAGCCGCCCGACCCAAAGGCGGACGTCGTCCTCGTCTGGGTCGACTTCGACCGATACCGGCTCGATGGTGACCAACTGGCGAAGTGGATCGACCGCCGCCTGACCCTTCTCCGTCAAGCCACCGATTCCCCCATCCTCGTCACCGATTGGGGCGCGGATGGCGATGCCGCGGTGCGATTCAATGCGGCCTTGCGAGCGTCGACCGAACGGTTGCCCGACGTGTGTGTCGCCGAGCAGTCGGCGATCGCCCGCTCGCTCGGCAAGGGTTACCTGGACCGACGCGGCGCGCTGGTCAGCGCGATGGCATTGAGTGACGTCGCCTGCCTGGAAACGGCGCGTCAGTTCGGACTCGGGGTAATGCCCGGAATTCTCGAGCCTGGCATCAAAGCGGTAGCCCTCGACTTCGATGGAACGTTGTACGAGGGCGTCCTCGGTGACGACGGTCCAGCGGGGATCGTGATCACGGCCGCGCATGCAGAACTTCATCGCCGCCTGCTCGAACTGCGTATCCGGGGAATTTTCCTTGCCGGTGTAACTCACAACGAGCCGGCCGATGTCGACCGCCTGTTTGCGGAGCGCAAGGACTTCGCGCTTCGTCGCGAGCACTTCTCGTCGCTGGTCGTCGGTTGGAGCCCAAAGCGCGATGGCCTTCGTCGCGTCGCAGGTGACCTGCGAATTGCCGCGGACGCCATCCTCTTTATCGACGACAATCCCGGGGAGCTGGCTTCGGCCGCAAGCGAGTTGCCTGGAATCCGCTGCTTCCACGCCGGAGAGCCGAGCCTCACCGTGCGCGCCGTAGGCCTGTTCCCGGGGCTGAGACGATCCGCCAGCACCGCGACGGATCGGCTTCGGGTCCGAGACCTGGCGGCCGCCGCCAAGCGCGATGAGAAGCAGCGCCAGAGCAAAGATCCCGATTCGTACCTGCGCTCCCTCGACGTCCAGCTTGGCTTCGCCGTCGATTCGCGAGCTGACCAGCGGCGCATGCAGGAGCTATCGAACAAGACTAACCAGTTCAACACTGCCCTCCTTCGCCTGTCGGCGACTGAGGTCGCGCGCTACATCGATGAGCCGGCACGGCATGCGGTCTCGATTTCGCTGCGCGACCGGCTGTCCGACAGCGGCGTCATCGGCGCGATGTTCACACGGCTCGACGGCCGGCGGCTAGTGGTCGACGAAGTGGATATCAGTTGCCGCGCCCTGGGCCGGCGGTTGGAACGGCTGATGATCATGGAAGCGGTCCGGCGGGCGATTGGATCGGGCGACGTAGCCGAGGTAGCCTTCGCGTTCCGACCAGGCCCTCGGAATACGCCGGCTCGCGAGTGGCTGGCCGAGGTTGCTGGGCCCTTTCCCGAGGGCGCCGGCTCGGTCTCAACGCCATGGAATGCCGCGGAGGTCGATCGCCTCCTGGCATCGGCGCCCGTTCACGTTCGTGAAGGACACCTGCTGAGGGAGGCCGCATGACCGACGCGGTCGATGTCGCGGTCCGCTCGGTCCTCGGAACCGTATTCGGCCGCCCGATCGCGCTAGACGAAATGCTGTCCGCCAAAACCGAGCCGGCGTGGGATTCCTTGCGACACGTCGAGGTGCTCCTTGCCGTCGAAGGAGCGCTGGACGTGCGCTTCGACGAAGAGGAGTTGGCGCAACTCGACAGTGTCGAGAAGCTCGTCCGGAGCGTGAAACGCCACCGTGCGGCATGAGATTCGCCTGCAGGGCCACGCCTACGAGATCCGCCCAGTCGAGATCGCGGACGCGGAGTTCATGCTTCAACTGCGGACCAACCCTGAGCTGTCGCAGCTCATTCACCCAACCTCGCCGCGGCTTGGTGATCAGCTCGCCTACCTGGAACGGTATTTCCAGACGGCGGGCGACTGCTACTTCATCGTGATCCGATCGGCAACGGGCCGCCGCGAAGGAGCCGTCGCCCTTTACGACATCGATCGGGCGCCAGGCCAGGCCGAATGGGGCCGCTGGATCATGCGTCAGGACTCGATGGGCGCGCCGGAAGCCGCGCTGTTGATCTATCGCGTCGGCTTCGATGTTCTCGGCCTCAACCGGATCTACTGTCGTACTGCCGCCGCGAACGCTAATGTCGTCGCCTTTCACACGGCATCCGGGTTGGAAACGAACGCCGGCCCCGCCCTGGCGCACGACTTCGGGGGTGTCATTTATCCGGCGGTGGAGCAGTTCGTGATGCACGACCGCTGGCCAGCCGTCGCGCGCACTCTCGACCAGCGAGCTCGGGCGGTCGCCCGCCTCCTGGCGCGATGATCGACCGGATGCGTTTTCACCATGTCGGCGTTGCGTGCCGCGACCTGGACAGCGAGGCGAAGGTGATGCTGAGCCTTGGCTACCGGGCCGAGGGCGCGGCGTTCACCGATCCCGGTCAGGGGATTCGTGGCCAGTTCGTTAGGGGACCCGGCCCGCGGATGGAGCTACTCGAGCAAACCCTCGGGTCAAGCGTGCTCGAGCCCTGGCTGGCCAAGGGCGTCAAGGCGTACCACTTCGGCTACGAGGTCGCGGCCCTGGAAGCCGAGGTCGAACGCCTGAAATCTGCCGGGGCCATTCTGGTCACGCCGCCGCAGCCGGCTGTCGCGTTCGGGGGACGGCGGATCAGCTTCCTCATGCTCAAAAACATGTTGCTGGTGGAGCTGATCGAGGCCGCCGGCGGCTGGTCGCCGTCTTCCTAGCTTAGGCCGCCACGGCCGACGCCGAACCATCGCCGGCGATAACCTCCGCGATGCGCTCGATGTGCTCGAGCGGCATCTCAGGGTACATCGGCAAGGAAAGGCTCTGTCGCGCCAGCCGCTCAGCGTTGGGGAACGCGCCGCTTGCGTAGCCGAGACTCTTCAAGGCACGTTGCAGGTGCAGGGGAACCGGGTAGTGGATCCCCGTATCGACACCATGTTGCGCGAGGCGCGCCCGGACGGCATCACGTTGCGGGCTTTCGACAACAAAGAGGTGGTAAACATGGCGCAGCTCCTCCGCATCATTCGCCGGCAGACGCAGGGAAACAGGCGCGAGGTGCTCCCGATACGCGTCGGCCAGGTAGCGCCGGCGGGCGTTCCAGCCATCGAGATGCGGTAGCTTCACCCGTAGGACAGCCGCCTGGATCGTGTCCAGGCGGTGATTCAACGGCGCCGCGACGTGCTCATATTTCGCTTTCTGGCCATAGTTGCGGAGCGCCCGAACAGTCTGCGCCACCTCGGTTGAATTCGTCACGAGCATGCCGCCGTCACCGAAGGCGCCAAGATTCTTGGCCGGATAGAAACTGAAGGCTGCCGCGAGCCCAAAGCTGCCAGCCCGTTTCCCGCCGAACATCGCGCCGTGCGCCTGGCAGGCGTCCTCGATGACGGGGATCCCAGTCTTGTCCGCGAGCGTAAGGATGCCATCGATGTCGCCCAGGCGTCCAAAGAGGTGCACCGGCATGATCGCGCGCGTGCGCGAGGTGATGGCCGCGGCGACGGCCTCGACGTCGACAGCGCCGTCGCGGTCACAGTCGACCAGGACCGGCTTGGCGCCGACCGTGAGGACGGCGCCCACCGTGGCGATGAACGTATTGGCGTGCGTGATCACCTCGTCGCCAGGCCCAACCCGGATGGCCCGCAGCGCCAGGTCGAGCGCGGAAAGTCCGGAGTCGACGCCGACGGCATATGCGACGCCGCAATAGGCCGCGAATTCGCGCTCGAACGCCTCGACGTCAGCGCCAAGAATAAAGTCGCCGCGCGCGATGACGGCCTGGATTGCCTGCGTCAGCGCGGGCTCCAACGAGGCGGTCTGCGCTGTGAGGTCGACGAACGGAATCCTTGTCACGCCGCGTCTTCCAAAGCCGCCCGGAGGGAGACGGGCGCTCCGCGCTGGTGGAGCGACTGATTGATCGCCGTCAGGATTTCAACGACCCGCAGGCCGTCGTTGGCGTCGCTCAGTGGGGACCTCCGGCTGACCACCGATTGCAGGAAGTGCTGGCACTGGTTTTTGAGCGGCTCGGTTGGCGGAACGGCCGGACTGACGACGTCACCGCGTCGGGTCACCAGCTTGAACTCGCCGAAGTTCTGGTAGCTGGGCTCGCGGATCGCGCCCTTATCGTAGATGCGGACGGGCTCGGCGCTCTCGAGGTCGTCGAAAAAAATCATCTTGTTCGTCCCGACCAGGGTGATCTCTCGAACCTTTCGGGGATCGAGCCAGCTCGCGCGGATGTTCGCGATCACACCGCTCGCGAACCCGAGGGTGGCGAAGGCCACATCCTCGACGCCGCCGCGCAGAAAGGATCCGCCCTGGGCGGAGACCCACTCCGGCGTCTGGTTCATGAAATGAAGGGCGATCGAGACGTCGTGCGTCATCAGGTCCCAGACGACGTTGACGTCGTTGCGGATCGGACCGAGGTTCGTGCGGGTGAAATAGAGGTACTGGAGGTCGCCGATCGCTCCAGAATGGACGACCTGCTGCACCAGGTTAATCGCCGGGTTGTAACGGAAGACGTGCCCGACCATCAAAATGCGGCCGGAGCCGACCGCAAGGTCGCGCAGCCGGCGTGCTTCCCGGAGGTCGGTGGTCATCGGCTTCTCGACCAGGCAGTCCTTACCGGCCTCCAGCACCGCCCTCGCCGCGCCAAAGTGGGCGGTCGCCTCGGTGGCGACGACCACGGCATCCACGGAGCGCTCGGCGAGGAGGGCGTCGAGCTTGCTCGTGGTCGTGAGTCCGGGCATGCGCCGTTCTGCCTCGCTGAGACGCGCCGGGCTGATGTCGCAAGCTCCAGCGATGCGGGCGCCTTCGAGTTCCGAAAAGGCCCGCAGGTAGTTCAAGCCCCAGCTGCCACAGCCGACGAGACCAATACCGACGGTCACGCTCAATTCGACGTTGGCGCCGGGCCCTTCCCTGCGAAAGGACGCTCCCGATCAGCCGTTGAACGGGCAGGGTGCCAAGCCTATCCGTCGTCGTCCCCTGCTACAACGAGGAAGGCTCCCTGGAATGGTTCATCCCGCAGCTCGCGGCTGAGGCACGCGGCTTCTCAGACTTCGAAATCATCGTGGTCGATGACGCCAGCCGCGACCGATCCCCTCAGATTATTGCCGGGCTCGCCTCACGCTTCAGACTGCGAGTCATCACGAATCCGCTCAACCTGGGCCTTGGGGGCGCGATGCGGCGAGGGTTCGACGCGGCCCGGCTCGACTGGCTGACCTATTTTCCGGCCGACGGCCAGGTGCCGGCGGAAGAGGTCCGGAAGTTCGTTCCCTTCATGGACGCCTACGATCTGATCATCGGGCGGCGCACGGCGGCACCGGATTACACCCGATACCGGCGGATCGCCTCGCGTGTCTATACCGGCTGGGTGTCGCTCGCGTTCGGGCTACGCCTTGCGGACTTCAACTGGATGCAGGCCTGGCGCCGATCGCTGTGGTCAGCTTATGGCAGCCGCGCGAACAGTGTGTTCATCTGCGCCGAGTTCCTTGTGCGCAGCCAGCGGGCGCACCCGCGCATGGTCGAGATCGAGATTGCCTACCGGTCGCGGCATGCCGGCCACGCCAAGAACGGGAGCCCGAAGGCGGCCCTGCGGGCGGCCGCCGATATCGTGCGCGTCTTCGGCGACGAGACGCTCCACGGCCAGCTGCACTTCCTGCACCCCAGAAGTCCCGACCGAGCGGGCTCCGGCCCCCCGATCTACCGCGACCTGGCGGCCTGAACAGGCTCCGTCTGCCGGCAGGCTGCAGACCCTCGCCTGCCACGCGAGGAGCCCTCTGGCCGTTGCAAGTTCGCGACAAACGAGGCGTTGCAAGATGGTGTTGCCAAGGTGAGCCAGGCCGCCCTGGATCCCGGCTGGTCGACACCCACGGACAGACCCGCAGCGGCTTCGACGCTCGCAGATCCCATATCCGTCCCATGGCGGGCACCGGTCGCGCTGCTCACCTACCTGGGGCTCGCGGCGCTGCTCTTCGCGCAAGCCTGGATGCATCCATTCACGTCCTTCATCGGATATCGGGGCGATGCGGAACCCGTCATGTGGTTCCTCAGCTGGCACCGCTTCGCCCTCGCGCACGGCCTGAACCCTCTCTTCACCACATATCTCGACTACCCGGCCGGTTTCAACGTGATGGCGAACACGAGCATGCCGCTGGTGGGGACCGCGCTCTCACCGATCACCGCGATCTTCGGGCCGGTCTTCACCTACAACACGGTCGAGACCCTCGCGCTCGGCCTCTCGGGATGGTCTGCTTATCTGCTGATCCGCCGCCACGTCACCAGCCATGTCGCAGCCGCGCTTGGCGGGCTTGTGTATGGCTTCTCACCCCTCATGCTCGGCCAGTCGCTGGGGCACCCACACGTGACCATGGCGTTCCTGCCCCCCATCATCTTCATCGCCCTTGAGGAGGCAGTGATTCGCCAGCGCCGGCCGCCGGTCCCCATCGGGGTCCTGCTTGGCGCGCTCGGTGCCGCGCAGGCCTTCATCGGCGAGGACGTCCTCGCTATGACGGCCATCGTCGGACTTCTGGCGATCGGCCTGTTAGCAGGCACGCATCCTGGCCAGGTGCGCGTCCGCCGCGACCACGCCTTGCGAGTGTTTGGCATCGCCGCGCTGACCTTTATCCTCCTCGCCGGGCCCGCTGTGGCCTTCCAGTTCCTGGGTCCGCAGGCCACCCACGATCGGGCGCATGGTCCGAACTTCTGGGTGAGCGACCTGCTCGGCTTTGTCGTCCCAACCAAGCTTCAGTGGCTCACTCTGCCACCGCTGCTGGCGCTGCGCGACCGCCTGACCGGAACCCTGATCGAGTCGAGCAATTACCTGGGCATCCCGCTCATCGCCGTCATCGCATGGATTAGCTGGCGATTGTGGTCAGACACGCGGGTGCGTCTGGTCGCGCTCGTGGGTGTTCTCGCCGCCATGCTCTCGCTCGGCGTGACCATCCACGCCGCTGGGCGGCTCACCTTGGTCCCCGTGGCCGTGCTCGCCCTCGCTTTTCCTTTCTTTCGCCGAGTTCTTCCTGGGCGCCTCCTTCTCTACGAGTTCCTGATCGCCTGGGTGGCGATGGCGCAGGTGCCCCCGCTGACGAACATGCTGCCCATTCGGCTGACGCTGTTCGTCTTCCTCATGGCGGGCGTGTTGCTCGCGGTCTTCGTCGACCACCTGGTCCGAGGCCAGGCCCCGAGGTCGCGAGTCCTGGCCGGGGCCGTCGCCATCCTGGCGCTCGCCCCCCTCATCCCCTCGCTGCCGTACCCGGCCACCCCGATCGAGGTCCCGCCGTTCTTCGCGCATTCCGCCATTCCCGACGGGAGCGTGGCGGTGATCTTCCCCTTTGTGGATCCCACCCACACAGCAGCAGAGCTCTGGCAGGCCCAGTCAGGCATGCGCTTCAAGATGCCGGAAGGCTATGCGTTCGTCCCACCCGGCCAGGGCAACGCCGATCCACCACCGAGCGCCACCCGCGCCGCCGGCCTTGCCATTGAAGGGGGAGCGGACCCCTCGGGGTTCCCGGACGGCCTGCAGGACCAGGTGCTGCGCGAACTCAAGGCGTGGCACGTCCGAACGGTGATCGTCGGTCCGATGCAAAACCAGGCCCGCATGGTGGCGTTCATCACCGGGGTTTTGGCCAGGGATCCCGTTCAGTCCGGTGGCGTTTACGTCTGGGAAGGCCTCGAGCGGGCCCCGTAGCGGACGGCGCCGGCCGGCCAGCTATCAGGCTCTGATGGCGGAGCAGGCGCGGTGACTCCAATCAGGCGCGTGTATACCACGAGCCGCTCGCGGTAGGTCTGCTGGTCCTGTAGGTACGGGCCCGCGCAAGTAAGGAGGTTCAGATTTGCCTGATTCGAAGGCCCAAACACGGCAACGAGTGGGACGGCCTGGCGATCGTATCGCCCAATCCTGACGACGGCGAAGCGCAGCTGGGTTCCACCGGCGGTGATGACGGCGATGGCGTCACCCGATCGCAACCGCCCCAGCCCCCAGAACGCGGCCGGTTGCCCCCTGGTTCCATCCAGGTGCCCGGCAATCACGGCGTTGCCGACCGAGCCCGGCGCAGGACCGCTCCCGAGCCAGCCTGCATCCGAAAGGAACTGCGGCAGCGCCATCGCGCCATTCGCCAGCAGGCCCACGCTTTCGACCGGTGCCTCGATCCCTAGAGCCGGGATGCTGATGTGGGCCGGAGCGTCGTCCCGCCCTGCGATCGCGGGCACGAAGGCAGGAGGCGGCATCGGCAGATCCAGACCGCGGCCCGCCGCGGGCGGTCCGGGAACGCCAACGGCGAAGCACTCGGAACTCGCATCGGTGTGCGCGGCAGAGTCGAAGACCCCAACGCTGGCCCCGCCCGGCGTGTAGACCGCGCGCCAGCAGTAGATTCCGAGTGCGGTCGTCGCCGCCGTCGTGTCCGATGTCGCGGCTCCGGCGATCAGCGGCTTAGCGGCGCCCACCGGATTTCCAGTCGGGCAGCCGCCAGCGGTGACCTGGCTCGGACCGCAGAGGAAAAAGCCGACGGTGCCCTGTGGTGTGGGGCCCCCGGCTGGGCCCTGCACGGTTGCATGGTCGCTCGCCGCTACCCCCGGCGCCAGATTGAAACCGGTCGGGCTCGACGCCGTTGTCATCGCCGGTGTCCGGCATGTCGCGAGCGGCGCGGGACCGGCAAAATCGGTAAGGGCAGCAGAGAACGATTGCGCCGTCCGCGTGTGCGGAAGAAACGTGTGGAAGCATCCGGTGAAATTCAGGACGGTGAGATCCAGGCCGCCCTCCAGGAAGTCATTGACCGCGAGCTGGGTGGTGACGCCGGCGGTATCTCGACAGATCCAGCCGCCGCAGGCGACGCTCGCGGCATTGGCCGTAAAGCTGATCGAGCCAGGTACGGTGATCTGCTGATAGTGGGTCGTTCCGCCCGGATCGCAGACCGTTCCGTCGGCCGGTTGCGGTCCCGGCTCGGCAATGCAGTGCCACTGATAGAGCGCGTTCGTCGCGGTGCCCCCGCCGCCCGTGAAGTCGACCGCAACCAGAAGGTCGCCTTCTGTTCGATGGCCGCTGAAGTTGCCCGAGCAGCCGGCGGTGAGGCCAATGATCGACTGGAGAAACTCGAAGTCGATGTGGCTGTCGCCGTTGTCGCTCAGGCGCTCGGCGCCAAAGAAGAGTTCGGGGCGGGCGGCGGTGGCATGGCTCGCGGCGTAGACATTTCCTAAGTCGTCCTTGTTCGGCACCTTGCCAGGGCCGAACGTTATCCCGTTGATGGCGTCGCCGTTCTTCACCGATGTTGTGAAGGTCGTGGGGTCATCCGACGCCCCGCAAGGGGTGGTGTCGGACGACAGCGGATCGACGATGAAGGTGCTGGAGATCCGGCTTGGATCGGCGAGGGCCGCCGGTGTGAGCGTCGGCGCCCCCGGCGGCGCGCCGCCTGCACCAGGCGTACCGCAGTTGAAGAGTCCGCCGGTGCCGGTCACGTTAACGGCGCCCGCCGGACACGCGGGGACGGGAGAGGCCGCGCCGGAGTTAGCCCAGTCGAACGTGACTCCTGCCGGAGGGGTCAGGCGCACGTTGCCGTCGAGCGCCAACCAGCTCGAGGGAGCAGCGTTAGACGGGAGAGGGATCACCAGTGCAGCCGTTGCACTGACGGCGAATGCGAGTAATGCCGCCGAGCGGCGGCGGAAGGGACGCACCGTCACCGGAACTGTACATGAACTCACGCACCGGTTCAACCGGGCTCTGACGCCAATCTTGCCTCAGCCTTGCTGGTAGAGCGGCGCGAGGCGTTGCCGGCCATGCGGAGGTGCCCAACCGGGCGGGAGCGTCAGCCTTTCGATCAGCCTGGTCGAGTCGGCGGAAGGCGGTGGGCACGCAGCAGCCAGGCCTTTCCCGCGTCGTCCTTGGGCGCGGTTCTAGGTTCGAGCTACGCCGCGCAACCGACGTCCACGGCCTGCTGCGCCGACCGGACGGCCGCGCGTTCGCTTCGGTCTTCCGACTTATCCGCGGCTGCGCGGGCCTTCTCAGCCCTATCCTCGGTGCGGTCCGCGTTCTTCAGGGCGTCGAGCGCGTTCTCCGCCGCCTCGCATGCGGCCGTCTCGACGGTCTCCTCCCGACCGCATTTCGACTTCACCGCGTCGTGGGCGGCCTTGGCGTCGTCTTTCTCGGAGGCATCCTCAGTGCGGTCAGCAGCCCGGCTCGTCGCGTTGTGCTCGGCGCTCCGCTCGGCCCGATCCTCCGTGCGGTCGGACGCCCGTAGCGCCTTGAGCGCGTTTTCGGCGACCTCGCAGGTAGCCGACTCAGCTCGCTTCGATGCGTCCCCCTTTGCCTGGGCCGATCGGGCTACGGTGTTCTGGCTAGCCAGCGTGGTGACCACGTCGCCGTGGGCGCTCCCACGAAGTTGTGTCGTCCTCGTTAGGCTGCTCACGGCATCGCCGTGCGAGTCGGCCGCATACGCTGTGAGCGCTCCCACAGCGAGCGTCACCGTGATTCCGGCAATAATCCAGCGCGATTGCATGTGCCACCCCCGGCGGAGAGATTTCTCCCGTTACAACGCATCAGGATCAGTTCGCTTACGGGGGACTCAATCATTGGACTTCGGTCCGATCAGCTGGACAGCCTGGACTCTAGCTTGCGCAGGGTCGCGAGCCTTAGCGGACGCTTCTAGCCCGGTCGGGCCACCTACGTATCCCAAGGTATGCGAACGGGGCCAATGAACCAGCACTGTCTGCTGCCTTCTCCGTTTTCTCCTTTGGAGACCAGTTCTCCGAGGAGGGATCGAATGCTCATGTTCGCCCCCAGATGGACGGTTGCTCGGACGGTCGGGTTGACACTCGGCGCGGCGCTTGCCATCTCGGCAATCCCGACTGCATTAGCGCTCGCGTCCGACCACGTGTCACCACCTTCGCCGGCTCAGCGTCAGAAGACGGCGGGACCTGCGAAAGCCGCCCCGACGGCCGAGTGCCTCGCAGCCCAAAACGCGCTCAAACCCCTGCGGGAGCAGGACCGTACCGAGGACAAGGCCGAACGTGCGGCGGACAAGCATGATGCCGCCTCGCGGGCAGCCGACAGGTCCGAAGACCAGCGCGAGAAGGCCCAGTTGCGGACGGCGCAGGACGCGGTGCGTTCCGCCTGCCGGACGCAGCGGACCGCCGAGTGCCTCGCAGCTCAAAACGCGCTCAAAGCCCTGCACGAGCAGGACCGTACCGAGGACAGGGCCGAACGTGCGACGGACAAGCATGATGCCGCCTCGCGGGCAGCCGACAGGTCCGAAGACCAGGCGGAGAAGGCCCAGCGCAAGCCGGGCCTCAACCTCTGCTTGGATGCCGGTTGGGCGGTGGGGAAGTTATAAGATTGGCTCGATCGGCCTCGGCAGCCTCGGAGGGAGCGTTGAAGAGGGGGGCGACATGCCAGCGGTGAGCACGCGGCTGCAGACGATGCGGCGCGACGCGACGGCAAACCCGGAGGCCTTCTGGGCCGGGGCGGCCGAGATGTTGCCCTGGCACTCGCCGTGGGACCGCGTCTTCGAATGGGATCCTGACCGCCCGGACGACCGCGGCCGGTATTTCCGCTGGTTCATCGGCGCTCAGACCAACCTCGCCTGGAACTGCGTGGACCGCCACGTCGAACGTGGGCGCGGTTCGGTCAAGGCCCTGATCTGTGAAGACGAGCGGGGCGGGCGTTCGGTCCTGACCTACGCCCAGCTCCATGCAAAGGTGCGGCGCACAGCCGCAGCGCTGCGCGGCCTCGGCATTCGCCGCGGTGACCGCGTTGGGATCTACATGCCAACCACAGCCGAGGCCATCGTCCTCATGCTCGCCTGCGCCCGGATCGGCGCTATCCACCTGGTGGTCTTCGCAGGTTTTGGCGCCGGAGCCCTCGGTGACCGGCTTCGCCTTTCCGGGGCGAAAGCGCTCTTCTGCGCCGACGTCACGTACCGGAAGGGCAAGGACGTCCCACTCAAGGGAATCGTCGACGAAGCTGTCCGCGCT
>Ga0070698_100001157_pt1 | contig 29227 bp, 27 predicted proteins | sample KBSK1502metaG_FD_65477 | JGI IMG/M metagenome (GOLD analysis project Ga0070698, IMG submission 65477) | Corn, switchgrass and miscanthus rhizosphere microbial communities from Kellogg Biological Station, Michigan, USA - KBS K1-50-2 metaG | ecosystem: Host-associated > Plants > Roots >...
GAGCTCGATCGAGTCGAGCTCGTCGATCTCGAGGGCGACCGCGTGCGGGCGCGCGTCGCGATCCTGCCGGCGGGACCATCGCTGCTCGTCTGCGACCGCCTCGACACGAGCGACAGCCTCGATTTCGTCTGTTGGCCCGACGATTCGAGCTATCACACCGCGCTCTCGATCCCGCCGGGGCGGCGCGAGCGCTGGCTCGATCTCGGCACCGGCTCGGCGTTTGGGCCACTCGTTCGCCCCGAGCTCGCGCACAAGATCGTCGCTGCCGACGTCAACCCGCGCGCCGTTCGCTACGCGCGGCTCGGCAGCGAGCTCTCTGGCGTGCCGCTCGACGTGCTCGAAGCGGATCTCGGCAACGGCATCGCCGGGCGCTATGACCTCGTCACGTGCAACGCGCCGATCCCGCATACGCCGTGGGTCTCGCGCTGGCGCAACACCGATGAGCCGTTCATCGCGCGGCTATTTCGCGATGCCGGCGCGCTCGTCGCGCAGGGCGGCCTTGTCGTGATTCACGCGGCGCTCGACGTGGCGCTGCCCGTCATCGAAGAGCTCGCCGGCGAACGCGTCGTCGTGCAGTACACGCCCGACGGCATTCGCGCGTTCGGCGTCACGTGGTGGCGGCCCGACGCAGAGTCACGCCTCGTCGTCTCGCGCCGCGCGCTGACCAAGGAGCGCCCGCACCTGACGTACGAGGATCGGCTCGCTGCGCTCGCGACGTAGTGGCGCTGCGTCCATCCGCGACGAGCGACGAACTGTCATTGGACCGCGCGAGGTCGCGGGCTTGCGCATTGGTCCTCTGGTTGCAGCGGCGCTGCGCATGCTCGTCAAAGCTGTCGTACGACCGGTTCGCCGGCCCCGCGCGCTCGTCACGATCGTCGGGATCGCGGTCGTCATGATGCTCGCTGCGCCCTATCTGCGTGCGCGCGCACGCCGTATGTCGCTGCGCGGCCTCGCCGAGGCACAGATTCATGTCTATGCGCATGCGGCGGAGCGCTGGCGCGCTGACTATCCAGATGCCGCCTGCCCGTCCTCGCTCGAGCGCCTCGCCGAATACACGATGGACAAGCACGTTCGCGATGTCTACGGCGAGCCGCTCGTGCTCTTGTGCACTCCCAAGGGCTTCGTCGTCTACTCGCTCGGCGAGGACGGCCGGCTCGGCACCGCGGATGACCTCTGGAGCAGTACCCAATAGTCTGCTTCGTGTTACCGTCGGCGCGGGATCGTGAAGGCGCTGCTTCTGGTCGCGCTTATCGCCGCGTGCTCGCAGTCGCGCGCTGTCGAGACGCCTGTTCCACCACTCGACAAGACGCGGCTGTCGCATTCGCAGCACGCGAACATCGCCTGCGAGAGCTGCCATCGCATGGACCTGCGGCCCGGCAGCGACGACCACAAGCCGTGCGATCAATGCCACAAGCAGGCGTTCCTCGCGCAGCCCGGCGAGCTGTGCAAGGTCTGCCACACGAAAGTCACCGCGAACCCGCTCGACGCGCCGCTCAAGCCCTACCCGATCGGCGACCTCTGGCGCGCCGAGCCCGTGCGGTTCTCGCACGCGCTGCACATGGATCTGAAGCGCATGGAGAACCGCGTCGGGTTTCACGTCGCGTGCGCCGACTGCCACGTGCGCGATGGCACGCTCGCGCCCGCGAACCACGCGACGTGCGCGCGCTGTCACGCTGCCGAGACGAAGCTCGAGAACGCGCCGTCGATGGCGCGCTGCCAGGATTGCCACAAGAGCGGCGTCAACCTGCGCAACCGCAAGCGGCTCATCAACGGCGACCTCAAGTTCGATCACGACCATCATCGCACCGATCGCCGCGGCACTGCGATTCGCTGCGAGGAGTGCCATCGCGCGAGCGCGCAGTCGACGACGTATTCCGATCATCCGTCGCCGCGCATCCAGTCGTGCGTGACGTGTCACGATGATGGGCAGCGCGTGCCGAACGAGCTGCGCATGCGCATCTGCGAGACGTGCCATACCGAACGTGCGCAAACGCTGACCTCGCTCGCGCCGCGCAACCACTTGCCGCTGACCGAGCGGCCGCTCGATCACACCCTCGCGTTTCGCCGCGACCACACCGAAGTCGCCGAACGCGAAGGCGCGCGCTGCGCCGGTTGTCACACGCAGATGTCGGGTCGGCCGCGCGAAGTCTGCGACGAGTGTCATCAGACGATGCGCCCGTTCGATCACACGATCACGTTCCGCGAGCTCGACCACGGCGCGGAGTCAGCCGCCGATCGCGATCGCTGCGCGCGCTGCCACGTGATCGAATTCTGCACGGCATGCCATAGCCAGCGGCCGCGCTCGCATGGCTTCCCCGATACGTTCGCGAGCCAGCACGGCGGCCTCGCGCGCATCAACGTGCGCTCGTGCCTGACGTGCCACGATCAACAGACCGACTGCGTCGCGTGTCACACCGTGAGGCAGCGATGAAGCGCGCGCTCGCGGTGGTACTCGCGATGACGGCGCTCGCGTCGGCGAATCCCGTCAATCTCAAGCTCGCGCATCAGCCGGTGCGCTTGCGCATGCGGCCGCGGGTCGCGCAAACGCCGAAGCCCGAGCCCAAAGCGACGGCCGCCGTGCCGGCGCCCGATGTCAGCGCGACATCGGACGAAGCGGACGACACGCTCGGCCTCGTGCGCGATTTGCGCGAGCCGATCTCGGTGCGCGTCAACCTCGGGTACGTCGTCGACGGCACGGCGCTCACCGACAGACCCAATCACAGCAATCACCTCGTCGAGCCGTGGGAGCAGTCGCTCGTGCGCGCGTACGCTCTCGGCGAGGGCTACTTCAGTACGCGCGGCGTGTTGGTGCCAAGCCTGTCGACGTACTTCGCGACGCGCTTCCAGCTGACAAAACCGACGCGCTCGTTCGACCCGGCCAATCCGTCGGTTGTCGTCGATGTCGCGCCGCCGATCGCGACGTGGTTCGATCGCAGCGCGTTCGAGCCGCGCGAGTTTTGGGCAGAGGTCGAGGACTTCTTGCCCGACAAGAATCTCGCGCCGCTGCGGCTGCGCGCCGGCGACATCTATGTCTACGGCCCTTGGGTCATGCACATGTACGGCGCGACAACGGCGTGGGAAGGCAAGCTCATTCGCGGCACGCTCTACGCCGGCAGCCGCGTGCCCGATTACACGCTCACCGATCCGAGTGACGAGAAGAATCGCGCGGGCATCTTCGGCGGATCCGTGCGCGTCGATCTCACACAGCTGAAGAATCCGATCCCGTTCGCGCTCTCGACGGAGCTGATGCGCTTCACCGGCATCGGCACCGAGGCGTCGCCGACGAGCCACGCGCTCGTGCAGGCGGATTGGCGACCGCGCAAAGACATCGCGCTGATCGGTCGAGCACGCACGATCGAAGGCGAGCTCGTGAACGAATCGCTGCAGCTGCGTGCGCGCTACAGCGAGGTCACGAACTTCGTCTTCGATTTCGTGCATCGCCAGGCCGACGACTGGCGATGGGATCCGTCGGTCGGCGCCGACGATCCACTCGCCGCAAAGCGGTGGCTCGATCTCGGGCCGCGCGTTCCGCGCCTATATTTCTCGGGGCGCGCCGGCACGCTGATTCGAGAGAACGTCGACTTGTTGTTGCGCGGCGCGTACGCGCATCCGTTTCACGAGGTCGAGAAGTCAACGTGGGCGGCGAGCTACTACGAGCTCGGCGGCGCGCTCGAGGTTCGTTTGCGCCGCACGATGAGCGTCGGCCTCAATGCGAAGCGCCGCCAAAATCAGCGCGAGGTCACAGAGCAGATTCCCGATATCCCAAACCAGATCGATCCGCTCTATCCGCAGAGCTCGCCCGAGCTCGGCGAGCTCGTGTTCACCGAGCTCGGCACGACGGTGCGGCTGTCGCTCGGCGCGCGGCGGTTCTCCGCGCTCGTCGAGATCTACGGTCGCAAGACGCGCTACGCGCTCGATTACTGCTCGGCACTCAAGGGTGACGGCACGATCGATCCGAATTGCATGTCGACGACAGATACCGGCATCTACAACGTCGACTATCGCGGCGGCGGGCGCATGACGGTCGATGCGTGGATCGGTAATCGGCTGCGCTTGTTCGCGAGCTACGATGTCTCGAGCCGGCTCGACCTCGCACGCGAGATCAGTGGCTTCAAGAGCGTGCGCCTGATGATGGAGGGCGTGTATTGAACGCGCTCGTCATCGTCGTGCTCGCGGCGGTCGGCTTCGATCACATCGTTCACGACCGCAACCTCGTCGTCAAAGGCGGCGACTCCGTGCCGTGCGAGCGCTGCCACGCCGAGAAGCAAGGCAAGCTCGTCGGCAAGCCCGGCCACGCGGCGTGCTTCGGCAAGTGTCACGGTGATCCGCCGCCAAAACCGAGCGTCGGCGCGAAGCCGAATGCGGGCGATCGCATCAAGGTGTGCGTTGCGTGTCACGCCGAAGCGCAGCTCGGCAAGCCGTTCACCGGCAAGCTCGCGGTCGCATATCCGCCGTACACGATCGATCGCGATTTCAACATCGCGTTCGGCCACAAGCAGCACAGCTCGACGAGCTGCACGCAGTGCCACACGGCGGGCGGCACGCGCGCCGGGCCACCGCATCAGCGCTGCGCGAGCTGTCACGATGGCGTCAAGGCGGCGAACAAGTGTGCGACGTGTCATCCCAAGGCGGTCGGCAAGCCGCAGCCGCCGGAGCTCGCGCCGATTCGCGATAGCGTCGCGACGACGTTCTCGCATCAGAAGCACGCGGCGCGCGGCTCGGTCGGCAAGGAGTGCGTGACGTGCCATTTCGCCGTGCGCGCAACGAATGACACCGAGCTGCCGCGGCCCGCGATCAAAGATTGTGCGACGAGCGGCTGTCACGACGGCAGAGGTGCGTTCGCGACGACCGTCGCGTGCGTGCGCTGTCACGAGCGTCCACCGGCGGAGGCGTTCCTCGTGTCGCGGCCCGAAGCGCGCTTCCTGCATGCCGGCGTGCATGCGGCGGTCGTCAGCAAGCGCGCGTGCAACGCGTGTCATCCGCTGAGTGCGCGCGGCGAAACGGTGATCACCGGACACGCGGCATGCGTCGAGTGTCACGCCACGGATTTCGGGCAGCGCAACCCGAAGATCTGCGGCGCGTGCCACAACGCGACGGAGCCATGGCGGCACCTCGTCGCCGATCGCGGGCCGCCCGATCGCACCGAGTTTGGCGCGACGCTCGATCACGGCAAGCACACCGGTGCATGCACGAGCTGCCACGTGCTGCGCACGGAAGCGGCGCAACTGCGCACGCCGCGCGGCCACACGTCGTGCATGGGCTCGGGCTGCCACGCCGTGAAGTCCGGGCCGCTGCCGCGGTTTGACAACTGCGATGGTTGCCATCGCCTCGGGCTCGCGAACGAACGCGCGACACAGCGTGCCGCAGCGCCGTGGTCGGTGCGCATCACGTTCGATCACGACACGCACAAAGCGGCGTGCAACAGCTGTCATACGCAACTGCAAGGTGCGAACGTGCTCGCGTTGGCGACGCCGAAGAAAGCGACGTGCTTGCCGTGTCACGACGATGGCAAGGCCGCGTTCAAGCTGACAGGGACGACGTGCGGGCGCTGCCATAAAGGAACGCCGCCGTGATGCCGCGCTGGCAACGCGCATACGTGATCGCGACGTGCGCGATCATCGCGGGCACGTTCGCGTACGCCGCGTGCGATTGGGGGCAGTGGCCGCGCCTGACGTATCAGCCGCTCACCGGCGACGTGATGATGAAGAGTCCACCCGCGGCGATCACGATCAATTATCTCGGCACCGTCGCGTGGGGTCTCGGAGGCGCTGCGTGCGGCGCACTTGTGGGGTTTGCGCTGTGTGCCGCGACGCGCAAAGAGTGGCCCGCACGGTGGCTGCAACTATTTGGAGCATGGGCGATCACCGGAATCTTATTGGCCGGGAGCTACTACACCTGGAATCTATGGCCGTGGTGATCCTGTAAGCAGCGCTGAGCGCCCGCGTTGGTTGGGCGTATGACGAAGCTACTCGCCGCGGCGCTCTTAACTGTCGCTTCTACTGCTTCTGCGCAAGTCGTCGTCGCGACCGAGCGGCCGTATGCGGAGCCGCCGCCGTACGTTGCCGCCGAGCCGCGTCCGACCGAAGTCGATCTTCGCCTCGGCATGTTGCTTGGTGGTGCAGACGTCGGCGATGCGGATGGTTTCTCGATCGGCGCGTCGGCGGGGTTCGGTTATCGCATTCGCGATCTGACGGTGCGCGCGCTGCTCGATTACTACAAGGTCGGCGATAACAGCGGCGAGACGCTGCAGCGCAAAGGTCGCGCGACGCGCGCCGGCGCAGCGCTGCGTTACTCGTTCGCGAACACCGGGTGGAACAAGGATGGCTTCCTCGCCGACTTTTGGGGCGAGCTCGGCGGCGGCTTCGAGCACATCACGTGGCGTCAGGGTGGCGTGCTCGACCGGCCCACGGGTGAAGTTGCGATCGGCGTCGATCTTGGCCACCGCAGCGAGCCGAGCGCGACCGGCGCGCGCAAGAAGATTGGCTACTTCATGGCATTCCGCAGCCTCGTTGCGCAGGGCCCCGAGATGGACGGCGAGACGTCGACCTGCGGCGGACCGTGCAACGAAGCGACGAAACCGTCGCGTACAGACCTGAGCATGTTCTTCGAATTCGGCGTGCACTGGGGCCGCTAAGAAAGGATCTCTCATGATGCTCTCGACTCGGGTGCTCCGGCACTCACCGCTATCCGTCTGCCTCGTGCTCGCTGCGTGCGGCAGTGGTGGCGCCTACAAAGCTGCAAGGCCGATGTCTGAAGCGTCGGGCGGCAGCTACGCTGCGACCGAGCCTGGCTATCCAGCGCCGGCACACTCGTCGGCGATCGCCGATCCACAACCGGTTACCGAGCGGCCCGGCCTGGGCACGACGTACGGCGAATCCGTCTACGCGCCGATCAGCTTCGCGCCGTTCGTGCGCGCCTCGCAGGCGCCGTGGGCGGAAGTGATGCTGCACTACAACGACTCGAGCGGCGTGCAAGCGCATGCTGAGTACCTCGGCGCGCAGCTGCGACCGCTCGAGGTGTACGCGGGCGATGGCTCGCTCTCGGTCGCGCTCGTCGATGAAAGCGACCGCACGCTGCCGGGCCTGAGCGCGAACGGACGCACGCTGATCGTCGGCGCCGATGGCCAGCGGTACAAGATCATCGTGCGCAATGCGACGACGGCGCGCTTCGAAGTCGTCGCGTCGGTCGATGGCCTCGATGTCATCGATGGCAAGCCGGCCAATCCGAATCGCCGCGGCTACATCGTCGACCCGCACGATACGCTCGTGATCGACGGCTTCCGGCAATCCGACGCGAACGTCGCCGCGTTCCGGTTCGGCAAGGTGCACGAGTCGTATGCGGCGCGCACGTCGGGCGATCGCAACGTCGGCGTCGTCGGGCTTGCGATCTTCTCCGAGCGCGGCGCGGTGTGGACGCCGGGCGAGCTGCACATGCGCGACACGGCGAACCCGTTCCCGTCGCGCGGGTACGCGATGCCGCCGCGCTAGACGTGCTAGCGTGATCGTCGGGGTCGTGAAGTACTCCGACGAGCTCAAGCCAGGCGAGCGCCTGGGGAAGTACGAGATCCTTCGCGAGCTGGCGACGGGCGGGATGGCGACGATCTATCTCGCCCGCGTTTCGGGAACGGCGGGCTTCGAGAAGCTGGTCGTCCTCAAGTGCATCTTGCCGCAGCTCGCACGCGACAAGAGCTTCTTGACGATGTTCCTCGACGAGGCGCGCCTCGCAGCGACGCTTCGCCACGCGAACATCGCCGAGGTCATCGATGTCGGCTACGAAGGCAGCACGTACTTCTTCGCGATGGAGTATGTGCACGGCCAGAACGCGCGCGCGCTGCGCATCGCCGCGAAGCAGCGTGCTCTCGGGATTCCGCTCGAGGTCACGCTCGCGATCGTCACCGGCACCGCCGCTGCACTCGCGTACGCGCACGCGCGCACCGGTCCCGATGGTCTCCCCCTCGGCCTCGTGCATCGCGATGTCTCGCCGAGCAACGTGCTCGTCGGTTACGAGGGCGCCGTCAAGCTCGTCGATTTCGGCATCGCGCGCGCGACGATGCGCCGCGGCGCGCGAACGCGCACCGGCATGCGGAAGGGCAAAGCGCCGTACATGTCGCCCGAACAATGCCGCGGCCAGCCGCTCGATGGTCGCAGCGATCTGTTCTCGCTCGGCACGATGCTCTACGAGCTGACAACCGGGCAGCGCCCATTCCAGGGCCTCAGCGACTTCGACGTCATGGATGCGATCGTGCACAGCCAACCCGATCCGCCGTCGAGCATGATCCCGACGTATCCGCCGGATCTCGAGGCAATCGTCCTCAGGATGCTCGCAACCGCACGCGAGAATCGCTATCAGACGGCGGCAAACGTCGTCGATGATCTCGAAGCATTCATCGCGCGTCACGGCCTGCTCACGTCGGCGCACGTAACGGCGCGCTTCATGACGGAGCTGTTCGGCGAAGCGGCAACGTCGCCCCTCGAGTACGACACGGTGACGACGCGCGAATATCCCGACGGCGTCCCGCCACCGCTCAGCGACGACAGCGACAGCGCCGGCTTCAAGCGTGCCGAGCAACTATGGATCACCGAGCTGCGCAACAAGCCGCGGGCGCCGCCCCGAATCAGCACCTCGCCGCCATTCGCTGCGGAAGCCGAGCAGACGCACCTCGACCCGGTGCTGCCGTTCGATCCGATCGATGCGCGCAGTAACGAGATCCTCGAACATCTCGACGAGGGCGCACCCGACAACGAGACGATCGAAGCGCGCGCGTTACGACGGATCTACACGCTGATGGAGCAAGCGCAGGGCTGGCTCGGGATCGGCGAGGCCGACAATGCTGTCACTGCGGTCGAGCTCGCGCTCGAACAAGACATGCACACACCCGCGACGCAGAAGGCGCTGCAGAAGCACATCGATGTGATCGTGCAGGCGTACGAGGGGTTGCTCGACGATCCCTACCGCGTACCCGTGCTCTCGCGCTCACTCGCCGAGCTGACGATGATTCCGATGGAAGCGCGCACACGTCTGCTGCTGCCGTTTATCGATGGTGAGGCGACGATCATGCAGATCGTCGAGCGCACCGGCATGCAGCGGCTCGAGGCGTATCACCATCTGTGTCAGCTGCTGCTGCGCGGAATCGTCCAGTAGCGCTGACCGAATCATGACGATGGGTGGAGGAAGTGATGCTCGTTCCTCGAACTAGAACATGTTCTAGTTCGGCCCATGACGAACATCCGCAATCTGATCTTCGTTGCATGCACCGCCTGCTCTGCTGACTCGGTTCTCCTCGGTGGCTTCGAACCGCCGCCGCCGGGCGAAGGCGAGGTCCAGTACCTATCGCCGATCGTTCGCGACATTCAGCCAGGCGACGATCGCATCATCTGCAGCTACCTCGACGCGTACATCGATGACGATCGCGACGTCGCGCGCATCGCCGGCTACCAGACGCTCGGCAGCCATCACACGGTGCTGTACACCTCGACGCTCGCCCAGCAGCCGAACACGCACGACTGCAAGGATGAAGAGATGGTCTTCTTTAGCATGGTCGGCCAGACCGGCGGCGACGCGGCTCTCACGCAGGAGGGCAAGCTGCCAGACGGCCTCGTCCGTCGGCTACACGCGGGCACGCAGCTCGTGCTGCAGACGCATTGGATCAATGCCACCGACGAGGCCTTCGACGGCCAGGCGGCGTTTAACGTGAAGTACGAGCCCGTGTCGGCGACGAAGACGCCCACCGATTTCATGGCGGTGATGAACACCTCGTTCGATGTCACGCCGGGGACATCGCGGGCGAATGTGCAGTGCACGTTCAAGGACAGCGTCAACGTCTGGCAGCTCGCGCCGCACATGCACGATCTCGGTACCCACGTGCGCATCGCCTATACGCCGGTCGGCGGCAGCGAGCGCGTCATGTTCGACGTCGATTGGAAGAAGGAATGGTCGTTCAATCCCCAGTTCATGTATTTCGAACAGCCGATGCAGGTGGTGCCAGGTGACAAGCTCACCGTCGATTGCGAGTGGTCGAACCCGGGCAGCGAAACCATTCGATTTCCCAGCGAGATGTGCGGTGCGATTGCCCAGTTCTATCCATCGACAAATCAGCTAATCTGCTTCAACGGAGATTGGCTGGGTGGCTGAAACACGTTCTAGTTTACGAACCGATGCGATCCTTGACGCTGCGCTCGAGCTTGCCGCGCGCGGCGGTTTCGACAGCGTGCGCCAGCGCGAAGTCGCCGCACGCGCGAACGTTGCCCTCGGTACGCTCTATAAGCGCTTCCGTAGCAAGGAAGACCTCCTCGCGGCGGTGATGGCGCGCGAGGCGGAGCGCCTGGAACGTAAACTAGAACGCCGTCCAGCCCGAGGTCCGACGGTCGAGAAGCGCGTCGCCGCATTCTTCATCGTCGCCACCCAGCACATCTGCAAACAACCGCGCGTCGCGCACGCGATGATCCGCGCGATGGCATCCGGCGTTCCGGAGGTCGCGGCGAAGGTCGTCGGCTATCAAGGCCGAATGACGGGCCTCGTGATCGCCGCGATGCGCGGCCGCGGCAAGCTCGAGTTCATGGATGCGAGCCTCGCGCCACCAACCGAACCGGAGATGACGTACGCGTTCATGCTGCTGCAGCTGTGGTTCGCGTGCCTCGTCGGTTGGTCGGCGGGCCTGTTCGATCAGGCCGGCATCGACGCGCAGATGACGCGCGCGACGTATGTAGTCGCGAAGGGTCTCGGCATCTAAGCGGGCGGCACGAGCTGCTGCAGCTGCCAGGCGTGAAACCGCAGCTGCGATTCGGCGCGCCGGATCTCGCCGACGAACAGACGCCCGAACAGGACCGCTCCAACGGCAACACCCCATGTTCCGACGATGATGCACGCGAGCATCGGCATCCGCGCGAAGTGATTCATATGCGGCAAGATGATGAGCGTGCCGTCGCGAACCTCGTACTGATTGAAAAAGGCAAACGGCACCAATACCGCTGCGAGGATCGCGACAATGATGAGCACGCCATGGATGGTGCGGTCGCTCGTCATTCGCCAGGCGATCGATTGGATCGTAAACGCGGCGGGCACCACCCCCATGAGGCCACACGAGGGTGTCATCGCGACGGCCGCCGAGAGCTGAACGACAAACGCGATCGCGTACCACACCGTCGACGGCCGGCGTGACGCCTGCACCTGGCACACCGCCGCCGCGAGCACGGCTGCAACGAACGCGCCGAACAGTCCCCAATCGCGCACGCCCGACCACACGATCAATGGCGCGAGCGACAGCATCGATAGCGTCATCGCCGAGCCGATCATCATCACGCGCGACCGGCGTTCGAGCCAGCGGCGATCGATCTCCGCTTTGACCTCGTTCGGCAGCTCGGCGGGCACCTCCGACAACAGGCGCATCAGCGTCTGTAGCGCGCGGCGGTTCGCGGGGTCGAGCCCGAGCGCGCGCCCGATCTCGCGTGCGCTCGTCGTGCGTGCCTTCACCGTGCCGTCCGTCAGCGCTTGCTCCGCGCGGTTCGCGTGCTGCTCGGAGAGCTTGCGTCGGGCCTCGAGATCGCGATCGCCCTCGAGATATCGATCGATGGCATCGTGCAGCTCACGCGCGGTCTGGTAGCGCAGCGTCGGATCGGCTTGCGACGCGCGGACCGCGATCAACGCGAGCTCGGGCGCGATATCGAAGTCTTGCTGACTCTCGAGGATCTCGCCAAGAATCACGCCGAGCGAGTACACGTCGGTACGCGGATCGGCAACGCCCGCCGCTCGCTCCGGTGCCATATACGGAGGGGTGCCGAGGACGGTGCCTGCGCGGGTCGGCGTGTCGCTGCCGGGGACGTCGAGCACGTCGGGCATCGGCGTGTCTTCGCGACCCATGAGCTTCGCGATGCCCCAATCGAGCACGTAGACCTCGCCGAAATCGCCGAGCATGATGTTGTGTGGTTTGAGATCGCGATGCACGACACCGCGCGTGTGCGCGAAGTCGATCGCGAGACACACGTTCGTGAACGCGGTCAGCAGCCGGCGCTGCGTATATGCCGGCTGGCCGCGTTTCGCGGCCTTCAGCGCCTGATCGAGCGTCATGCCGCGCACGCGCTTCATCGTGAAGTAGAGCTCGCCGTTGGGCCCCTCGCCGAGGTCGTGGACCGGAACGATCGACGGATGCTCGAGCTGTCCTTGCAGTCGTGCCTCGAACAGAAACCGCGTGCGATACGCTGGATCCCTGCGCAGCTTCCTGCGAAGCACCTTGCGCGCGACATGGCGGGCAATGCGCGTGTCCTTGCAGAGGTCGATCTCTCCCATCCCGCCTTTGCCGATGCGGCCGACGAGCTCGTACCGCTCGCCAGTCGTCGCCAGCTGCGCATCATCGACAACGACCCGCTCATCGCGCGGTGTGTCGACTACGGTGAGGACGTCGTCCGTATCATCGGTCATATGCCGATCGTATGCGAAGAATGCGCTCGGCCTCGATGTTGCTCTGCACCAGATCATGATCAGAGCGAGCTTTCTTGTCGCATTGGCGACCGCAGTGATCGCCGTACCCAACTCGGCGCGCGCGGATCGCGTGACGTGCGCGGATGGAACGATGAGCGAGTCAGGGCGAGGCGCGTGTTCACATCACGGAGGCGTCGCAAAAACTCGCAAGTCTGAGCCCAAAACAGCGCCCAAGAAGGACGACGCCTCGACGATGTCCTTGATCGTGCGCTGCCAGGACGGCAGCGTGTCGGTCGCGATCGGTCGCGGCGCGTGCTCGCATCACGGCGGTGTCGCCGAGGCTCGGCAGCCGCGCACGCAAGAGCCACGCGCCACGCAAACGCGCGAGCCGCGCACGACGCAGACGCGGGAGCCGCGAACGCAGGCGCGCGAACCGCGCACCGAACGACGCGATACGCGCACGAAGACGCCATGGTGGAAGCCGCGTGACGAGCACGAAGCCGGCAAGCCGATGGCGCGGTGCCGAGACGGCTCAACCTCGTACAGCATGCAGCACCGCGGAACGTGCTCTCACCATGGCGGCGTTGCCGATTGGTTCGATGATTGATCGCCGAACGCAGTAACATACGTGGGTGAGGCGCTGGCTGTTTGCGATCGCGCTGTTCGGCGCATGCGGCAGGTTGCGTTTCGATCCGCTCGATAGCGATGCGCTCGTCGAGCCGCCCGCGGACGCCGCACTGAGTGCCGCAAAGCAGAGCGCCTACCTCAAGGCGTCCAATCCGCGCGCGAATTCCTATTTTGGTATCGGCTTCGCGCTGTCGGCGGACGGCTCGACGCTCGCCGTCGGTGCACCAGGCGAGTCCAGCGCCGCGACGGGCATCAATGGGGACCAGACAGACACATCGGCTCTCGATGCCGGCGCGGTCTACGTGTTCACGCACGCGAATGGCACGTGGACGCAACAGGCCTATATCAAGGCGTCGAACACGCGGGCCGGCGACTCGTTCGGCATCAGCGTCGCGCTCTCAGCGGATGGCTCGACGCTCGCCGTCGGCGCATATTTCGAGAGCGCTGTCGCGACGACATCCGGTGCGGTTTACGTCTTCACGCGCAGCGGCGCGACATGGTCGCAGCAGGCCTATCTCAAAGCATCCACGATCGATCCCGACGATCGCTTCGGCGATCGCGTCGCGCTATCGGGAGATGGCTCGACGCTCGTCATCGGCGCGTACTTCGAAGACAGCGCCGCGACCGGCGTCGGCGGCAACGAGACGGATGACAGCGCGATGGAGTCGGGCGCCGCGTACGTGTTCACGCGCAGCGGCACGACGTGGTCGCAACAGGCGTACCTCAAGGCATCGAACACCGCCGCTCAAGATTTCTTCAGCTACAGTCTCGCGCTCTCCGCAGACGGCTCGACGCTCGCGATCGCAGCGCCACAACAGGCGAGCGTGACGGGTGCGGTCTACGTCTTCACGCGAACGGGCACGACGTGGACGCAGCAGGCGTTCATCAAAGCGTCGAATGCCGACGTCGATGATTGGTTCGGCATCAATGTCGCGCTGTCAGCCGACGCCTCGACGCTCGCGGTCGGCGCCTACGCCGAAGACGGCAATGCGCGCACGATCGACGGCGATCAAACGAACAATGCCGCGTCCGCTGCGGGCTCCGTCTATGTCTACACGCGCAACGCGACGGCCTGGCAGCAGCAGGCGTATATCAAAGCGTCAAACACCGACGCAGGCGATCAGTTTGGCGCGAGTGTCGCGCTGTCGGGAGATGGCGCGACTCTCGCGGTCGGCGCGCTCTTCGAAGCCAGTGGCGCGAGCGGCATCAACGGCAATCAGGCCGACAACTCGATGGTCGATGCCGGCGCGGCGTACGTGTTCACGCGCGTCGCCGGCGTGTGGCAGCAAGAGCTTTACCTCAAAGCCTCCAACCCCGATATCAACGACGAGCTCGGGCTTCGCGTGGCGCTCTCGCAAGCCGGCGGCACGCTCGCGGTGTGCTCGTACCAAGAAGGCAGTGGCGTCGTCGGCGATCAGACCGACAACTCCGCAATGAACGCGGGCGCCGTGTACATCTTCGAGTAAGATGGAATGGATGATGAGGTTGGCGGTCGTGTGTGTAGTGGTATGGGCCGGCACGGTACGCGGTGATGAGCTCAAGCATCCGTCGGGGTTCACGTTCGAGCTGCCGCAGATCGCGAAAGCGTGGGAGAAGCAAACGAAGGGCGATTTGATCATCGTCAACGACGAGACCGACAAGCTGCCGGAGCTCGAGGTCTTTGCGTTTCCACCGCGCAAAGACGGCACACCGGAAGACATCGAAGCGCGCTTTGCGAGCGAGCTGCCTCGGCCCGGTGTCACGCTCGCCGGTGAAGCGATCAAGTCGGTCAAGGTAGCGCAGTCGGCGACCGCGAAGGTCGCGGACGCCACCGTACGAAGCGGCGTCGTCACGCTGAACGGAGGGGACAAGGCCGCGTTTGCGATCGTCCAACGCGCAGGCAAGTCGCTCATCCTCCTCGGCGTGCCGAAACCAGGCATCTTCGAGCGAGGGCAGTCGAACTTTCGCGCGCTCGTGCAAAGCCTGAAGGCGGACGCGTCGATCGACATGCCGAAGCTGCCGACGCTCGCGATCATCAAGGAGGTCACCGCGACGTCGACGTTCGTCGATCCGAAGCACAAGGATGCGTACGCTCCTCGTCGCGTCATCGACTTCGGTGGCCAGATTCCATCCACGGCGTGGTGTGAAGGCAAGCCCGATGAGGGAATCGGCGAGACGGTCACGATCACGTTCGCCGCACCCACGCAGATCGATAAGCTCTCGATCGCTGCGGGCGTGTGGAAGACGCAGAAGCTATTTACCGCCAACAATCAGATCACCGCGCTCGACCTCACGCTCGACGGCAAAACCACCACCCTCAAGCCCGCCACGACGCGCACGTGGCTCGATGTCCCCGTCGGCCGCGCCATTTCGAAGATCGAGCTCAAGATTGCGGCAGTCCAAAAAGGCCGCATGAACGATTCGTGCATCAGCGGCGTGAGGTTCGAGCGCGCGAGCAAGCCGATCGAGCACCTCACAGGCATCGATGGCGCAGCGCTCGCCGAGCTGCCGCGCGCGATCGAGAAGATCGAAGCGGCGCTCTCGGCGCCAAATCGCGCAGCGCTCCAGCAAGTGATCGATTTTCCGTTCACGCTCAACGATGCGGGTGACTTCTTCTACTCGGCACACAAGCCGTTCAAGTATGCCAACTGGAAAGCCGTCGAAGCCGCGTGCAAGGCGCAAGACAAGCTGGCGGCGAAGGGCAAGGAGATCACGAAGACCACCTGCCCCGGTCCCGCGAGCTTCGATTCCGCAGACGACCGCGAAGCGCGTATCGGCTCGCCCGGCGCAAACAAGCTCGAGATCGCGTTTCCGAGCCACCGCGAGGTGCTCGAGGTCTGGCGCCTCAAGTGGCGCGACGGCGCGTGGCGCCTCACAGCGATCGACTACGAAGGCATCTAGTCAGCTCAGCGACACGAGCTGCTTCATCGACTCGAGCACATCGCGAAGTCGCATCGGCTTTGCGAGAAACGCATTCGCGCCTGCCGCCATCGCCGATGAGCGAGCCGCATCTTCCGCCGGTGCGATCGCGATGATCGGCAAATCGACCAACCCAAGCGCCGAGCGCGCCTGGCCGATCAGCTTCACCCCGTCGAGGACGGGCAAATACGCATCGATGATTGCGATGTCGAACGGATGTGTCTTGAGTAAGTCGAGCGCGATGCCGCCATCCTCCGCGGTCGCGAAGTAAAACGTCAGCGAATCGCCAAACGTGCGCTTCGCGCTTGCGCCGAGCCCGCTACAAAGCAGCTCGCAAACATGCACGTTGTCCTCGGCGACGAGCACGCGAATCACACGCGCGACCGCTCGCGGATCGCGCTCCTGCACGAGCGCGACCAGTGCATCGAGCTTCTCGCGCTCGGGCCCGGGCAAGAACTCGATTCCGATGCCGGGCTGCCTGCCGCCGCGCGACCACCGCACGACGCCCTCGATCGCGATCGGCTGCAAGAGGCCGGGAAACGACAGCACGAGCTGAATCGTCGTGTCGTTCTCGAGCTGGCGCGCCGTGTGGATGAACGTGCCGCCTGCCGACAAGTTGTCCGTGTAATCGCCGATGAAGTCGTCGGCGTCCTCGTACTCGACGATGAGACGCACGGGGACACGGGGGTATTTGCGTTGGTCTTCGTCCATCGCGATCAACCGGTAGGCAAAATCGTTCGCACGCGACTCACGAGTGCCTCGAGGCCGGCCTCTTTCGAGATGTAGCCATCGACGCGCGCCCACTGCACGCGCTCGGCGAGCTCCGCTTCGTCGAGACTCGACAACAAATAGATCGGCGCGGAAATCCCATACGCTTCACGCAGCGTGAGCGCGATGTCATCGCCGAATGCTTCGGGCATCTGCACATCCATCAGCACCAGATCGGATCCTCCTCCTCTGCGAGCGTGCGCGAGCCCCTCGAGGTCGCGTGCACAAACGACGTCGTAGCCGGAATCGCTGAGCGCATGGCTCGTGACCGCAAGGAAGATCTCGCTGTCGTCCATGATCAGAATGCGTTTGCGCTTGTCGTCCACGCTCGAATTTCAACGATATCGGAAATCGTCTCGCGCTCCCTGCCGCAATTCGTTGCACTCGTCGCTTTGCTAGCGCGCCGGAGTACAGAGGCACCAACCACCGACACCGCGCTCCGCGTCGGTCGACGCGCTACGCTACGGCGGTGCCGAGCGTCCTCGTCTACACCAAGCCCGAGCGGATTCCCGCCGCGGCTGAGCCGTGGACGCTCCGGCGCGGCGACGTGATTGCATACGAGCTCGTTCGACCGCCTGATTGGACGCTGTACATCGCGACGGTGCGTGACGCGCGTGTCGTCATCGTCGGCTACGCCGAAGAGCTCGCGGTCGATCACGAGGAGCTCGGCGTTGCGACGCGCTGCGACGTCGATATCACGCCCGTGATCGATCGACTTGGCTGTGAGCGCGTCGAGAGCTTCGCGAGCTGGGCGGCGACGCCTGTCGTGCTGACGAAGAACGATGCCGACCTGCTGCGCTACCGGCTCGGACTGCCGCTCGATCCGATCATCCCGCCGCTCCAACCACCGCCGCCGGAACCACACCAAGCACCAACGGGCTTCATCGACGACGTCACCGCGCTGCGTCTGCTCGGCCTCGTCTACGGCGACACCACCTCGGATACCCACCGGATGGTACTTGCCGATCGATTGCTCGAGCTGGGCGATCCGCGTGGCGAGCTGATCGCGCTGCAGCTCGCGCGCGCAAAGTCCGGATCCGAGGTGACGCAGCGCGAACGCGAGCTGCTCGCACGCTACGGGACCATCTGGACGCAACCACTCGGAACCTACCTCAAGCGGTACGAGTTTCGCCGCGGCTTTCTTGCATCCGCGGTCCTCGACCATCGGACCGATTTTCCAGCCGAGCTCGAGCGACAGTCGATGTGGACCACGGTCGAGGATCTCGAGACGATCAATGCCTCGCTCATCCGATCATCGGCACTGGCCTCGCTCCGCCGTCTCGCGACGACGTGCGACGTTCTCGCCCGCGTCGCGCGCGAGCAGCGACCGCTCGGGGTCGAAACCGTCGTCGGCGTCACCACCGACGTCGCAGGCCACCGCATCCAGGGCGGGCTCGAGCTGACGGACATCGCGCCGCTCATCGAAAGCCACGCGTTCGAAAAACTACGCTCGATGTGCATCTCGGTGCTGACGCCGGCGCATCGCCGGCGGGCCTATCGTTTGTTGCGCTCAGGCCTCGGCACGCGCCTTCAGCACGTGGAGCTATTCATTCTCGACGTTCAGCAGGAGCCGATCGCACCATGGTTCGACCTGTACGAACGCAATCGCCCACTGTCGTTCGGCGTCCGCAGCGTGCTTCACGGATGGGTCGTTGTCCTCGTCCGCCAGCGTTCATCCCTTACGTTGCAGCTCGGCGATCCGATGACCGCGAGTATGCCCGACGTCGCGCTGCTCATGCCGGCGATCACCGCTCTCGCGGGGGGACTTGATTGTGTTGCAGTCGAAGCTGTTGGCAACGATGGCCTCGATCTGCAACCGGTCGTCGAGCAGCTCCGTGGCACGTTTCGCAGGTCGAGGCTCGTGCCACCGCGGCAGCGCTGGCGTTCACCCTAAAACGAGCGGTCTTCCGCAAAACGCTTGAAGGCGACCATATGTCGGCGATGCGCCTTTTTCATCGCGCGCCGCGCGAAGAAACCCTTGAGGCGATCCAGCGTGGTCTTCCAGCGGAAGTCCTCGGTCGAGATCAACTTCGTGCGTCCGGACGGCAACGCGACAAATTGATCGCGAATGGCAATCTCGAGTGAAGGCACATCGAGGCGCAACCTCATCTCCGTCGGCAAGTTTTTCGCGAGCACGGTCGCGATGAACGGCATGCCCTGCTTCTGAGCGAGCTTGTAGCTGGAGCCCGGCTCGCCCTGCACGCCGCTGATCGGCACGTACTCCATGTCATCCATCCACTTCTCCAAATTTTGCGGATCCGAAAAGAGCTCGGCAACACGAGCTTGCGGCGCATTGATGTCGAGCTTCACGACGCTCTTCATCCGTTCCTCCTAGAGGAACGTGCGTGCATGGATGGTGCCGAGGGCTACGCCTGCTGCGGTCGTTGTTGCGCCGCTGCTGGTTGCTGCTGGGCACCGCCGAACATGCCGATGAGGCTCGTGATCGCCCGCATGATCTGTTCGGAGCCGCCGCCCTGCGCTCCTGCATCGGGAGCCTGACCGGGCTGCGCTTGCGACGAGCCCGCGCCGGCGGCGTCAGCGCCAGCGCTCCCATCTGGCGACGGCTGCTGTTGCTGCTGTTGCGCACAACAACAACAGCCGCCGATCACGGTCTTCAGTGCTTCGGATGAAATCGTATCCAGCATTGATAGCTCCTTTGGGCCGCGCGTTAGCGCGAGCCGCCCTTCTGCTTCTCGCAGTTGTCGATGTACTGGCTCACGGCGTACGTGCCGGCGAGGCCATTGATCGGGCCGAGCACAGCCTGCCCCATAGGTCCAAGCACGGGCCAGGTCGCCCACGACGCTGCACCGAGCGCCGTGCCGACGCCCCACCCGACCCACGTCGCGCGCGACGTGCAGCTCTTGTCCTTCCAGGTCGGAGACATCTTGCTAATGCCGTTGTCGACTTTGTCCCACATGCCGGCGCCGATCACGGTCGCGAGCTCTTTCGGATCAATCGTAGTTGCCATGCGCCAGCGTTCTGCAGCGGCGATGCCACGCTAGGTTCGCGAACATTCGCGGCAGATGCGGCAACTCCACTTGCTGTGATGGCTGGGGCAACGTCCGTCAACTCGAAGCTGCGGTCAGTCGAGTGACCATCTCGTGCGCTCGCTATTAATGAAGATGCGCCGATCAATGTCGACCGGCGTAGACACACCGCGCATGGCACGCAGGCTGCTCTTCGTGGCTGCAACAAAGGATCAGCCATGAAGGTTCTCGACGAAAACGAGCTGCGGTGCGTATGCGGCGGCCTGAACTGGGAGACCCACCCGTTCCCGCCGCTGAACTGGAAACAAAACGAGATCGCGCAAAAGCGAAAGCAGGGCCGCGAGGTTTTCCTCGCAATAACGAAGCTGCACCACGAGCTCAGCGAATCCGCGCGCACGCATAACGATCAGATGAAGACGGCGAAGATGTCGCTACTGATGAACGCCATCAAGAAGCGCCTAGGGTGATCACAATGCAGACGATCGAATCGCAACGATGGATCGCTGCACTGGCGGTGGTACTCGCCACGACGCTCGCTCACGCGGACGCGAACGAGCTGGCGATGTTAGATCGCGCGTGCACCGCCGGAAGGGCACGCGCGTGTGTGGTGCTTGCCGACCGCTTGGCTGCAGACGACGGTGGCACCAGGCGTCGCTACGCGCGCCGCATCGTCGCGCTGCACCGCAAGGCGTGCGACTCGGATGAACGAGTCGGCTGCGCGCGCAGTGGCAAGGAACGACTCGCAGAGAATGATCGCGTTGCCGCGTATCTCGACTTTTGGAAAGCGTGTGAGCTCGGCGACTCGAACAGCTGTTATCAGGCGGCGCTGCTCGCACCCAAACCCGACCGAGCTCGTATCCTCTATCTACGCGCGTGCGATGCGCACGTCGCCAAAGGTTGCGCGCAGCTCGCCGATATGTTCGTCAAAGGCACCGGCGGCGAACGCAATTGGCGACAGGCGATCGCGCTTGCAGAGAAGGCATGCTCGCTGGAAGGGCTCGGGTCCTGCGCACGCGCCCGCGCGATCAAGCAGCAGCGTCCCGATTGGCACTGCGCCAGCGAAAATGCATGCGAGCGTCTGTGTGATGAAGGCATCGCCCGCTCATGCCGGCGACTGGCGGAATTGCGCGACGACGAGCCCGAGGCCTACGAGCGTGGTTGCCTCGCGCGCGATGGCGAGAGCTGCACGCGACGTGGCCATGCCGCGACCACGCTGGAAGTTGCGTCGCAGTGGTACGCACGCGGCTGTGCTGCAGGCGATGCGTCCGCGTGCACGTACCGAGATTACGTGGATGCCGATGATGGCTCGCGACGATCGGTCGCGCTCCTTCGCAAGCGCTGCAGCAAGGACGGCGATGCGTGCGTGCTGCTCGGGCTCGCGATCCTCGACGTTCGCACGGTCGAAGCGAAGCGGCTGTGGCGCGGCGCGTGTGATCGCGGGCATGGCGTCGCGTGCCGTCTGCTCGCGCAAGAATTCGGCGGGCGCGCATCGACATCGCTGATGAAGCGCGCGTGCGAGGTCGGTGATGGCGGTGCTTGCAAAGAGCTCTCGTTGTTGGCACCACCACGGCGAACATCGTCTCCTGCATGGTTATGATGCGCCTGTGTTGCATCGGGAGCTCGTTATCGCGATTGGTGTCGCGATCTCTGTTCCCGCAGCCGCGCAGCCGTCCGCCGTCGCGCCCGAGGACTTGCCTCCGCTTCCGGTCGCCGATGATGAGCTATCGAGCTCCGCCACGGTGCTTGCCGCGGCGGCGGCCGAGGAAGAAATCGTCATCGGTGCATCCAAGCGCGAGCAGAGTCTCGGCAACGTCGCATCGGCCGTCACGGTCATCACGGCCGACCGCATTCGCCGCTTTGGCTACCGCACGCTCGGGGAAGCCGTCGCGAGCGTCGCCGGGCTCTACCTCGAGGACAATCGCATCAACGTGTCGCTCGGTATCCGCGGCCTGCAGATTCCAGGCGACTTCAACACACGCATTCTGATCCTTGTCGATGGCGCCACCGTAAACGAAGCATGGGGTGCGTCGTCGGGCCTCGGCTTCGAGAACGTCGTCTCGATCGACGAGGTCGCACGCATCGAAGTGATCCGCGGCCCGCAATCGTCGGTCTACGGCCCGAATGCCTTCTTCGGCATCATCAACATCGTGACGCGCGGTGCCGCGGAGTCGCCACGTGCGTGGGGCCGCGTCAGCATCAATCAGATCAATGGTGTGATCGGCACGGCGGGGTTCGCCGTCGGCGATGTCGATCACCAGCTACGCGGCTCCGTGCTGGCGATGAGCCGGTTCGGCGAAACGCTCGCGGTACCGGATGTCGGCACCGACCTCGCGGGCGATCACGGCGACGGGTTCATCGCGGGTCTCGTCGGCTCGTACAACGGTTGGTTCGCCCAAGTCCGCGCGTACCGAATCCGCCGCGATTCGCCATTCGCACCGTACGACGGAGATGCCTCCGTCGACACGCCCTATATCCAGCTCAACTCGCAGCTCCTCGTCGATGCCGGTCACACCCACGAGGTCTCCAAGCGCTTCACCATCGCGGGACGCCTGTACCTCAGCCTGTATCGCTTCTACGATGACATCATAGAGATCATGGCGCCGACGCCGTTCATCGACTACGGCGACGCGATCACGTTCGGCGGTGAGCTCCGCGCGCGTTACGAGGCGATCGAAGACGGCAAGCTTGGCATCACCACAGGTGCAGAGGCGAGCTACAACAAAACGAAGAGCCGCTCGTTCTACGAAGGTGATGAAGTAAACGGCGCAGGTGGACTCGCCGGCGTGCCTCTCGACTTCAACCTCGAGGGCATCTATGCCGAGGTCGACAGCGCACCAACGAGCTGGCTCGGCCTGACGGCGGGGCTGCGATTCGATCGCAACGATCAGGTCGACTCGCGCCTGTCGCCGCGCGCCGCGCTGTTTCTCGCCGAGCGCGAGCGCTACGGGCTCAAGCTCCTCTACGCCGAAGGCTTTCGCAACCCGAGCGCGTTCGAGGGTACGTTCTTCGACAACACAACGTTCAAAGCGAACAGCGACATCGGCGCCGAGCGCATCCGCAGCTTCGAGACCGTGCTGTGGGCCAAGCTCGTTCCCGGGCTCTCGACGCGAGTCTCTGCGTTCTATTGGGACGCGCGCGATGTGATCGTTCAGGTCCTCGATCCGAGCGATCTCTTGCTGCAGTTCCAGAACATCGGACGGTTTGTCAGCGAAGGCGTCGAGTCGGAATTCAGCTATCGCAACAGCCAAGGCTGGTACGGATTCGGAGGGGCGTGTTTCGCGCACGTCGGCAGCGCCAACGAGACCTCGATGCTCGAGTACGGAAATGTTGCCGACTCGGCAGCGATCACGGCATCGGCCGGAATCTCCACGCCACGCATCCGCGACATCGCGCATCTGTCGACCGAGCTGACCCTGCTCGGTCGCCGCCCGACACGCCCGGCGCTCGACGGCTCGGAGTCACCCGCCGCGGAACCATGGCTTGGCTGGTCGGTCATCGTGTACGCGCCGAACCTCGCCGGCTTCGATATCACCGTCGGCGCGCGAAACCTGATCGGCCGGCGCGACCTGATCCCGGCGCCCGGTGACTACGACCGCTCGAAACCCGTCGAGGTCGTGATCCCGCGCATTCCTGCGGAGGGTCGCGAGCTCTTCGTCAAGGTCGGCTACTCGTACTGAGTCATCTCACGCGATTGTCACGCGACGGTCATGGTGGTCTATCGCGCGCGGCCGGCAGTGTGGGGACATGTCGAAGGTCCACGAATACGCAAACGAGGCCGCCTACGCGCTGATGGTGATCGCGATGTTGTGTTTCGTGCTCGCGTTCTTGCTCGGCATCGCCGGAGTCTCGTGACGAACTAGCGGCGATGAAACGCGTTGATCGATCGCGCGTCGCTATCACCAGCCGCAGGCCGCTTTGCCCATGTCGCGCGCCTGACGCTCGATGTAGCGACACGCCGCGTCGGCTTCGGCGAGCTCGCTGGAGCGGACTTCTTTCATGACGTCGAGGCTGCGCTCGAAACCCGCGATCATCACCTCCCTGCTCTCTTGCGGCATCGCATCGCAGCGGCGCAGCTGATCGACGGCGGCCGCCGCGGCGCGGCACGCGGATCGTTGATCGCGTCTACCCTCGCATGTGCTGGCGCCGCGAATGCCTGGTCCACGTGATCGAGCTGCAGCTTCGTCAATCGCGCCAAGCATGCTTCCCTCGCTTCGGGCCGGGCCGCGGCGAGCACGCATCGGCGTACCTCGGAGCTCCAAACATCGTTTTCGCACGCGTGGCGCAGCGCCTCGCGCCGCGCCGCAGGAAACTGCTGATCGCCGAGGAGCTTGTCGATGACCTGCGTGCAGTCCGTGCCCGATCGAGGGCCGCATGTTACGAAAACGTGTCGGCGGCTCGGGCAGCTCACGTCAATCTTCTGGTTGAACGCGACATCGGCGCTTTGTCGCACAGCGACTCAGCGCGTGCGTTTAGCTTTTTGCGCATGAAGCGCCGGGCACTCGTCGCTGTTTTCGCAGTGGCCTCGTGTGCGGGTGGCTCGAACGCAGCGGTGGACGCCGGCGACGTCGCCGACTCGCGCGATGGCGGCGATGACATGATCGACGCTGCGCCGCCGCCCATTGCGCCGCCGATCCCGCAGAACAGCCTCGATACCGTGGATCCGAATTTCGTGATTCCGACGATGGCGGCAATCGTGCCCGATGGCATCGCCGAGACCGACGTCATCCCCAACACGCTCGATCTCTCGGAGATGGCCGCGTTCTATCTGATCGGAATCTCGAACACGCTGCTGCCGGAGTTTCCGTACTTTCACGTGCCGCCGGGCCAGGTGAACATGCTCGGCACGCCGACGTCGAGCTTTGCCGGCGGCGCACCGAACTGGGGCAAGACGATCCAGGCGATGGTCATGGCGCGCGAGATGTCGGGCTACGACCTCGACGACGCAGCGGGAACGATGACGGCGCAGCTGATGTCGACGCGCAACATGATCGATCCGAACGTGAACCGAAACCTCATCAGCCGCAGTGAAGGCGCGTGGATCGTAGTGACGGGCGCGAATCCCGAAAATCAAATGACGACCGCAGCCGAGGGCCTCATCGAGCTCTACAAGCAAACCCCAAACGGCGACCTCGGGCAGCTCATCCAGCAAATGATCAGCTACCACACGGCAAAGGCGATCACCGATCACAACGACGACGGCGAGCTGATGATGCACTACAGACTCCCCGTGCCGGGCGTCTCGGTCTACGTGCCGAATTCGATCGGCACGCTCGGCTACGGCGATTGGCCATTTCACGTCGGCAAGACCATGCGCGCGCTGAGCACGTGGTTCTTGCACGTCGGTGACCAGCAAGCACTCGACACGACCGCGCTCTTGAGCGCGTTCATTCGCAACTACAGTGGGCATTTGTTCTGGTCGATCCCGAACGGCTTTGCCGAGGGCGCCGGCGAAGGTCACTTCGCCGGTCACATTCACATGTTCCTCAACGGCCTCATGGGCATGTTGTGGGAAGCCGAAGCTCGCCTCCGCAAGGATCCGCTCGATCCGGAAGCGGCAGCGCGGATCGACTTCGTGCAGAAGTCGTACTTCTTCGTTCGCAACATGCATGGCGGCGCCTCGTGGGCGCTCGGAAATTTCGGCGAGATTTGTGCGCTCGCGGACATGTTGCGTCTCGCCGTGAAGCTCACCGAGATGGGCATCGGCGACTTCAACGAAGACATCGATCGCTGGACGCGCAATCAGATCGCCGTGTCGCAGATCCGCGGCGGCATCACGATCGAATCGCACCCGGGAGATCCGCTGAGAGACCGAATCGGCGAGAAGGTCATCGGGCTGTTTTACGAGGATGCGACCCACGCGCTGGCCATCCCAGACAGTCACAACGATCAGGGCGATCTGACGCTGCAGCTGGTCGCGTGCGGCCTCGGCAACGTGATCCACGGAATGTTCGATGTCTGGAATCACATCGTTCAGTTCAAACATCACGTCGCGCAGATCAATCTGCTGCTCAACCGCGCAACCTGGTATCTGGATATCAAGAGCGAGATTCCGTACCGCGGCGTAGTCCACGTGACCACGCGGCCCGATCTCGGGCCCATCACGTCGCTCGAGCTGCGGATCCCCGACGGTGTGCAGGCGGGCCAGGTGCAAGTCTTCGCGAATGATGTGCCCATCGCCTATCAATGGGTTCACACCAACTACGTTCAGGTCGCGAACCTGCAGACCAGCACGAGGTACACGGTGAAGTTTCCGCTGACGTACACCCAACTCGCGTTCAAGCAGATTCGCAATCAAAGCCAGAACTGGGCGGAATCGAGCTACACGTTGGATCCCGGAACGGGCCAGGATTATGGGTTCCACGAGTCGGCGCCGGAGAACAACTACGTCGGCGTGTTCCGAGGCAACACGCTCGTGCATGTCGACCACTGGCCGAGTAGTGGCATCCGGCTGTATCAAGAGGCCGATCGCGCGTACTGGGCGACGCTCGGCGCCAGCGATGCCCCCAGCACGCCGACGCATACAACGGGTCGATTCCGGCTGAGGCCGCGGCCGTAATCTTCGCTAGACCTCTGCCCACATACGCAGCAGGTTGGCGCGGCATTTTTCGAGCAACACGAGCGCCTCGGTGTCATCGCGCTTGGCAAGCAGCGCTTCGTTGAGCACGCGGAGGTCGAACAGAATCTCGCGTCGCGCATCATCCCGCACCAGGCTTTCGATCCAGCCGACCGCGGCGCGTCGCGTGCCCCGCGTCACTTTGTTCACGCAGTGGATCGTGGATGCCGGGTACACGAGCGCGTCACCGGCGGGCAGCTTCATGGTCTGACGGTCGGTCGTCGAGTTGATCACGAGCTCGCCGCCGTCATACGCCGTCGGATCGGACAGGAACACGGTAAACGCGAGATCCATGCGGAGGTAGCCGGACGGTGTCGACTGGGCGAGCGCGCTGTCGATGTGATCGCCGTAGTACATCCCGGTGTCATAGCGATTGAAGAGCACGGTCGAGATGCGATGAGGCATCGCCCAGGCATCAAACGCGGGATGCTTGCGCAGCGCTTGCTCGACAAGCTTGCCGAGCTTCGTCGAGTCGGCATTGCTCGACGATAGCAGCTCGTGATTGTGCTTGGCCTGGCGTGCGAGTTGCCCGGCCGTCGCCGCGCCATACGAGAACGGCTGTTCCTGCAACGCCGTGTTGATCGACTCGAGCTCGCTTTCGCCGAGCACGCGCTTGATATGCATCGCGATCATGGCGCGTACACTTGAGCAAGCGCGACGATCGGCCCGTTAAAGTCGGGACGCGCGCGACCGAGCGTATCGAGGATCTCGCTGCGATGGGCTTCGAGCTCGTCGGCGTTATCGCTCCGAGCAATCGCGACGGCACCGTAGAACAAGAGGCTATAGAACAGATGCAAGCGCGACTCGACGATCTGCTTGCTCTCCACCGCATGCACCTGCGATTCGATCACCGTGATCCGCCAGCCATCGCTCGTCGTGAGATCGGTCGCCATCACCACCTCGAGCACGGTGGACGGTGGCAAATCGGCACGCAGCACCGATTGCGCCCAGCTGCTCGCGTTATCCGGCAGCGGAGTGATCGGCGAGATGTCGAGTGACACGCCGCCGATGCGGATGCGCCGCGCATCGCCCAGCTCCTCGACGATCCACGACGCAGCGGGTTCGATGATCAGTCTCATGCGGCTTCGGCGATCAGCATAACAGTCGTTGTCGCCGTGTTATCGTCGAAGCATGTCGGAATCGTCGCTGGCGGGTTGGTCGCGAACGTTCCTCGCCGACGGGCTCTTGTTCACGCATCCGCGAGGCGCGCGCGATGGCTCGATCCGGATCCGCTCGAAGATCCGGCCGATGGTCTCCGCAGCGAAACTGCTCGAGCTGATGAGAAGCCAGGTCCCAGCGACGTACGCGAACGTCAACGTCGCAAAGCCGGTCCGCGTTTCGACGAACGACGGCGAGTACGCGATCCTTCTTCAGCTCACGGCATCGGAAGGAGAGCGCGCATTTCAGCGCACGCTCGCGATGATCCTGGGGGACGACTTTTTCGACACGATCGATTCGGTGTCGACCATACGCAGTGAGTTCGACGACGCTCTTCACCTCGTCGAGAGCCTGCTCTACTGCTACTCGCTTGGATTGGGCGAGCGCCGGCGACGGCGCTACTTCTATCGCTTGCCCGAAGGCTGGTCCGGAATCGAGCGCCCGCACGCCACGATGTGGATCCCACCAGACTTTCCGCGCAACAAGGCCGGCATCACGGTCTTCGACGCTCGCCCCGCCACGCTCACGCCATCCGCGGTGCAGGACCGCGCGCTGTGGGAAGACTTGCCGGGCTCGTTTCAACAGGACGAACGCAAGCCAACGTTTGACATGACGAACGTGCATGACCTCGCGGGCCGCGTCATCATTCTGTCGGGCAGATACCCGGATGGACCACGCGAGACGATCCACAACGTCGCGATGTTTGACGACCGCTATGTCTATTTCGTGCGTCTGCAGTGCACCGATGAGCACCTCGAGCAAAACCGGCTCGCGCTCGGAACCATCGTCGAGTCGATCGAACCGCTTCCGGCCGTCAGGAGCACGTCGTCGCTGATCCGGTGGGCCGAGAACTGGGCCGAGTGACACAAGAGCCGGTTGGCTACAAGCGCTTGCGAGAGGCGGCACTGGCCGCCGCCGACCAGCTCGGTATCTATCACGCGCTGAGGGAACGCACGCCGCAAGGCGAGCTGGCGCGACGACTCGGCATCGACGCCACGATGCTAGGCCGCCTGCTCGATGTATTGGCGTGGTCGGGCGCCGTCGTTCGCGATCGCGACGAGCTCCGCGTGACGGAAGCACCGACACAACATGCGCGCGGAGCGCACGCGATTGCGCTCGTGCTTCGCCGCGGCCGTCCGATCGATGCAACTGATCCATTCAGCCTGCAAGTCGAGATGCGCTACCTCGTCGAGAATCAGCTCGTGCACGAAGGTCCCGACACGATCCGCGAAGTCGCGACCTGGATTGCTGCGAGGCTCGACGGCGGAACACTGCTCGATGCAGGCGGTGGCCACGGAGCCTACGCACTCGCGGTTCGCGACCTCGCTCCGCGCACGCGTGCCATCGTGATCGATCGCGCGCCGATCGTCGAGATGGCGAAGCACGTGCTCGGCCCGCGCGCGGCCGAGCTCGAGTTTCGCGCCGGCGATCTCGCAGAGTGCGACCTCGGTTCCGGCTACCAGGTCGCGCTGCTCAACCACGTGCTCCACACCTGCTCGCGATCCAGCGCCGCGCGAATCATCGAGCGCGTCGCCGCGGCGCTCGCACCAGGCGGCATCCTCGTCGTCAAAGAAGTGGCGGTTGGACCCGAGCACGCGACCGGCGTGCTGCTCGCATTCGCGATGTCGCTGATTGCCGCTGACCTGATGATGGAAACAGCCGACGCGTTGCGCGCGCGGCTCGCGCGAGCCGGGCTCGACGCGATCGGCGTCGAAGCACTCGCGACAGCGCCCGACGCCGTGATGATCCACGGGACGCGGCC
>Ga0070698_100001158_pt1 | contig 29227 bp, 24 predicted proteins | sample KBSK1502metaG_FD_65477 | JGI IMG/M metagenome (GOLD analysis project Ga0070698, IMG submission 65477) | Corn, switchgrass and miscanthus rhizosphere microbial communities from Kellogg Biological Station, Michigan, USA - KBS K1-50-2 metaG | ecosystem: Host-associated > Plants > Roots >...
CTGCGACATCTGGTACGACACGAACCCCTTCGAGGTCGACATGGGCTACACCTGGATGGTCGACCTCGGCCAGGAGGCCGACTTCGTCGGCAAGGAGGCCCTCCGGCGCATCAAGGCCGAAGGCCCCGGGCGCAAGCTTGTCGGCATCGAGATCGAGGGGCCGTCGGTCGGCACCTACATCGACAGCGAGATGATCGACATGTACCCGGTGACCCTGGGCGGCGAGCAGGTCGGAAAGGTGACCTCCGCCTGCTACTCGCCGCGCCTGGAGACAAACATCGGCTACGCGATGCTGCCGATCGGGCTCGCTGAGCCGCTCGGCCAGGTGTTCGAGGTCGAGACCCCCGGGGGGCGCCACCGCGGCGTGACCGTGCGCAAGCCGTTCATCGACCCGGGCAAGGAGATCCCCAAGCAGTGATCGGGCCCCGCCCGCCGGGCCTGGCCCCTGGCACCGTCGGCCTGCCCGCGGTGCCGCTGTCCGGGGTGACGGCGCACACATAGGGTGCAGGCATGAATGCCATAGGCGGGGCACGCTCCGCGGCGCATGAGGCGCGGGAACCTGACGCGGCCATGGCGGCGGGCGCGGCGCGGGAACCTGCCGCTGGCTTGCTCCCGCGGGCCGGCGGCACGATCCTGGACGCGATCGGCGACACGCCGCTGGTCATGGTCGACGGGATATGGGCCAAGCTGGAGTATCTCAACCCTTCCGGATCCATCAAGGCGCGCATCGCCAAGTACATGATCGAGCGGGCGGAGCGGGAAGGGCTGCTGCGGCCGGGTGACACCATCGTGGAGGCAAGCAGCGGCAATACCGGAAACGCGATGAGCATGGTCGCTGCCGTGAAGGGCTACCGGATGCTCGTCGTCATGCCGAACGGGATGAGCGGCGAACGGCTGGCGATCTCGCGGGCCTTCGGCGCGCAGGTGATGACGCTCGGCGACTTTCACGTCAATGACGCGCTGGCCAAGGTCGCTGAACTCGGCCGCAAGCCGGGACACTTCGCGCCGCAGCAATTCGACTCGGAGTGGAACGTAGAGGAGAACCGCACCTGGCTCGGCCCGGAGACGCTCGCCCAGCTGCCCGACGGCGTGGTCCCGGACGCTCTGGTCGGCGGGGTCGGCACCGGGGGCACCATCGTCGGCGTGGGTCAGTGCTTCCGCGAGCGCAACCCCTCCTGCCGGGTCGTCGCCGTCGAGCCCAACGAGTCGTGCACCCTGATGTGCGGCGAGGTCGGCCGGCACCTCATCGAGGGCATCGCCGACGGCTTCGTCCCCGGCATCTTCGCCAGGCACAGGCACATCATCGATGAGATAGTCGCGGTGGACAGCGACGCGGCGATCGGCGAGATGCGCCGCCTTGCCCGTGAGTTCGGGCTGTTCGTGGGCCCCAGTTCCGGCGCGCACCTGGTCGCCGCCCGCGAGCTGCGAGCGCGATGCCCGGACCTGCGGCATGTCGTAACGTTCTTCTGCGACGAGGGGGAGAAGTACATCAACGACTACTTTCTCGGCGCCTGACCAAGCGTGAGTGCCTGCACCGCATGGCCTGGCGCTCGGCCTCATGGACGTGTTCCTGCCAGCCAACCACGGCCCAGCGCGGCCCGCGTCCCCGCCGCCAGTGCCGCGGAACAGCAGAGCTGCTGTCGTTACTCACACTGAACTCGCGCGCAATTGGCGCTGCGCCCTGAGGTTCGGCGCCGATGATGGAGCCGTGCCCCCAAACCGGGGCCGGCAGCATGCGCATGACGCATGACGCATGACAAGGTAGTAAGAAGGTGCTCTTGGTGAGCGGAAACGAGCAGCCTGCTGGTTCAGGGGCGGCCGCGCCAGATGAGCGAGGCGGGCCGCCAGAACCCATCACCCCCAGCGCGTCATCATCTGCTGGCGCCCCCCCATCGCGGTCCGGCGGCGCTCGCAGGCTCGGCAGCGTGCTCGCGAGCCGGGCAGCCGGCTGGGTGGCCGCGGCAGCGCTGGCGGGTGCCATCGTGGCCGTTTCGGTCACCGGGCTCACGACGCCATCGGTCACCGAGCTCATCACGCCATCAGCCGCCCGGATCGCAGTGCGTGCGCCGCTGGGCGCGGCGGGGCAGGTCCGCGTCGGTCCCGGCGAGGGGCGGATCAGGGTCATCGGGCCCTGGGGGCCGGCCCTCGTCGTGCCCGGCCAGTGGAACGTCCGGGTCGTTCCTAGCGGGCCGTTCGGCGGGGTGTTCGCGGCTCCCTTCGGCCGGGTCGTCGCAGGGACCGTCAGCAGCGTGTCCTCCTCCGGCTTCACCATCACCACGGGCCCCGGCCAGAAGGTGACCGTCGTCGAGCAGTCCTCGACCACCTACCGGAAGGCAGGCAGCCCGGCGTCAGCGAGCGCGGTCACCCGGGGAGTAATAGTCGCGGTACTCGGCTCGCTGAGCGGCTCGAAGTTCACAGCGACCGCGGTAGCCGTGCTTCCCGCGGGTGCCGGTTCCTTCCCCGGGGCACCGGGTTAACACCCGGCCGCGCCACCCGCGCGCGCACGTCGCCGCGTAGTCCGTGCGCCGGGCCGCCTCGTGCCCGGGAACTGTCAGCGCCGGTCATTCGCTGGGGCCACGTATCAGCTTGCGTCCCCCATCCATAGGCCGCACAAGCGGCGTGACCTGGCTTCTGACGAACATTCCCAAGAGGGCGGCGACGATCCCGACTACTGCCCCGGTCTGCGCGTTACTCCAGGTCCACCACTGGAAGGCGATGCCGAGCGCGATAAAAGCCAGCAAGGGCTTGGAACGCCGCCGATTCCTGCCTGACCCATTTCACGATCTGGTTCAGCACTTTCAGCACTTTTCCGCTCCACAGGATCAACGTTGCTCCACACGGACCGCAGCGCGGAGGTTGTCCCGGTCTTCGCGGAGCCTTGGCCGGAACGATACGTCCACGACAGACCAGAGGTGTGCCAATTGCGATAGGTGGATGCGCCCGCCCGCTCGTTACGTAGCACAGCCGAACTTTTCGGGCCCCGGCAACAGTTCCACGCACCGGGATCTCAGGGCCGACTGCGCGTAACCGGCCGATGTCGTCCTCTGCATGCAGGCGTGATTTCACTCATCTGCCGCATGTCGCCGGGAACGAGGTCTTGCCAGTGGGTGTGCGCTGGACAAGGCCGCCGCACGGCTCACGGACGCCGGGCAACACCGCAGTACCCCCAGCGCGACCCATCGCTGTCCGCTGCCGCGACATCCTCGGCGCCCCACTCACCCAGCCAGGCGAGGCCGGGCCGGGCCTCCGCGTACGGCGGAACCAGCTCGAGCCCTGTGAAGAACCGCTCGACCTCCGCCTTCGTGCGCATATGCAGCTGCTCGGTGGCGTTCTGGTACAGGTCGAGGAAGGCTTTCACGCCCGCGGGCGGTTTCTGGTCGCTGGTGAGGTGGCTCAGCACGAGGTAGCTGCCGGGTGCGACCACGCCGACGACCCGCGCAACCAGGCGCCACGGATCGGTCTGGTCGGACACGAAATGCAGCAGGCCGGTCATCAGCAGGCCGACGGGCTCGCTGAAGTCGATCAGGGCCCGGGTCTGCGGATGATCCAGGATCGTGTCGGGCTCGCGGAGGTCCGCGGTGATGACCCGGGTGGTTCCTTCCCCGCCCAGCAGCGTCTTTGCGCGCGCGAGCACGGTCGGGTCGTTATCGACATAGAGCACACGGGCATCCGGGATCACATTCCGCGCCGCCTCGTGCGTATTGTTCTGTGCGGGCAGTCCGAAGCCGATGTCGATGAACTGGCGGATGCCCTGCTCGCCAGCCAGCCAGATCACGGCCCGCTGGTGGAACCCGCGGACTGCCCAGGCGGTATCGCGCAGTTCGGGCACCACCGCCAGGAGCCGTCTGGCGGCGTCTCTGTCGATCTGGAGGTTGTTCTGGCCACCGAGGTAATAGTCATACAGCCGGGCGGGCGTTAGCTTCGGAACGTCAACGCCAGGCGGAACCCGCGCGGCGCCGGGGGCGCGCGGGGATTGGCTCATCTCGCCTCCATCGAACCATGCAACCGGGAAGAGGGAACGCGCCCCGGCCTCGGCCTCGTGCTGCCCTCGCCCATCGGGCCAGGTTGAGAGTCCGCGTGAGGTGGGCCGGGCCTCGCCGAGAACATGGCCCACACGACCTTTCCCATGTCACTGGGAGTGGTGTAGCCCCACTGATCGCTGAGCGCGCCGATGACGTGTAGTCCGCGGCCGGTCTCGGCGAGATGACCGGGCTCTGCCGGCACCGGAGCCCGTTCGCTTGGGTCGGCGACCGCGCACAGCACGCATGGCCCGGGCTGCAGCAGGCCGAGCCGGATCGGCCAACGGGGCCGGGTGTCGCCGGGACATGGCAGCGCGTGGCACACCGCGTTGGTCAGCAGCTCAGATGCGACGGTCGCGATATCGTCGCGGCGCTCCGCGACGCCCCACCGCTGCAATGTGGCGGTGGTGAAGTCCCGGGCTGCGCGGACCGATCTGGCATCGGCGGCCGACGTGCGGGTGGCGATCCGCGGGAAGCACGTCCAGCGCTGGGGGGCGGGGTCTGGCGCCAGCGGCCAGTTCCCGCTCGCCAGGGCGGCCATCTCCACAGCCGACGTCAGCCAGTGCCAGCTCATGCCGCTGGCCGCGCTGCCCGCCAGGCCTGGTGGATGTGCGGTCATCGCCGTCCGAACGGTCTCGTCGCAATTGGGAGAAACGGGCGTACAGCCCTATCTTGCCGGGTGCACCTCCCCGCTGCAAGAGGCTTCTGCAATTGCATTTGTACTGTGCGTAAGATCTGTTAGGCTGCGCCGTGCAAACGGTCATTGCGGCGTGCGCTCGCCGCCGCGTTCCCCGTAGCCCATCCCGGAGAGCAATGATGCAGGTCAGGAATGGCGTCCCGGCTGATCAGCTGGCCACCCGCTGGCGCAAGAGCCGCGTCAGTAATCCCAGCGGAAGCTGTATCGAGGTCGCCGAACTGCCGGGCAGCGCGATCGCAGTCCGCAACTCCCGCTACCCGTCCGGCCCGGCCCTGATCTACACGCGCGCCGAAGTCGCCGCGTTCCTGACGGGAGTGAAGAACGGCGAGTTCGATGACCTGTACCCGGGCGGCTGCATCGTGTTATTGCCCAAGCCACCAGGACATGGCGTCACCACGGTGTGATCGGGCGGTGATTCGGGCGGTGATATTGTGCTGTGACCCCGTTGCTGCGATATGGTGAGTGATGCGGCCCTTGGCGGGTATCGCGCGCTGGGGTGGTGCCGTGGTGACTGTCCGGCAGAGGCCAGATGCGGCACTGAGCGGTGATCCCATCGGTCTGGAGCGCGATTGAGCACGGTTCAGCCGGGCACCGAACTGGCTGCCGGCACCGTGGGCGGGGCACGGGTCGGCGCGTCGGTTTTCCGCATGATGCTGGGAGCGCAGCTGCGCCGCCTTCGCGAGGCAGCCGACGTTACGCCCGACCAGGCGGGGTATGAGATCCGGGCATCCCGATCCAAGATCAGCCGCATGGAGCACGGCCGGGTGGGCTTCAAGGAGCGGGACGTAGCCGACCTGCTCACCCTGTACGGCGTCACCGACGAGCAACTGCGGGCAGGGATGCTGTCGCTGGCCCGGCAGAGCAACGCTCAGGACTGGTGGGCACAATACGGAGACATCCTCGCCGACTGGTTCGCGGCCTATCTGGGGCTGGAGGCAGCCGCCTCGCTCATCCGCACCTTTGAGCTCCAGTTCGTGCACGGCCTGTTCCAGACCGAGGCTTATGCCCGCGCCGTCACCGTGCTCGGCCATAAGGCCGCACCCGAGGAGGAGATTGAGCGCCGGGTGAGCCTGCGGATGAAGCGCCAGGACCTGCTCGCAGGCCCGGATCCGCCTCGGGTGTGGTCCGTCATGGACGAGGCGGCGCTGCGGCGCCCGGTGGGCGGACGGGAGGTGATGCGCGCCCAGCTGAATCACCTTCTTAAAGCGGCCCGGCTGCCCCGTGTCACCCTGCAGGTCGTGCCGTTCCGCCGCGGTGGTCACGCCGCAGCCGGCGGCTCGTTCACCGTGCTGCGCTTCGGAGAACCGCACCTGCCGGACGTCGTGTATATCGAGCAGCTCACCAGCGCTCTCTACCTCGAAAGACGCGAAGACGTCGATCACTACATGGAAGTCGTGAACCAGCTCAGCGCCGAGGCCCTGACCCCCGCCGGCACCGAGCGCTTCATAAAGGAGATCATCCGGGAGACCTAGCGCCGACGCGGGCCAGTCCGTCTGACAGCGCGGGACCGTAGAAGCCATGCGTGGCATGGCCACGCAGAAAGCGCACTTGCCGTCGAGCTAGCTCCGGGTCGAGCTAGCTCCGGTTTGCGCAGATCCGCAGGCCCGCTGGCTGGCCGTCGATGTTGTTACGGTTTCCTCCCAACGCCGCCGAACGCGTCCACCTCGGAAGGACCGGACGGCGTAGCTCCTGGCCGCCATCGCGGGCATGAGACCACGCCGGGCGGCACGAGCTCCAGTCCGTCGAAGAAGCTGGCGATCTCCTCCGGGGTCCGCAGGACGTACGGAAGCGCGCCGCTTTCGTTGTAGGTCTCCGCGGCCTCTTCGTACGCTTCGCCCGCGACCACGCTCGTGCCGTCGTTGAGGGACAAGTAACTGCCGGACGGCAGGGCGCCCATGAGCCGCTGCGCGATCGAGCGCGCCTGGCCGGTGTCGGTGACGTGCCCTAGCACGCCACTCAGGATAAGCGCAATGGGTTTGTTGAAGTCCAGCGTCGTGGCCGCCTCGGCAAGGATCTTGTCCGGTTCGCGCAGGTCGGCGTCGATGTAGGCGGTGGCCCCTTCGGGAGTGCTGGTCAGCAGGGCACGGGCGTGCGCCAGCACAAGCGGGTCGTTGTCGACGTAGACGATGCGGGACTCTGGCGCCGCCCGCTGCGCGACCTCATGGGTGTTGTCCGCTGTCGGCAGGCCGGTACCGACGTCGAGGAACTGCCGGATCCCCGCCTCCTCGGCCAGGTAGCGAATGGTGCGAGTCAAAAAGTGCCGGGAAGCCTGGGCGACGTCCCTAATGCCCGGGAACGCCTTGGCATACTCGTCACCCGCCGCGCGGTCGACGGCGTAGTTGTCTTTGCCGCCCAGCCAGTAGTTCCAGATTCTGGCCGAGTGCGGCACCCTTGTGTCGATCCCCGTCCCGGCGATGTCATCGGGTTCTGCGGGCTCCGGCTCGCCGGGGATTGCCGAGCGGTCGTCAGTCACAGGAGATCCTTAAGGAGGTGTGATTCGTCACGATCCGAACACATGCCATCCTATCTTCCTGACTTGTCCATGCGGGATGATAGCCCTGCAGAACAGCCCGAGCGGCTGCTGCTATTGGCGCTCTTCCCTGGCCAGTCGCGCCTGCTCGTCCTCGACCAGCTGGAAGAGTGTGGCCTGCACCTTCTCCACCGTGGGGATCTCGTTCAGCACCAGTTGCCCGTGCTCCCCGGCAGATTCCACGACCAGCCGGCCGCAGCCGAGCAGCCGGTCGATCAGGCCGTGCGAGAACGAGACGTCGCTGATCCTGATCAGCGGGAAGTCACGGCCTGACCTGGACAGGATGCCGCGGCGCAGCCGCAGCCGGCGGTTGGTCAGCTCGTAGCTCGTGGTCCGCCAGCGCAGCAGCGGGACGATGAACCAGATCATGATAACCACGGCCGCGACCACGCCGATCGCCAGCCTGGCTATCCCGGCGTCACGGCCGGCCGGGAGCAGTATCAGCAGCGCGAGGGCTCCCGCGACCACCAGGATCAGGATCAGGATCGGCCGCAGCAGGGTCTTCCAGTGCGGATGCAGTTGCAGGATAAGATGCTCGCCCTCGGTCAGGGAGCCTTCGCTGGCCATAGGCCACATGGTGGCATGTATAACGTCAATGCGCGTGCCTGACGGGTCACCGGAGATGAACAACGTCGCCGGCGCTGACGGCGACCAGTCCCGATGCGGCGAGAATGACCAGCCTGCCCGACTCGTCAATGTCCTGCGCGGTCCCGGTGAGACCCTGCCCGCCTGGCAGCGCGACCCGGACGGGCTGGCCAAGGGTGGCGCTCAGGCGGCGGTAGGCAGGCCGCAGGCCGCAGGCATCGGGGTCAGGCCCGGTTCCGGCGGCGTCCCGCCTGGCCGATCCAGCGCCGGCCACGGCAGGCCAGGCTCCGGCTGCAGCCCGGCTGGCAAACTCGGATCCAGCGGCGGGCTGCGGCCCGGCCGTTCCGAGCCAGGCCAGGTACCAGCGCTCAAGCTCGGCCAGCACGCTGACGAACAACTGCTCCCTTTCCGTGCAGGCGGCGCCCGCCATCGCGAGTGACGTCGTCCCGGCAGCCGGCAGTTCCGCTCGGCGGCCTGACACATTGATCCCGGCGCCTACCACGATCGCATCGCCGGCCTGCTCGGCAAGAATGCCCGCCACTTTCGCGCCACCCACCAGCACGTCGTTAGGCCATTTCAGGCGGGCGTCCACTCCCGCCTCGGCCCGCAGCGCGGCTGCGACCGCGACTCCGACGAGCAGCGGGACCCAGCCCTTGCTGCCCGGCGGCACCCCGCCAGGGCGCAGCAGCACGGAGAACGTCAGGGCGGCTCGCGGCGGGCTGAGCCAGCGCCGTCCCATCCGGCCGCGGCCTGCCGTCTGGGACTCGGCCGCGAGCACCAGTCCCTGTGGAGCCCCGTCCCTGGCGGCGGCGAGCAGATCCGTATTGGTTGAGCCTGTCTGCGCCACCACCCGCACGTCGCGCCAGATGGCTCCGGGCCTGACCAGCGCGCCGCGCAGCGCCGTGGCGCTGAGCGGCGCGGGGTCCGCGGCGGCAGGCGGACTGTCAGCGGCAACCGGTCCAGAAGTCATCTCACCCGCTATTGTCGAGTGCCGGAGGCAGCCCGCCTCGCGCCGGGTGCCAGCAAGCAGGATTCGCCGGTGCATTCGGCTGCCGGCGTCAGCGCGAGCACAATACCGCAGGGAGTCCAGCGGGCTCCGCCGAGAGGAGTCGGGATCGTCGTGCCTGACCTCAAGCTCAACTCCGAGCGTGAGCAGCCGGCCGCGGGCCGCGCCGGGCCGGCTCGCGGCCGGGCGGGCCGCTCGCTTCGTGATGTGGGCGGCAGCCGCGGGCGCGTTCTCATCCCGGCCCGTGCCGCAGCCTCGGCAGTGAGCCCGAGGGCCTTGTGGCGCGACCACCGGCTGTTCACGATCCTCGCACTGCTGTCGCTGCTGCCCCGGGTCCTGGCGACCATGGCCTTCCGGCCGGCCCTGCTCACCGCGGACTCGTTCCTCTACATGAAGGACGCGGTCAACTCCACCCTCGGCGTGATAAGGCCGTCCGGCTACTCGTTCTTCCTGCGCGTGCTCGAGCCGTTCCACAGCCTGCCGCTGGTCACGACGATCCAGCACCTGATGGGCATCGCCATCGCGGTCATCGTCTACGGCCTGCTGCGCTACCACGGCCTGCCCGGCTGGGGCGCCGCGCTGGCCGCGGCCCCGACGCTGTTCGACACCCGGCAGATCGCGCTGGAGTCTTACATCCTGCCGGACACGGTGTACTGCCTCGTGATCATGCTGGCCGTCGCCGTCCTGCTCACCAGGCGCACTCCGCGGCCCTGGCAGTGCGTCGCAGCCGGCCTGCTGCTCGCGTATGCGTCCGTGCTGCGCGGGAACGGCCTGCCGCTGGTGTTCGTGGCGCTGGCGTTCATGCTCGCGCGGCGGGTCGGCTGGCGGGCGCTCGCGGCTGGCGCGGCGGCCGCCGCGATACCGCTGATCGGCTATGCCGCCGCCTATGATCATTCCTACGGCCAGTTCAATATTGCCAGCAGCGACGGCATCTTCCTCTGGTCGCGCACGACCAGCTTCGCCAACTGCGCGATCATCAAGCCGCCGCCGCGGCTGCTGCCGCTCTGCCCAAGCCGGGAGGCGTCGGTCCAGGTGCCGCCAGGGCCGGCCTGGTCCGTGTCGGCGCTGCTGGCGGCGCCGACGCCAGCGGACTATCTGTGGGCATCCGATGCCTGGTGGCGCCATGACGCGCATCCGGGTATCAACAGCTACAACGACAAGCTCGGCAGGCAGTTCGCGTTCGATGCGATCAGGGCTCAGCCCCTTGACTACCTTCGGGTCAGCGCCAGGGACGTGGCGCTGGTATTCGCCTCGACGGACCGGCCGCTCAGTCATGCGACGATGAGCTTCACCACCGCGCCGCATATCCGGGTGCTGCCGTCCTACTACGTCGGTGACCTTCGCGCCTACGCGCACACCACGCAGAACACTCATCCGGTCCAGCCGTACGCCTACTTCCTGTTCCTCTACCAGCTGCCGGTCTACTTCCCCGGCATCGTCTTCTTCCTGGTCGTGCTGGCCGGGCTGGCCGGAGTCGCGCGCACCTGGCGCCGGTGGGGCGGGCCGCAGGCGCTGCCGTGGGTGATCGCCGCGATCAGCATCGTGCTCCCCGCGTTCCTGACCCAGTCCCTGTACCGCTACACGATCGTCGCGATCCCGCTGGCCTGCGTGGCAGCCGGGCTGGCCTTCGTCCGCCGCGCGCCGGAACCGGCCCGGGCGTCAGCACCTGCCTCAGCGGCGGAGCACCGCGCGCCGACCACCACCCCAGTCTCGCCAGCCCCGCCGCCCAGTCCCCCGGCGGACCTCCCAGCCACCATGCCCCCGGCCAGCCCGCCAGCCGCCTCGCCAGCCCCCACGCTCCCGGCCAGCCCGCCAGCTCCCTCGGCCGCCCAGCCAGCGCCCCCGCCAGCTCCGCCGGCCGCCTCGCCAGCCCCCACGCTCCCGGCCAGCGAAGCGGACAGCGAGTCCTAGCCCGTCTCCCCGGTCTCCCCGGCCCTCCGGCCTGTCCGGCCCGAGCCGGGCAGCCTATGGATGTGCGCATCGATAGGCCTCCGCGCCGCCTAGCAAAGTTGCACATCCATAGGGCCGCGGTAGCCAGCAGGCGACCGGCCGCGGGCTGTGCCTGGCCACCGGCCCGCGCCCGCCGCCCGCCTACTTGCCGCCACCCTACGGGCGCGGCTACTCGCGGCTGCTGGAGACCAGGGCTGGACGGGTAGCGGCTTGGCTGGTCACCATCCTGAGCACCGCGAGTGCGCCGCCGGCCAGCGCCGCGGCCGCCAGCGCCACGCAGGTCCGCGACTCGGCATGCGCCGAGAGCAGCCGGAAGGCAACAGCTCCCGGCTGCGCGGGCAGCCGACCGGCCAGGTTCAGGTACAGGGTGCCGAACGTGGCCACCCCGACGACAAGCGCCAGCTGGTTGACCGTCACGATCACGCCGGTCGCGTCGGCCGCGTCGGCGACCGGGACCCGCATCAGGACCGCGGTCATCAGCGGGCTGAAGGCCGCCGCCATGCAGGCACCGATGAGCCCGAGCGCCACGTACAGCCCGGTCCCGCCGGTGCCGCCGCCGTGCAGCAGGCTGGCCAGCGTCAGCAGCCCGACCGCCATCCCGGCGAACCCGCCAATCACCAGCCACGGACGGAGCCGACCGGGCAGCCGCTGCCAGTTCAGGCTCACCACGGCGAACATCAGAGCAGACGGCGCGAAGGTCAGCCCGGCACGGAGCGGCGACTCGCCGAGGCCGCTCTGCAGCTCAAGCGCGAGCACGAAGAACATCCCGCCGAACACGGACATCACGGCGAACAGCGAGCCAATTCCGGCCGCGACCCCCGGTAGCCGCAGGATCCGGCCCGGAACCAGCGGGAAGCCGCCACGCGCTGCCAGCCTCCGCTCGGCGAGCACGAAGCAGCCGAGCAGCACGGCGCTGCCTGCCATGCTGGCCCAGCCCCAGGCAGGCCAGTGCTCCGGCTGCCCGAGAACGAGCGGCACGACAAGCGCGAGCACCGCGGGTGACAGCGTCAGCAACCCCAGTATGTCCAGGCCGCGGCCGGGCTCGCGCGGTCCGGCGGGCAGCATCCGCCAGCCGGAGGCGAGCAGGACCACGCCGATCGGCACGTTCACCAGGAAGACCGGGCGCCAGGTTGCGCTGAGCAGGTCGGCGCTGATCAGCAGGCCGCCGACGATCTGGCCGACGACAACACCGCCGGCCAGCACGGCCGAATACGCGCTCATTGCCCTGGCCCGCGAGGTCCCGCTGAATGTCCGCTGGATCAGGCTCAGCACCTGCGGGATCATGGTCGCGGCGCCGACTCCCTGGATGAACCGGAGGGTGATCAGCAAGCCGGTGGACGAGGCCAGGCCGCAGCCGAGCGAGGCGAGCGTGAACAAAGCGAGCCCGGCCAGGAACATATGCCGGTGGCCGAGCAGGTCGCCGAGCCGGGCGCCGGTCACCAGCAGCACGGCGTAGGCGATCGTGTAGCCGGCGATGACGAGCTGCAGCCCCGCGCCGGATGCATGCAGCCCGGCGTGGATGGAGGGGGCAGCCACGTTCACCACCGACGCATCGAGCACCGCCATAAACTGGCCAGCCAGGACGATGGCCAGCAGCACCCCTGGCCGGACGGCCCGGCGCCGCGCGCTCTGCCACCGGCCATGGCGCTGCCGCCGGTCCGGCCGCCCGCCGCCCCCGCCCCGCCCGCTGTTGATGGCCTCGTCGAGATCGCCGGAATGAACGGCAAGGTCCTGGCTGCTAACACTGAGGTCTGTCATGACTTAGAGCCTGCCGTCAGCTTGATGCCAGTACCGAGAGCCTGTTTATCCTGGTACCGATAACACCTGGCAGGGCAATGCCGGCTGGGCGAGGATGGGACCGTGACCACCGCGACGACCGCCACCAGCGACCGGACCGCCACCAGCGACCGGACCTCCACCAGCGACCGGACCTCCACCGGCGACTGGGCAGCGACTGGCGGGCGGACGCCCGGCGTCCCGGCCGCTGCTCACGGCGCGCCTGGCCAGGTCCGGCGGGCCGACGGCGCCGGGCAGATCCGGCGAGCGGAGCTGGCCGCGTTCTTGCGCAGCCGCCGGGAGCGCATCAGCCCGGAGGATGTCGGGCTGCCGCCGGGGTTCCGGCGGCGGACGGCGGGGCTGCGCCGCGAAGAGGTCGCCCTGCTGGCCGGCGTCGGCGTCACCTGGTACACGTGGCTGGAGCAGGGCCGCCCGATCAACGCGAGCATCCAGGTGCTTGAGGCGGTGGCGCGGACGCTCAAGCTGGACCAGGCCGAGCGGGAACACCTGTACCGGCTGGCGGACGTCCCCGACGCCGCCAGCGCGGCGGGCACCGCAGCCGAGTCCTGCCCGCAGGTGGCGCCCGAGGTCCAGGGAATCCTGGACGGGCTGTCGCCGTTGCCAGCCAGCGTCCTCAACGAGCGCTTCGACCTGCTGGCCTGGAACGAGCCATACGCCGCCCTGTGGCCTGGCGTGGTCAGCGCTGCCCCGGGCGAGCGCAACACGCTCTGGCAGTGCTTCACCTACCCGGACTGCTGCAATCCGTACGTGAACCGCGCGGAGCAGCTCTCCACGCTGGTCGCGCAGCTGCGCGGAGCGTACGGGCGACATGTCGGCGAGCCTGCCTGGACCGGATTCGTCCGCCGGCTGCAGGCGGTCAGCCCGCATTTCGCCCGGCTATGGGCCGAGCAGGACGTGGCCAGCCCGATCACCTACCTGAAGATCTTCCGGCATCCGGCGCATCCGCGGCTGGCCATGACGACCACCAGCCTCGGTGTGCTCGCCACGCCGGGCACCCGGATCATCGTCTACACGCCCGCCGACGAGACCACCCGCATCGCCATCGATCAGCTGCTCGCCGGACAAGACGCCGACCTCCGCTACCCATGCTGGTCACAGCACAAGGCGCTCGCTAAGCCGCCCGGCACCGCCACGGCAACCCCAGCCTCCTGAGCCCAGCACCGCTACGCCAAACAGGCACCACAACTCAATGCCGTCGACGGCAGATCGTCGCGGAGACAACGACGGCGCAGTCCCATCCACGCTGGTGCAGCGGCCCGGGATCGGGCGGCGCTCGCGGGAGCACGGCACTGGCCGGGCGGACCCGGGCGGCAGGACCCGCGGGAGCACGGCACTGGCCGGGCGGACCCGGGCGGCACGACCCGCGGGAGCACGGCACTGGCCGGGCGGACCCGGGCGGCACGACCCGCGGGAGCACGGCACTGGCCGGGCGGACCCGGGCGGCAGGACCCGCGGGAGCACGGCACTGGCCGGGCGGGTCCGGGGGTGGGGCGGCCCTTGTGGGAGCACCGCCGCTGCCCTGGCCTAACCTGTCCGGCATGGCCACCGATGCCCCCGCGCCCGTCGACGACGCCGCGCAGCCAGACCCGCATACCACCGCTGGAAAGATCGCTGACCTGGACCGGCGCCGCCACGAGGCCGTGCACGCCGGGTCGCAGCGAGCGGTCGAGCGCCAGCACGCGAAGGGCAAGATGACCGCGCGTGAGCGGATCGACCAGTTGCTCGACCCTGGGTCGTTCACCGAGCTCGACGAACTCGCCAGGCACCGCGCCACCGATTTCGGGATGGCCGCCAACCGGCCCTACGGTGACGGCGTCGTGACCGGCCACGGCACCATTGACGGGCGGCCGGTATGCGTGTTCAGCCAGGACTTCACCGTCTTCGGCGGCTCGCTCGGCGAGGTGTACGGCGAGAAGATCGTCAAGGTAATGGAGCACGCGCTCAAGACGGGCTGCCCGGTGATTGGGATCAACGACGGCGGCGGCGCCCGGATCCAGGAAGGCGTGGTCGCCCTCGGCCTGTTCGCCGAGATCTTCTACCGCAATGTGATCGCATCCGGCGTCATACCGCAGATTTCGCTGATCATGGGCCCCTGCGCGGGCGGCGCCGTCTATTCTCCGGCGATCACCGACTTCACGCTGATGGTCGACGGCATCTCGCACATGTTCATCACCGGCCCTGACGTGATCAAGACCGTCACCGGCGAGGAGGTCTCGTTCGAGGAACTCGGCGGGGCGCACGCACACAACACGAAGTCCGGGGTGGCGCACTACCAGGCCGCCGACGAGGCGGACTGCCTGGACTTCGCCCGGGAGCTGCTCTCCTACCTGCCGTCCAACAACCTGGCGGAGCCGCCCGCCTATCCGGCACCCGGCGGCGACGCCGTTTTCGAGATCACCCCGGCGGACGAGGAACTAGACACGGTCATTCCCGACTCCCCGAACAAGCCATACGACATGCACGCCGTGATCAGCCACGTCCTCGACGAAGCCGAGTTCCTTGAGATCCACGCAGGCTTCGCGCAGAACATCGTGGTCGGCTTCGGCCGGGTGGACGGCTCGCCGGTCGGCGTGGTGGCCAACCAGCCGATACACTTCGCCGGCTGCCTGGACATCGGCGCATCAGAGAAGGCCGCGCGCTTCGTCCGGACCTGCGACGCGTTCAGCATCCCGGTGCTGACGTTCGTGGACGTGCCTGGCTTCCTGCCCGGCACGGACCAGGAATGGGGCGGCATCATCCGGCATGGCGCCAAGCTGATCTACGCCTACGCGGAGGCGACCGTGCCCAAGATCACGGTGATCACCCGCAAGGCCTATGGCGGCGCCTACGACGTGATGGGCTCCAAGCACCTCGGCGGGGACATCAACCTGGCCTGGCCGACGGCGCAGATCGCGGTCATGGGAGCACAGGGCGCGGTCAACATTTTGTACCGTCGCGAGCTAGCGGACGCACCCGACCAAAATGGGCTTCGCGCACGGCGCGTCACGGAGTACGAGGACACGCTCGCGAACCCGTACATCGCGGCAGAACGCGGTTACGTGGACGCTGTCATCCGCCCAGCGGAGACTCGCGGCCAGGTCATCCGCGCGCTGCGCGCGCTGCGCAGCAAGCGCCAGACGCTACCGCCGAAGAAACACGGGAACATACCCCTGTAGATCGCTCCGCATTTCATGATCACGGATGATCTGAGGGGTTCCAGCGCTCAAATATTCCGTGATCATGAAAGGACCCCTGCAGCAGGCGGCAGACGGGCGGCAGGACCGGCCGGGCGGCAGGACCGGCCGGCGGCAGGCGGCAGGGGCAGGCGACGGCAGCCTCTCGCTGCGCCGGCCCCGGCCCCTAATCAGGCGAAATCTAAGAGCCTGGCTAGCGCTGGCATGGCAGGATCAGCCCCATGCATAGGGTCGCCAGTGCCCTACGATTCCTAGCGAAGCACTGGATTTTCAGCGCGGCTTTCGTGCTCGGCCTCGCCCTGCGGGTCATCACCATGCTGGGCTTTCCTCCGGCCATCTGGCTCGGCGGCGACTCGACGTCCTACCTGCGAACGAGCCTTTCGCTGGTGCCGGGCATCTCGCGGCAGTCCGGGTACGGGCTTGTGCTCTTCCTGTTCCGGCCGTTGCACAGCTTCCTGCTGGTGACCGCCGTCCAGCACCTGGCCGGGCTCACCATCGCGGTACTTATTTACGCCGTGGCGCGGCGCTACGGCCTGCCCGCGTGGGGGGCGACGCTGGCGGCGCTGCCCGTCCTGCTTGACGCATACCAGATTCAGCTTGAGCAAGAAATTCTCGCCACCACGACATTCGGCTTCCTGGTGATGGCAGCGCTTGCGCTCATTCTCTGGTGGCGCGATGACCGGCCGCGGCGGGCGACCGCCGCGGCCGCGGCATTGCTCGCGATGTCCTCGCTTACCTGGCCAGCCGGGCTGCCCTTGCTCATCTTGTTCGCTGGCTACCTCGTCGTCAGCAAGGCGGGCTGGCGGGCCGTTACGACCGCGCTGGTGGCCGGCGCGATCCCGCTCGTGATGTATCTGGCCTGGTTCGACGCGAACTATCACACAGTGGCATTCAACGAAAGCGACGGGGTCTTCCTGTGGTCGCGCACGATGGCCTTCGCCGACTGCTCCGTCATCCGGCCCCCGGCCGACGAGGCGGTGCTGTGCCCGCGGCTGCCGGTGGCGCAGCGCCCGGACGGCCCTACCTACATCTGGGCGACGAAGTCGCCGCTGAAGGCGCTGCCCGGGCCGAAGTTCTCCCCCGGCAGCAATGCCCTGGCGATGGACTTCGCCAGGCGGGCCATTGCCGCCCAGCCCGCAGACTACGCCAGGACCGTGCTTGACGGCTTCTGGCTCACGTTCAGCTGGGGCAGGCCGGACAGCCGCAGCGCGCTGCACAGCGAGAAGTACCAGTTCGCCTTCGCGACAAAAACCTGGGCCAGCGCGGCGACGAACCGCGAACTGGCGGCGGACCAGGGTTACTTCACCCATGGCGGCGCGACGCCGACCAGAGCAGTACAGCCCTTTGCCCGGTGGATAGCCGGCTACCAGCGCTTCGGCTTCCTCCGCGGGACGCTGGTCGGCGCCGTGCTGCTGATCGGGCTGGCCGGGATCGGGCGGCGGCTGGCGGGCGGCGGATTCCGCCGCCTGCGCGGCTGGGGCGGCCCGGCGCTGTACCCATGGACCACGGCGATGGTCATGCTGCTCGTCCCCAACGTGACAGCCAGCTTCTCCATCCGCTACGTGGTGCCTGCTCAGCCGGTTGCCTGCCTGGCGGCGGGCCTTGCCTTCGCGCGCGCACGCCGCGACACCACGCAGCGGCCGGCCACCGAGGCAGCCACTGGCCCCGCCGCTGGTCCCGCCACCGATCCAGGCATAGATCCGCCCACCGACTCCGCGCCAGACCCCAAGCCCGCGCCCGCGCCAGGCCCCGCGCCAGCGCCAGGCCCCGCGCCAGCGCCAGGCCCCGCGCCAGCGCCAGATCCCGCGCCGCACCCCGAGCCCGCGCCCGCGCCAGGCCCCGCGTCGCACCCCGAGCCCGTACCCGCACCAGGCCCCGCGCCCGCGCCAGGCCCCGCGCCCGCGCCAGATCCCGCGCCGCACCCCGCACCCGCGCCCGACCCCGCGCCGCACCCCGCACCCGCGCCAGGCCCCGCGCCGCACCCCGAGCCCGTACCCGCGCCAGGCCCCGCGCCCGCGCCCGCGCCGGGCCCCGCGCCGCACCCCGCGCCCGCGCCAAAGCCCGCGCCCGCGCCCGACCCCGCGCCCGCCGCCCCGGCGCCAGCCCGCACGGCGGGCAGCTAAGGGCCGCAGCCGGGCGGTTCCGGCGGTTCCGGGATCGGTCGGCACGTGTTCGGAGTGGGCTGGCACTAGAGTCAGATCACCATGACCGAAACTGGCTCGCCGCTGCCGCTGCTCTCCCGCTACGCGATCATGATTGATGTCGGTTATATCTACGCGTCGGCGGGCGAACTTCTCTTCAGTGCCGGATCGCGGCGCGAGTACCGGGTCGATGCCGACAAGCTGATCCAGGCGCTGACCAGGCACGCCGACGATCAGGTCAGGGGCGAGCTGCTGCGGGTGTACTGGTACGACGCGGCCAGGGACCGGGTACCGACCATCGACCAGCGGGTGATCGCCCAGATGCCCTGGGTCAAGCTGCGGCTCGGCAACCTGAACGCGCGCGGGCAGCAGAAGGGCGTCGACGCTCAGATCCGCGCGGACATGGAGGCACTGGCCAGGCACCGCGCGATCACCGATGCGGTGCTGGTGGCCGGCGACGAGGACATGGTCCCGGCCGTCGAGGCAGCCCAGGCGTTCGGTGTGCGGGTGCACCTGTGGGGCGTGGAACCGCCGTACGGCACGAACCAGGCCGAGCGGCTGGTCTGGGAGTCCGACACGGTGCAGGTGCTGGAACGCTCATTCGTCGAGCCGTACTTCAGCAGGACGCCGGTGGCCGAGCCGGTCCCTGGTCCGGTCGCCGCGCCAGCCCGGCATGGCCAGTCCGCCGCGGCCAAGCCGAACCCCGCGCTGGTATTCGGCGACCGGCACGCGTCGCGGGCGGCCGCCAGGTCCGGCCCTGTCCCGCCGCCGGTCCCGGCCAGGCTCGGCCCCGAGCGGGAGCGGGTCGAGGAAGCGGGCGAGCACGTGGCGCAGAAGTGGATCCTGACCCGCGGCGAGGACAACATCCGCGACCTGCTGCCAGGCCCGATCCTGCCCCCCGTGATCGACAAGGAACTGCTGGTCGACGCCGAGAAGGAACTCGGCCTGTCGCTGAGGTCCTACCAGGAGGCCAGGGAGTGGCTGCGGGACGCGTTCTGGGCGCGGGTGCACCGCCAGTTCGGCATCGGCGTCGGAAAGTCGAGGAACTGAAGTGCGGCAGGCTCCGATCGGAAAACCTGGGTATAACGGGACTCCGGGCGGCGGTCCCGCCGTCCGGCCGGAACCGGCCGGGCCGCCGGTGCTCAGCATCGCCGCCGGCCGCCCGTCGGCCGAAGAGATCGCGGCGGTAGTGGTGGTCGTGCTCGCCGCACGGGCCGGGCCGGCCAGCCGGGCGGGGGTGGCTGGGCAGACTCGTAATCAATGGGCGTCGAGATCCCGGCTGCTGCGCGAGCCTCTTCCGCGCGGCCCCGGCGGCTGGCGCGCCAGCGCCCTGCCCCGCTAGCCGCTCCCCTGGACACAGGGATCTTGAATCCGGTACCGGCCTGGCCGGGCAGCCATCCGGGCCGGCCTGCCAGGCCGGCCTGCCGGGCCGGCGAGCAGACCGAGGCCGCCCGCCCGGCGCGCTCTCACTAGACTCCTGCGCAGCCGAGAGGAGTCGTTTTCGTGCACAAGGTCCTCATCGCCAACCGCGGCGAGATCGCGGTCCGGGTAGTGCGAGCGTGCCGCGATGCGGGGCTGGCCAGCGTCGCCGTCTACGGCGAGTCCGACATCGACGCGCTGCACGTGACGATGGCCGACGAGGCGTTCGCGCTGGGCGGCCAGACCGCGGCGGAGAGCTATCTCGACATCGCCAGGATCCTCAAGGCCGCCGCCGACTCCGGCGCGGACGCCGTGCACCCCGGCTATGGTTTCCTGGCCGAGAACGCGGGCTTCGCCCGCGAAGTCATCGCCGCCGGCCTCACCTGGATCGGCCCGCCGCCCGCCGCCATCGGGGCGCTCGGTGATAAGACAGCGGCCCGGCATATCGCCCGCAAGGTCGGCGCGCCGCTGTCGCCTGGCACCGACGGCCCGGTGGCCGGCCCGCGGGAGGCGGCCGCCTTCGCCGCCGAGCATGGCCTGCCGATCGCCATCAAGGCGGCCTACGGCGGCGGCGGCCGTGGTCTCAAGGTCGCGCGCACCATGGCGGAGATCGCCGAGAAGTTCGAGTCGGCGGTACGTGAGGCCGTTGCCGCATTCGGCCAGGGCGATTGCTTCGTTGAGCGCTACCTGGACCGGCCGCGGCACGTGGAGACCCAGTGCCTGGCCGACAGCCACGGGACCGTCGTGGTGGTCGGCACCAGGGACTGCTCGCTGCAGCGCCGGTACCAGAAGGTCATCGAGGAGGCGCCTGCGCCGTTCCTGTCCGCGGCGCAGGAAACCCTGCTGCGCGAGTCATCCAGGGCGATCCTGCGCGAGGCCGGCTACGTCGGGGCAGGCACCTGCGAGTTCCTGATCGGCCAGGACGGCACCGTGTCATTCCTCGAAGTGAACACCCGGCTGCAGGTAGAGCACCCGGTGACCGAGGAAGTGACCGGCATCGACCTGGTCAGGGAGATGTTCCGGATCGCCGATGGCGAAGAGCTCGGCTACCGCGACCCGGAGCCGCGCGGGCATTCCATCGAGTTCCGGATCAACGCCGAGGATCCGGGCCGGAACTTCCTGCCCTCCCCGGGGATGATCTCGGCGTGGCGGCCGCCGTCCGGCCCCGGCGTCCGGCTGGATGCCGGCTACGGCCAGGGGATGACGGTGCCGCAGGCGTTCGACTCGCTGCTCGCCAAGCTGATCGTCACCGGGGCCAGCCGCGGCCAGGCGCTGCAGCGGGCCGGCCGCGCGCTGGCCGAGTTCGAGATCGGCGGCATGCCGACGCTGCTACCGTTCCACCGCGCCGTGGTCAGAGATCCCGCGTTCACCGCGGCGCCGTTCACGGTGCATACCCGGTGGATCGAGACCGAGTTCACCGGGGTACCGCCGGCTCAGGACGCGGCGTCGCCGGATGGCGATGGCGGCCGGCCCGCTGCCGCCGCGCGCGAGCGGATCACGGTCGAGGTGGGCGGCAAGCGGCTCGAAGTGACCGTCCCGGCCAGCCTGACGGCCGGCCGGGCTGACGGGGCAGGCGGGGCCGCGGCGGCGGGCGAGGCCGGCGGGCGGGCGCTGCGCACCGGCCGCGAGCGCAGGAAGCGGGGCGGCGCTGGCGGCGCGGCGGCCGGGGAGACGGGCGGCGATGCGCTGGTCAGCCCGATGCAGGGCACCATAGTCAAGATCGAGGCTGCCGATGGCCAGCACGTGTCGGCAGGCGATCCTGTGGTCGTGCTTGAGGCAATGAAGATGGAGCAGCCGCTGACCGCGCACAAGGATGGCGTCGTCGGCGACCTGGCCGTCCAGGTGGGCCAGACAGTCCCGGCAGGCATGGTCATCTGCCAGATCCGGAGCTGAGCACATGCCACGGCTGCCCGGCGATCCCGGGCTGGCGCGCTGGCTGCGGTTCGCGGCCGGGTTCCGGCTGCCGGCCGAGAACCTCGACTGGGTCAGGCACGAGCTGACCGACGCCGGATGGCGGGGCCGGACGGTGCGGCGCCACCTCGCGGTCATCATCCCGGCCTGCGTTATCGTCGCGGTCCTGCTCGGCACCCTGCTGCCCGCCCCCGGCTGGCTCAGCCTGACCATGGTGGCGCTCATCCTGTCCGGCAGCATCTTCACGGTGGCCGCCTACGCGGACGACATCCGCGCGGCCCGGCTGCGCCAGCACGGCCTGGACGTCCCGGATGACCCCGACCTGGGCCGCCCAGCCCACTGACCATCCAGCCCCGGACGGCAGCAGCGCGCGGCGGGCAGGCACCCCGGAGTTAGGCCATACGCCCATACAGCCCATCGCACCCCGGCTGACCAGCAAGAACGGTCAGCACGCCGCAAGATCGCCGGAAACTCGGGCTAGCTGTCATCGGCGGGGCGCATCAGCTTCCTGGCGGCCTCGGTCAGGCTCCCGGACAGCGACGGGTACACGGCGAACGTATGCGCCATCTGGTCGACGGTCAGCAACTGCTCGACAGCAAGCGACACGGCCAGGATGAGCTCGCTGGCCCGCGGCGCGACCACCACGCCGCCGAGCACGATCCCGCTGCCGCGGCGCGCGAACAGCTTGATGAAGCCGTCCCTGAAGCCCTGCATCTTCGCCCGCGCGTTGGTGGCCAGCGGCAGCTTGACGACAAGCGCGTCGGCCTTTCCCGCCTCGACGGCCTGCTGCGTGATCCCGACCGTCGCGATCTCCGGCTCGGTGAAGATCGTGGCGGCGACGTGGCTGAGCCGGATCGGCTGGACCGCCTCGCCGAGCGCGTGCCACATCGCGATCCGGCCCTGCATCGCGGCAACCGAGGCGAGCATCATGACGCCGGTGCAGTCGCCCGCGGCGTAGACGCCAGGCGCCGAGGTCCGCGACACCCGGTCGACCGGGACGAAGCCCTTGCCGTCCAGCGCGATGCCGGCCTGCTCCAGGCCGAGGTCGCTGGTTCCCGGCACCATCCCGACGGTGAGCAGGCAGTGCGAGCCGGGCACGGTCCGGCCGTCTGCAAGCAGCACGGCCACGCCGCCCGCGGTCCGCCTGACCTCGGTGGCCCTGGACCGGCCGAGCACGGTCATGCCGCGCCGCCGGAACACTTCCTCGACCACCACCGCGGCGTCCGCGTCCTCGTGCGGCAGCACCCTGTCCCGCGACGAGACCAGCGTGACCCGCGAGCCGAGCGCCTGGTACGCACTGGCGAACTCGGCGCCGGTGACCCCCGAGCCGACAACCACGAGCTCGCCGGGCAGTTCGCCGAGATCGTACAGCTGGCGGCAGGTCAGCACGCGGTCCCCGTCGGGCACGGCACCCGGCAGGATCCGCGGCCGCGCGCCGGTGGCGATCAGCACGATGTCCGCGCTGATCTCGCGGTCACCGACGGCGACTGTCCGCGGGCCGGCCAGCCTGCCCGTCCCGGCAAGCACCTCGATTCCCTCGGCCGCCAGCCGGCCGGTGACGTCGGCGGACTGCGCGCGGGCCAGGGCACGCACCCTGGCGTAGAGCCGCGGGGCGTCCACCACTGCCCGGCCGGTTCCCGCGGTGCCCGCTGGCGCTGGCCCGGCTCCGTCCAGCCGGATGCCGAGCCCGGCTGATCCGTCCAGGGCGGCCATCAGGCCGGAAGTGGCGATCAGCGTCTTCGACGGCACGCAGTCGCTGAGCACGCACGCGCCGCCCAGGCCGTCCCGCTCCACCACGGTGACCTCGGCGCCGAGTTGCGCGGCGACCAGGGCCGCCTCGTATCCGCCCGGCCCGCCGCCGAGGATGACGACCTTCGCATGCGGCTGGCTCACGGTGCCTCATTCTCCTTGATGCGTCCAGGCCCGCCGCGCGCTCCCCGCATCCCGGCATCCGGCACGAGGCCGAGGCCGAGGCCGGGGTCCCGGCGGGTCAGGCCGCACGCGGCCGCCAAGGCTCGTACGCTAATGCCCCGTGGAGCTGTATGCCGCATACGGCAGCAACATGAATCCGGCGCAGATGGCAGAACGCTGCCCGCATTCGCCGCGGCAAGGCACCGGCTGGCTGGAGGGGTGGCGGCTCACCTTCGGCGGCGAGGACATCGGCTGGGAAGGCGCACTCGGAACCGTGGTCGAGGACGCCGACGAGCGCGTATTCGTCGTGCTCTATGAGCTGTCCGAAGCCGACGAACGGGCCCTGGACAGCTGGGACGGCGCGACGATCGGCTATTACCGCAAGCTCAGGGTGCGGGTAACGACGCTGGACGGCGAGGTCCTGGCCTGGCTGTACGTGCTGAACGACTACGAGGGCGGGCTGCCATCCGCGCGCTATCTCGGCATCATGGCCGACGCGGCAGAAACCGCGGGAGCGCCAGCCGACTACGTCAGGTGCCTGAGGACGCGGCCCTGCGCTTCGATCGGCTGAGCGCCGGCCGCGAGGAAGTCCCGATCCGCGCCCGCAGCGAAGCGGCGTCAAGTCCGCGCGCGGCCCGGCGCTCCGCTGGCGGGCAGGCTAGCCGATCGCGATTACCACGGCGAGCACAACCGCGGGCACGCCGACAGCCGCCAGCGACGACCACGCCCAGCTGCGCACGACCGCGCCGCCAGCAGCGCCGCGCTCGCGGGCCTGACTCGCCATGTTCTTGATCTCCCTGGCCATCAGCTCCACCGTGGTCTGCTTCGCCGCCTCGCGTGCCTCGGCCGGCATCCGTCCGTAGCCGCTCGGCCGGCTGGCCAGGTTCCGTTCCCAGCGACTGCCGCGAACCTCGGCCCTGAGCCTGGAGCGGCGCGGGGCGTACAGCGCCCAGCTATGCAGCACCTTGACTTTGGCCGCCGCCCCTGGCGAGCAGTGCACCTGAACGGACTCGCCCAGGTAGATATCGCTGACCAGGCCCCACGGCACCCGGAAGTCGCGGATCGGGTTCAGCAATGCGATGCCGTCGGCGTCGGTGATGACCCGCGGCCGGAGCGCGCACGCGTACACCAGGCCGGTGATGGCAAGCAGGCCGATGGCGATCTGGGCAGACGTCCTGTCGTGCCCCTGAATGGCAAGATCGGCCAGGTTGACGACGGCGAAGACGACCCACGCCCACCACAGCACGACGGGGCCGGGCAGCCGGAATACCTTGCTCGTGCCGGGCCCGGCGGGGCCTCCGCCGGCCGCGGCGGTGCCGCCGCCGTCCGGTCCGCCGCCCGGGCGGGCTGGTTCCTGCTGTGTAGACACGCCGGTGAACTCCCGTGACTCGCCCGGCGGCACCGCCTCGGCGCCGCCCGCGTTAGCCCACTCTAAGTCCCTGTCCGGCCTGGCTGAACCCCGCACGGCAGCGCGATACCACACCGGTATCTGGCCCGGCGTCCGCTGGCCTGCGGCAGGCACCGGTCAGGCGTTCACGCCGCCGGGCAGCGAATCTGTTGCGGCCGCATCACCGCAGATCGCCGTGAGCGCGGTCGCCGCCATCAGCCGGACGCCCACCTCGATGGCCCGCTCGTCCACGTCGAAGGCCGGCTGGTGAATGTCGAAGTCATCGTCCGATCCCGGCCGGCGGGAGCCGAGCCTGCAGAGCGCGCCGGGCACCGACTCCAGGTACCAGGCGAAGTCCTCCCCGCCCAGGCTCTGCGGGGCGGGGGTGCACGCGTCGGGACCGAGCACCCGCTCGGCGGCCGCCTCGATCATCGCGGTGGACACGGACTCGTTGACAGTCGGCGGCACGTTCCGCAGGTAGGTCAGCTCCGCCAGCACGCCGTAGGCGCTTGAGACGGATTCGAGCAGCGCCTTGAGCAGGTCGGGCGCCGCGTGCCAGGCCTGGTCATCGAGGCAGCGCACGGTTCCCTCGACCAGGCCGTCATCCGGGATGGCATTCGCCGCGGACCCCGCGCTCACTCTTCCCCACACGAGGCTGAGGCTGGACCTGGGGTCCACCCGGCGGGACAGCGCGGCAGGCAGCTCGGTGATGATCTTCCCAAGCGCGTACACCAGGTCGGCGGTCAGGTGCGGCCGCGCGGTGTGCCCGCCCGGCCCGGTCACCCTGACGGTGATCTTGTCGCAGGCCGCGGTGATCGGGCCGCTCCTCGTGCCGATCTTCCCGACGTCAAGGCGCGGATCGCAGTGCAGGGCGAATATCCGGTCGACCGAGGCGATGCCGCCTGCCGCAAGCACGTCGAGCGCGCCGCCTGGAACCTCCTCGGCCGGCTGGAAGATCAGCCGTACCCGGCCGTGCAGCAGCCCGGCCGCCGCCCGGCGGGCAAGGAAAAGGCCAGCTCCGACCAGGATCGTGGTATGCACATCGTGCCCGCATGCATGGCAGGCGTTCGGCACCGTAGAGCGGTACGGCACGTTCTTCTCGTCGCCGATCGGCAGCGCGTCGAGGTCGGCGCGGAGTGCCACCACCGGTCCCTTGGCGGCCGGATCCCCGATGTCCGCCACCAGCCCGGTGCCCTTGGGCAGGGTCACCGGCCGGAGGCCGGCCGCCGCGAGCCGGAGCGCGACCCGGCGCGTGGTCCGGTGCTCGTGGTAGCCCACCTCGGGATGGGCATGCAGGTCGCGCCGGAAGTCAATGAGTTCGCCCCGGTGGCCCGCGACGAACGCGTCGAGTTCGCACTCGAGATCACGTTCTCGCATGCGCGGCCTCCCCCGGGACGACGAAGCGGTCCTCCGCGAACTCGGTGACAAGCGCGTCCACGACGTCGGCGAGCTCGCCGCCCCCGGCAACGACGGCCCGCTGGCGCTCATACGAGGCGCCGCGGTCGAGCACCTCGCCGACCACGTCGAGCTCGGCGGCGCAGCCCAGCCGGTCGGCCACCGGCTTGAGCTCCCGGACCAGCTCGAAGAGCTCGTCCCGAAGCGGAGCGGTTGAACCGGACTCGTCGGTTATCACGATCGCGTCCAGGCCGTACCTGGTAGCACGCCATTTGTTGTCGCGGACCACCCAGGACGACGGGCTCGGCAGCCGGTAGCCGCGGTCGAGCTGGTTGTCGAAGAGCTGGACGAGGCACTGCGACAGGGCCGTGACCATGCCGATCTCGCGCAGGGTCGGAACGCCATCGAACATCCGGATTTCGACAGTGCCGAAATCCGGGTGCGGCCGGATGTCCCACCACACCTCTTTGATGCTCCGGATGGTGCCGGCGCGAAGCAGCGTGTCCATGTACTCCTCGAACTCACTCCAGTCCGTCAGTGGCTGCGGCGGCCCCGAGGTGGGCAGCCCGCCGAAGACAATCGCCCGGCTCGAGGCGAGCCCCGTGTCCTGCCCGCTCCAGTACGGGCTCGACGCGGTCAGCGCCAGGAAATGCGGCAGATAGGCAGCGAGTGCGTTGACGATGGGAATCGCCTTGCTCCCGTCACGGATGCCCACATGGACATGGACGCCAAAGGTCTGGATCCTGCGGGCCAGCCACTGCAACTGCTCGACGAGTTCGGCATAGCGCTGAATAGGCGCCATCTTCGCATCCCGCCAGTCACTAACGGGATGCGTTCCGGCACAGGCCAGCATCGTACCGCGCCTGCCAGTGATCCGCTCAAGTTGCGCGATTGTCGCAGCAAGGTCGTCCTTAGCTTCGGAAACGGTGCTGCAGATGCCAGTGACTACCTCGACGGTCGACTGCATGAGCTCATAGCGCAGCTTCGGATGGTCGCCGGATTCGGTCAGCCCTGGCAGCGCGGCGAGTACTTCCCTGGCATCCTGGCGCAGCATCTTGGTGCCGACGTCGATGAGCTGCAGTTCCCACTCGACCCCGAGCGTCGCGCCGCGAGAGGGGTTCCAGCTGATGGCCACGGGCTAACCTCCATGCATCGTCGCGCCGCAAGCGGCACGGAGACTCAGTGCGACCGGGGGGGCCGGGGAGAAATGCCGGGCCGGCCCGGCAGCGGGGCGGCAGGCCGGGTCAAGGCGACCGGGGCAAGCCAGGGCTGATCGTCGCGAGGAGGCCGGCCACGCCTGGCTCCGCTAGCGGTCATCAGCGCCCGTGGGCACGCGGGCATGCATCGATAACCGTCCGCATACATGCTCAACCGCCCCATTCCGCCACGGCCTTCCTACCCAGCCTGGCTGCGCCCGACGCACGCCGTGGCCGTTCCTCCGGCCCCCTCCCTGCCCCCGCCTGCTGCGGCCGCGGTGTCAGTACGCGTCGGGCGGCTTGTATACGCCCCAGGCATCACGGAGCGCATCACAGACCTCACCCACAGTTGCCCGAGCCCGGAGCGCCTCCCGGAGCGGGTAGAGCAGATTCGAAGTCCCCTCCGCGGCGTGCCTGACGTCATCGATCCGGCGCTTGAATTCGGCGCTGTCGCGGTCGGCCCGCAGCCTCGCCAGGCGCTCGGCCTGCTGCTGCTCGATGGCCGGGTCGACGCGCAGCGGCTGATAGTGCTCATCGTCAGCACGGGTGAACCGGTTGACGCCGACGATCACGCGCTCCCCCGTGTCGATCTGGCGCGCGACGTGATAGGCCGACCGCTCGATCTCTGCCTTCTGGAAGCCGCGCTCGATCGCGGCGACCGCGCCGCCCAGTTCTTCGACTCTGGCCAGCAGTTCGCCGGCCGCCTCCTCGATGTCGCCGGTCATCGACTCCATCGCGTACGACCCGGCGAACGGATCAACGGTCGCGGTCAGATCGGTCTCGAAGGCGAGCACCTGCTGGGTGCGCAGGGCAAGCCGCGCCGCCTTCTCGGTTGGCAGCGCGATCGCCTCGTCGTAGGAGTTCGTGTGCAGCGACTGGGTGCCGCCAAGCACGGCGGCTAGCGCTTGCACCGTCACCCTCGCCATGTTCACCTCCGGCTGCTGCGCGGTGAGCTGCACGCCAGCCGTCTGGGTATGGAAGCGCAGCATCTGCGACCGGGGATCGGCGGCGCCGAACTCATCCCGCATGATCGAGGCCCAGATCCGGCGCGCCGCGCGGAATTTGGCGATTTCCTCCAGCAAGGTTGTCCGGGCCACGAAGAAGAAGGACAGCCGCGGCCCGAACTCGTCGACCGCCAGGCCGGAGGCAATGGCAGCCCGCACGTATTCCCTGGCATTCGCCAGCGTGAACGCGACCTCCTGCACTGCGGTCGCGCCCGCCTCGGCCATGTGATAGCCGGAGATCGAGATGGTGTTCCACCGCGGGATCTCTGCCTGGCAGTAAGCGAAGGTATCGGCGACAAGGCGGAGGGACGGCTGCGGCGGATAGATGTACGTGCCGCGCGCGATGTACTCCTTCAGGATGTCGTTCTGAATCGTGCCGGCCAGCTTGTCCGGGCTGGCCCCCTGCTCCTCTGCGACGAGCTGGTAAAGCAGCAGCAGAACGGCGGCCGGGGCGTTGATCGTCATCGACGTCGACACCGATTCCAGCGGAATTCCGTGCAGCAGGGTGCGCATGTCGTCGACGGAATCGATGGCGACGCCGACCTTGCCGACTTCGCCGCGGGCGGCCGGCGCATCGGAGTCGTAGCCCATCTGGGTCGGCAGGTCGAAGGCGACGGACAGCCCGGTGCTTCCGGCCTCGATCAGCTGGTGATAACGGCGGTTCGAGTCCTCGGCGGTGGAGAACCCGGAATACTGCCGCATCGTCCACGGCCTCGCGGTGTACATGGCCGGGTAGACGCCGCGGGTGTAGGGGTACTCCCCCGGCTCGCCGAGCTGCGCCGCGGGGTCGAAATCGGCCGGCTGCCCGGGGCGATACACCGGCTCAACCGGCAGCCCCGATTCCGTCTCGCGCGTCATGCTCTCAGGTTATGGCGTGCGAGGACCGCGGCCTAGGTGGGCAACACCACAGTCAGTCGCCACGCGACACGGCCGGCCCGGCCGGCTCGCCGTGCTGGCTTGCGCAGAGCGGGCGGCTTCGGCAGCCACGGGTCGGCCTGCCCCGCGGCGGCGGCATGAATCCCGCCACCGGAGTAAGCAACGCCTGGTGAATGGTGGCCACGGCCACCGGGCGGGCGGCGACATCGCGGGTCGGCCTGCCCCGCGGC
>Ga0070698_100001159_pt1 | contig 29220 bp, 25 predicted proteins | sample KBSK1502metaG_FD_65477 | JGI IMG/M metagenome (GOLD analysis project Ga0070698, IMG submission 65477) | Corn, switchgrass and miscanthus rhizosphere microbial communities from Kellogg Biological Station, Michigan, USA - KBS K1-50-2 metaG | ecosystem: Host-associated > Plants > Roots >...
CTGCAGGACACCGAGCGTGCGATGGTGCTCGATTCAACGGGGCACTATTCGCGGCCCGAGTCGCCCGGGGGTCCGTTCAACTCGCAGCACTTCCTGCTGCAGCATTACACGGAGACCAACGACTAAATCCCAAATCCCAAGGTCCAAATCCCAAAGGTCCAAATCCCAAAAATCCCAAGTGGGTTGTCCGGTTGTAATTGGTATTTGGGATTTGGGATTTGGGATTTATCGCAACATCCACCACGCGCCGCCGATGCCCGCCGCGAGGATCAATCCAAACCAGGGAAACGCAATCGCCGCGACGACGAGCAGGCCCGCGACCGTGATGGCGAAGGCCAGCGGACCGAGCGGCCAGAGCAGCGCGAGGCCGAGGCGGGTCGCTGCTCCCCCCTGGGTGGCGAAGAGGCCCACCAGCACCCCCACGAGATAGACCTCAGCCCACCACATGCGTCGGTAACTGTCCTACATCCGCCCCGGCTCGACGGGTGCGCGTAATCTTAGCTAAAGGTCCCAACAAGATCGTGCGAAAGTGTGCAGGCAACGTGCACCAGCGTCAACGTCACGACGGTCGACGACTGCCGGTCACTCCAGCGCGGCCGATAACCAAACTGCACGGGATTCCCGCGGTATTCATCAGGCGCCGCGCGGCCCCCCGGAGGATCTTGATGAAGACGCTTGTTCGGCTGCTCGCCGCGTTCGCGGTGGTGTCCGCAGCCGTCCCCACATTTGCACAACAGACGACCGGATCGATCACCGGCCGCGTGATTGACCCCCAGGAGATTGCCGTCCCGGGGACAACCATCACCGCGACCAACACCGCCACGGGCTTTGTTCGCACCGACGTCAGCGACAGCGAAGGTCTCTATCACCTGAACGCGATGCCCGTCGGCGCCTACGACATCGTGGCGGAGCTGCCCGGCTTCACCCGCCTCGAGCGCAAGGACATCGCCGTCGACGTCTCGCAGACGACGGTGCTGAACATGATGCTCCGGGTCGCACAGGTGGCCGAGACCGTCACCGTTGTCGGCGACACCCCGCTCATCCCGACGACCTCCTCGTCTGTGGGGCAGGTCGTGGACCTGACGCGCATTGAACGGCTGCCGCTCAACGGGCGGCAGTTCGCGAACCTGGCCGCGACCGTCCCGGGCGTCGGTATCGGCTTCCACTCCGACCCGACCAAGGCGACCGAGTACTCGCCGCAGATCAGCGGCGGCAACGGACGCAACGTCGACTACGTCGTGGACGGCGGCGACAACAACGACGACACCATCGGCGGGCTCGCGCAGATGTATCCGCTCGAGGGGATCCAGCAGTTCAACGTCATGACGCAGCGCTTCGACGCGCAGTACGGCCGCGGCGCCGGCGTGCTCAACGTCGTGACCAAGAGCGGCACCAACAACGTGCGCGGCAGCGCGTTCACGCTCTTCCGCGACACGGCGATGAACGCGACGACCGAGAGCGAGACGCTGAATCACCTGCCGAAGCAGGACTACCGCCGCTACCAGTACGGCGGCAGCCTGGGCGGTCCGATCGTGCCGAACAAGGTGTTCTACTTCGGCGCGTTCGAGCGGACGCAGCAGGACACGAAGCAGACCGTGAACACGCTGGGCCTCTTCCCGTCGGAAGACGGCATCTTCCCGGTGCCGGTGCGCGAGAACCTGTTCACCAGCAAGCTGACGGCGGACATCCGCGCGGGACACTACGTGGCGGTCCGCTACGGGTACGACGGCAACTCGTCGCCGAGCAGCGCCGGCCCTCGCTCGGCGCACTCGACCTGGGCGACGAGCACCAACGGGTTCCACTCGCTCAACGCGAACGACAGCTGGCTCTTCGACGGAACGAAGCTGAACGAGCTGATCTTCCAGGTCGCGACGTTCAAGAACGCCATCCCGGGCAGCATCACGCAGCCGGTGCTGATGTTCCCCAACGGCGTCACGGGCGGCGCGAACGCGGCCGCCCCGCAGACGACGGAACAGGTCAAGTGGCAGCTGCGTGACGACGTGAGCTGGACGGCGCACGGGATTGGCGGCCTCGAGCACAACATGAAGGTGGGCGGCAACTGGCTGCACGAGCCGCGGCTCTTCATCAGCACGCAGTCGGGCGTCGCCGGCTTCTTCACGATGGGCGCCAACGCGGTGAACGGTCCGGTGCAGCAGGTGCAGGTGATCGGCGGGGCCGCGGAGGTCAACATCCCGCTCGACTTCTATTCGGGCTACGTGCAGGACGACTGGCGCGCGACGAGCAGGCTGACGCTGAATCTCGGCGTCCGCTACGACTACGTCTCCGGCATGCCGCTGAACCAGGATCGCAACCCGAACTTCACCGTGATGCAGGCGGCCGGCGCCTCGGGCCGCTTCACGGGCACGGTGCTCGACGACTTCGGCAAGTCGGCGAAGGGCGACACGAACAACGTCCAGCCGCGACTCGGCGCCGTGTACGACCTGCGCGGCAACGGGCACGACATCGTGCGGGCCGGCTGGGGCATCTACACCGACTTCGCGTACACGAACCAGAACGCGCTCAACGCCGCGATCGACGCCGCCGGCGGCGCCGGCATCGTCTTCCTGGCGACCAACCCGGCGGGGATTCGCAAGGCCGACGGCACGTTCTTCCAGGCAACCGATCCGCTCTCGACCATCGCGTCGCAGAACCTGGTGAACACGAGCCTGCCGCCCCTCGGCGGCCAGGTGCAGTCGCCGCGGCTCCAGCAGCCGTACACGCGGCAGGCCAACGTCGGCTGGATGCACCAGCTCGATCCGTCCAGCGCGCTCAGCGTGGACGTCGTGCGGTCCGACGGACGCAACATCAACACGCGGCTGCGGATCAACCAGCTCGTGAACGGGCGCCGGTATCTCGCCGACCTGCCGATTCAGCCCAACTCCAACCAGTTCCGCCTGGCGCTCAGCAAGGGGACGAGCCGCTACCAGGCGCTCATCGTCGCGTTGAACCGCCGCATGTCGCGTCACCTCGACGCCAGCGCGTCGTACACGCTGGCCAATGCCACGAGCATCATCGGCAGCTCCGCCGACGAGAACGACGCGAACCTGGTGCAGGACGTGCGCGACCCGTTCGCGCCGGTCCAGGACGCGCCGCTGACGCGAACCGACGCGCGGCACCGGGTGTCGCTCTCGGCCATCGTGGAGGCGCCGTTCGGCATCGACATCGCGCCGATCTTCCTGTATCAGTCGTCGCTGCCGACGCACTCGTTCGAAGGGCTCGACCTGAACGCCGACGGCAACAACAACGACAAGACGGCCACCGCGTACCGGTTCACGGGGTTGAACGCCGATGGCACCGCGACGTTCAAGGCGATCGGCACGTGCGCGACGGTCAACTGCAGCTGGCGCGCGCCGTACTCGCAGATGAACCTGCGCATCAGCAAGGGCTTCGGGCTCCGCGGCGGTTCGCGCGTCGAGGCGATCGCCGAGGTGTTCAACCTGTTCAACGCGAAGAACCCGTCCATCCCGCTGACGACACGGCGCCTCAGCGCGACGGGCGCGGCGCTGTCGTCGTTCATGCAGCCGACGGCGTACGCGGGCGACTTCGGTCAGCCGGAGCAGCGCGTCGGTCAGATCGGCTTCCGCGTCACCTTCTGAGAAAATGGGGTCGGAGGTCATTTTTAGAGGACAGTAAGTTCGCCGACGCGTTAGCGTAGCGACTGTCCTCGAAAAATGACCTCCGACCCCATTTCCGAGCTCCGCCCTCTCGTCCGCCTCGCCGGCCCCGTCGTCCTCGCCGAGATCGGCTGGATGAGCATGGGCCTCGTCGACACCATCATGGTCGGCCGCCTCGGTCCCGCCGCGATCGCGGCCACCGGCATGGGCAGCGGCGTCTTCACCGCCATCATGATCTTCGGCGCCGGCCTGATGCTCGGCGTGGACGCGCTCGTCTCGCGCGCCGCGGGCGCCGGACGCTACGACGAGTGCCTCCGGTGGCTGCACCAGGGCGTCGTGCTCGCGCTCATCGTCTCGCCCATCGTGATGGTCGTGACGTGGATCGCGTTCGTCACGATCGACGCGTGGGGGCTGAACCCGCAGATCGGCGCGCTGGCCAAGCCGTACCTCCAGGTGATCGCGCTGAGCGCGGCGCCGCTGATGTTCTACGCGGCCTTCCGCCGCTACCTGCAGGGCATTCACGTCGTCCGGCCCATCATGTACGCGCTCACGTCCGCGAACATCGTCAACGCGGCGGCAAACGCGGTCCTGATCTACGGACGATTCGGGATGCCGGCGCTCGGCGTCACCGGCTCCGCGTGGGCCACATGCCTCGCGCGCGTCTACATGGCCGCGTTTCTCTACATCGCCATCCGGCGCGAGCACCGGCGGCGCGGCGAAGCGCATCCGCATGTGCCATTGGCGATCGATGCGCCGCGCCTGTGGAGGCTGGTGGCGCTTGGCGCTCCCGCGGCCTCGCAGATCACGCTGGAGGTCGGCGTGTTCACGCTGGCAACGGCGCTCGCCGCGCGGCTCGACGCCGTGTCCTCCGCCTCGCACCAGATTGCGCTGAACATCGTCAGCTGCGTCTTCATGGTGCCGCTCGGTCTCGCGTCGGCCGGCGCCGTGCGCGTCGGCCATGCGGTCGGCGCCCGCGACATCCGCCGCGCGAGACACGCCGGGTGGACGGCCCTCGGACTCGGCGCCTGCGTCATGATCGTCCTCGGCCTGATGCTCTTCCTGCTGCCGGTTCCGCTGCTGCGCGTGTTCACGACCGACGCCCGCGTCCTCGGGATTGGCTCGCGCCTGCTCGCGATTGCCGCCGCGTTCCAGCTGTTCGACGGCACGCAGGCGGTGACGACGGGCGTGTTAAGGGGGATCGGCGACACGCGGACGCCGATGGTCATGAACGTCATCGGCCACTGGGTGCTGGGGCTGCCGGTTGGCTATGCTCTGTGCTTCCGGTTCGCGTGGGGCGTGACGGGGCTGTGGATAGGGCTGTCGATCGGCCTCATCTTCTGCGCGGTCGCGCTGACGGCGACGTGGATCGCGCGGACGCGCCACCTGCGATTGCCGCCCGACGTGCACGCGCCCGAGCCCGCGGAGATGCTGTGACCATCAACGACGCGCATTGCCATTTCTTCTCGGCCCAGTTCTTCAACACGCTCGCGCGCCAGCGGCCCGCGTCGCCGGAGCAGGACGCGGCCGACGTCTGCCGCGAGCTGAAATGGGACGATCCCGGAACGGCGGACGCGCTCGCCGACCGGTGGATCGCCGAGCTCGATGCGCACGGCGTGAGCCGCGCCGCGCTCATCGCCAGCGTTCCCGGCGATGAAGCGTCGGTGGCGGAGGCGGTGGCGCACCATCCGACGCGGCTGGTCGGCTTCTTCATGGTGGATCCATCGGCGCCCGACGCGGGCGACCGGGTGCGCCACGCGATCGACGAGCTGCAGCTTCGCTGCATCAGTCTCTTTCCGGCGATGCATCACGTGCCCGTCACCGACGACCGCGTCACGCGCCTCATCGAGATCGCCGCGTCGCGCCATGGCGTCGCGGTGTTCGTGCACTGCGGCGTGCTGTCGGTCGGCGTCCGCGCGAAGCTCGGGCTGCCAAGCCGCTTCGACCTGCGTCTCGGCAACCCGCTCGACGTGTTGAAGCCGGCGCTCGCGTTTCCCGCCGTGCCGTTCATCATTCCGCACTTCGGCGCGGGGCTGCTGCGCGAAGCGCTGATGGCGGCGGAGGCCGCCGGCAACATTCACCTCGACACGTCGAGCTCGAACGGGTGGATCCGCTACACGCCCGGCCTGACGCTCGACGCGGTGTTCAAGACGGTGCTCGCCGTCGCCGGGCCGTCACGGCTGCTGTTTGGAACCGACTCGTCGTTCTTCCCGCGGGGGTGGCAGAAGGCGACCTACGAGACGCAGAGACGGATCGTGGATGCGGCAGGCGTCAGCGCCGCCGACGCGGCGCTGATCTTCGGCGGGAACTTCGATCGGTTATTTGGCGCCGCGGGCTAGCTCCTCGTCGATCACCGCCTGGAACACGTCAATCGGCTGCGCGCCGTTGATCATGCGGCCGTTGACGAAGACCGTCGGCGTGGACTGGATGCCGAGACGTCCGCCGGCGCGGATGGCGTCCTGCACGCGCGCCTCGTACTTCGACGTGTCGAGGCACTGATTGAACTTCGTGGTGTCGAGCCCCGCATCCGCCGCGTACTTCTTGAGCGCGTCGGGCTGCAGCGCCGACTGGTTGCCGAACATCTTGTCGTGGAGCTCCCAGAACTTCCCCTGCTCGCGCGCGCAGTTGCCGGCCTGAGCGGCGACGAACGCCTGCGGGTGGATCTGCGTCAGCGGGTAGTCCTTCCACACCAGCCGCATCCGGTCGCCGTACTTCGCGCGCAGCTGCTTCAGCGTCGGCATCACGCGCAGGCAGAACGGGCACTGGAAGTCGGAGTACTCGACCACCGTCACCGTCGCGTCGGCCTTGCCCTCCGACGGATCGTCGGGATTGACGGTGATGGCCGTGCGCGGCGCGTCCATCACGACGCGGATCGGCGGACCGCCCTTTTTGAGCTCGGCGATCAGATCCTGCTTCGCGGTCGTCTGCTGCTGGTCCTCGAGATACTGCTCGATGGCGCCGCTCATCTGCTCGAACGATCGCCCCTGCATCCGCTCGCTGTTCTGCACGTAGAAGTTGCGGACGTCCGTGTCGGTCACGGGCTTGGTGCGTCTGGCGATCTCCGCCTGAACGAACGCCTCGGGCGTCGCGCCCTTCGCCTTGGCGGCCTGCGCGACGAGCATGTCGGCGACAATCGCGTCGAGGGCGGCCTTCCGGCCGTCGTAGACGGCCTGCTCGGCCATCGCCTTGGCGCCCGGTTCCTCGGTCTTCCACCGCTCGTCGAGCTCGCCGACGGTGATGGTCCGGTCGCCGACGCGGGCCGCCACGTCGGCCGACTGCTGGGCCTGCGACGAGCACGCGAGTGAAATCAGGAGGCCGGCAGCGAGAAAAGCAGTGCGCATGCGGGAAATCATACTCCGGCCAGGAAGGCCGCCGGGGCGTCTCAAGATCGGATAATGTGAATCCATGCGGACCTTTACGACCATTGCCCTTCTCGCCGCTGCCACGCTGACGGCCGCCGCTCAGCAGGAAGCCCCGACGTTCAAGGCGACCACCCAGATCGTATCGGTCCCGGCCACGGTGCTGGACGGCCAGGGACGCCTGGTGCCGAACCTCGATCAGGACCAGTTCAGCATCCTCGACAACGGGAAGCCGCAGGACATCACGTTCTTCCAGAACGAGACGCAGCCCTTCACCGTCGTCGTCATGCTGGATTACAGCGCCAGCATGACCAGCAGCCTCGACCTGCTGCGCGCCGCCGCCGAGCAGTTCCTGCTCCGCATGCTGCCGCAGGACAAGGGGCAGGTCGGCGCCTTCAGCGACAAGATCGAGTTCAGCGGACAGTTCACCAACGATCGCGACGACCTCATCTCGGCGCTCCGCGACCTGCAGTACGGCAATCCGACGCGCCTGTGGGATGCGGTCGATCAGAGCATCGACATGCTCAAGCCGGTCGAGGGGCGCAAGGTGGTGCTCGTCTTCACCGACGGCGACGACACCTACAGCAAGATCGGATTCGGCAGCGTGCTCGACCACGCCAAGCAGAACGAGGTGATGGTCTACGCCATCGGCCTGCAGTCGCAGTACTTCAACGGCCAGCGGATCGTCCGCTCGCAGCCGGATCGATCGCTGAGAAAGATCGCCGAGGAGACTGGCGGCGGGTACTTCGAGCTGAAACGGACCGACGAGCTCGCGCCGACCTTCACGCGCGTCGCGCAGGAGCTCCACAGCCTCTACACGATCGGCTTCTCGCCGGCGTCGCTCGACGGCAAGGAACACAAGCTGGACGTGCGGATGAAGCAGACCGGCCAGATCGCGCGCGCGCGCAGGTCCTACATCGCGTCCGCCAATCGCCTCTCGACGACGAATTGAGCGACGCTCGAACGCTCCAGGCGCCAGCTTGGAGCCTGGAGCTTCCCATGACCGAAACGCTGACCGAGCAGGACTTCCGCCTTCAGGCGGATCACGCGCTGGAGCGCGCGCAGCGGTCGCTGCTCCCGCTCGCCGACGAGGAAGGCTTCGAGGTGGAGCTGCAGAACGGCGTGCTGCAGGTGATCTTCGAAGATCCCGCACCCGCGAAATTCGTCGTGAGCCCGAACGCGCCCGTGCGGCAGGTCTGGCTCTCCGCGATGTCGCGCAGCTACAAGCTCGCGTGGTCGCCCGCGTCGGCGCAGTTCGAGCTCGATGGCGAGACGCTCGACGCGCTGCTCGCACGCCTCATCCGTCAGTACCTTCAGAGCTGAACCCGCCCGCGCGCTCGTGCGAACCGCTCAGGCGCGCTGACGCCGCGTGCGCGCCGCCTTGCGTGCCGAGGCGCTGCGGCTCGCCGCGGAGCGCCGCCGTGCCGCCGCTTTGGCGTGGCGCGACAGCGCCTTGCGCGACGCCGCGCGATGGCTTTCACGCTTCAGCGCACGACGCACACCTCGCGACCGCGTCGCAGACGGACGCGATCGCTTCCGCGACGCGCGTGTCGCCGCGGCGGCGCTGCGCCGTGTGCTTGCCTTTGCGCCTCGTGGCGGCGCGAGCTTCACCCCCGAGCGCCGTGCCTTCGAGAGGCCGATGGCGATGGCCTGCTTGGTCGAGCGCGCGCCGTGCTTGCCCTCACGCACGTGATGCATTTCCTCACGGACGAACTCACCGGCCTGCGTCGACGGCGATTTGCCTGCGCGCTTGTCGGCGCGGGCGCGCCGCAGCGTTTCTTTCTCGGGCATAGAGACTCCCTCCGGGCGCTCCTATCTCGCAACCCGGGTGCCAGCAGCGATGCGGGACCCGCGAAGCGCGCTATCCTTGAAGGGAAGGCTCTGCAGGGTATCCGCATGGGTCATCAGACACGGCTCGCGATTCTCGTCGCCGGCGGGCCGGCGCCGGGCATCAACAGCGTCATCTCCGCCGCGACGATCCGCGGCCAGCTCGAGGGCGTCGAGGTGCTCGGTATCCGCGACGGCTTCGAGTGGATCATGCGCGGCGACGTCGACCATACGACGCCGTTGACCATCGAATCGGTCAGCCGCATCCACTTCCGGGGCGGATCGCACATCGGCATCTCGCGCGCGAACCCGACCACCAGGCCCGACGACCTCGAGCAGGTCGTCGTCTCGCTGCTGAGGCTGAACGTCGACATGCTGATCACGATCGGCGGCGACGACACGGCGTTCTCCGCCATGCGGGTCGAAGAGCAGGGACGAGGGCGCATCCGCGTCGTGCACGTCCCGAAGACGATAGACAACGATCTCGACCTGCCCGCCAACGTCGACACGTTCGGCTATCAGACGGCGCGCCATCATGGCGTCGAGATCGTCAAGAACCTGATGGTGGACGCCAAGACCACGTCGCGCTGGTACTTCGTCATCGCGATGGGGCGCAAGGCCGGCCACCTCGCGCTGGGCATCGGCAAGGCGGCGGGCGCGACGCTGACCCTCATCCCCGAGGAGTTCCCGCAGCACCGCATCCCGCTGAAGAACGTCGTCGACACGCTGGTCGGCGCCGTCATCAAGCGGCTCAGTTACGGGCGGCGAGACGGCGTGGCCGTGATTGCCGAAGGGCTCGTACTCGGGATCGATCCCACCGATCTCGAGCGGCTGGAGGACGTCGAACGTGATTCGCACGGGCACCTGCGCATCGCGGAGGTCAACATCGGCGAAATCCTGAAGACCGAGGTGCAGAAACGGCTCGGCACGTTCGGCATCACGACGACGATTGCCGCCAAGAACATCGGGTACGAGCTGCGGTGCGCCGATCCGATTCCTGCCGACATGGAGTACACGCGCGACCTCGGGTACTGCGCCGCGAAGTACCTGCTGTCGGGCGGAAGCGCCGTGATGATCTCGATGCAGCGGGGCAACTTCGTGCCGATCCCGTTCGCGGACGTGATCGATCCGGACAGCGGGCGAACGCGCGTCCGGATGGTGGACATCCATTCGACGCGGTACGGCATCGCGAGGCGCTACATGATCCGGCTGCGCCGCGACGACTTCGAGGATCCGCACGAGCTCGCGAAGTTTGCGGCGACGGCCAGCATTTCGATCCAGCAGTTCCGCAGCGAGTTCGAGTATCTGATCGCGGCGGAGCCCCCGCACCTCGTCGTCGATCCGGGCACGCATATGCTCGTGGAAGCGCCGCCATGACCCCTCCCCTCGACCGCGCTCGAGGGCCTGACATCGTGCTGCTCGGTCCGGAGTGGCCTGAGCGCGCGCTGCTGCGCGCGCAGCTGCTCGAGGACGGGTATGACGTGGTCGCCACCGATGCGTGGCCGATTCCGAGGCCATTTCTCCGGCCCGGCATGAAGCCGCGCCTGCTGATGATCGACCTGCGCGGCCTGCCCGCGCCGCACGACGCGCTCGCGGAAGTGCGCGGCGTCATGCCGCCGGATCGCGTTCTCGTCATGACGGCGCTGGGCACGATGACCGCGGACGAAATCCGCACGCTCGGGTTTCACGTCGTGACCCGGCCCACGACCCTTCGCGACGTGGTGGCGGCCGCCGCGTCGCTGCTCAGCGTTTCTCCGACCGCTCCCGCCTAGCTTCCCGGCTCCGCCTCAGGTCCGCAATCGCGCCGCGCTGGCGGGGGCGTTGCATCAGACGCCGGCTATGACCACGACCGCAGCAACACCTCAGGTCGTGATGATTACCGGTGCCTCGGCCGGCGTGGGCCGCGCGACCGCGATTGCGTTTGCGCGGCGGGGCGCGTCGATCGGCCTGCTCGCACGCGGCCGCGCCGGCCTCGACGGCGCCGCCCGCGACGTCGAGGCCGCTGGAGGCCAGGCGGTCGTCCTTCAGGCGGACGTCGCCAACGCCGATCACGTCGATGCGGCCGCCACCATCCTCGAGGACGCGTTCGGCCCGATCGACATCTGGATCAACAACGCGATGGCGAGCGTCTTCTCGCCGATCCGCGAGATGCAGGCAAGCGAGTTCAAGCGCGTCACCGAGGTCACCTACCTCGGCGTCGTGCACGGAACGCTCGCCGCGCTCCGCAGGATGTCGCCGCGCAATCACGGCGTCATCGTGCAGGTCGGCTCGGCGCTGGCGTATCGCGGCATCCCGCTCCAATCCGCCTATTGCGCGGCCAAGCACGCGGTGGAAGGGTTCTGCGATTCGCTTCGCTCCGAACTGCTGCACGACGGCAGCGGCGTGAAGGTGACGATGGTGCAGCTGCCGGCGCTGAACACGCCGCAATTCGAATGGGTGAAGAGCCGTCTGCCGGGCCGCGCGCAGCCGGTGCCGCCGATCTTCCAGCCGGAAGTCGCCGCCGATGCGATCGTCTGGGCGGCCGACCATCCGCGGCGCGAGTACTTCGTCGGTTTTCCAACGGTCGAAGCGATCGTCGGCGATCGCATCGCCGCGGGGCTCGCCGATCGCTATCTCGCGCACGCGGGCTACGAGTCGCAGCAGACGCGGGAGCCCGAGGATCCTCGACGCCCGCACAACCTGTGGGCGCCGGTGGACGAGGACCGCGACTTCGGCGCGCACGGACGATTCGATGCACGCGCGCTGTCGGGGAGCTGGGAGCTGGTGTTCTCGAAGCACCGCCGCGCGTTCGCAGCCGCGGCTGCGGTGGTCATCGCAGCCGGCCTCTGGCTGCGACGGTAGGCATCCGATATGCACCTCACGGAACTCATCAAGGAAGGCGCGATGGCTCAAACTGCATCCGACATCCTCATCGAGGTTCTCCAGGAATGGGGCGTTGACACGATCTTCGGGCTGCCCGGCGACGGCATCAACGGCATCATGGAGGCGCTGCGCAAGAAAGCGGACGCGATCCGCTTCGTGCAGGTGCGCCACGAGGAAGCGGCCGCGTTCATGGCGTGCGGCTACGCCAAGTTCACCGGCCGCCTCGGTGTCTGTCTCGCCACATCGGGACCCGGGGGCCTTCATCTCCTGAACGGGTTGTACGACGCGAAGCTCGACGGCCAGCCGGTCCTCGCGATTACCGGCATGCCGTACCACGATCTCATCGGCACCTACACCCAGCAGGATGTCGAGCTCGACAAGGTCTTCATGGACGTCGCGAAGTACAACGCCCGAGTCATGGGCCTGACGCACGTGGAAAACGTCGCCCACCTCGCGTGCCGCACGGCGCTGCTCTACCGCGGCGTCTCACATATTTCGTTTCCGGTCGACCTGCAGGAGAGCAAGGCCGACGGGCAGCGGTCGAAGCGCAACATCGCCGGCCACATGTCGGAGCTCGAGCCGCACAGCGCGCGGCTGCCGAACGACACCGACCTCGCACAGGCGGCGGACATCCTGAACAGCGGCAAGAAGATCGTCATCCTCGCCGGGCGCGGCGCGCTCGGCGCGGGGACCGAGCTCGAACAGGCGGCGGACCTTCTCGCCGCACCGATCGTCAAGCCGCTGCTCGGCAAGGCGGCGGTGCCCGACGACAGCCCGTACACCACAGGCGGCGTCGGCCTGCTCGGGACGCGGCCGTCGCAGGATGCGATCGAGTCGTGCGACACGCTCCTGATGGTCGGCACGTCGTTCCCGTACGTCGAATTCCTGCCGAAGCCCGGGCAGGCGCGCGGCGTGCAAATCGAGCTGGATCCGATTCGTATCGGGCTTCGTTATCCGGTCGAGGTCGGCCTCGTTGGCGACAGCCGCCGCACGCTGCAGGCGCTGATGCCGATGCTGCGGCGGCACGACGACCGCTCGTTCCTCGAGAAGGCGCAGCACGGCATGGAGAAGTGGCGCGCGGTGATGGACGAGCACGCCAGCGTGCCCGACGTGCCGATGAAGCCGCAGGTGGTCGCGAAGGAGCTCAACCGCCTGCTCCGTGACGATGCGATCGTCACGTGCGACAGCGGGACGATTGCGACGTGGTGGGCGCGGTACATCCACGTGAAGCGCGGCCAGATGCACACGCTGTCGGGGACGCTCGCCTCGATGGGCAACGGGCTGCCGTACGCCATGGCCGCGCAGGTTGCCTATCCCGAACGGCAGGTCGTCGCCTTCGTCGGCGACGGCGGCTTCTCGATGCTGATGGCCGAGTTCGCCAACTGCGTGAAGTACCAGCTGCCAATCAAGGTCGTCATCGTCAAGAACAACTCGCTCGGCATGATCAAGTGGGAGCAGATGGTGTTCCTCGGCCACCCGGAGTACGGCTGCGAGCTGCATCCGATCGACTTCGCCGCCTACGCCCGGGCCTGCGGCGCGACCGGGTTCAGCGTCGCCGATCCGAAGCAGTGCGGCGGCGTGCTCGAGCAGGCGTTCGCGACGCCCGGCCCTGTGATCGTCGAAGCGACCGTCGATCCCTTCGAGCCGCCGATGCCGCCCAGGGTCAGCGTGGAGCAGGCGGCGAAGTTCGCGGAAGCGCTCGCGAAGGGAACGCCGAACCGCAGCAAGATTGCGCTCACTGTGCTGGCCGACAAGGTGCGTGAGCTCGTGTAATGAACGCGCGCGAACTCGCGAGCGGGAACGGCACGCACTCGTTCGTCCTCGTCTTCAAGACCGGCGACGAGGTCACGAGGGAGCTCCTCGCGTTCGCGCGCAGCCGCGGCGTCACCGCGGCGTCGTTCACCGGGATCGGCGCCTTCCAGGACGTGACGCTCGGGTACTTCGACCTCGAGCGGCGTGACTACGACCAGATCCCGCTCAGGGAACAGGTTGAAGTGCTGTCGCTGGTGGGCAATCTGGCCGCCGGCGACGCCGGACCGAAGCTCCACGCGCACGTGGTCGTGGGCAGGCGCGACGGCAGCGCGCATGGAGGGCACCTCGTCGAGGCGCGCGTCCGGCCCACGCTGGAGATCGTCCTCGTCGAGACGCCCGCACATCTCCGGCGGCGCAGCGATCCGGCCACCGGCCTCGCGCTGATCGATCTCGAGGAGCGGTAGCTGCATGGCGACCGCCGCCGCACATCCGTCGCGCGTCGACACCGTCGTCGACCGCGTCAGCGTTCACGCCTATACGATTCCCACGGACGCGCCGGAAGCCGACGGCACGTTCGACTGGCAGCAGACGACTGTGGTCGTCGTCGAGATCGAGGGTGGCGGCAGGCGCAGTCTCGGATACAGCTACACCGACGCCTCCGCGGCGACGGTGGTTCGAGGCATGCTCGCGGAGCGGATTCACCGCCTTCCGGTGATGGATGTACCGGGCGCCTGGATTGCGATGGTTCGCGCGGTGCGCAATGCCGGCCGTCCCGGTATCGCGGCAAGCGCGATCGCAGCCGTGGACAGCGCGCTCTGGGACCTGAAGGCGCGGCTGCTCGACGTACCGCTCGTGACGCTGCTCGGCGCGGTGCGACGCGGCGTCGACCTGTACGGCAGCGGCGGGTTTACCTCGTACTCCATTCAGGCGCTGCAGCAGCAGTGCGAGGGCTGGCTGGCCGCCGGCATCTCGCGGGTCAAGATGAAGGTCGGCCGCGACGCGAAGGCCGACGTCGAACGCGTCAAGGCGGTGCGCGGCGCGATTGGCGCAGCGGCGGAGTTGTTCGTCGACGCCAACGGCGCGTACGACCGCAAGCGGGCGCTCGCGGTCGCGCAGGCGATCGAACCGTTCGGCGTCTCGTGGTTCGAGGAACCCGTGAGCTCTGACGATCTCGAAGGCCTTCGCCTCTTGCGGGACCGCGCGCCGGCGCGGATGGAGATCGCCGCCGGCGAGTACGGCTACGACCTCCGCTACTTCCGCCGCATGCTCGAGGCGGGCGCCGTCGACGTGCTGCAGGCCGACGCGACGCGCTGCGCCGGCATCACCGGGTTCCTCCAGGTCGGCGCGCTCTGCGACGCATTCGCAATCCCGCTGTCGGCGCACACGGCGCCGTCGCTCCACCTTGCACCCTGCTGCGCGCTCGGACCCGTCAGGCACGTCGAGTATTTCCACGATCACGTCCGCATCGAGCAGATGCTGTTCGACGGCGCGCAGCGGCCCCAGGGAGATGGATGTCTGTATCCAGATTTGTCGAGGCCCGGCCTCGGCCTCGAGCTGAAACGTCCCGACGCCAGCCGGTTCGAAGTGCGGTAACCGGCGCGGACGCGCTCGCCGCCGACCTGCGGGGCGCGATTGCCGGAGAAGTGCGATTCGAGGCCAGCGATCGAGCGCTCTACGCGACCGACGCCTCCAACTACCGTCACGTGCCGATCGGGGTCGTCATTCCACGCACCACCGAGGACGTCGTGAACGCCATCGGTGTGTGCCGGCGTCATGGCGCGCCGGTGCTCGCGCGCGGCGCCGGCACGAGCATCGCCGGGCAGTGCTGCAACGTCGCTGTCGTCATCGACGCGTCCAAGCATCTCAACGGCTTGATCGATATCGATCCCTCCGCGCGAACGGCGCGGGTCCAGCCCGGGTTGACGCTCGACGACCTCCGGCATGCCGCCAACGTTCACGGCCTGACATTCGGCCCCGACCCCGGCACGCACCGCTGGTGCACGCTGGGCGGCATGATCGGCAACAACTCCTGCGGCGTCCATTCGGTCCTGTCCGATTTCTACGGTCCGGGGCCGACGACCGCGCACAACATCGACACGCTCGACGTCGTGACGTATCGCGGGGTGCGCCTGCGCGCCGGCGCCACGAGCGACGACCACTATCAGCGGATCGTCGCGGATGGGGGAGCAAAGGCGGATCTCTATCGCCGGCTGAAAGTCTTCCAGGAGCGCTATGCGGAGCTGATTCGGCGGGAGTTCCCCGACATCCCGCGACGCGTCTCCGGGTACAACCTTCCGGCGCTGCTGCCTGAGAACGGCTTTCACGTCGGGCGCGCGCTCGTCGGCAGCGAGTCGACGCTCGTCTTCGTTCTCGAGGCCACCACGCACCTGGTCCGCCATTTCCACGAGCGGGCCCTCGTCGTGATCGGGTATCCGACGATCTTCGATGCGGCCGATGCCGTGCCCCGCATCCTCGAGCATCGTCCGATCGGCCTCGAGGGTGTCGACGAGATGCTCATTCGCTCCGGCGCGCACAGCGGGCTGCATGCCTTGAACCTGCGCCTGCTGCCGCCGGGCCGAGGGTGGCTGTACGTCGAGTTCGGCGGCGACACGCGCGAAGAGGCGCGCCAGCACGCTGACGTCCTGGTCTCGCAGCTTCGGGGCACGCCCCACGCTGGCGACATCCGCGTCTACGACGACGAGGAGCAGCGGCAACGGCTCTGGGACATCCGCGAAGCGGGTGGGCCCGCGGTGCCGGCCGCCGGCGGCGAACGGGCGATGTGGACGGGGTGGGACGATTCGGCGGTCGCTCCCGAGAGGCTCGGGGCGTACCTGCGCGACCTGCATCGGCTCTACGAGAAGTACCGCTACAAGGCGGACCTGTTCGGCCATTTCGGGCAAGGGTGCGTGCACTGCCGCGTCGACTTCGAGCTGCGGACCGTCGACGGGGTCGCGCAGTTCAGGTCGTTCATGTTCGAGGCGGCCGACCTGGTGCACCGGTACGGCGGCTCGTTGTCAGGCGAGCACGGCGACGGCCAGGCGCGCGGGGAGCTGCTGTCGCGGATGTTCAGCGCGGACATGATCCAGGCGTTCCGCGAGTTCAAGTCGATCTGGGATCCGGATTGGAAGATGAACCCGGGAAAAGTGATCGACGCCTATCCGCTGGATCAGCATCTCCGCCTCGGTCCCGGCTCGCACCACGAGGCGCCGCGCACCACGTTCGCCTTCCAGCAAGACGGCGGCAGCTTCGCCAACGCCACCCTCCGCTGCGTCGGCATCGGCAAGTGCCGCAGGCACGACGAAGGGACGATGTGCCCGAGCTACATGGTGACGCGCGAGGAGAAGCACACCACGCGCGGGCGCGCGCACCTGCTCTACGAGATGCTGCGCGGCGAGCAGGTTGCCGGCGGCTGGGCGAGCGAAGAGGTGCACGAGGCGCTCGACCTGTGTCTCGCCTGCAAGGGCTGCAAGGGCGAGTGTCCCGTGCAGGTGGACATGGCCACCTACAAGGCCGAGTTCCTCTCGCACTACTACGAACATCACCGGCGGCCGCGATCGGCTTACGCGTTCGGCCTGATTCACACGTGGGCGTCGCTCGCGGCGTGCGCGCCGCGGTTGGTCAACTTCGTCACGCAGACGCCCGTGCTCCGCGGCCTCGCGAAGCTCGCGGCCGGGATGGCGCCGGCGCGGCGCATCCCCGCGTTTGCGCCCGTCACGTTCCGAGAGTGGTTCGCGCGGCGGCCGCCGTCACCGCGCGGCAGCCGGCCGCGCGTGATTCTGTGGCCCGACACCTTCAACAACCATTTCCACCCGGAAACGGCGATGGCGGCCGTGGAGGTGCTCGAGAACGCCGGCTTTGCGGTCGAGATTCCGTCGGCCAGGTTGTGCTGCGGACGGCCGCTCTATGACTACGGCATGCTTGCCGCCGCGAAGCAGCGGCTGCAGGACATCATCGTGGCGCTGTTCCGGGAGATCGACGAAGGGATTCCCATCGTCGGCCTCGAGCCGAGCTGTGTCGCGGTGTTTCGTGACGAGCTGAAGAATCTCTTCCCCGGCCACGCGCGTGCGCGACGCCTCAGTACGCTGGTGTTGTCGCTGGGCGAGTTCCTTTCGACGCATGCCGACCGCCTGCCGCCGATGGCGTTGCCATACAAGGCGGTCGTTCACGGCCACTGCCATCAGAACGCGCTCTTCGGCCTGGACGGCGAACGCCGCGTGCTCGACCGCCTCGGTCTCGACTACGTGATCGCGGAGTCCGGATGCTGCGGGATGGCCGGGTCGTTCGGCTTCGAGCGCGGCCACTACGACGTCTCGCAGGCCATCGGTGAGCGGCGGCTCCTGCCGCAGGTACGGCAGGCGGGAAGCACAACCCTGATCGTGGCCGACGGGTTCAGCTGCCGCGAGCAGATCGCGCAGTCGACCAATCGCGTCGCGCTGCACCTGGCCGACGTGCTGGCGATTGCCATGCGCCAGACCGCCGATCGGTCGGCAGGCATGGTGGAGCGCACGCAGGTCAGGGACTATTCGAACGACCGGCTGCCGCTGTCGCGGATTGTGGCGGCGTTGCTCGTGGCGGTCGGCGCGGCGGCTGCGATAGCCGGGCTGCGGCGAACCGCCCGTCGAGCTGACAAGATCGCTCAGGTCGGAAGCTCGGCGGTCCTGTTCTGACGCCCGCGAAAGACGGCCATCGCCGCAGGAATCGTGGTCGCCGCTCCAATCGACACCAGCGTCAAGCCGATTACACGCCGCCGGGATTCCGGAATCCTGTTCGCGAGGAGCAGGCCGACGCCGGCGGCCAGCGCCGCGCGCGTCGCGACGACGAACCCGAACATTGGCATACCGAGTACGACAGTTTTCATGGCACGGGATCGAAAGCAAACGATGCGCCGGTTACCTGTCGAGTCCGTCCACTATCCGCGCGCCGGCCTGTGTCAGTTCGCCCAGCGCGCGATCGACGTCGCCGGGATGGAGGTCGATGCCGGCAATCGCGTCGCTGAGAATGCGGACGTCGAAGCCGTTGCGAACCGCGTCGAGCGCAGTCGCCCTGACGCAGTAATCCGTCGCGACCCCCGACACGTACAGCCGCGTGACGTGGCGATGTTGCAGGTCGCTGAGCAGCGTCGCGCCGTCAGTCGTATGTCCCTCGAACGCGGAGTAACCGGCCGCTGACGGGTCGTCACCCTTGGCGATGACGATCGCATCCGAGGGCAGCCGCAGGTCGGCGTGAAATCGTGCGCCCTCGGAACCCTGTACGCAGTGCGGCGGCCATTGGCCGCCGAATTCCTTGAAGTGGCTCGTGACCGGAGGATGCCAGTCTCGTGAGGCGTACACCGGCATGTCGCGCGCGCGCGCTTCGCCGAGATACCGGTTCAACGAAGGGACGATGCGATCCGCGTCGGGAACAGCGAGCGCTCCTCCCGGGCAGAAGTCCTTCTGCATGTCGACGACGAGAAGCGCGGCGGTCTGGTCCTTCACGCGAGTCCGGGACATCCCGCGGCGGGTTCGACGCCGCCGCGCTAGCCGTGGATATCGTGAATATACCGCGCGCGCGATTCCACTTCGGTCAGCCGCGCAGCCGCGTACGTCGATGCCTGCGTCAGCAGCCGATGCGCGGCGGCGTCGGTCCGGTGGCGCACCTCAGCCGGGTCGTACCCGAGCGAGCGGAGGAACTCCTCGATAAAGGCGAGCTCGAGCCGGGCCTGCGGCTCTTCGAGTGGCGTCGTGTCAGGAGGGTTGGACATAGTGACCACCTCGCTGGGAAAGTGCCCGTCAACGCCGGGCACGCATTACACCACAAAGCCTTCCTTCAGCGGATCGTCCTCGTTCACGAAAAACGTGTGCTCGCCGGTGAGCCAGGCGGCGCCTTCCACCTCGGTGACGATCGCCGGGTAATCGCCCACCTGCGTTCGACGCGCGACGCGCCCGCGGTGAAGCGTCCCGATGACGCTCTCGTGAACGAATGCTTGATCATCCTGCAGAAGGCCCATGGCTTCGAGCACGGCCATGACGGCCGAGGTTCCCGTCGCGCACGGCGAGCGATCCACGGCGCCGTCGGCGAATACGGTCACGTTGCGCAGGTGCGCCTCGGGGTCCTGCGGCGGGCCCGTGAAGATCACGCCGGCAATGCCGGACAGATGCGAGTCAACGGGATGCGCGACGTCGCCGGCCGCGTTGATGGACGCGCGAATCTCCACGCCGAGCCGGCGGAGCTCGGGCAGCCGCGACACCATCAGCGGGATGCCGATCGCCTCGGTGTCGGCGATCGCGTAGAACATGCCGCCGAACGCGACGTCCACGCGCAGCTCGCGGGTCCCGAGGCGAACGGCATGCCCGCCGCTGACGACGAATGACGGCACGTTGGTGAAGACAACCGAGTCGACCGACTGGCTGTCGCCCCGTGCCTGCAGCCGGGCGCGCGCGTGGACGGTGCCCGCGGGCGTGTCGAAGACGACTCGCGTCTCCGCGGCGCGAAGCGTGTCGGCTCCGCCTGCGAACATCAGGCCCGTCTCGATCGCAATGGTCGTGACGGCAACGATGCCGTGGCCCGAGATGGGCGGATAGCCGTCGTTCTGCACGAAGATGACGCCCGCGTCGGAGCCGGCCGCGACAGGCTCGGTGAGCATCGCGGCGCACATGTCCCGGTGGCCGCGCGGCTCGAGGACGAGCGCACGCCGAAGCTGGTCCGCGTGGCGCTTCATCCAGTCGCGCTTCTGTGCCATCGTCTTACCAGCGGGGCGCGGTGCGCCCTCGACGATGAGACGCAGCGGCTGGCCCGCGACGTGCGCATCGATGGTTTTCAGGACCTGACGCATGCCTCTCCTTTGCACCCGGATCGCGGTGATGACGACGGCGCTGCTCGCCGCGTGGCCGTTCCCATCGGCCGCGAACCCGGAATCCGCGCGCCTCCGCGTGCACGCCTACGAGCTCGCGCTGAACCTCGATTATGACGAGGCGACGCGCGAAATGGAGGCCGCGGTCAAGGCCGACCCGAACGATCCGGCCGCCGAGCGCGGGCTCGCGACCATTCCCTGGCTGCTGATCTCCTTCCGTCGTGGCGCGGCGACCGTCGACGAATATCTCGGCGGCATCACGCGCCAGAACGTCGCGCTGCGCGAGCCGCCGGCGGACCTGGCGGCGCGGTTCAACACGCACGTCGAGCGCGCGGCGATGCTGTCGGAGGCGCTGCTGCGCGCGAAGCCGCGCGACGCCGACGCGCACTACCAGATGGCGGCGACCGTCGGCCTCCAGGCGTCATATATCGCCACCGTCGAAGGGCGCGTCATCGGCGCGTTCCGGGCGGCGCGGCGCGCGTACGACGAAGGCGAGACGGCGCTTGGCCTCGACGCCTCGCGCAAGGACGCGGGGTTCATCGTCGGGACGTACCGCTACGTCGTCAGTGTGATGTCGCTGCCGCTGCGGATGATGGCGTACGTCGCGGGATTCGGCGGCGGCAAGGAGCGTGGGCTCCAGATGATCGAGGAGGCGGCCGGGTTCACGTCCGAGTCGCAGCCCGATGCGCGCTTCGCGCTCGTGCTGCTGTACAACCGCGAAGGACGCTACGGCGATGCGATGCGGCAGATCGCGGAGCTGCAGCGCAGGTTTCCGCGCAACCGGCTGCTGTGGCTCGAGGCGGGAGCGACGTCGCTGCGCGGCGGACGCGGCGCGGAGGCGGAGTCGCAGCTCAACGCGGGCTTGCGGATGCTTGCGGCGGACAGGCGTCAACGGATGTTCGGAGAGGAGGCGCTCTGGTACCTGAAGCGTGGCGCCGCACGTGTCGCGCTGCGGCGGGTGGACGAGGCCGAGACGGATCTGCGGCGCGCGGTGTCCCTCGAGGCGCGTGGATGGGTGAAGGGGCGCACCTACACCGAGCTCGGCAAAATCGCGGACCTTCGGCGCGATCGCGCCGCCGCGCGCGCGAACTTCGAGAGGGCCGTGATGCTCTGCGGGGAGGACAACGATCAGCTCGGTGCGGACACCGCGCGCCGGTGGATCGACGAGCCTTATCGGTAAATCGGGCCGTCTGTGGTGGATCGCCGTTTGCAGCCGAGGTAGGAGCCTGCGGATCCCGTCGGGGTCATTACCATGGTCCGGTTCACGTCCTTCTGTGTTGCGCTGGCTCTCCTGGCGAGCGCGCTTCCCGCTGGCGCGCAAGGGCGTGGGCGCGCCATTGGCCGATCGGGCGCCCCGCCGCCCGGTCTCGCGCGCGTCAACCAGGAGCCCGCGTACGCGCGCGGTTATGCCGACGGCTTCCGGCACGCGCAGGACGATCGCAACGATCACCGCCGCTACGATCCCGTCGGTCATCGCGATTATCGCGACGCCGACCAGGGATTCTCCAGCTCGTACGGCTCGCGCGATGCCTACCGCGACAACTATCGCGCCGGCTTCCGCGCCGGCTACGACGCCGGCTATCGCGACGGCACCGGCCGCCGGAGATAGCCGCTAAGCCCCCCGAGTCAGAGTCGCGTACGCCCCGTATCCGACTCTGACTCGGTTACAACCCATATCCGACTCTGACTCGGATCCAGCCCGTATCGCACTCTGACTCGGATACGGCAGGTATCTGACTCTGACTCGCCTACAGCCTGTATCCGACTCTGACTCGCATGCGTGGGAGCCGTGGACCATCGTGTCGCTTCGTGTCATGCCAAATTCTGCGGTTTGGCTATATCAATCGAAGCTCGGCCGTCCCTTTTATAGATGGATGGAGGTCGCAGTCTGCTTATGCCGTCTTTGAGGGCCATTTCCAATCCGACAGCGCAGCCCGCCCCGGGTGCTGCCGCTCTCGGATCGGTCCTCATCGTCACGTCGAGTGACGCGACCCGAACGATGTACGCCGAGTACCTCGCGTGGCGAGGCGTCGCAGTAAGCGAGGTCGTGAATGCGACCGCCGCGCTCGATCGGCTCTCGACGTTCGTGCCCGACGTCATCCTCGTCGAGGACAAGCTCGAAGACGGACGGGGCGTCGACCTGGTGCTGACGCTGCGCCGGTCCCGCCGCACCTCGCACATTCCGATCGCGCTGCTGTCCGGAGACGTGTTCGGCATGACGCCGGTGCGCGCGCATCGATTCGGCTGCGACCTGCTGATTCCCATCCCGTGCCTGCCGGACACGCTGTTCAACGCGCTCGCACAACTGGTCGGCGACGGCGTGACGCACCGCGAGTCGAACGATCTCGATTCGTGGCTGTTCGTTCGCAACGACGCATCGGTGCGGATCATCCGCCGCGGCGACTTCGAGCTGAGCGTCTGCGGTCCGCGATGGAAGCGCGCGGTCTACCGCTTCCACTCGGAGCTCGAGCTCTCCACCTTCCAGGCCGGCTACGAGCAGCAGCTGGTGAACGAGGGCTACACGTTCGAGGCATTCCGCAGGGACCGCCGGCGGGAGCATGCGGCCCTTCGAGCCCAGCAGCCCCGTGTGGTGCGGCCGGCCGTCAGCCGCCGCGAGGTGCGCTGGCATTCGACCATCGCTCCGCTGCACGCAACGGTCGCCTGCGCCGCGCCGCGCGTCAATCGCCGACACTGATCGATCGCGCCGGAATCCGCCCGCCACAGACAGCCGGTTAGGGTGTGCTATCGTTCGCCTCCCGGGTGACATGACAGGGAGGCAACATGGGGCTCAGAGGCATCCTCGCGTCCGTTCTCCTGGTAACCACCACGTCCCTCGCGTCCGCGCAAATCACCACAGCCACGATCTCTGGCACCATCAAGGATGAAACCGGCGGCGTGCTGCCCGGCGTCGACGTCGTCATCACCAATCTCGATACGGGTCTGACCCGAAGCACGGTCAGCGACTCGAAGGGCTACTTCGCGGTACCAGGCCTGACGCCGGGCCGCTACGAGGCGCGCGCCGCGCTGCAGGGGTTCGCGACCGGCGTGCAGAGCGGCATCGTGCTCGCCGTGTCGCAGCAGGCCGCGCTGAACCTCACGCTCAAAGTCGGGACCGCGTCGGAAACCATCACCGTCAGCGGCGAGAGCCCGCTCGTGGAGGTCCGCACCTCCGCGCTCTCCGCCGTCGTGACCGAGAAGACCATCGAGGAGCTGCCGCTCAACGGCCGCAATTACATCACGCTCGCGACGCTCCAGCCAGGCATCATCCAGTTCACCGAGAAATCCGGCACCGCGTCGGCGACGCGCGGCGTGCAGCTGAACATCAACGGCATGGGCGGGAGGTCGAACAGCTACCTGATCGACGGCGCGAACATGAAGGGCTACGCAGGTCTCGCGACGGTCACCGCGGCCGACTCCACGCTCGGCGTCGAGACGATCCGCGAGTTCCGCGTGGTGACGAATTCATTTTCCGCGGACTACGGCCGCGCCATGGGCGGCATCATCAACATCGCCACCAAGTCGGGTAGCAACGAGGTGCACGGCTCGGCGTTCGAGTTCTTCCGCAACAGCCGGATGGACGCGCGCAACTTCTTCGACGTGGGCGACGCGCCGCCCTTCACGCGCCATCAGTACGGCGGCGTCGCGGGCGGACCGCTGCGAAAGAACAAGATCTTCTTCTTCGGCGGCTTCGAACGCCTGCAGGAAGATCTCGGACAGACGGTTCTCACCGCGGTGCCAACGGCCGCCGCACGCGCCGGCGTCGTGAATCCCGCGGTGAGGCCGTACCTCGACCTGTATCCGCTGCCGAATGGACGCGATCTCGGACAGGGGATCGCGCAGTACTCGTATGCCTTCTCCCGACCGACGCGGGAGAACTTTTTCCAGGGCCGCATCGACGTCGACCTCTCCAACAAGGACCTGCTCTTCGTGCGGCATACGTACGACGGAGCGCGGCAGGTATACCCGATCGCGACGGGCGTAATCGGCACGACCGGATTTCCGCAGTTCTTCACGAATGCCAGGTCGAAGAACCAGTTCTTCACCGTGGAAGAAGACCGGACGTTCAGCCCGAGCTTCCTGAACGCCGCGCGTTTTTCGACGAGCGTGCTCATCTGGGAGCAGACGCCCGCCAACACGTTGACGGATCCGCTGCCGTTCTTCAGGGAAGCGCCGTTAATGGGCGCGATCGACGTCGGCGGGCTGTCGCGTCTCGGCAACGACAACACGCTGCCATCGACGAACAACATCACCTACTGGACGTGGAGCGACGACATCACGCTGACGCGGGGCAAGCATCTGCTGAAGACGGGCGGACTGATGGAGCACGCGCTGTCGAACAAGATGACGACGGTCAACAGCCGCGGCACGTACAACTTCGCCAACCTCGCGCAGTTCCTCGCCGGCGTCCCGAGCCGCTTCCAGGGGATCGTGCCCGGGTCGAACCTGGTGCGCGACCGGCCGAACACGTTGTTCGGCTTCTACGTGCAGGACGACTATCGCGTGACCTCCGCGCTGACGCTGAATCTCGGCGCCCGGTACGAGTTCTTCACGGTGCCCGCCGCGAAGGGCGGCCTCGACGTCTACCTGCCGGATCTGGTGACGTCCACGACGACCGTCGTCGGTAAGCCGTTCGACAATCCGTCGCTGCGCAACGTGGCGCCGCGACTGGGCTTCGCCTGGGACGTTGGTGGCGACGGCCGTACCGCGATTCGCGGCGGCAGCGGGCTGTACTACGACACCGACAATCCCTATAACAGTTCGCTCGGCCTGACCGCGAGCAATCCACCGTTTGGCGGCGTCGTGAACGTGACCGGCGCCGGCATTCCGTTCCCGACCCCGGTCTTCCCGACGGGTTCCGCCGGCGGCGCGCTCGCATTGCGCCTGACGGACCATCGCATCAAACAGCCCGTGGGCTGGACCTACAACGTCAACCTGCAGCGCGAGCTCGTCGCGAACTGGGGCTTCATGGTCGGCTACGCCGGGTCGCGCGGGTACGACCTCGTGAGCGCCATCGAAGGCAATCCCGTCGTCCCGACGATTCAATCCGACGGCACCATGTTCTTTCCGGCGAACGGCGTGCGGCGAAACCCGGCGTGGAGCAGCATCGATTACCGGACATCGAACGGACACTCGACGTACAACTCTCTTCAGACGAGCCTGATGAAGCGGTACAGCGAGGGCTACCAGGTGCAGCTGTCCTACACGCTCAGCAAGACGATGGACAACAACGACGCGCAGCTGGGGATGGACTCGCAGACCTCGTCTGTCTTTCCGTCGAATCCGTACGATGCCGATTCCGAGTGGGCGCCTTCGATATTTGACGTCCGCCACGTGTTTGCCGCCAACGCAACATGGGAGCTTCCGGCACCGCGGAGCAGCGCGGTGCTGAGCGGCTGGCAGATCAACGGAGTGTTGTCGCTTCGGACCGGCTATCCGTTCTCGCCGTCGATTGCGACGCCGAACTGGTCGCGCAGCGGGAATACGGCAGGTGGTACCGAGGATCGGCCGAACGTGAAGGCCGGAACGGATCCGAAGCGCATCATCACAGGCGATCCGAATCACTGGTTCGACACCAGCGCGTTCGAGCTGCAGCCGCAGGGAACGTTCGGCAACACGCCGCGCAATTTCCTTCGCGGTCCCGGCTTCGCGAATCTGGACCTGTCGCTCGTGAAGAATCAGCCGCTGGCGCGCGGGACGAGGCTGCAGCTGCGGCTCGAGGTGTTCAACGCGCTCAACCGCGTGAATTTCGCGGTGCCGACGCGCGCGGTGTTCGCCGGGGCGTCGCAGAACGAGACGCCGCTGGCGACGGCGGGACAGGTGACGCGGACCGCCAACACGTCGCGCCAGGTGCAGCTCGGGATCAAGATCCTGTATTAGGGATCGCCGGCATCAATACGCGAACACGTACGCGGCGCCGGAATCGGAAGCCGAGTTGTCGGCTTGATTGCCGTTGACGCCGCGAGCGGCGCTGTCCTCCTGATGGGCGCCAACAACCATTGTGTGACCGTCGCCGCTCATCGCGACGTTGCTGCCGAACTCGTCGCCCTTGTCGGTGTTGTCGCCCTTGATATACGCACCCGCTGTCCACTTGCCTCCGGTGCGGGTGAAGAGATACGCCGCGCCCGATTCCTCCGCCTCGTTCTTGTGCTCCCGCCAGGCATTGAAGATTTCCTGAATGAGGAATTGCACGACCTGCGGCGGACGGACGCCGTGGCCGGCGCTGTCCTCGAGATAAGAGGTGACGGCCAGCGAGTTGCCGTCGCCGCTCAATGCCAGGCGCACGCCGAACGAGCTGTACGGCCGCGCGTTCGGCGCCTTGATGAAACTCTGCTCGCTCCAGGTGGTTCCGTTCCGCACGAACACGTACGCCGCGCCAACCCAGATATTCGCGCCTCGCCCCGGGGGCGCGTCGTCAGCACATCCGGGAGGATCGATGCCCGGCGTCAGGCAGGCTTCATCGCCGGAGCCGACCGCGATGGTGTTCCCGTCCTCGCTCATGGACAAGGAAAAGCCCATCCCGTCGCTCGGCTCGCTTCTCGATCCCTTGATGAACGCCTGCTGGCTCCAGTTGCCATTCTGCCGCGTGAAGACGAAGAGCGCGCCAGACTGCCCGAATTTGTTGTCGTGCGGCGGGTTGACGCCGCGACCCGAGCTGCTCTCGTTGAACGCGGCCGCGCCGAGCGTGTTGCCGTCGTAGCTGAGCCCCACCGAGAAGCCGAAGAGATCGCCCGCCTCGTTGGTCGCGGGCTTGACGTAGGCCTGCTGGCGCCACGTCGTCCCCGTGCGCGCGAACACGTACACGGCGCCCGCGGACACCGCCGCATCATCCTTCTCGTTGCCGTTGATACCCTGCGCGCCGCTGTCTTCGGTGATGGCGCCGACCGCCAGCGTGTTGCCGTCGCCGCTCAGCGCCAGCGAGAAGCCGAACTGATCGCCGTCGCCAGGCGTATTCGCCTCGTCAGCCTTGCCGGTGTTCGACGCCTTCACGTACGCCTGCTGCGTCCACGTCGTCCCCGTGCGCGTGAACACGTAGACGGCGCCGGCCTGCGGGATGGAGTCGTCATTCTGGTTGCCGTTGATGCCCGTCGCAGCGCTCGCTTCCCAATGCGCCGCGACCGCCATCGTATTGCCGTCGCGGCTCAGCGCGACCGACGATCCGAAATGATCGTTCAGTCCCGGGTTGGACGCCTTGACGTACGCCTGTTGCATCCACGAATTCCCCTGGCGGACGTAGACGTAGACCGCGCCCGCCGCGTACACGGAATTGTCGTTCTGGTTGCCGTTGACGCCACGTGACCCGCCGCTCTCGAACGGCGCGCCGACGGCCATCGTGTTCGCGTCGCCGCTCAGCGAGATCGACGTCCCGGTATGGCCCTGGTTTCCGCCGCCACACGCGAAGTGGTCGAACGCTTCGGCGTTCGACGCCTTGATATACGCGACCTGCTTCAGCGGCAGCATCGGCGGCACATCCCTGTTCAGCGTCGGTGCCTGTGCGCGCAGATAGCCCGAAACAAGGAGGACCGCGATCGTCGTAAGCAGTGACATGCCGGCGGTACGATGAAAATGGCGCATAGTCTCTTCTCTCAGCGCGGTCCGGCTGGTTGCGGGGCCGAACCTGTCGCGGCCGGATTATATAGGGCAGTGCCCGGTGGCACCGCGGCTTTATTGGTTTGCCTGCTCCGGCAGCAGCGGCTTCTGACCCGCCGGCACCTGGATATCGAACGTTGCGTTCGAGCTCAGATACAGGAATTCGTAGAACGCCATCAGGCCTGCCAGGTCGGTCACGCCGCGCGTGCCGAACACCTGCTGCGCGTGTGTGAACGTCTCCGCGCTGACGTGCCCTGCGAACAGCTCGTGCCCGAAGCGGATGACGAGCGCGTCCTTCTCGGCGAGCCCTGACGGGTCCTTCCGGTACTTGACGGTGTCGATCAGGGCCGGCTCGAGGCCCGCGTCGCGCGCCATCGGCTCGTGCGACGTCCACTGGAACTGACAGTTGGTCTCGCGTGCCGTCACGAGAATCGCAAGCTCCGTCAGGCGCGTGCCGAGCTCGGTGCCGAAGCGGACGTACATATACGCCGGCAGGACGTACTGCGCCATTTCGGGGCTGTGCATCCACATCCCGATCGGCGCCGGCAGCCCGCGGCTGTACCGCGACGTCGGATTGACGATCGCGTCGTACGTCTTTCTGCCGTCGGCGTCGAGGTCGTCGCGCTTGACCAACGGCAGGCGGGCCCTCGATTCGGGGTTGATGTCGGCCGGCATGGCCGCCGGCACGGCCGCGGCGGCACGCTTCGGTGTGGCAAGCGGCGGGAGCTTCGGGAAGTTTCCGCCCGACTCCAGGTCGAACGCAACGTTCGAGCTGATGTAGAGGAACTCATAGAACGCCATCAGGCCGGCCAGATCCGTGACGCCTTTTCGTCCGAACATCTTGAGCGCGCGCGCGAACGTCTCCGAGCCGACGCGCTTGTCGCCGAACAGCTCGCGGCCCAGCCGGATGACGACCGCGTCCTTCTCGAGCAGACCGTCGAGCGGCGCGCCGTCCCGGATGACGTCGAGCACCCGCTGCTCCACGCCGACATTGCGGGCGTTGCGCCCGTGCGTGCCCCACTGCGTCGTGCTGTTGTTGTAACGGGCCGCGATCAGGATTGCGAGCTCCTTGGCGCGCACGTCGAGCTGCGTGCCGAACCGCAGGTACATGTAGATGGGCAGGATGCGATCGCCCAGGCGCTGGCTCCACATCCACATGCCGATAGGCGCCGGGAGGCCGTCGCGATGCGGGTTGGTCGGATTGACGACGAAGTCGTACGTCTTCTGCGCTTCGGCATCGAGCTCGCTGCGTTTGACGCCCTGACGGAGCCGCACGCGCGGGTCGTTTGATGGCGCCTGCGCGGACACGAGCATCGTGGCCAGTACGACAGCGGTGAGTGTCAGGGCTCTTGCGGCGGCAGTAGGCATGTTGTCCTCAAGCCTGCACGGAAGA
>Ga0070698_100001160_pt1 | contig 29214 bp, 27 predicted proteins | sample KBSK1502metaG_FD_65477 | JGI IMG/M metagenome (GOLD analysis project Ga0070698, IMG submission 65477) | Corn, switchgrass and miscanthus rhizosphere microbial communities from Kellogg Biological Station, Michigan, USA - KBS K1-50-2 metaG | ecosystem: Host-associated > Plants > Roots >...
ATGTGCAATCTTCACGACGCCGTGGGGGAGAGACGGCATCGCCGCTATACTGCCGGCGGTCATCTCGTCGATATGCGGAGAGGAGGCAGGGCCATGCTCAAGGACTTCCGGGCGTTCCTGATGCGCGGCAACGTGGTGGATCTCGCCGTTGCCGTCGTGATCGGCGGGGCTTTCGGCGCGATCGTCACGTCGTTCGTCAACGACATCCTGATGCCGCCGATCGGCCGGATCTTCGGCCGCGTCAACTTCGCCGATCTCTTCGTCACGCTGTCCGGAGGCTCGTACCCGTCGCTGGCGGCCGCGAAAGCGGCGGGCGCCGCGACGCTGAACTACGGTGTCTTCCTCAACACCGTCGTGAACTTCGTGATCGTCGCGTTCGCGGTGTTCCTGCTCGTTCGCCTGACCGAGGCGCTGCGGGCGAAGCCGGCTCCGGCGTCGCCGTCGACGAAGGAATGTCCCCAGTGCGCCACGGCGATTCCGCTGCGCGCGCTGCGCTGCCCGCACTGCACGTCGACGTTGTGAGGGGCCCCAGACATGGCCCCTCACACTCCCCAACGGATTCATCGCAGGCTCGCCTCGGCCGTCGAACGGCCTGCGGCTTCGCACGGCTACGCGTCCCGGCAGAGCCGTGACGCTCCTCGGTCTCGCTAGTCGTCGCGGGCGAGGCGGTCGAGGTACTCCTGCCATTCGACCGGCAGCAGCGATTTCTTGCGCGTGTTGCAGTCCTTGCACGCGCCGACGACGTTGCCGCGCACGGAGGCACCGCCGCGCCCGAGCGGCACCAGGTGGTCCATGGTGAGCGCCTTGGGCCCGACCCGGCGGCGGCAGTAGTAGCAAATGCCGTCCGAGATGCGGCGCTTCCACCACGCGCTGGCGCGCAGCTCGCGAGCCTTCGCGCGCTGGCGCCTCAGCTTGTCGGGATCGACGGGGGCGTAGAACTCAGTCATGGCCCGTGAGCGCCGTGGAGAGCGCCTCCCACTCGCGCATCAACCCGGAGAGCTGCTGCACCGCCTCGTTGCGCTCGAGCGTGATCGCGCGCACCCGGTCGCCGTTGGCATAGAGTCTGGGATCGCTGAGCGCCCGGCCGATCTCCTCAATGCGCGCCTCGAGGTCCTCGATCTTTCGCTCGATCTCGTCGACACGCCGCCGGAGGTCGCGCATCTCCGCCGTCGTCTTTCGTCGCACGATGCGCGCCACGGGCGTGGCCGCGGCGGCGCCGGCTGATGCGCTCGCCGGGGCTACCGGCGCGCTCGGCATCCGCGACGGCGGTCGCGCGGCCGGCCGCGCGGTCGCCTCGGTGCGACGCGGGCGATCGATGGACGCCGGCGACGGAGCGACCGGCGCCGCCGGCGCGGCGGTCGGCGCGCCGCCGGCGGCGATTTGCGCGAGGGCCGCGAGGTGGTCGTCGTAGCCGCCGAGATAACGCGTGAGCCGGCCGTGGTCGACGTGGGTGACTTCGGTCGCGATGCGATTGATGAAGTAGCGGTCGTGCGAGATGAACACGATCGTGCCGGCGAACGCGGCCAGCGCGCCCTCGAGGATCTCGCGCGAGACGAGGTCGAGATGGTTCGTCGGCTCGTCGAGACACAGCAGCGCGGCCGGCCGCACGAGCATCTTCCCCAGGGCCAGACGTGCCTTCTCGCCACCGGAGAGCACCGCGACCTTCTTGTCGACGGCGTCGCCGGAGAACAGAAAGGCGCCGAGGATCGCGCGCAGTCGCGTGTGCGGCAGGGCGGGCGCGGCCGCGATGAGCTCCTCCAGCACCGTGTTGGTCGGCGTCAGCGCATCGAGCTGGTGCTGCGCATAGTAATGGACGGCCACGTGCGCCCCGAGCGTGCGCTCGCCACGCTCGAAGGGCAGGACGCCGGCCAGAATTTTCAGCAGTGTCGACTTGCCGGCGCCGTTTTCACCCACGAGGGCCACGCGCTGCCCGCGCTCGACGTCGAAGTCCACGCCGGCGTACACGACGTTGTCGCCGTAGGCCTTGTGGAGGCCCGTCAGCGTCGCCACGCGCCGTCCGGTGCGCGGCGGCTCCGGGAACTTGAAGTGGATGCGTCGCGCCGCGCCCGGGACCTCGATGCGCTCGACGCGCTCGAGCATCTTGATACGGCTCTGCACCTGCCGCGCCTTCGTCGCCTGGTAGCGGAAGCGCTCGATGAAGCGCTCGATCTCCTCGATGCGCTTGGCCTGGTTGCGCGCCTGCGCTTGTCGCAGCGCGTGGCGCGCCTCGCGCTCGACGAGATAGTCGTCGTAATCGCCGTGATACACGATGAGCCCGGCCGCCGACAGCTCGGCAATCGAGGTGACCATCCGGTTGAGGAAATAGCGATCGTGGGAGACGACGACGACCGTGCCCGCGTAGCCCGCGAGAAAGTCCTCGAGCCACGCCAGCGATTCCAGATCGAGGTGGTTCGTCGGCTCGTCGAGCAGCAGCAGCGAGGGCGCCAGGAGCAGCAGACGCGCCAGTGCCGCGCGCATCCGCCAGCCGCCCGAAAACTCCGTCAGTGGCCGGCCCAGCTCGTCGGGACGGAAGCCGAGTCCGCTCAGGATCGCCCGCGCCTGGCTCTCGAGGCGGTATCCGCCTAACGCCTCGAAGCGATGCTGCAGGTCGCCGTAGCGCGCGGTCAGCGCCTCCGTCGGCGTCGTCGCCAGCGACGCCGCGACCTGCTCCATGTCGCGCTCGAGCGCCCACACGTCGGCGAATCCGGCGAGCGCCTCCACCAGCACCGAGCCCTCGCCGACGGCGGCCGCTTCCTGGGCGAGGTAGCCGACGGTGGTGGCGCGCGGGCGACTCACGCGCCCGGCATCGGGCTCGTCGAGGCCGGCGAGAATCCGACAGAGCGTCGTCTTGCCGACGCCGTTGGGCCCCACGAGCCCGATGCGCTCGCGCTCGGCGATGCGCCACGACAGATCGCGGAAGAGCACCTGCCCGCCGAACGACTTGGCGATCGACTCGACCGCGATCACGTCCGCAGTGCGAGCCGCAGGACGTCGCGGGGCTGGGGCCCCGCCGTCCGAGGCGAGCCTATGGTCAAAGCTAGCCCATGCCCTGCACGGACTCGGGTGTGATCTTCACCATCACCCGCACCTCGCCGGGCCGCCGGTTCGGATACTTGTCCTTGCCGATGTACTTCTTGGCCAACGCGTCGATGTGGGCGTCGGCGCCCTGCTCCGTGATCTCGGTGACGCGCCCTCGCACCTGCACGTAGCGGTATGGATTGTCGGGATCCTGTGCCGACAGCGCGACGACGGGATTGGCCTTGAGGTTCTTGTCCTTCACACGGCCGCGCGCCGTGTTGATGCGCACGTAGGTCCCGTCGAAGTCGCACCACACCGGCGTCACCTGCGGCCGGCCGTCGGGGCCGACGGTGGCGAGGTGGCAAAAGGCCTTCTTGCCGAAGATGTCACGGTACTTGTCGAGACTCGTGGCCATGGCTACTTCCTCCCTGCGTTCAATTGCTCCAGCACCGAGAACGCGTGGCGGATCGACTTCACCGCGAGTGTGCCGCCCATGAGCACGCCGACGTCCAACGTCTCCGCGATCTCGGCGTCCGTTGCGCCCTGGTCGAGGACCTCCTCGACGCGGTGATCGATTCAGTCGAAGCAGTTCTGTGAGACGGCCACCGCGAGGGCCGTCAGCTCCTTGTGTTTCTTCGAGAGCGCGCCGTCCGCGAAGACCTCCTTGCCGATCTCACCGTAGGCGCGATAGACCTTCATCGGCGACTTCAGCATCAGACCGTTGAGTCGCTTCTTTTCCGCGTTCCGCTCGTGCACGTGCATGGAGGCCTCCGTCCGGTCGTCAGGCTTTCGTCAGCTCTTCACCGCGCGCATCGGCCATGGCGCGGAGCGCGAACAGCAGCCGCACGACGCACTGCTGGACGAGCAGGGCGTCCTGCGTGAACGGGTCCGCGAGCCACTCGCGCGCCCACTCGCGATTCTCGGCGGCGAACCCGAGCGTGGGCGACAATTTCTGCAGTCTCAGCAGCAGGTCGTCCTGCGGCAGTCCTGCCGCGCGCAGCCGATCCACGACGGCAGCGCGGACAGCGGCGTTCCAGATGCCGGTCAGCCCCTCCAGCAGCGCGGCGTAGCAGGTCAGTCCTTCCTTCTGGGCCAGCGCCTGCAGGACGGCCGGCACCAGCGGGTTGACCACCGTGTCGCCCTCCTCGTCGGTGCCGAAGAGCGGGCCGATGACGGGATCGGCGTTCGGCTCGTCGAGCCGCTCGACGAGTGAGGCGGCGTCGGCCGCCGGCACCGGCGTGAGCTGGGCCAGCCGATCGAGTAGCGGAACGTCGCCTGCCATGTCGCCCTCCTATCCCCCGGCTCGCGTCGGTTCCTCGCGCATGTCCGGTCGCGCCAGCTCGCGCGCTCGGCCCGCCGGCACGAGGAACGCGGAGGCGAGGGCAAGCACGCTGACGGCGAGGCCCACCACGAACACTCCATGCAGCGCCTCCGCCATCGACAATCCGCTCGCGAGCCGGCGCACCATCACCGCCCCCATCACCGAGAGTCCCACGGCTCCGCCGATCGTGCGCAAGAACTGTGTCAGCGACGTCGCCGCGCCCAGGTCGCTGCGCGCGACGGCGCTCTGGGCCGACAGCAGCATGGGGACGAAGGTCAGTCCCATGCCGATGCCGCCGAGGAGCGCGTCCCGCATCGCGGTCGTCTGGCTGAGTCCGGGCGCCCAGCGTGTGAGGAGCAGAAACGCCGCGGCCAGGCACGTCATGCCGGTCACGACGGGCGCGCGGTAGCCCACGCGCAGCACCAGGCGTGCGCTCACGATCGACATCGCCACCCAGCCGAGCACGAACGGGATCAGCACGACGCCGGCCGCGGTCGCCGACATCCCGCCCACGTGCTGCAGGAACAACGGCACGAAGGAGATGGCGCCGAACATCGCCATGCCCGAGAGGAAGCCGTTGACGCCGGCGGCGAGCACCGTGCGATGGCGGAACAGACGGAAAGGGACGATCGGCTCGCTCGCGCGACGCTCCACCGGCACGAACGCGGCCAGCGCGAGCGCGGCGACGCTCAACGGAGCCATCACGTCGCCGCCCGTCCACACACCGACGCGGCCGGCCTCGAGGATCCCGAAGAGCAGCGCGGAGATGCCGCCGGTGAACAGCACGACACCGGCCCAGTCGAACGCGTGACGCCGGCGCACCACGGCGTCGGGGAGCGCGCCGGCGAGCAGGGCGATCGCCACGAGGCCGAACGGCAGGTTCACGTAAAAGACCCAGCGCCAGGAGGCCAGATCCGTGAGCACGCCGCCGAGCAGCGGGCCCAGCAGCGACGCCACGCCCCACATCGCCGACACATAGCCCTGCATGCGTGCGCGCTGCTCGAGCCCGAACAGCTCACCGATGATCGTCATGCCGAGCGTCATGAGCGAGCCGGCGCCCAGCCCCTGCACCATCCGGAACGCGATCAGCTGGGTCATGTCCTGGGCGAGGCCCGACAGCGCCGATCCGAGCAAGAAGACCCCGAGGCCCGTGAGATAGACGGGCCGGCGGCCGAACAGGTCGGAGACACGGCCCCAGAGCGGCATCGTGACCGTGGAGGTCAACAGGAATCCGGAGAACACCCAGGAATAGATGTGCACGCCGCCAAGGCTCTCCACGACCTTGGGCATCGCGGTGGCGACCACCGTGGATTCCATCGCCGCGAGGAACACCGAGAGCATGACGCCGTAGAGTGCTCGGCGCTTGCGCGCGTCGTCGATAGCAATCACAGGCTCGCCTCATCAGTCGAACCGCTTCGGCTCGCACGACGGGTCAATGGCCCCCCGTGCAGGCGGCGCAAGGGCAGAGCCCGCGCAGATCCGCGTACGGATAGAGGCTGGCGTGCGCATCCATCCATGTCACGGCGAGACCCGCATCGGTACGACGGATGTCCTGGGGCCACGCGGTCGATTCGGTGACGACGTCGAGCGTGGCGCAAGCGCCGCAGCCGCAGGCTCGGCGCAGGGCCTCGAACGGATAGATCGACCCGTGATCGTCCGCCCACGTGACACCGAGCGCGTAGCGGCCGACGAGGTGGACGTCGCGCGGAACGTCGGGGTTCGGCTGGCCGAGGATCGGCAGGCGGCCCTTCACGCTTCGCCCCCCCGCGCCGCCGCGTAGAGCCGCATGCCGGCCAGCAGGTAGTGGATGGCGACGTTCTGGTGGTCGCCCCACACGCGCGACCGCCGTCGGATCGCCTCTTCGCTCAGCGTCCGGCCGCGGCGCGCGTAGTGATGCTCGAACGCCTTGCGCACCGCAAGATCACCGGCCGGGCAGACGTCGCCACGCCCGCAGCAGCGCGCGAGGAACCAGTCGGCCGTCCAGCGCCCGAGCCCGCGCAGCGCCGTGAGCGTCGCGATGACGTCCGCGCTCGACGCGGTCATCAGGGCGTCGAGGTCGAGCGTGCCGCGCACCAGGCCGCGGGCGACGTCCCGGATGTACTCACCCTTGCGCGTGGAGAACTTCAGCGCCCGGTATTCCCGCAACCGCGCGGCCGCCAGGCGGGCCGGCGTTGGAAACGCGTAGACTTCGCCGCCGGGCGTCGTCATCGGCGTGCCCCAGCGGCGCACGAGACGCGCGCGGCACGCGAAGGCAAACGACAGGTTCACCTGCTGCGCCGAGATCGAGCCGATCAGCATCTCCAGCGGCGTCGCAGCCAGGGTCGGCCGCATCCCGTAGAGCGGCTCTATCAGCGGCGCGAGCGCCGCGTCCGCCTTGGCCATGCGGTAGAAGCCGATCAGGTCGAAGTCGAGGCCATACAGCCGGCGGACTTCCGTCGTCACGGCCCGCGCGACCTCCGCGCCATCGCCGCCCGGAATCGTGATCGTGAGGCGAGTGTCGTCGACGCCGCCCGAGGCGCGCACCTCGTAGGGCAGCAGGCGCTCGCCGACCCGTAGCACGCGACGGAGCCGGTCACCGTCGACGCGGGTGGTCGGATCCTCTCCCCAGCGGTGGTAGCGCGCGAGCGTGGCCGCGACGTCGAGTGGGCCATCGACGACGAGGGTGAGCTTCATCGGCCTGATCACGCGATCATCGAGTGTACCAGAGTCGTCAGTGCCGCAGGTGATACGGCACATCGGTAACGATCACGTTCTTGCGGAACAGGAAGGTGCCCTTGATGAGGAGCGCCGTCTGGTTGTGCAGGATCTGCTGCCACCACCGCGCCGGGATGAACTCCGGCAGCACGATGGTCACCACGTGGTTGTCGCCGTGGCGCTGGAGCTGATCGATGTACTCGAGCAGCGGCCCCAGCAGCGAGCGGTAGGGCGACGTCAGCACGATGAGCGGCAGTCCCTGCCCCCACTTGCCCCAGCGCTCCTCCAGCCGGCGCGTCCGCTCCGGATCGGTTTCCACGTACAGCGCCTTCGCCGTGGGTGAGAGCGTCTGGGCATATTGCAGCGCGTGCACGACGCCGCGATGGAGGTCGCCCACGAGCACCAGCACCGTGTTGGTCATCGGCGGCGGCACCGAATAGTCGTCGAGCGAGAGCTGTCGCGCGACCTCGCCATAGTGGCGGTGCACCACCAGGAAGATCACGACGAGGGTGGGAATGAGCAGCACCACGATCCAGGCGCCGTGCGAGAACTTCGTCACGGCGATCGTCACCATGACGACGCCGGTGACCAGCGCGCCCACGCCGTTGAGCGTGATGCGCCACCACCAGCCCGGGCCGCGTACGCGCATCCAGCGGCGGACCATGCTGCCCTGCGAGAGGGTGAACGATACGAAGACGCCGACGGCATAGAGCGGGATCAGCGCGTGGGTGTCCCCCTTGAAGATCAGGAGCAGCACGATGGCGACGCTGCCGAGGATCACGATGCCGTTGGAGAAGACGAGGCGGTCGCCCTGCGTGGAGAACTGGCGGGGGATGAAGCGGTCCCGCGCGAGGAAGAAGGCGAGCCGCGGGAAGTCGGCGAACGACGTGTTGGCGGCCAACAACAAGATCAGCATCGTCACGAACTGGATCTCGTAGTAGAGGAAGCCGCCGCCGAAGACGTGGCGCGCCAGCTGCGACACGACCGTCTCGTGCTCCTTGGCGACGATGCCGAAGTCGTAGGCGAGATAGGTGATGCCGAGGAAGAGCGTGATGAGGATCGCTCCCAGCCAGGCGAGGACCACGCGCGCGTTGCGGGCCTCGGGAGACTTGAACGCCGGTACGCCATCCGAGACCGCCTCCACGCCCGTCAGCGCCGCGCAGCCGGAGGCAAACGACCGCAACAGCAGGAAGAGCCCGATGCCCTCCAGCCCCGGCGCATGCGCCTGGTACGGCGCCTCGCCCAGGAAATCGAAGATCGCGCCGGCGCCGCCGTACACGACGAGGGCGAACATGCTGGCGACGAAGAGGTAGGTGGGCGCCGCGAAGAGCTTGCCCGACTCGCGAATGCCCCGCAGGTTGGCGATCGCCACGATGGCCACGGCCGCCACGCAGAGCACGACCCGATACGGAAACAGCCACGGCACGGCGGAGGTGACGGCCGCGATACCCGCCGCCACGCTGACCGCGACCGTGAGGACGTAGTCGATCAGCAAGGCCGCGCCGGCCACCAGGGCCGGATAGATGCCGAGGTTGTCCTTGGAGACGATGTAGGCCCCGCCGCCGCGCGGATAGGCCAGGATCGTCTGGCGGTAGGACGACACGACGATCGCGATGAGGATGGCGATGGCGATCCCGATCGGCAGCGAGTAGGACAGCGCGGCGGCGCCCGCGAGCACCAGCACGAGCAGAATTTCTTCGGTCGCGTACGCGGTGGACGAGAGCGCGTCGGAGGCGAAGACCGCCAGCGCGGTCGGCTTGGAAAGACGTTCGTGCCGGGACTGCGCCGTCGGGAGAGGCGTTCCGACGAAGAGCCGCTTCAGCCGGTGCAAACGCACCGGAGCATGATACGCCTCTCCGCCGGGACGACATCAGCGTTCCCTGGGGGTTACGACGCGCTCGAGCGTGGCGCGCGGTCTACGGCGGCTCGAACGGCTCGATCGACTGCCCGTCGGGCGCGTCGAGCAGCGTCCTGGCGCAGGATCGACAATACGTCGCCGACTCCACCGGGATGGCGCAGTGCGAACACACCGCGGCGCCGCATTGCAGGCAGCCGATGAGACGGGGTGCGACACCCGCAGTCGTAGACGCTCATGCGTCCCGGGGGTTCAAGGATCGTTCCAGCGAGACGGCTAAAAGGGCGAGGGCTGCTGGCGATGATGGTCGGCGGCGTTCTCGAACCGCGCATACTGAGGAAGGAACACGACCTTCACGGTGCCGGTGGGCCCGTTGCGCTGCTTGCCGATGATGACCTCGGCGATGTTCTCCTCCTCCGGGGGCACGTCCTCGCGGTAGACCCGCGCGCGATACAGAAACAGAATGACGTCGGAGTCCTGCTCGAGCGCGCCCGAGTTGTGGCTGACGATACCGTCCGCGAGCCACGACTCGGGTCCCGGCACCGTGAGGTCGAAGACGTCCTCGTGGCCCGCCGGCTCGATCGCGACGATACGATCCCACTCGACGTCGCGTCGCCATGCCTCGCCGGTGCGCTCGGCATCGACCATTTCCGCATAATCGCGCAGCGTCTCCGGGAGATGATTGGCCACGGCGAGCATGTCGTGTGTGCTCACCTCGCTGATCCTGGCCCAGCCGCGCTGCGAGAACAGACGATGCTCCTGCGTGGCTCGGATCGAGCGACCGGACGCCAGACGGATCATCCGCAGGGCGCGCCGGCCGACGCGCCAGACGCGCTCGCTCTTCGCGGTCACGATGGCGCCCCGCGGCGTCATCGCGAGCACCTCCGGCGCCGTCCCGACGAGATCGCCGATCGGCACGCGCCGCCCATCGGTCAAGAGCACGCGGGTATCGCCGGTCACGCATTCACGAAGATCCGAGAGCTGGGGCCGGAAGTCGCGCTGCGCGCGCGCCTCCACCGCGCGCGAAAGCTGTGAGAGCGCGACGACCGGCACGTTGAGCTCCTTGGCGAGGGCCTTGAGCGAGCGCGAGATCTCCGAGATCTCTTGCTGGCGGTTGTCGAGCGCGGCACGCCCTCGCATCAGCTGCAGGTAGTCGATCACGAGCAGGTCGAGACCGTGCTCGGCCTTCATCCGGCGGGCCTTGGCGCGCGCTTCGAGGACCGTCAGGCTCGGACTGTCGTCGATGAAGATCTTCGCCTCCGAGAGCCGGCCCGCGGCGGCGGTGAGCCGGTGCCAGTCGGATGACGACAGAAAGCCGGTGCGCACCGCCTGTGAATCGACCTTGGCTTCCGAGCAGAGCATGCGCTGCACGAGCTGCTGCGCCGACATCTCGAGGCTGAGCACGAGCGCCGTCCCGCGCAAAGTGACGCCGACGTGCTGCACGATATTCAGGGCAAAGGCCGTGTTGTGCGTGACCACGTGGTCGTCGGTGACATAGAGCGCGGAGGGGTGACTGACCGCGATGCATTGCGTGGCAACCACCCGCGTCGGCTCGATGGACACGAACATGGGGCGGCGTGGCCGCCGTGGCCTCAGGGTCCGGATCAGCTTCGACGACAGCGTTACGAGCTCCTTGGGCTCCGCGTAGTCGATCGTGCAGACGAACGGCGCCCGCGTGGATCGCCGGCGCACGGAACACCACGCGCCCAGCGAGCGGGCCAGCGCGGCCACCGCACGCGCGAGCGGGCCGCTGCGGACAGTCAGCCGCAACGTACCGCGCGCCTCCACCACGCCGCTCGCGTCGAGCAGGCCGCGGAGCAGGTCCACCCGGGCGGCGCGGCGGGCGTCTATATAGATGTCGGGCACGAACCGCTGCCCGGCGTCGATGTCCCAGAGTTGTAGCCGGCGCAGCGAGTCAATGATCGCGCTGGCCGTGTGGCCCTCGGCGCGGTCGGCCACACGCGCCAACAGCTCCGGGTCGGCCGTCCAGAAGCGGAGCGCGCCGCCCGACAGCTCGCCGGCTCCGAGGAGCGCACCGAGGAGCCAGGGATCGACCGGCAGCGCCTCGGCGTGCCCGTCGTCGCCCGATGGCGTGTCGATGCCGAGGCTCGACCGATAGTGCTTCCGGACGAGCAGGGACGCGATCTGCTCCGTCGTCAGAACGCGCGGCTCTGGCCACGCGCGGTGGTGGACGCGCCAGAGATGCTCGGCGCAGCACTCGGTCGAGCGCCCATCCGAGAACGTCACCCGATAGACCTGACGTCGGCCCTGGGGATATATGCCGAGAACGCGCGACTCTCGACCGTCGATGGACGCCAGCGCGTCGCCGACCTGCAGCTCGCCCATGCGCTTGCTGCCGGTGGTCGTCCTGACTCGCGCGTCGAGTGGCTGTGCCTTTCCCATGCTCGGCCGTCCCGCGATGATGATGAAGTCCGAGGGCTGGAAGCCCGACGTCTCGAGGTCGAGCTTCTCGAAGCCGGTGGCGACGCCGGTGACGTGCTCCTTGCGCTCGTACAGACGCTCGATGTACTCGAAGGTGTTCTTGAGGATCTTGGCGATGGGCAGCGCGCTTCCCTCGAGCCGGCGCTCGGCCAGGCTGAAGATCCGCTTCTCTGCGTCGTCGACCAGCGTCTGGACGTCCTCCTTGGCATCGAAGGCCTGCCCGATGATGTGCGTGGAGGTCTGGATGAGCTCGCGCAGCACCGCCATGTCGCGCACGATCGCCGTATAGGAGGTGAGGTGTGCAGCGATCGAGGCCTCCTCCATCAGTAGCGCAATGGCCGCGGGGCCGCCGACAAACTGCAGCTGGTCGGTGCGACGCAGCTCCTCGCTCAGCGTCAGCGAGTCCACCGGCGCGCCGCGATCGAACAGCGTGAGCATCGCCTGATAGATGGCGCGGTGCGCTTCAGTATAGAGATCAGACGGGCGGAGCACCTCGACGACGCGCGGTAGCGCCTCGCGGCCTTCGAGGAGGACCGCGCCGAGCACGGCGCGCTCGGCGTCGAGATTGTGCGGCGGAATGCGCGAGGGAACTTCGAGCGGACTCAACGGTGCGCCTCACTGCGAATCATGCGCGACGATCCTTGATCTGCTCGCCGAAGTTCGTCAAGAAATTTGTGTTTCGGTGGATGAATTCGTGGACAGTTGGTTGATAGGTGACAGCGGCCGGTGGGCGAACGGTGGAAACGAGGTGGATAAAAACATCGACCGCCGAACGATGTCGTTCGGCGGTCGTGGTCGCGCACGCGCGACGCGTCGAAGCGTTATTCGCGCACGACGCTCACCTTCAGCTGCGCAGTGACGTCGGCGTGCAGACGGATGGGGACGGTCGTCTCACCGAGCGTCTTGATCGGCTCGTCGAGCTGCACGCGCTTGCGCTCGACTTTCACGCCGTGCTTGTCCAGGAACTCGACGAGATCCTGGGACGTGACGGAGCCGAAGAGCTTGCCTTCTTCCGAGGCCTGGCGCCGTTCCTCGTACGCCAGCGCCTCGATGCGCCCGCGGAGCGCCTCGGCGTCGTCCTTGATGCGATCTGCCTTGGCGTTCGCCTGTTTCTTGATGTGCTCGAGGTTCTTGAGGTTGCCCGCGGTGGCGCTGAGCGCCAGCTTCTGCGGAATGAGAAAGTTGCGGGCGTAGCCGTCGGAGACGTCGCGGACCTCGCCGCGCCGACCAAGCTTCTGCACGTCGTCCAGCAGAATGATTTTCATGATCCGTTCCTAGTCGGTCGAGACGTACGGTAGCAGCGCGACCGTGCGCGCGCGCTTGATGGCATGAGTGAGCGCGCGCTGGTGCCGCGCGCAGCTGCCGGAGATGCGGCGCGGAATGATCTTCCCGCGCTCGGTCACGAAGCTGCGCAGACGCCGGACGTCCTTGTAATCGACGACGTCGACCTTGTCCGCGCAGAACTTGCAGATCTTCCGCCGGCCGAACCGGCGGCGCTTGACGGGTTTCGCTGCGGGGGGAATGGCGCTCCTCCTTTAACCGTTAGAACGGGACGTCGTCGTCGTCGCCGCCGCCGCCGGCATTGGCCGTCTCTTCGGCGAACGCCGGCGCAGTCGCCGGCGCGCCCGCGGACGCACCCTTGGTGCGGCTCATGAACTGTACGCGCTCGGCGACGACTTCGGTGACCGTGCGCTTCTGGCCGTCCTTGCCTTCCCAGTCGCGCGTTTGCAGCCGGCCCTCGACGAAGATGCCGCTGCCTTTGTCGAGGTATTCGCCGCACGACTCGGCCTGCTTGCCCCACACGACCACGGTGAGGAAGCACGCTTCTTCGCGCTTTTCTCCCGACTGCGTCGTGTAGTTGCGGTTGACGGCCATCCGCAGATCCGCGACGGCCGTGCCACTGGGCGTGTAGCGCAGCTCCGGGGGACGGGTCAGGTTACCGATCAGCAACACCTTGTTGAGGCTCGCCATCAAACGACCTCCTCGAGGACCTTGCTGTCCCCGCCGGGGGTTTCTTGCGCCTTTCTCGCGCGAGCCTTCTTGCTGCGTGGCGGCACCCGCGTCGACAGAAAGCGCAGGACGTTTTCGTTCAGCCGGAGCTGCCGCTCGAGCTCCTTCACCATGGACGGCTCGGCCTTCGCCTCGAACACCGCGTACGTGCCTTCCCGTTGCTTGCGGATGTCGTACGCGAGCCGGCGCTTTCCCCAGTTGTCGACCTTGTCGACCTCGATGCCGAGCGACTTCGCCTGCTCACCGATCTGCGTGAGGAGCGTGGCGACTTCCTCGTCGGTCGGCTTGGGATCGACGATCACGAGTAGTTCGTAGGGCCGCAGTGCACTCACCTCCCGAAGAATCTTGGGTCGAAGCGCTTAACGATAACAAACATCATCAGGGCTCACAAGGTCAATGCCGGAAAAGAGATACGGCCCGAGCCGTATTCGACCCGGGCCGTACGCCGGCACATCGCGCCGGCTTCAAGCGTTCAGTGCTCCGGGGGAGTTCGAGGGGGGCGCCTCGCCCCCCTCGACTCAGTAGGACAACGAAGGACAGGCCTCGCCTGCCCGACTCCTATCTCACCCTTAGTACATGTCGCCGTGCGGCATCGCCGGAGCCGCCGCCGCCTTCTCCTCCGGGATGTCGGTGACCAGCGCTTCCGTGGTCAGCAGCAGCGAGGCGATCGACGCCGCGTTCTGCAGCGCCACCCGCTCGACCTTCGCCGGATCGATGATGCCGGCCTGCAGCATGTCCACGTACTCGTTGCTGTCGGCGTCGAAGCCGCGCGTCGCGACCGTCTCCGCCTTCACCTTCTCGACGATCACGCTGCCCTCGAGGCCGGCGTTCTCGACGATCTGGCGAATGGGCTCTTCGAGCGCACGCCGGACGATCATGGCGCCGACCTTTTCGTCACCCTCGAGCTTCTTGAGGTTGTCGACGGCCTTCGCGCAGCGCAGCAGGGCCACGCCGCCGCCCGGCACGATGCCTTCCTCGACCGCGGCGCGGGTCGCGTTGAGCGCGTCCTCGACGCGGGCCTTCTTTTCCTTCATCGCCGTCTCGGTCGCCGCGCCGACCTTGATCACCGCCACGCCGCCGGCCAGCTTGGCCAGCCGCTCCTGCAGCTTCTCGCGGTCGTAGTCGCTCGTCGTCTCGTCGATCTGGGCGCGGATCTGCTTGATGCGGCCCTCGATCGCGGACGACTTGCCCGCGCCCTCGACGATCGTCGTGTTGTCCTTGTCCACGACCACCTTCTTCGCCTTGCCGAGATCCTCGAGCTTGATGTTCTCGAGCTTGATGCCAAGGTCCTCGGTGATCGCCTTGCCGCCGGTGAGGGTCGCGATGTCCTCGAGCATGGCCTTACGGCGGTCACCAAAGCCGGGCGCCTTCACCGCGCAGGTGTGCAGCGTGCCGCGCAGCTTGTTGACGACCAGGGTGGCTAGCGCCTCGCCCTCGACGTCCTCGGCGATGATCAGGAACGGCTTGCCGGAGCGTGCCACCTGCTCGAGCAGCGGCAGCATGTCCTTCATCACGCTGATTTTCTTTTCGTGAATCAGAACCAGCGCGTCCTCGAGGACCACTTCCATCCGCTCGGCGTCAGTGACGAAGTACGGCGACAAGTACCCGCGGTCGAACTGCATGCCCTCGACCACGTCCAGCACAGTGTCGGCCGACTTCGATTCCTCGACCGTGATCACCCCGTCCTTACCAACCTTCTCCATCGCCTCGGCGATCAGGTTGCCGATCGTCTTGTCGTTGTTGGAGGCGATCGTCGCGACCTGGGCGATCTCCTTCTTGTCCTTGGTCGACTTGCTGAGCTTCTTCAGCTCCTCGGTCACGGCCTCGACCGCCGCCTCGATGCCCCGCTTGAGACCCATCGGGTTGGCGCCCGCCGTCACGTTCTTCAGTCCCTCGCGAAAGATGGCCTGGGCGAGCACCGTGGCGGTGGTGGTACCGTCACCCGCGATGTCGGAGGTCTTGGACGCGACCTCCTTCAGCATCTGAGCGCCCATGTCCTCGTAGGGGTCCTTGAGCTCGATCTCCTTGGCGACGGTGACACCGTCCTTGGTGATCGTGGGGCTACCGAACTTCTTGTCGATGACGACGTTGCGCCCCTTCGGGCCCAGCGTCGCTTTCACGGCCGCGGCCAGGATGTTCACGCCCTTGAGGAGACTTGCGCGAGCATCCTCTTCGAACTTCAGCTGCTTCGGCATGGATCGTGTGCCTCCCTAAATGTGTTCTGGAATGTGTAGGGTAATCCCGACGCGGTCATTGCTACTCGAGGATGGCGAGGACGTCCTCTTCGCGAAGGATGAGGTAGTCGTCCCCATCGATCTTGACTTCGTTACCGGAGTATTTGCCGAACAGGATGCGATCGCCGGACTTCACGTCGAGCGGGATGCGTTTGCCGTCTTCGGCGATCTTGCCGTTGCCGGCGGCCACGACCTTCCCGCGCTGCGGCTTTTCCTTCGCCGTATCGGGGATGATGATGCCGCCGATCTTCTCCTCGCTCTCTTCCTCGCGCTTGACGAGGATGCGGTCATGCAGCGGACGCACTTTCATGGACCCCTTGCCTCCCTGGGTTACGGTTGATGCTTGAGCGGCTTTCGCCATGGCGACCGACCTCACTGTATGTGTATTAGCACTCGTTTAGAGCGAGTGCTAATATACCCGGCCACCGGGTGGAAGCAAGCGAAAAAATCGGAGGCCTGCGAATGCCAAAAAGTGTTTTTATTTCGAATGTTTTACCGGAGCAGGCACGGGCACTAATCCCTCGCGATTACGGGGTCGACTACAACGACACCGACACGCCCTTACCCAAGGCCGATCTGATCCGGAGGCTACGCGGCAAGGACGCTCTGATTTGCCACATCATCAGCACCATCGACGAGGAGGTCCTGGCGGGGGCGCCGGGTCTCAAGGCCGTCTGCAACGTCGCCGTCGGCTTCAACAACATCGACGTGGCGGCCTGTAAAAAGCGCGGCGTCGTCGTCACGAATACGCCGGACGTGCTGACGGAAACGACGGCCGACTTCGCCTGGGCCCTGCTCATGGCCACCGCGCGGCGAGTGGTCGAGGCCGACCGCTTCGCGCGCTCAGGCCAGTGGACGCGCTGGCAGTGGGACCTGCTCTGGGGCAACGACGTCTACGGCAAGACGCTCGGGGTGATCGGCTTCGGGCGCATCGGCCGCGCGGTCGCCCGCCGAGCGCTCGGCTTCAACATGCGCGTGCTCTACCACGATACGGTGCGCGCCGACGCCGACGCCGAGCGCGAGCTGCAGGCGACCTATATGGACCGCGACGCGTTGTTGCGGGAGTCGGACTTCGTCAGCCTGCACACCCTGCTGATCCCCGAGACGCGGCACCTGATCGATGAGCGCACGTTGCGCCTGATGAAGCCGACGGCCATCCTCGTCAACGCCGCGCGCGGCCCGATCGTGGACGAAGCGGCGCTGGTCAAGGCGCTCAAGGAACGCTGGATCGCCGCGGCCGGGCTCGACGTGTTCGAGGAGGAGCCGAAGATCCATCCCGGGCTGCTCTCGCTCACCAACGTGACCCTGGCGCCTCACATCGCGAGCGCATCGCTCGATACGCGCCTGGCGATGGCGACTCTCGCCGTGCGGAACTGCCTGGCGGTGCTGGAGGGCAAGCCGGCGATTACGCCGGTCGGCTAACGGCGCGTCGACGGGCCGGCTTGGGCCCACTCTTCCCACTGGCTCCAGCGTGGAAAGTAGACGGCGTGGGCGGCGACAGCGACGACGAACAGCGGGTATGCGGCCTCGCGCAGGCCTGTCATCAGAAAGGCGGTAACTCCTAGGACGGCAGGAATCTCGGCGAGTGCGAAGGTCACGACGCTCGCGACCTGGATGCGCGCGCCTGCATCAGTATCAGCGGGACCGCCGGCAAGCATCGAGCGTCGGACGATCGACGCTGCGGACGCGACGATCACGCCGACAGCGAACGCCAAATAGCCGACCCGCACCTCGCCCGGAAACGGATACGTGCGGGTCTGAAGCCGCGCGATGAGCTCCACGACCACCCAGTACACGCCGACCGACACCAGCATCGCGATCGCGATCACGGTAACGACGCGATGCCGGTCGCGGAGCAGAACGGTGCTCATGACATCGCTTGCGCGCCAAGGCGTCGTTCGATGCGTCCGAGGCGATGGCCAAGGGCCTCCAGCACCCGCTCGGCGGCGCCGGCGGCGCGCGCCAGGTCCAGCGCGTCGGTGACGACGGCCCGTGCGGCGGCGAAATCTCGCGCGCGATGCTCATGGAACTTGGCCAGCTCCTCCCATGGCCGGGGGTCGAACAGCTCGCGCTGGCGTGCCGCATCCCACAGCTCGCACGCGGTTTGCCAGCGGGCCGCGCGCTTCTCCCACCACGCCAGACGCAGCCGGACCCAGTGGGCGGCCTCCCCGCCGAGTCCGGCCTCCAGCGCGGCGCGATAACAGCCGAGCCCGCGCTCGACATCGACGGGCTCCCAGAGCCGACCGAGCCCCGCCCACTCCTCGGCGCGCAGCGCCGGCGTCTCGCCCAGGGCGGCGCCGAACCAGCCAACGAGCGCGGCCAGGGAGAGCACGTCGTCGCGGTTGTGGGCGAAGATCCGCGCCAGCGGGGCGGCGCGCTTGCGGCGGAGCCAGTCGAAGTAGAGTGTGGGAATGAGCGCGCCGGGCACGTCCTGCTCGCGCGCGAGACCGAGCACGTCACGCTCGAGTGTCCCCAGTCGGCAGTCGTCGAAGCAACCCGTCCACACCCGGCGTGAAGGCCGCAGCAGGTCGAAGTGCGGCAGCGTCGCCGGCCAGCGCCGCCGCGCCAGCACAAAACGCGTCTCCAGCAGCGGCAGGTCAAAGCCACCGCCGTTGAACGTCACGATGCCCCCGGCGCGCTCGAGCAGCGGGGCGAGTGCGGCGAGCAGCGCCGGCTCCTCGTCGAGGTCACGCATGAAGTGCTGGACGACCACGAACACGTCGCCCTCGATCCAGCCGGCGCCGACGAGGAAGGCATAGGTGCCGGTGCCGCCGGCGAGGCCGGTCGTCTCCGTGTCAAGAAACAACAGCCGCTCGGCCGCTGTTGGCGCCGACTCCACGCGCGCCACGCGCGCCAGCACACCGAGAGGCGCCTGTCGCAGGCCTTCGAGCGGCATGCGACCGTGCCGGTGATGCAGCGGATACTCGCGGCGGACGACGACGAGCGAGCCGCCCTCGGTCTGCACGACCTCGCCGCCGACGATGCGCTCGATCGGTTCGGCGGCGGCACGCGGCCCCTGGCGCGTCTCGATGCGCCGGATGATCCGCCGCAGCTCGTCGAGACTCTGCACCGGGGTCAGGTGGTGAGTTCGCGCAGCAGTTTGGCGGCGACCGCTTTGGCGCGGCGGCCGACTTCGTTGACAGGCCCCACGCACGAGGGACAACCGAACGCGCACGGACACGCCGCGAGCGTCTCGAGACCGCGGGCGAGCAAATCCGGGAGCATCTCGAATACCCGCTCGGCGAGGCCGATCCCACCCGCGTGCGAGTCGTAGAGATAGATGGTGGGATTGAACTCCGCGGCGTTCATCAGCCGCGCCTTCGTCGATTCTCGCGTGGCCACCGCCCCCGTGGCGGCCGGCGTGGTGTCGCCGAGCCACGAGCCGAGATCGCGTACGTCGCAGAGCAGGAAGATCGGGGCGAGATGGTGCAGCAGGTAGGTCACCGCCCGCAGCCCATCGATGAGCTCTTCGCGTGAGCGACTCACACGCTCGAGCGTGGTGGGCGCCACCGTCAGCCAAGCGCTCGTCGTCTGCATCTCCTGCTGCGGCAGCTCGACCTCGCCCGAGCCGACGTTCTCCATCGTCCCGAGCTTGATCTTCTTGAAGCCGACCACCTTCTCGGCCACCAGCACCTCGCCCTGCTCGGCGACGTATCCGCGGGGCTCGCGGCCCTCGAAGCGCTGCAGGATCCAGACGCCTTTGGCGCTCACGGCGTCGGTGAAGTAGTCGACGTTCACCCGCTTGACGTAGGCGACCTTTTCCTCGTCCTCGCGGAAGCGCAGCTCCTGCACCTCGTACGGCACGCTCTCCACGAGATAGATGGCCTTCGGATAGATGGTCGCGAAGGCGCTGCCCCAGTCGACCTCGGCGATGATCTGGCGCTTCTTCGTCTGCTGCGCGTCGCGTGCGGTGGTGTCGATCACGACGAAGTTGTCCGTCGTGACCGTGCGCAGCGAGATGTGGTCGGCGGGATAGGTCTCCGACGCCCAGTGATAGCGCTCGCCCGCGCGGTGGAGCACACCCTCGTCCTCGAGCGCGGCGGCGAGCTTGCGCACGTCCGTGCCTCCGAATGGCTCGTCGGCGACGAGCGGTAGCTCGAAAGCAGCGCACTTCAGATGATTGGCGAGGATGAACGGGTTGTCAGGGTTGACCCGCGCGTGCTCCGGCGGCGTGCCGAACAGATACTCGGGGTGCGTGACCATGAACTGATCGAGGGGCGCGCTGGTGGCGACGAGAATCGCCGCCGACGGGCCCGAGCGTCGCCCGGCGCGCCCGGCCTGCTGCCAGAGCGAAGCGATGGTGCCCGGATAGCCCGCGAGCACGGCGACGTCGAGGTGGCCGATGTCCACCCCGAGCTCCAGCGCGTTCGTGGACACCACGCCGAGCACGTCGCCCGCACGCAACGACTGCTCGACCTCGCGCCGGCGATTGGGCAGGTAGCCGCCGCGGTAGCCGCGAACGATCCCGGAGTCGCCGGTGGCACGGTCCGCGACGCCGCTCTTGATGGCCGTCAGCAAGACTTCCGTCGAGAGCCGGCTCTGGGCGAAGGCGATGGTGGCGACTTTCTCGCGCAGCAGCCGGATGGCGAGCTTGGCGGCCTCCCCGAGATAGGGCGCGCGGATGCCGAGCTCGGGATTCACGACGGGCGGGTTGAAGCAGAGAAACGTCTTTTCGCCGCTCGGCGCGCCGCTCTCGGCCAGCTCGTCGACGTCGTGCCCCGTCAGCCGCGCGGCGAGCTCGCCGGGATTGGCAATGGTCGCCGACGCCATGATGAACTGCGGCGCCGAGCCGTAATGCGCGCAGATGCGGTGCAGGCGGCGCAGCACGTTGCTCAGATGCGAGCCGAAGACGCCGCGATACGCGTGCAGCTCGTCGATGACGATGTACTTGAGGTTCTGAAACAGCACCGCCCACTTGGTGTGATGCGGCAGGATGCCGGAGTGCAGCATGTCGGGATTGGTGAGCACGAGATTGGCGCGCGCCCGCACGGCGCGTCGGGCGTCCTGCGGCGTGTCGCCGTCGTACGTGAACATCCGCATCTCGGGCAGCTGCTTGGCCAGCTGCTCGAGCTCCGCCAATTGATCCTGGGCGAGCGCCTTCGTCGGAAACACGTAGAGCGCGCGAGCGTCGGGCTGATGCACGAGCGCCTGCAGCACCGGCAGGTTGTAGCAGAGCGTCTTGCCGGAGGCGGTGGGCGTCACCACCACGACGTGGCGTCCGTCCTGTACGAGCTCCCACGCGTGCGCCTGATGGCTGTAGAGCTGCTCGATCCCGCGCGCGCGCAGGGCTTCGACGATGCGCGGGTCCATCGTCGCGGGAAACGGCGCGTACACGGCGGGGCGCGCGGGAAAATGTCGAGAGGCGGTGATGCAGGAGCCCGTCGAGGCGGAGATCAGCAGATCGTCCAGGATCTCGCCGAGCATCGGGGCGACTGTATCATAGCGACGTGAAGCGCCTCGCGTTTTGGCTGCCGCCGCTCCTCTGGATGGCGACGATCGCGTGGTTTTCCACGGCGCAATTCAGCGCCGAGAACACGGGCAGCGTGCTGACCCCCCTGTTCCGCTGGCTCGTGCCCCACGCCACCGAGCCGCAGCTGGCCGCGCTGCACGCGCTAACGCGCAAGGCGGCGCACATCACCGAGTACGCCGTCCTCTGCGCCCTGTGGTTCGTCGCCCTCACGCGCGAGCGTGGACTGTCTCGGCGGCGCGCGGCGTGGATCGCGCTGCTCGTGGCCATCGGCTGGGCGTGCCTGGACGAATGGCATCAGGCGATCGTGCCCAGCCGAACGGCGAGCGCGATGGATGTCGCCATCGACACCCTCGGAGCGCTGGCCGCGGCCACGGTCGGCCGCTACGGTGGGGGCCGCGTCCTCGAGGTCGCGGCCGCCGTCTTTCTGTGGACGGCGGCGGCCGGCGGCGCGCTGGTCATCGCGATCGATCTCGCCAGCGGGGTGTCGGCCGGCGTGCTGTGGCTCACGGTGCCCGGCGCGAGCGTAGCGCTGGCGCTCCGCCGGCGCGCGGCGGCGCGAACCTGACTACACCTTGAGCCGCGGATCCAGCGTGTCGCGCAGCCCGTCGCCGAAGAGATTGATGCCGAGCACCGTCATCAGGATGGCCAGGCCCGGGAAGGTCGCCAGCCACCACGCGGTCGAGATGTAGACGCGGCCGTCGGCCAGCATCCCGCCCCAGGTCGGGGTCGGCGGCTGCACGCCGAGCCCGAGGAACGACAGCGCCGACTCGATCACGATCACGCGCGCCATGTCCAGCGTCGCCACCACCAGCCAGGGCGTGAACACATTGGGCAGCACGTGGCGCATCAGAATGCGACCGTCGCGGCTGCCCAGCGCTTGCGCCGCCTGCACGAATTCGCGCTCCCGCAACGACAGCGCGGCGCCGCGCACGATGCGCGCGTAGACGACCCAGCTCGAGACGCCGATCACGCAGATGATCGTCGTGAGGCTCGGTCCCAGCACGCCGATGACGGCGATGGCGAGCAGGATGAACGGGAACGCCAGCTGAATGTCCGCGAGCCGCATCAACACGTCGTCGACGCGGCCGCCGAAATAGCCGGCCAGGAGCCCGGCCATCATGCCCAGCACGCCGGAGATGGCGACGGCGGCGAACCCCACCATGAGCGCCGGCCGCGCGCCGAAGACGATGCGCGCCAGGATGTCGCGACCGAGGTGGTCGGTGCCGAGCACGTGCACGCGACCGGCGGCGTCTCGTGTCAGCGGCGCCTTGAGCCGCTCGCCGATGTCCTGTTCCGTGGGATCGAAGGGGGTGACGAGCGCTGCCGCCAGCGCGGTCGCGACCACCACGGTCACCACCACGAGACCGAAGAGCGACGTCCGCCGCCGCGCCAGCCGGCGCATGAACACCCACCACTCGCTCCGCGCGGGCGCGAGCGCTTCGGGCATCGGCAGCGCGGTGGCGCGCGTGCTCACGACAGCCGGATTCGTGGGTCGAGGTACGTGTACACGACGTCGACGAAGAGGTTGACGAGGACGAACGTCGACGCCAGGAGAAACACCGCGGCCTGCACGACGGGATAGTCGCGATTGTAGATCGCCTGCACGGAGAGGCGGCCCACCCCCGGCCACGCGAAGATCGTCTCCGTGATGACCGAGCCGCCGAGCAGCGTGCCGAGCTCGATCCCGACGATGGTGACGATCGGAATGGCGGCGTTCTTCAGCGCGTGCTTCCACACGACGGGCGGGTCGCTCACGCCCTTGGCGCGCGCCGTACGGATGTAATCCTGGTTCAGCACCTCGAGCATCCCGGAGCGGGTCAGCCGGGTGATGCGCGCGGTCGTGAAGAGTCCGAGCGTGATCGCGGGCAACACGAGATGCCGCCACTCGCCGCGGCCCGACGACGGCAAGAGGTTGAGCTGCACCGAGAAGAGGAGGATCAGCATGATTCCGAGCCAGAAGGTCGGCATCGACTGGCCGAGGAGGGCGATCACCGTCGAGACGTAGTCGAGCAGCGTGTTGCGGCGCACCGCGGACACGATGCCGGCGGGAATCGCCAGGCAGAGGGCGATCAACAACGCCGCGCCCGCCAGCTCAAACGTCGCCGGCATGCGCTCGACGACGAGACCAAATGCCGGCTCGCCGTGACGGATGGAGTCGCCGAAGTTCCCGCGCACGGCGCCAGCCAGGAAGCGGCCGTACTGGACGTACAGCGGGTCGTTGAAGCCCATCCGCTCGCGGAACTGCCGGATGTCGTCGGCGGTGGCCTCGGGCGGCAGCAGCACGAGCGCGGGATCCCCCGTGAGATGCAGGATCACGAAGACGACGACGGAGATACCAAGCAGCACGACCAGCGACTGCGCCAGTCGCCGGGCGAGGAACGTCCTCATGCCTCGCGGCGCAGGCGGGCGACGGCCTCGATGTGCGGAGTCTGCGGGAACATGTCCACCGGCTGCACCCATTCGAGCCGATACCCGTGACGCGCGAGGTCGCTCACGTCGCGGGCAAGCGTGGACGGGTTGCAAGACACGTAGACGATGCGCGCGGGCGCCATGGACGCGAGCGCGGCCAGCGCCTTGGGATGAAAGCCGGCGCGCGGCGGGTCGGCCACAACGACGGAGGCGCTCACGCCCTGGCGCACGAGATCCGGCAGCACGTGCCGCACCTCGCCCGCGAGGAACGTGCAGTTGTCGATGCCGTTGGCGCGCGCGTTGCGGATGGCGTCGGCGACGGCGGCCGCCGCGAGCTCGATCCCGTACACCGCGCGCACGCGCCGCGCGAGCAGCAGGCTGATGGCGCCGGTGCCGGCATAGAGATCGAGCAGCGTCTCCGAGCCCTCGAGCTCGCAGGCCTCTGCCACGAGGGCGAACAGGCGCTCGGCCTGCAGCGTGTTCGTCTGGAAGAACGAGTTGGCCGAGACCTGGAACGTCACCGGCCCCAACGCCTCGCGGATATGATCGCGCCCCGCCAGCAGGTGCTCCTCGGAGCCGACGGCGACACTCGCCTTCTTGGCGTTGACGTTGAGCACGACGCTCGCCGTCGCGGGCAGGCGCGCGCGCAGGGCGTCGGCCACCGGCCCCAGCGCCTCGACGTCGGGAGCCACGCCCACCACGTTCACCATCGCCTCACCCGTGTTGCGACCGTGGCGCATCATGACGAAGCGCAGCAGGCCGCGCTCGGTCCGAGGGTCGTACACGGAGAGCGCGCGGTCGCGAACCTGCCGACGGAACTCATCGAGTAAAACGTTCATCGGCTCCGATTGCAGGAGGCAGCGCTCGATGTCGAGCACGACGTCGTAGCGCTCGGCGGCGTGCAAGCCGATGGCCGGCGGCTCGTGCGCCACCGTGAACTCCATCTTGTTGCGATAGCCGTAGGGCTCCGGAGCGGGCAGGATCGGCCGCAGCTCGAAGGCGCCGACGCCGCCCAGCCGCTGCAGGCAATCACGGACTTGCTTTTCTTTGAACGCGAGCTGCGCCGGGTACGCGAGATGCTGAAGCCGGCAGCCGCCGCACTGCCCGAAGTATGGGCAGGGGGCTTGCACACGGTCGGGAGAGGCGACGAGCACCTCGTCGATCGTCGCCCGCCCAAAGCGGCCGCGCGCCTCGACCAGACGGACGCGCAGTCGGTCGCCCGGGAGCCCGCCGCGCACGAAGATCACGTAGCCGTCAGCGCGTCCAACGCCCTCGCCGCCGAATGCGAGATCCTCGATCGCGAGCTCGAGCGTGTCGCCGCGACGCGGTTTCGCCATGGACCAAGCCACTATAAGCGTCGGTCCCAAACCAGTCAATTTGGCGAGGACTTCGCGGTGTATCATGTCGGCGTAATGAGGAGCGGAACGCCGCGGGCCGTGGCCGATGTCCTCGCGGCCGCCGTCCCCCAGATCGCCGAGCGACTTCCCGAGTATCGAATCCGCAGGGCTTGGCGCTCGCTGGTGGGCGTCGACATCGCGCGGCGCACGCAGCCCCTGTCGCTCGCGAACGGCTGTCTGCACGTCGTCGTCGACAACTCACCATGGCTGCACGAGCTGACGCTGCGCGCGGCCGAGTTGACGGAGCGGCTGCGCGCGCAGTTCGACGTCGTCCGATCCCTTCGCTTCACCCTCGGAACCCTCCCGGCCGAGCCCTCGCCGCCGGCCGAGCGTCGCGAGCGTCGCGCGAAGACGCTCGACGACGACGACCGCCGTGACATCGAGGCGGCGGCTTCGGCGATTTCCGATCCCGCGCTGGCCGACGTCGCGCGCCGGCTGCTGACGACGGCGCGCCGCGCAGACCACGCACGAGGTGCAACACGATGACCGGGTCCAGGGTCGCTGTCCTCCTCCTCCTCCTGCCGCCGCTCCTCGCCGGTTGCGCGACGCTGTCGCGCAACGCCGGCCCCGACGACGGCGACGTCCCGCGCCTGCGCCTGCTGCCCACAGCGCGCGATCCGCGCGCCGAGGCGTACTACGACTTCGCGGCGGCGCAGTTGCAGGTGCAGGCCGGTCGCTTCAAGGAAGCCATCCCCCTGCTGCAGGACGCGATCAAGCGCGATCCCAATTCCGCCTTCTTGTGGACGCAGCTGGCGCAGTGGCTCATCCGCGCCGATCAGCCCGCCGAGGCCCTCACCGCCGCGCAGAAGGCCGTGCAGCTCGCGCCCGACGACCCGGGCCCGCACCTCACGCTGGCCGAGCTGCTGCGGGGCCAGAAAAATTTCAGCGGTGCGGAGGCCGAGCTCGAGAAGGTCATCGAGCTGAATCCGAACAACGAGGACGCCTACCTCACGCTCGCGCGCTACCAGGTGGAGCAGAAGGCGTACGATCGAGCGCGCGCCGTGCTGCTGCGGCTCGCCGACAAGCAGCCGCGGCTGGCGCAGGCGCAGTTCCTGCTCGGCCGGCTGGCCATCGAGACGGAGAATTGGGACGAGGCGATCACGCGGCTCACGCGGGCGGTCGAGCTCGATCCCGATCACGACGGCGCGTGGACGGCCCTCGGCTACGTCTACGAGACGCGACACCGCACGGAAGAGGCGGTGGAAACCTATCGCAAGGCCGTGCAGGCCAACCCGGACAATCCCGCCTTCGTCGAGCGCCTCGGCGACCTGCTCATCCGTCTGGGACGCTTCAAGGAGGCGCAGACGGAGATCGAGCAGCTCGCGGAGATCGCGCCCCGCGACGCGCGCGTGTGGATGAAGCTCGGCGCCGTCTTCTACGAGCAGAAGATGTACGACCGCGCCAGTGACGCGTTCCGGCGCGTGGTGATGCTCGAGCCGACGAACCTGCGCGCCCGCTATTTCCTCGCCACCACATATATGGACGCGGGCAAGGACACCGAGGCGCGCACGGAACTCGAACGCATCCTACGCGCCGATCCGCGCTCCATCGATGCGCGGGTGCAGCTCGGCTTCCTGTACGGTCGCGCCAAGCGCTTCGACGAATCGATCGCCGTCCTGCGCGAGGCGGTGAACCTGGAGCCGAAGCGGCCCGAGTTGTTCTTGTACCTCGGCACCGCGTATTTCCGCGCCAAGGATTACGATCGCGCGCTGGAGACACTGCGCGAGGGCCTCTCGCTCGACGAGAAGAACCGGGACCTGCACTTCCAGGTCGGCGTCGTCCTCGAAAAGCAGGCGAAGTTCGACGACGCCGTGGGCGCCTTCCGGCGCGTCATCACGCTGGATCCCAAGCACGCGGAGGCCTACAACTACGTCGGCTACATGTACGCCGAGCGCGGTCAGAACCTCGACGAGGCGATCTCGATGATCGGCAAGGCGCTCGCCCTGGAGCCGGACAACGGCTACTTCATCGACAGCCTCGGCTGGGCGTACTACCAGCAGGGCAAGTATCCCGACGCCCTTCGTGAGCTCAAGCGGGCCGTCGAGAAGGCCAAGGAAGACCCCGTCATCTTCGACCACCTCGGCGACGCGTACTCGAAGAACGGCTTCGAGGAAGATGCGCTCGCCGCGTGGGAGAAGTCGCTGTCGCTCGATCCGAGCGCGGACGGCGTCAAGCAGAAGGTTCAGGACGCGAAGTCGCGGCTCCGCCGTGCGCAGGGCGAACGCTCCAAAGCGTCTCAGTAGCGTCCTCGTCGTCCTGCTGCTCGCCGGTTGCGCGATCGCGCCGCCCACACCTCACGCGCCCATCGCGGGCGAAGCGCGGCAGGTGGTGGACCGACTCACCGCCCGCTGGCAAGAATTCCAGGATCTGCGCGCGCTCGCCGACGTCACGTTCAAGCGCGGCAGCAATCGTCAGCGGCTGAGCGGAGTCCTGCTCGCGCGCGCGCCTGCCTCCGTCCGCTTCGAGGCGCTCTCCCCCTTCGGCCAACCCTTCCTGCTCGTCGCCATGCACGATGGCCGCATCACTGTCTACAACGCGGTGACCAACGAGGCGCGCGTCGGCGACGCGACGGTCGAAAGCGCCGCTGATCTGATCAGTCTGCCCGTCGAGCCCGCCGATCTGGTCGGGATCCTGTCCGGGCGGGCCGTTCCGCCCTCGGATCTGCGCGTGGCCGAGCTGCTGCCGGCCGACGAGCTCGGGCCGTCGATCAACCTCGTCGGACGCTACAACCGACAGCGCGTGTGGCTGGACCCCGCGACCGGCGTCGCGCGCCAGATCACGATCACCGGCGGTCGCACGGAGGCAACCGTCACCTTCCGGCGCGCCGACGACGGCGCCCTCACCGGATTCGACGTGACGGCCGGCAACGGCTATGTGACCGGCGCGGTCCGCTATCGATCCTTCGCGGAAAACGTCGGCATCGACGCGGACCGCTTCGCGTTGGCGTTGCCCAAGGACGCGAAAATACAGAGCATCCGTTGACCATGCGCGGCCGCGCGTGATAGCCTTCCGTGCTTTGTCGAAGGGGAGCGGGCCCGCGCGTCAGCTCGTGCTCAATGCCGCGGCCAAGGTGAACCTGGTGCTCGAGGTGTTGGGCAAGCGTGACGACGGCTATCACGAGCTCGTCACGGTGATGCAGGCCGTGGACCTCTCCGACCGGATCACCCTCGAGGAGGCCGACGTCCTCGAGCTCCGGAGCCGGGTGCCCGGAGTGCCTACCGACGGCCGCAACCTGGCGTTGAGGGCGGCGACGGCGCTACGCGAAGCGGCCGGCATCACCGGCGGCGCGCGGATCACGCTGGACAAGCGGATCCCGGTCGCGGCCGGCCTCGGCGGCGGTTCGGCGGACGCGGCGGCGGTCCTGCTGGGACTGAACCGGCTGTGGCGGCTGCGCTGGCCCGTCGCGCGGCTGGAGCAGGTAGCAAGCGGACTCGGGATGGACGTGCCGTTCTTTCTGCGCGGCGGCACGGCGCTGGCGACCGGACGCGGCGAGCGGATCGAGCGGTTGCGCGGCAGCTCGCTAGGGTTGGTGCTCGTGAATCCGCGCTTCGAGGTGAGCACGGCGGAGATGTACGGACGGGTCACACCGGAGATGTACAGCGACGGCCGGCACGCGAAGACGCTGTCCGGCGGGTTCGGCGGACGAAGCCCTGCCCGCGTGGCCGCGAGCCTCTACAATGGGTTGCAGGAAGCGGCGGTGGCGGCGTATCCGCCGATCGGCAGGATCCGGGCGGCGCTGCTGGCGGCGGGCGCGCTCGGGGCGCTGATGTCCGGCAGCGGCCCGACGGTGTTCGGCGTCGCCCGCTCGTTCGAGCACGCGCGGCAGATCCGCCGGCGGCTTACGCGCGGGGCCTGGGACTGCTGGGCGGTACGAACGTTGAGTGGCCCTGCGATTCGGATGATCGGTTGATGGAGACACACATGCTGGGGCGTGGCCAAGCGGCAAGGCGCGGGACTTTGGATCCCGTATTCGGAGGTTCGAATCCTCCCGCCCCAACCACCCTGACGGTGAGGCGTCGATGTCCTACGATCTGAAGCTGTTCACCGGCAACGCGAACCGCCCGCTGGCGGAGGAGATCGCGCAGTACCTCCGCGTGCCGCTCTCCGACGCGGAGGTCACGCGGTTCTCCGACGGCGAGGTCTTCGTGCAGGTCAACGAGAACGTCCGTGGCGCGGACGTCTTCGTGATCCAACCCACATGCCCGCCCGTGAACGACACGCTGATGGAGCTGCTCATCATGATCGACGCGTTCAAGCGCGCGTCGGCCCATCGCATCACCGCCGTGCTGCCGTACTACGGATACGCGCGCCAGGACCGCAAGGTGCAGGGACGGATGCCGATCTCGGCCAAGCTCGTCGCGGAT
>Ga0070698_100001161_pt1 | contig 29207 bp, 32 predicted proteins | sample KBSK1502metaG_FD_65477 | JGI IMG/M metagenome (GOLD analysis project Ga0070698, IMG submission 65477) | Corn, switchgrass and miscanthus rhizosphere microbial communities from Kellogg Biological Station, Michigan, USA - KBS K1-50-2 metaG | ecosystem: Host-associated > Plants > Roots >...
TGTTTTCAAGTGTACTCATCTTTATTTCTCCAGTTATTTTTTGTTTCATTAGGAATAGAGTTCAAGGAACTCATCAACCTTCAGGCAAAGCAGAGCTGACATTTCAACAACTCCATTTTTCATCTTTGATCAGATCAAAGGACACTATGGTAAAATGAAAAACGATTTTCTGACTGTTACTGAGTTATGCCAGTATTGGAGAATAGATATAGAAACTATCAAAGGATTTCTTGTTGATTGAATATCGGGTTTATCATCCGAAGAATTCCTTCGTGTTGGTTTGGTACCCGTCCCAATTTGTAAAAAGTGATAGCGATTTGAAACATACTAAAAAAAACCTTGTAAATGGAACACTTACAAGGTCATCTTCGTGCCCAGAACAGGAATCGAACCTGCACATCCTTGCGGACACCAGATTTTGAGTCTGACGCGTCTACCAATTCCGCCATCTGGGCTAAGGGGTTGCAATATTACGATATTGTATTCAATTGGCTGATCTGCGATATAGGTATTTTAATTTTAAACTAACTCAATTCCCTGCGTATTCGAATAAGATATTTCTTTTTGTAATAATATTCCTTTACCTGCAGCAATTCCTTTTCGGTAGTAATACCGTCCTGATAGTTTTCAATAATGTTCTTAATAGGTTCATAGATTTCTGACTCAAGGTTATTAATTGCTGATTGTAAATGTAATTTCAAATTTGGGTCATCTTCAGCATCCATCAATTTTTCATTTATTTCTAACACTTCCATTAGAAAGTCAGGAGGCAACTGATATTTTTCCTCTTCCTCCAATAAGCCTTTTAATTGTAGCACATATTTTATAGTATCATCGGGGTTTTGAAAAGTTTTAAAAGCTTTGTTGAGATTGGCAGTTATTTCTAAAGCTCTTTGTTGTTCTGATGGAGTTGCGTTTGCATAAAAATCAGGATGAAACTTTCTGCTGAGCTCAAAGAATTTTTTAGGCAGTTCAGCCTTATCAACTTTCAATTGAACAGGTAAACCAAATATTTCAAAGTAGTTCATAAATTGATTGGCAGAGTTGCCGTTAATAAAAAATATGGTATTAAAACTGCAAATTTAGTTTCTTCGGGTAAGTAAATGATGAAAGATGGACGATGAGAAAAAAGTAGTTACAGAACGGGTTACCAGGCTACGACGGAATGTTCGCTATACTGTGGCGGGAATTGCTATTGTGCTTCTTATTTTCATCTTCGTTGAAGGGTACAAGTTTTATACTCTTTCACCTGAAAAACTTTATGCTGAGAGTTATACTCCTTATGAATTAACTACTATCCACGATGGCAATGATTCTGCATCTGCCATTGAGAAAGCCTACAAAGAAAAAAATTACAAAGAGGTGATAAACCTTAATCGTCTTTCTGTATTATCAATAAATGATATATTCCTTACCGGCATGGCATTTTTAGAAACAAAGGATTATTCAAGAGCTGTCCGTTCTTTCCAGGTAGTGATCACTGATATTAAGGATAATAAAATTATGTTGAAAAATGTGGCAGAGTATTACCTGGCACTGGCTTATTTACAGGACCGTGATTATGATCAGGCTATTGAACTGATGAGTGCAATACATGATAATTCATCGCATGCATATTCAAAGAAGTTCAGCCGCAAGTATATCAACAGGGTTAAACGATTGAAGTGGAGATAAACTCATTTCTGATTCGCATCAGTAAAGTAATCCGAAAGGAGGACTTTATTTTTAACTGCTGATTCATCATTGATGGAGAAAGTGATAAGAATTACGTCCTTATAACTTAACGCATATTCTTTAGTTCATTAAATTTCTGATCCCAAATGGCTCGCTTCTTTATGTTAAGAGCATCATCAAAGTGAACACTATCAGGTATTTTAAAAGCCTGACCCCATCTTAGATCTGTATTCCGGTCAACATCTTCGAGGAATATTTCATCTAAACCTGTTCCATCACCCATCCTCTTAGAGTTGAAAGACTCCCCTGTGATCTTGCTCTTCACATTACAGTCAATTGCATGACCTACTAAATGATTACTCCTCGTAGCGGGTTTTACAATTGCTCCTTTTACTTTAGTGCTCTTCCTAAAAGAAGATGTGATCACAACTATCATATTATGCTTTATTGCGATCTCATTCATCTGGTTCAATAACGGAGCGAACTCCTCGTCTACGTTGCATTCACCTTCAAAATTGCTTGCTTTAAAGCTTACTATTTTCATTGCTTAAAATATTTTGGTGGCTAAATAGGTCCAAGAACTATTGAAGATACTAAAGTATAGAAAATTGTCAGTTTAGACTTTGACACAGGAACATTATACCAATAGGGGAATAAAATCTTTCAAAAAGTGGTCTTTATTTTATATTCCATTATACAAACAAAAAGAAAACGTCCGCCAAAACTTGACGGACGTTTATTTATATATAGGTTAGTGGTATCTACTTTACAGGTGGTTGGAAGCTTGAGATCACTACAGGGAAATGTCTTGTTGAAGCATTATTCTTTTTTAATTGTTCATCAAGATTTTCAGCAACGGCACGTAAATTTCTGCCATCACTTTCATCAAAATCATTCATAGCAAGTGCATCTGCTTCACGCATTGCAGCAGCAGGGTTATCAAGGTATAAATATATTTTAGCGAGATTATAAAAGCTGGCATAACGAAGCTTTCTTGCTTCTTTATCTGAAGCTGTATAGATCGTTTTTACTTTTTCATAATATGCGATTACAGGTTTTAATTTCTCTTTCACTTTATCAAGTGGCTCATCAGGATTCATTAATACAATTGCATTCTTAAAATTATTCCATGCCTTTTGTTGTTCGCCGTATTCGGGGTGCTTCTTATTGTTCAATACCCAGAAAATATCATTCACTTTTTGAATTGCATATCCATAGTTTGTATTTAAGTAGCTGTTCAGATTACCAATTGCGCTATTCACTAACTGTTTTGAAAGATTTGATTTTGTCTCGAGTATTTTATTATTGAAATTATTCGCTGCATCTACAGGATTTGAGAATTCAGATGTTTTATATGTTCTTTTATTTTCCCTTTCAAATAAAATATAATTGCTGATAACGGTATTGCCTTTGTAATCATACACAGTAGCTCTTGCACTAAATGAATAAGTCATTTCAGTTGCAAAAAAGGATTTGCGTACTTCCAGGCCTTGTTTGTCTTTTGTTACCTGTACTCTTTCTTTTGTTTCTGTTTTTTCAATCACTATATCATCAAGCATGGCAATGATTGTGATATGACCTGTGCCAGTTACTTTTTTCAGTCCTTCTATATCAATTAAATTTTCAAGACTGGATGCAGAGTAGCCTAATCCTAATGATGGAGCGGCTTCAATACGGACATTATATGTTTTGTATTCTGCCGGTAATGGCTCATCAGGAAAATCACGGTATGATGCAGTAAAATTGAAGCGGTCAAGGTCGACACGCTGAGCAAAACCTGAGACAATAAATAACGTAGTACAGAAAACAAGTACAAGTTTTTTCATGAGAAATGGATTTTGGCTTACAAATTGTTGTAACAATAAATTAACGTTTAAAAGCGCTTAAAATTGCCCGGCGCATAAAGCATATAAATTTCCAAATAGATTTAAATAAAGTTGATGCTTATCGACTTAAGTCCATTAGCCCTCTGAAAGATTACAGCAATAAAGAAACTATGCCCTCTGAATAGTAGTTAAAGGATCCCAACCCGCCTTAAGCCTTATTCTTCTTTATGTCCAATGAAAAACCGTGAATTATAAAATCTTTAAAAAAATTTACGGCTATGTTACAACCTTTACGTACTCCAAAGCTTGCCATCATTTGTTTCTTCACCATCATTTGTGTTTCTGTAAATGCTACTACTTATCCAATCAATGTAACCTTTAGTGGTTTGCAGGAAACTCCTGCTAATAATTCAACGGCCACAGGAACATTTATAGGAACCTATAATGATGCCACCGATAGTTTAATCTATACAATAACATTCAGCGGATTGTCAGCGAATGTAACCGCCGCCCATTTTCATGGTTTTGTTCCACCGGGTATTTTAGGCCCCGTGATCTTTGCACCCATCAACCCTTTGTTTCCCACAGGTGTAATGAGTGGAACTTTTGTCGATTCAGTGAAATTGACACAAGGCCAGGAGGATAGCTTAAAAATGGGCCTCATTTATTTTAATATCCATACTACTGCATTTCCTGGTGGTGAAATAAGGGCACAAATATTTTTACAGGATGCAACTTTTGTTATACCTGATATAATTTGCCCCAAGGATACAATAGTAGATAATGCTCCGGGTACATGTTCTGCCTCTGTTGCATTTGGAGCAGATACAAATACTGCTGTACCAACAGCTGTATTGTATTATAGAATCGGTAATACATTAATTACGTCACCTCGTGTTTTCCCGGTGGGTACAACCACAGTTGTTGCTATTGCGCTTAATGCCGCAGGCTATGACACCTGCGCTTTTAAAGTAACTGTAAGAGATGTGCAACCGCCTGTGATCACTTGCCCCGCAAACATTACACGGGCAAATGATCCCGGGCAATGTGGCGCTATCGTTAATTTTACAGTTACTGCAACAGATAATTGTACAGCAAGTGTAACGGTTACTGTTACGCCGGCTTCCGGAACTTTCTTCGCTGTCGGTGTTACTACTGTAAATGCCAGAGCAACTGATGGGGCAGGTAATACAGCGACTTGTTCATTCACTGTTACAGTAAACGACGTGGAGCCACCGGTGATCCATAATCTTGCTGTTACTCCTCCTGTGCTTTGGCCTCCAAATCATAAAATGAAAAATATCACTGCGAATTATACAAGCACTGATAATTGCCCGGGTCCTATCACATGTAATGTTACAGTTACGAGTGATGAACCGCAGAGTGGAACTGGCAATGGAGACCAGTCTCCTGATTGGGAGATATTGAACGATCATCACTTAAAACTTCGGGCAGAACGAGCCGGGGATGGTGATGGAAGAATCTATACAGTCAGGATAACCTGTACCGACGCACATGGAAATACTGCAAGCGGGACGAAAACAGTATTGGTGCCGCATGATATGCGAGCAAGAGATATCAGGGAACTTGTTTTCCAGTATGCAGACCATGGACATGGAAATAGAACAGAAGCTGAATCTGCATCAGGCAGAAATGTAGTGATCATCAATGAAGAAAATCCTGAACAAAGCACTTTGGTCCGTGTTTATCCAAATCCAAGTACCAATTACTTTACGTTGAATATTGAAACATTTGATGACAAAGCAAAGATCTCAGTCAGGTTGATCGATGTTGCGGGCAGGGTAGTAGAGGTTAGGAATGATCTTTCAGGTGACCAGGTTCTGAAGATCGGTAGCAACCTGAAAGCTGGACTTTACATTGCAGTGATAAGACAAGGTAATTCATCAAAACAGATCAAGCTACTCAAACAATAGTTTTATAATTGATGGTGGTTTATTATAAAAGGCAGCGAAGTGTAATCGCTGCCTTTTTTATTCATGTACTTAAAGATTTTCATTTCATGTGCTCCCGTATATTAATTCTTTTTCCAGCCTCCATCAAGTTTTCTTAATTCATTAAGAGTACCATTGACATGAATTGCTCCATATAAAACTATAATAAGCAAATCCGGAGAGTAATGAATATAGCTTGCCAGGTTTTCATTTCTATAATCAATAATTATTGATCGAACTCTTTCTTTGGGTAAACGTAATTTCATCGGGTAATAAGCATTTAAAGGTGTTTTGTAGTCAATAGTATCTAGATTTATCTGACCAAACTTTTTTTCATATACGTCAACCAGTTTATTTTTTGATACATCTACTCTCATATCATCATCGGTAACACCCAGCACTGAATATTTTGGCTGATCAACGAAATTCCGGAATGGCGATTTTTCAAGGTAATGACTATAGCCCGTCGTATCAAGATAAAGGCCCATCATTTTCCTGAATTTTCTTTCATATAGATCCTGTAGTAATGAGTCGTTCAATTTATCAGGTCTGGATGATTCATAATAAACGATATATCCTTCTTTTTTATATGCTTTTACTAATTCACTTACATTTTCATAAAATACAACTTTACCTATATGATGCATAGGAATGAACCGTACTATTTTTTTATTATTGCTTAGCTCAACAATTTTTGGATTCACTGAATACATACTACTGACTGCCTTTACAGGTGTGCAGGATTCAGCATTTAGCAGGCATGCAAAAAGAATTACAAATAGCCTTAAACAAGACATATAGCAATTTACTTTTCTTTTAGGTCAGGCAGGATGCTGGGTGTAAGGTTTTGTGAAAACTTATTAATAAAACAGGGTCTTCACTTTAAGCAAAGACCCTGCATAGATTCCAAGGACAAACAAAATTCTTATTGTACTACAAGCTTACTTGTAAAAGCAACTTTATTAGAAACACCGGTAACTTTTAACAAATAACTTCCACCGCTCAATGATCTCGGAATTCTTACTTCTTCGATCTGCATGCTACCATTAATATTCACTTCTTTTGATTGAATAAGTTTTCCTGCAATGTCGATGAGGTCAACCTGGTATTTACCGGCAGGCTGATCAGCAAATGAAACTTTTACATAACCACTTGTTACAGGATTTGGATAAACTGTAATACCATTGGTTGTATTTCCATCTTGCTGAGGAGTTTTTTTAGTTACTTCTTCTTCTGCAGCAGGCTGTTTTTGTTCTTCTATCAAATCATTTTTCCTGTCTTTCTTCTTTTTCTTTTCAAAAGCCAATACACTATTAGCAAGATCGGATGCATTAAATACAGAAGCATTAGTAGATACTTTTTCTGCCTGCATAGTTGTAAGATCAAACCTGTAATATCCGATTGAAGACTCGGAACTAGCAACGATCACTTTACTTCCTTCTTCCACCATTGCGCCATTTGTTGTAAAACCATCAGGCAGGCCTTTAATAGTTCCCATGTAAGTGGCTACTCTGGAATCAATAGGAACTTTAAAAACATTTCTGTTTGCCATCAGCACATATAAATTCCCATTGGCATCAGCAACCATATCTCCACCATAACCTCTGCGGCTATGAATAGTATAATTTCCATTGCTTGCTTCATCCGTTAAAGCGCCAAGATCAGTGATAACCGGATTTTTGCCAGTAGTAAAACGAATAAGGTGGTTGGCATCATTGGTCAATGCATAACCATTTCCATCTGATGCTATCACCATGCGGCATATTTGGGTTGCGCCATCACCAGGGCCACTCGCTGTTCCAAAAGGCTCATTTTCGAAATAATAAAATTTATTTGTTTTCAGATCGAGGTAGCGAAGTTGATTTATACCCATTGGCGTATAATAAAGTCTTTCATGTTTTTTATCATAGGCCATCGCTGCGGAGTTTGTAGCAAATGGTTTATCGTATTGATTAAAAGATCCATTTACCACAACCGTTCTTACTCTTACAGTTTTGCCTTGTGCTGCATCAAGCTCCTGGTCAAGATTCACAACCTTCTTAACTGGTGCTTTCGCTGCAGTAACGTTAGCATCTTTCTTTGCAATAGGAGCACCCGTTCTTGCATTGAATGATTCTGTTTCCTGTTTGCTTTGATAAACGGATTTTATTTCTTCTCCGGTAGTAATGTTTACCAGGCGAACTTCTTTCCAGCTTCTTCCGCCTTTTTCAATGGCTGTGATCGCATAGCCGGTTAATGGTTGTTCAGATTTTTTTCTTTTTTGTGCGAATGCCCCGGTAATGATAGTGATCATTACAAGCAGTAGTAGAGTTTTTTTCATAAATCGTAGGTTTTGATAACAGTAATCTACGATATTTTTCGTTGAACAAAAAAATTTATTTATGAGCAGCCTTATTTTTTATATGAGCGGCGGTCGAACAGAAACTCTCAACAAAAAACCGGGCACCAGGCCCGGTCAAAAAAAGTTAATTGTTTTTTTATTTAGCCTTATCTGTACTTGTAGGATTAGTGGTTGGTGTTGTCTGTTGCGGCATATTCGCCATCATTTTCATCATTTCCCTTGGCTCCATAAAAGCCCAATGCTCTACAGCCTTGCCATCCTTAAAACGAACTACTTCAATACCTGTCATATCATAGGGGCCAGCAGGCATTCCCGCCATTGAACCATTCGAAGTACCCGACCAATGCATCCATCCCAACACATATTCGTCGTCAGCAAATACTTTTTTTGTTTCTGATTTCATTGTGCCGGAATTTTTCATGGCGACGATCATAGCTTTCAAACTATCTGTGCCTTTAAGGTCGCCTCTCTCAGTATGGTCGACAAAATCGCTGGCCACTACTTCATCGATCCGGCTAATATCACCAGTTTGAAAAGCACTATCTACAGCATGAAAAGCATCCAGGTTTTTTTGTGCTGCGGCAGAAAGGCCACCCGCTTTTTCATTACTACAAGATGCGCAAAAAAATAACAAGACAATCGTTGCGAGGGAAAGAAAGTTTCTCATTTGTTTTGATTTAGGTTTAAAAATAAATAGGAAGGGAACGGGGGTTTAATCATTTACAAGGTTGCGGAATTTTTAAAACGGCAATTAAGGTACCAAACTTTATAAAATTTCTTCTAAACTAAATATTCACTTCTTATTTTCACATAATGCAAGCACTCACATTTGGCGGAGTTGAAACCATCGTTTACAAACCAGTTCCTGATCCTGAAATTTTACAACCAACAGATGCCATTGTACAAATTACTTTATCAGGCATTTGCGGCTCTGATCTTCATGTTTATCATGGCAGAGAATCAGGGCTTGATAAAGGCACCGTAATGGGACATGAATTTGTTGGGACAGTTATTGAAACCGGCAGTGAGGTAAAAAGATTTAAAAAAGGCTCAAGAGTGCTAAGTCCATTTACCACTTCATGCGGAGAATGTTTTTATTGCCGGATCGGTCTTACCTGCCGTTGTGAAAAAGGGGATCTTTTTGGCTGGGTGCAAAATGATCATGGCTTGCATGGAGCACAGGCGCAATTCATTCGTGTGCCGATGGCAGATACAACCCTGATTTCATTAAGTAATGATCTTAGTGAAGAGAAGGGTTTGCTACTTGGTGATATTTTTTCTACAGGTTATTTCTGTGCAGATAATGCAGGTATAAATAGAAAAGGAACTTATGCAGTTATCGGTTGTGGTCCTGTTGGTTTAATGACGATAGTTGCAGCAAAACATCTTGGCGCTGAAAATTTATTTGCCATTGATTTCTCAATTGAAAGATTGGTTATGGCAAAAGAATTAGGAGCTGTCCCATTAAACCCATCAGCAACTGATGTAAAAACAACAATCTTAAACAGCACTAATGGCCGCGGTGCAGATGCCGTGATGGAAGTTGTGGGAAGTTCGGATGCTCTTCGTTTGGCAATTGATCTGTTGAGACCGGGAGGTACAATTTCTTCAGTTGGTGTGCACACTGCAAAAAATTTTTCATTCTCACCAGGAGAAGCTTATGATAAAAATCTTGTTTATAAGAATGGACGTTGCCCGGCACATTATTATGCTGAAAAACTTTTAAGGGAGGGAGTTGTGCAACAATACCCGGTTGAAAAGATCATTACACACCATTTTGATCTGGATAAAGGAGAAAGAGCTTATGAAGTCTTTGATAAGAAACTTGACAATTGCATAAAGGCGGTATTACATCCATAAGAAATTATTTCTTCACCGCTTATTAATCTGCTGATTTGTTCTTTATAAATGTCTTAAATTCACGGTTTAAATCTTGTAAGTAATCTTGATTCTGCTGATGAGAAAACTAATTCTGCTTATTACAATTCTATTCGCTTTTTCTGTTGTTTTTGCCCAGCAAAAAATTAGCGGTCTTGTTGAAGATGACGAAACCGGAACTCCTGTTTCATTTGCTTCTGTTACATCAGATAAAGGGAATGGAGTGATCAGCGACTCCTCAGGAAAATTTGCCTTTATTGTACGCAGACAATTCCGTCTTAATGATTCAATAGTCGTAAGCGCTGTTGGTTATTCATCAAAAAAGATCGCTATCCGGGATTTATTGCACAACAATAAAGTCAAACTTATTCAGAACGATAAAATACTCGAACATGTAAAAGTATTTGCATCTTTAAAAGGTGATCACCGGCAGTTTGGTTACTATCGTGAATTTAGAATTGATACGTTAACCTGGGTCGAAAAAATAGATAGCGCAAGATATCGAAGGAACAATAAAGGGAACGGAGAAATAGGTTATATTTTTGAAATGCCAACGAAAAAATTTCAAGTGGATAAAGTTCAGGTAAAGGTCAATCATAACTATGATACTTGCTGGTTGAAACTGCATTTAAGGGATGTTGGAGCTTCCGGTCTTGGTTTACCTGAGGATGATATTTTAAAAAAAGATGTAATACTTCCTGTTACGCTACAATATGGTCTTGTAGAATTCGACTTGAACTGGGAATCAATTCGTATTCCGAACAATCAGATATATGTTGGCTTTGAATTACAACGTTGCGGCTGCTCATCATCAGATGCACCATCATTCTTTTTTATGGGAAACGAAAAGGGAGTTAATTTTTACCGAGAGAATGAAAAAGCAGTTTGGAAACGGGGTGTAGAATACACTATTTATGTACGAATGCTAACGAAATAGCGAAGGATTTTTTATTATTCTTGTCAATGCTGTTTAAAATGCCAAGGCACTACATTCTGATAATCGTATCTATGTTTACTTCGTTGACTGTTTTCACACAGCAAACCATTAATGGTCGTGTTGAAAATGATGTTACTGGTGAGCCGGTGTCTTTTGCGTCTGTTACACCTGATAAGGATGAGGGTTTTATGACAGATTCATCTGGAAAGTTTTCATTAAAGATTCGCAAACAATCACGGTTAAATGACTCTATACTTATTACAGCGATTGGCTATTCTTCAAAAAAAATTCTTATCCGTGACCTGCTCGCAAATAACAAGATAAAATTATCTCAGCTTAATGAGGAACTTGAACAAGTGAAAGTTTATGCATCGCTAAAAGGAGATTACAAGCAATTTGGTTATTATCGGGAATTTAGGTATGATACATCAATCTGGGTTGAAAAGGTAGATAGTGGAAAATATAAAAAAAATGAAAGATATAGATGGGGTGCAATATATAGGGATAAAAGTGGTAAAAGTGGTAAAAAATATAGGAGAATAAATAAAGGGAACGGGGAAATAGGGTATATTTTTTATATGCCATTACCAAAATTTCAGGTCGGTAAGGTCCAAGTGAAGATCAACCATAACTTTGACACTTGTTGGTTAAAACTACATTTAAGGGATGTAAGACAATTTGGTTTGAATTTACCTGATAATGACATACTTAAAAAGGAATATATTCTTCCTGTTACTTTACAATACGGATTAGTTGAATTTGACCTTGATTGGCAAACGGTCAACATTGCTTCGAACCAGGTTTATGTAGGATTTGAGTTACAACGTTGTGGTTGCTCAACTTCTCAGGCCCCTTCATTCTTTTTTATGGGGAGTGAAGAAGGTATTAACTTCTATCGGGAGAATGAGAAGGCAGTATGGAAGCGTGGTGTACAATACACCATTTATGTACGAATGTTGACCAAATAGCGAAGGATTTGTAATCACTTCCCGTCTATTAGCTAGGAATTCAAAATCTCTTACCTTTCACGTCTTAAAAACACAGCACATGAGAAAATCTTTCTTAGTTATCCTTTCTTTTCTTTTTACCCTGCAATTATTAAATGCACAGGATGAAAAATTAGATATGGATATGATAAACAAGATCCGTAAAGAAGGTCTTGAAAATTCCAAAGTAATGGAGATCGCAATGTACCTGACTGATGTAAGCGGCCCAAGACTTACGGCATCTCCTGGTTATATGCGTGCAGCAACATGGGCAAAAAATAAATTAAATGAATGGGGTTTATCAAATGCAACTCTTGAACCATGGGGTGAATTTGGCAAAGGCTGGGAACAAACTAAATGTTACGTAGCAATGACGACACCTTATTATGTTCCCCTGATCGCTATGCCTCGTGCATGGACAGGTAGTACACCGGGAAAAAAAGGATTGAAAGGCCAGGTTGTTTTAATAAAAGCAAAAGATACAGTTGAGTTATTAAAATATGCAGGCACATTGAAAGGAAAAATTGTGATGACATGGTCAGCTGCAAAACTTACTCCTTCTTTCACTGCCGACGGAAACCGTTTTGCTGATACTTCTTTGGAAAAAATGGCTGCAGCAGAAATGCGGCAGCCACAACAAGGTGGTGGTAATCGGAATCAACAGGGAAATAATCCGCAGGCAAATCAATTTATGTTACAAAGAAGAATGACTGAAATGATCAATAAAGAAAAGCCTGCACTGGTTTTAACGATGACAGCCAATGGTAATGACGGAACGATCTTCGTAAGTAGCGGCGGGCAATACAATAAAGATGCTGAAGCAGCTCCGGCAAGTGTTGTGCTTTCATCTGATGATTATTTAAGAATTCAGCGATTGATTGAAACAGGAGTACCTGTAACTATTGAGGCTGAAGTAAAGACGAAGTTTTATAATGAGGATCTGAAAGGATATAATGTTGTTGCAGAGATCCCAGGTACTGACCCTACATTGAAGGAAGAATTGGTGATGTTGGGCGGACACCTTGATAGCTGGCATTCTGCAACAGGCGCAACTGATAATGCGGCCGGTTGTGCAGTGATGATGGAAGCAATTAGAATTTTGAAAGCAAGTGGTTTTAAACCACGCCGTACGATCCGTATTGCATTATGGAGTGGTGAAGAACAAGGTTTGCATGGCAGCCGTAATTATGTAAAAAATCATTTTGCTGATCCTGCGAAGATGATACCTACTGCTGATCATGCAAAAGTTTCAGCTTATTATAATCTTGATAATGGAACGGGAAAGATCCGTGGTATTTATTTACAGGGAAACAAAGAAGCCGGTCCTATATTTTCAAAATGGCTTGAACCATTTAAAGACCTGGGTGCTGCAACAGTTACTATTAATAATACAGGCGGTACAGATCATCAGGCATTTGATGCGGTAGGTATCCCGGGATTCCAATTCATACAAGACCAGATCGAATACAATACAAGAACGCATCATACTAATATGGATACTTATGATCATCTTGTACCCGAAGATCTGAAACAGGCAGCTACGATCGTTGCATCATTTGTTTATAATACAGCGCAGAGAGACCAGAAGATACCCAGAAAACCGATGCCACAGGTGCCGGCACAGGCACAGGGACAAGGTAATAGAGCAGGCCAGTAAAAGAATTAGTAAATATTTTTCTTCAGTAATAATCAATAATTATTAATTAATAATCATTGATTATTTTTTTGTAAGGGGTTCTCATAAATGAAGCGAACCTGTGCATTCTTCTTTTCTGTTGAAGTAAGATGGAGCTGGTATCTTTTACCTCCCGCAGTAATAATAAGCAAAGCAGTATTGGGAGGAATATCACCAAGATTTTCTGCAACCATTGTTACTTCCTGTTCTTTGTTATTCAGATCAACTTTTATTTCCAGCGTAATAGGTTTTGCTGTGAGCTTTTGATTAGATGCCAATGGTTGGTTATTCAAGAGCACAGTAATGATATCGCCATCGACCTGTGCATTATCATAGAAATCTAAACGGATAGTACCGGTATCAACTTTTATTTCTTTGATGTGGTCGAAATCCGACTCCGCAACCCTTGATAAAGTAATCTTTCCCGGGGGACAACTTGCATAATTATTCATAGTAATACCGCCCCAATCACCGGTAAGTACTTCTTTATTATCCTGTTTTTCGTAAGCAAGATTATATTGTTTGATGCAGGGAATACAATCAGGTGGTACATGAAATGTCAATACTTTGAGTTCATTTATGCTAAGTGTTTTATTTAACGAGTTATAAGAGCCGCCGAAATCTTCTTTTACATAATTAGTTACATCCGAGTAATGATAAGAAGCCCCGTTGATCTTTGACCCCTCGGTTTTAATATTCAATTCAATATTGTAAACTCTGAAACATCCACCCGGCCCCTGGGTTAATGTGCCTCGCCATACACCATTCAGATTTTGCGAAGCAGAACTAAGAGAAATAAAAAAAACAATAAGCAGAAAAGAGGCGGCTTTCATTGCCGGTAAACTTAAAAGAAATTCTTTATTCAGTTTATATGATTTACGGGAGTGGTAGCGGGGCGGTGTTTTTCACATACCTGAATCTCACCATAGCATTCTTTTGTTCGGTAGAAGTAATTCTTACTTCATAACGTTTATCACCTGCGGTTACGATCATCAGTGATGTGTTCGGAGGAATTTCCCCCAGGTTTTCAGCAACCATTATCAACTCATGATCCGGATTTGCTTCATCCATTTTTAAATCGATGCTTAGTGGTACTGCTGATAATCTTTTTTTGGAAAGGATCAGCTTCTTATCAAGATAAACGGATATAGTATCATTATCGATCTGGCCATTGTCATACAATTTCACAGAAACAGTTTCTGAATTTATTATAAGCGTTTTCATAAGATCATTCTCTCTTGATCTGAGAAGGTCCTGTGTTTTTGAATTTGGCTTAATAGTAAGATTTTTATCTCCGGGTTTGGCCGGCTCTATATCGGCTTTTTTTACAGAATCAGTCTTGGGTTTTACTAAAACTGTACTCTTATTTGAATTAGTCGGTATGGTTTTCTTTGGAATTGTATTGGGTTGTGTTTTTGGAGTTATTTTGGTAGTTGAATTATTAGTTGCGGGATTATTTTTAACAAGCGGTGGATTATTATTTACAGGCGAATTCTTTTTTCTTAAAAATGGTTCAACATAAAAATCTGAAGTAGGTACTTTTCTTAAAACCATTTTACCGCCGCCACAATCGCCTCCCCTATATACATCGCGAATCGAATCGGTTTTTTCATATACACTGCTGAATTCTCCTTCAAGAAATTCTTCATTTCCTGATTTGGCATAAGTGAGCAGGCATTTTTGAATGCAGGCAACACTGGTCAATGCCATTCTTACTTCGATAGTTTTTATTTCCTGGATCAGCGCATTGCTGGAAGATTTTGAAAAATTGCCAGTCAGTGTGCATTTGCCATAGAATCTTTTATCCTGGTAAGAATAAGTAACACCAGATAAAACATTTTTCTTCTGTTCTATCTGTATTTCAAAACGGTATTGATCGCCATCCTCTGTAATAAAATATCCCCGCCAGATGCCGGTTATATTTTGGGCAAAAGACAAAACAGAAAAAGCCGGTAAAAAGGTGAAAACTATCAGTACAAATCTTTTCATATTCCTTACTATCACGACGTAAAGCTAATAAATAAGTTTATTCCTCTCAACCTGCTACACAAACGGATTGTTAATATTATTTAACGATTGAGGGATCTAACAAAAAGCAAATCAGTAATTTTATTTCCTAATATAAGGATATGCATTACAGGCTGCTTATCATACTGCTTGTTTTTACTATTTCCTTCAAAAGTTTTTCACAGCAATACCTGGCTTCTTCGGCCCTTATAGCAAGGCTTGACAGCATAACTATGAGTGGCAGTAAGGCAAGTCATTTTGCAGAATTATATTTACAAACAACAATCACTGCAGATGAGTATATACAAACCCTGCCACCTGGAGCGGGGCAAATGATGAAAAGATTAGAACAGGGTTTTGCAGAATATTTCTTTCATGCTATTGATGCCGACAATACCGGTAATGAAATACCGGGTGAATGGGAAAATTATTTTAACGGTAATAAGCTTTCTTCTTTACAATTAAAGCTGACAGGAGCAAATGCACATATAAACGGTGATATCTGGCAGGTTTTAACAAGCAGTTTTTCATTGGAGGAAATTAAAAAGATTGAACCAGTTTATAAAATATATAATAAGACGATCAATAAAGTATTTACTGATCTTTTTGAATCTGCGATCAGATCGGATAAAAGATTGCGAAACCTCCATTCGATTACACTTGGTCTTGATAAGGTTTATGGAAAAATGATGTTGCAAAAATGGCGTAATCGTCAAATAAGACTTGCCAAATTCAATTTTGAACATCCTAAGAAATTTGAAAGACTAAAGAAACGAATAGATATTAAAAGAGAAAGAATTGACCGGATGATCATCAAAAGGCTAAGCTGAACCTTGTAAAATAATTTTTTTAGCCAACTCCGTTTTTTCGAAGCTGCTCATCAGTAAGAAATTAAAAAAAAGAAAATATCTTTTCCTGAAACTTGCTTTTGATAAAACATATTTTCTTAGCTGTCTGTCATGAAATGAGATCTCAAGAGCAAAAGACTTCCATTCTGTTTCACTTTTTGTCAATTGGTAAACAGGAAAAGTTTTATAAAGTGTCTCGTTAAATCTTTTTGCTATCTCGGGCTTACTTTTTTTATCAAAAGTAGGAGCAGGTTTAAACCAATTATTTTTCCATAAGTAGTTACAAATTTTTTTCTGCACCCAATTCATATTTGTCATCATCCGGTCTTTGCTGAATTTTGTACATAAGTAGGAAGAGCATGGCATATTAATGGAAACCTGCATTCGCCATTCCTCATCATCATAAAATTTCTTTTTATTCTCATGAAACCATTTCATCTCTTCTGGAAAATTTCCTGATGCAAATGCTAAAAGCAAATTATCCTGGAAATCATCATCTGCCCGGCAATCCTGCATATCATCATATACCTGCATTGTACTGATGATATCAAGCCATCCATTGAATTTTTTTTCAAAGCTATCAACAGGTTTGTCAATCAATACACATCTCAACTCTAACAACTTTAATTGAATTGAACGGTTCTTTTTTTCGTGCCATACTGTTGGCGGAATTAAACCCTTGTAGTATACCTGCACCGGGATGTCTTTTACATCATGAATAAATGTATCAAAGCAGAGGTCACAAGCTTCTTTAATTTTTATGGCCGATCTTTCTGCTACCAGGCGATCCATTTTGGTTAATCGCCTATTCATCAGATCCAGCAATTCTTTCAGCAGCTCATAAAATTTATCATAAGTGATCCCATATTTTTCATTCTTTAGTTCCCATAATTCTTTTGGAATAAGTTTATAAAGGTCAAAACTGTATTCAAGTTCAGGACAGCCTGCTGCTGTTCTTTTAATATTCAAATAAAACTTATTCCCATTTTCTTTCAGCAATTGCTGAACTGTTGTTTTGCCAACTTCATTACAAATACCATCAATAAATTCGTCACCAAAAAGCAAAGCAAGACAAGTAAGATCTGCTAAAAAAGTGTTGCTATAATTTTTGCTGAATGCAGGTTTGCGATATAAAAAAGTGTTGTAAGCAAATGAGCCTTTACAAATATTATCCCATAGTGTATTGAAATGAGGCAGCTTAAAAGCAGTTTTGAAAAAAGGATGACGCGTTAAAAAATAGGTCTGTAAACGAACAGGCTGCCACAGGTAAACATAAAAGTTGATCGGGTCAAACCAGTGAGCTATTTCATCTTTCCAATCACTTATTTCACCTGTATCTTTTACAACATGGAGGTAAGAATGTTTGCCGGAGAGTATTTCCTGGATCAGGGTGGCATCAGTGATCGGTTGAGGATGGTTTACGGACACGGTTAACTTTTTTTAATTAAATGGTGGAATGTCTTACAATATAGTACGAATAAGTGTAAGAATTTGATAAATAAATAAACTCTGCAAGGACTTCGCTAAATTTGCCCCCTTGAAAAAATGAATTATTAATGATCAATATTACGTTTCCGGATGGAGCAGTGCGGCAGTATGAGAAAGGTACTACTGCAATGGACATTGCAAAATCTATATCAGAAGGATTGGCAAGAAAAGTTATAGCTGCCGGAGTTAATGGACAAGTTTGGGATGCATCGAGACCGATCAATGAAGATGCAGCAATTAAACTTTATACATGGAATGATGCAGAAGGTAAAAATACTTTCTGGCATTCATCTGCTCACCTGATGGCGGAAGCGGTGGAAGGAATGTTTCCGGGTGTAAAATTTTGGGTTGGTCCGCCGGTTGAAAATGGGTTTTATTATGACATGGATCTTGGCGATAAAAAAATAAGTGAAGAAGACCTGGCGGCAATTGAAAAAAAGATGAACGAACTGGCTAAGAAGAATAGCCAGTATATAAGAAAGGAAATATCAAAAGCTGAAGCTGTAAAATATTTTAATGAAAAAGGTGATGAATACAAACTTGACCTGTTGCAAAATCTGAATGATGGCGAGATAACTTTTTATACACAAGGAAATTTTACTGATCTCTGTCGCGGGCCGCATATTCCAAATACAAGTTTGATAAAAGCAATAAAGCTTACCAATATTGCCGGCGCTTACTGGAAAGGTGATGAAAAGAATAAGCAGCTTACAAGATTGTACGGAGTTACATTTCCATCACAAAAAGAATTGGATGAATACCTCGCTTTACTTGAAGAAGCCAAAAAAAGAGATCATAGAAAGCTCGGAAAAGAATTAGGTATCTATACAATGGATGATGATGTAGGACCGGGATTGATTATGTGGATGCCCAATGGCACAGTGATAATTGAAGAATTGGAAAAACTTGCAAAGGAAACCGAACATGAGGCTGGATACAAAAGAGTAGTAACGCCGCATATTGCGAAAGAAAGTATGTATATCACCAGTGGCCATCTTCCATATTATGCTGATAGCATGTATCCGCCAATGGAAATGGAAGGCGAGAAGTATTACTTGAAATCAATGAACTGCCCGCATCATCATAAGATATATGCAGCGGAACCTAAAAGCTATCGCGACTTACCTTATCGTATTGCGGAATATGGAACTGTTTATCGTTATGAACAGAGTGGTGAATTATTTGGATTAATGAGAGTTCGTTGCCTGCACATGAATGATGCACATATTTATTGTACCAAAGATCAGTTTGAAGGGGAGTTCAGGGCGGTGAATGAAATGTACCTGAAGTATTTTAAAATTTTTGGTATTGATAAATATGTAATGCGTTTATCATTACATAGTGCAGATAAGCTGGGTAAGAAATATGTGAATGAGCCACAACTATGGATAGAGACAGAACAGATGGTAAGACAAGTGCTCATTAATTCCAGGATTCCGTTTGTTGAGGTGCAGGATGAAGCGGCTTTTTATGGGCCTAAAATTGATGTGCAGATATGGAGTGTGATCGGTCGTGAATTTACATTGGCTACCAACCAGGTTGATTTTTCGCAGGGCCGTAGTTTTAAATTGCAATACACTACAGCAGATAATCATACCGAAACCCCGCTGATCATTCACAGAGCGCCATTAGGAACTCATGAGAGATTTATTGGGTTCTTGTTAGAGCATTATGCAGGTAAATTGCCGGTATGGCTGTCGCCGGTACAGGTAAAAGTGCTGCCCATTAGCGATAAATTCTTAGATTATGCAAAGTCTGTGGCGGATAAACTGAAAAAATCAGATATTCGTGCAGAGGTTGACGACCGCAATGAGAAAATAGGAAAGAAGATACGTGATACTGAATTGCTAAGAGTTCCTTATATGCTTGTGGTTGGTGAAAAAGAAATGAATGAAAATAAGGTGGCAGTAAGAAGACAAGGGAAAGGAGATCTGGGTATGAAAGGAGTTGATGAATTTATAAGTGAGATCAAAGTCGAGATTCAGGAAAGAAGAGAAGAATAATATTCAATTCTCAATGTTCAATTTTCAACGTTCAATTATTTTGGAGTTCTAAAATTGGGAATTGAACATCGATGGTGGGCATTAAACGTTTTTACAAACACCTCAATTCCCTGTTGAGGATCATTTAAAAATAAATTACCCCCCTTTAGGGGATGGGGGTTTAACTAAACAATTTAAATGGCAGTACAACAAGGTGGATTTAAGCCTGGTGGTGGCGGATTCAAACCTGGTGGAGGCGGCGGTGGCTTCAACAAACCGGGTGGTTTTAACAAAGGTGGCTTTAGAGGAAGATTTGTTCCTCGTAAAGAAGCTGAACATCGCATCAATCATTTTATCAAAGTGCCTCAGGTAAGACTTGTAGGTGAGAATGTAGAAGTAGGAGTTTACAATACGCAAGATGCTTTACGTATGGCACAGGAACAACAACTTGATCTTGTAGAAATTTCTCCAACGGCTGATCCGCCGGTATGTAAGATCATTGACTACAATAAATTCCTTTACGATAAGAAGAAGAAGGAAAAAGAAATGAAGGCCAAAAGCAAAACGGCCGAAGTAAAAGAAATTCGCTTTACTCCAAATACTGACGATCACGACTTTGATTTCAAAGCCAAGCATGCTGAGAATTTTTTGAAAGATGGTAACAAGGTGAAAGCTTATGTACAATTTAAGGGCCGTGCAATACAATTCCAGGAAAGAGGACAGTTGCTACTTTTAAAATTTGCAGAGCGACTTGCTGAAACCGGAACATTGGAAAGTATGCCAAAGATGGAAGGTCGTCGTATGCTGGCGATGTTTGCTCCAAAGGGCAAGAAAAAACCCTGACCGTTATCAATTATTTAAACCTTTCAATGAAAAAGATTTTCATCACTATTATTCTATTTACTGGAATAGCATTTCAATCAAATGGACAGGATTATGCTGTAATAGCAAAAGAATATTGTGATTGCTTCAAAAAAATGAAGGACACAATGGACACTGAATTTCGTGAGCTATTGATCCGTGTGGCAAAACAGCCTGATATAAAAGCAGCATTCGCCAAAGAAATGAACGGTCTTGAAACTACTAAACAAAGAAGGATTGGTGAGCAGTTGGAAAACATGGGAACCAGTATTGAATCTGAAGAAACTGAAGCCGGAAAGTGTGGAAAGAAATTAGACCTTAAGTATGAAAAACATACAGACACTCCTGAAAAGGAAAAAGCATTTGATCTGAAATTGGTTGGTGAATTGAAAAAGAATAAAGACTGCGAATTCCTTTGGGCGGTTTCAGTATTTGCGCTTGCGTTTAGTGAAGAAGACTAATTCTTAAATCAATTTGAATGGATATAGAAGTACTCCGTTCTATTTGCTCCAAATTTCCCGGGGTTACAGAAGATGTAAAATGGGGAAATGATCTCTGTTTCTGTGTGGGAGGAAAGATGTTTTGTGTTGCTAATCTTGAGCCGCCTCATACATTTTCTTTCAAAGTTACTGATGAAGAATTTGGGCAATTGTCCGAGTCTGAAGGATTTCAACCAGCACCTTATTTAGCCCGGGCAAAATGGGTGCTTGTCACTGATTCTTTGAAACTTAGTCAGAAAGACCTAAAAAACTATTTGCAGCAGAGTTATGATATGATAAAGGCTAAAATCCCTAAAAAACAGCAAAAGGAATTGGGTCTGTTATAGTCCAGACTTTTTTCAAACTTACTCTTGTCTAAACGGTGTTCTGCCTTATCTTTGCGACCCCGAAATCAAACTCAATAGTTCTTCAGATTATCGGGACTGATTCCTGAAGAGGTTCAACAAGAGTTCGCCTGGTGGCGAAACACCTCAAGGGTTAATTTAAAAAGCATTTAAAATGCCTAAGGTAAAAACAAACTCCAGCGCCAAGAAACGCTTCAAAGTGACCGGCACTGGAAAGATCATGCATCAAAAGAGTTTTAAACGTCACATTCTTACTAAAAAAACTAAAAAACGCAAAAGAGCACTTGGCCATGCCGGGCTTGTAAGCAAAGCAAATATGAACTTTGTAAAACGTTTATTAAGGCTCAAGTAAGAAAACAAGGTACAAGACTTGAACCTTGATCCTTGTCCCTTCAATAATTAAACTCTAACAATTTTAAACTAATTAGATATGCCACGTTCAGTAAACTCTGCAGCAAGTAAGGCACGCAGAAAAAAAATATTAAAACAAGCCAAGGGATTTTATGGCAAAAGAAAAAACGTTCTTACGGTTGCGAAGAACGTAGTTGAAAAAGGTATGACCTATATGTTTGTAGGTCGTAAGCTAAAGAAAAGAAATTACCGTCAATTATGGATTGCCCGTATCAATGCGGCATGCCGAGAAGAAGGAATTACTTATTCTGAGTTCATCAATAAACTTCAGAAGAAGGGAATTGAGCTCGATCGCAAAGTACTTGCTGATCTTGCGATGAACAATCCTGAGACATTTAAGAACCTTGTTGCACAGGTAAAATAAGAACCCCCAATCCGCCTCGGGCGGAGGGTAAAAGAAACTTTTTAATGCCAGTTGTATATACCTGCGACTGGTTTTTTTATTTTTTGAATCATTCAAACATATACATTTGCTCCGAAAATATTTACTAACTCAAACGCTCCGCCTGAGGCGGATTTGGGGTTTATGAACAACACCTACTTGGATCTTGTAAAGCAAACTTTCAACTTTCCACAGGAAGGCCTGGAAGTAGAAGATGGAAATTTTTATTTCAACGGTATTGACATGAAGGCGCTGATCGCCAAGTATGGCACGCCACTGAAATTGACCTACCTGCCTAAGATCGGAATGCAGATCAAAAAAGCAAAACATTTATTTGCTGCAGCGATAAAAAAACATAAATACGAAGGAAAATATAATTACTGCTACTGCACGAAAAGCTCACATTTCAGTTTTGTAGTAGAGGAAGCATTGAAACATGATATCCATCTCGAAACATCTTATGCTTATGATATTGAGATCATCAAAAAACTTTACGAGAAGAAAAAGATCACAAAAGAGATAAACATTATTTGTAACGGGTATAAACAAAAGAACTACACAAGGAGAATTGCCAGTTTATTGAATTCTGGTTTTAATAACGTGATCCCGATTTTAGATAATAAGGATGAGTTGAGAGAGTATGCAAAGAGTGTAAAAGGCCCTTTTAAATTGGGAATAAGAGTGGCTGCCGAAGAAGAACCGACTTTTCCTTTTTATACTTCTCGTCTTGGCATCAGGGCAAAAGATATATTGGAATTTTATGTTGACAGGATCGAAGGCTATGAAAGTAAATTTCAATTAAAGATGCTTCACATCTTTCTCAATAAGGGCATCAAAGATGATATTTATTATTGGAGTGAATTAAATAAGATCATTAATCTTTACTGCCAGTTAAAAAAGATATGTCCTGAGCTTGATTCAATAAATATTGGCGGCGGGTTTCCTATCAAACACTCACTTGGCTTCGATTACAAGTATGATTTCATGATCAATGAGATCGTTCGTAATATTAAAACCGCGTGTAAAAAAGCAAGAGTACAAATGCCACATATTTTTACTGAGTTTGGCAGTTTCACCGTTGGAGAAAGTATGGCCCATATTTTCAGTGTGATCGGTGAAAAAGTACAGAACGACAGGGAAACATGGTATATGATCGATTCATCATTCATCACCACGTTGCCCGATACATGGGGAATAGGAGAAAAGTTTTTGATGTTACCAATCAATAAGTGGGACCAGGAATACCATCGTGTGGTACTTGGAGGCATCACTTGCGATAGTCATGATTACTATGATTCTGAAGAACACATTAATGAAGTGTTTCTTCCAAAGATCGCGAATGGCGAGCCGCTCTATGTTGGGTTTTTTCATACCGGCGCTTACCAGGACCAGATCAGTGGTTATGGTGGAATTAAACACTGTTTGATCCCATCACCAAAGCATGTGATAGTTGGATATGATAAGAATGGGAAACTAACTGACTGGTTATATGCTAAGCAACAAACAGCACAGAGCATGCTGAAGATATTGGGGTATAAATAAAGAGGCCCTTTCTTCCAAACACACGGTTACAAATTTCACAGGGCAAATGCAATGCATGGGTCGGCTCGAAAAGGCCTGGTATTTTTAATAAGAACTTATTGGCGAACTCTTCTTGTCCTGGTTGTTCCTCTTTTTGATGCGTCAATAGGTTGTTCTTTTTGAACAGGTTTACTTTCAACTATTGCTACTTCAGTTTTATTCGTATCCTTTAATATTTCAGGTTTATCGATCTCTTTGATTTCTTTGTTTGCGAAATCCTTCAGGTCTATACTATCAGATGCATTCTCACTATCAAATTGCATAAACTTTAATGCAGTTGCAGTGGAATCGGCTTTTTTTTGCGGTATCGTTGGTTTAAACACCCTGGTTGAATATTCCTTTGCTACTTCACAACTTGCGGCTGAAGCTATCAGCAAAAGAACAGCGACGACTTGAATGGCACCTGTAGATTTCATGGCTTTAGATTTTATTGGTTAGAGGTCCGGTTGCATCAACCTTTCCATTTATTTTTTCCTTTTGGTCTATTGTTATAATGATTTCTTCCTTTGTATTTCCAGTCATTGTATTCATCATTATCATATCCATTATCATTCAAATATCTTTCATCAAGATAAAATCTGTTATCATATCCTTTCCAATACATATAACCTTCGGGATTGCGATAATAATACCGGCCATCATTATAACGACCAATTATTATGTCAGGGGTTCTGATAATTATTAAAGGATAACGACGATATGTGCCATATTTTTTTCTTTGACCCGGGGCATAAGGCCTTGCTGATCTGCTGCCATAAACTTTCTTAGCCTGCCCGGGAGGTAAGCCTGCTGGAGGATAAGGATCGTGATAAACTGGATAGTCAGGCGGATAGCTTCTTGGATAATGCCTGCTGGTGCCGCAACTAACAACAATAATTAAAACCGAAAATAAACTGACCGTTTGTAGAATTTTGATCATTTTCATGTGCGGGATATTTACATTTATACGCACAATTAAACGTCCAAATAAATCTAAATTATTTTAACATGAAGCAAATTCTGATATTATTAACAGCAGGAATATTCATCTCTACACTTACAACAGCACAAACGCCGGAAGATTCTGCTAAGGCAGTCGTCAATCAACTTTTTACCGCTATGAAAAATGTGGATGCAGCAATGCTGAAAGATGCTTTTGCTGACAGTGCCGTGTTACAAACCATCCGCCGTAAACAAGACGGAACTTTTTTTGTGCAAAATGAGAAGGTGAGTGATTTTATTGCCAGCGTAAGCTCAGCTAAAAAAGATTCACTTGATGAACGTATAACTTTTGAAACGGTAAAAGTTGATGGTCCGCTTGCAATAGTTTGGACTCCCTATAAATTTTACTATGCAGGAAAATTCAGTCATTGTGGAGTCAATTCGTTCCAACTGGTAAGAATTAATGGCCGCTGGAAAATTCAGTTCCTTATTGATACCCGCAGAAGACAAGGCTGCGAGTAATGAATTTAATTTCTTTATTAACTATTCTAACTAAGCAGGTATTGCGTGTAGATGGTCCCGACCTAGTCGGGATCGGGATGGGCCAAAAAAACCCCGCCGTAGAAACGGCAGGGTGTAAACCAAAACCAACTGCTTATGAGAAATATTTATTAGTAAGAACTATTTATTTAATCGTAATATCTTTTGCTGCTTCTCTGACTTCCGCCTTCTTAGGAAGGTTTAATTTCAACACTCCATTGACGTAAGAAGCTTCGATTGCAGTTGCATCAATTTTATCATCGATTGTGAAAGAACGCTTAAAACTTCTATAGCTATATTCTTTACGAATCTGCTTATCTGTTTGACTCTTTTCTTCTGTTTTTCTCTCTGCTGAAACTGTCAAAACATTGTTATCAATGTTCACTTTAAAATCAGGTTTTTCAAAACCAGGAGCTATAACTTCAAGAGAATAGCCATTGTCCGTCTCTTTGATATTTACAGGAACATATCCTTGTTTTGTCAGGAAATTGTAACCATCATTGAGAACAACAGGTAAACCGCCAAAAAGTTCATCCACCATGTTGTCGAATGATCTGTCGAAGTTTCTGTTATGAAATTTAGAGTGTGTCATAGTTATATAGTTTTTTAATGTTTAATTTTCTCAGACAATTATTGTTTCCTCCTATTTCTTTCAAACCATATACCATGCCAGTGAAACTGAGTTTTTACTGACTCTTTGTTCAATTTTGATGCTTGATGAAGACATAATTTCCGAAATGAGAAATATTTTCTGACAGATTATCAAGCATTCTTTCAGAAAGCAATTCGGGACTTCTTTTTGATTAATTTTGTCCATTAAAAAACAATAATAAATGTATCCGGAAGAAATTGTAATACCGATGAAAGAGGAGCTCACTGAGCATGGCTTTACTGAGTTATTAACGGCAAACGAGGTAGAAGATCAGCTTTCAAAAAAAGGGACAACACTTGTAATGATCAATTCTGTTTGTGGTTGTTCGGCAGGTTCTGCAAGACCAGGGGTTATTCTTGCTGTTTTAAATAGTGATAAAAAACCTGATCATTTAGCAACAAGTTTTGCAGGTTTTGATATTGACGCAGTAAGAAAACTTCGTGAACATTTATTGCCATATCCTCCATCTTCACCTGCAATTGCGTTGTTTAAAGATGGACAGCTTGTTCATTTTATCGAGAGACACCAGATTGAAGGCCGCCCGGCTCAAATGATCGCCAGCAATCTTATCAATGCATTTGAACAACATTGCAATTAATAATCTTTGAGAATATTTTGTGGGTTTGGTTTATGTGAAAGCTTAGCCATACCCACAATTTTCTTTTTGTATATTCGCCGACACTATTTGAACTAACCAACAAGCAGCTGATGTATCCCAATCTTTATTATGCCTTTCGAGATCTCTTTAATGTAGAATGGCAGCCTCTCAGATTTATTAACTCATTTGGTTTCTTTGTTGCTATTGCATTTATTCTGGCAGCGGTAATATTATCAGCTGAATTAAGAAGAAAAAGCAAGCAAGGTCTTCTGCAACCAACAGAGGTACAGGTAATGGTTGGTAAACCAGCTTCTTTTATTGACCTCTTTTTAAATTTTTTGTTGGGTTTCGTGCTTGGTTATAAGATACTTGCTCTTTTTATAATGAATAAGTCAGTGACAGATGACCCTCAGGCATTCATATTTTCCGACAGAGGTAGTTGGCCCGCTGGCATTGCATTAGGATTATTATTTGCAGGATTAAAATGGTGGGAAAAGAAAAAACAAGTTTTACAAAAACCTGAATTAAGAAAGATCAGGATCTGGCCACAAGATCGAGTAGGAGAGATTACAATTCTTGCTTTGGTTTTTGGTTTAATTGGAGCTAAGGTTTTTGATGCATTTGAAAACTGGAGCTCATTTATAAAAGACCCGAGCTCAATTTTTTCTGCAGAAGGATTGACTTTTTATGGCGGTTTGATATGTGCTGCATTAGCAATCTGGTGGTATGCAAGAAAACATAAAATTGGCTTTTGGCATTTGAATGACGCGGCTGCCCCCGCTCTTATGCTTGCGTATTCAGTCGGTCGTATCGGTTGCCATGTGTCCGGCGATGGAGATTGGGGCATACCCAGCACAAGCCCCAAGCCTTTTAGCTGGCTGCCCGATTGGATGTGGGGCTACAACTATCCAAATAATGTAGCAGGAGAAGGTGTACGGATTCCAGGATGCAATGAAAAGTTTTGTTTTCAGCTTGCAGAACCGCATTTCCCAACTCCATTTTATGAGACAGTTATTTGCTTTATTCTCTTTCTTATACTCTGGTCATTGAGAAAAAAGCTTAAGATTCCGGGCACTTTATTTGCTCTGTATCTTGTATTAAATGGCGTTGAAAGATTTTTTATTGAAAAGATAAGAGTGAATAAAAAGATCGATTTTTTAGGGCTTCATTTCACTCAAGCTGAACTGATCTCTTCATTGCTTATAATATCAGGATTGGTGCTTTGGTTTTATTTACGTAAGAAAAATGCACCAGTTACGAGTTGATTTTTCTCTAAAGCTTGCGGATAACTTCGATCAATAAATAAAAGTGAAATCTTTTTTTTGACCGATAGAATGCAGTCCCAGTCAGTGTTTCGGGGAACATGGATTTTTATCAATCGTTTGTAATTATCTTTTTATTAAACATTTTTCCCCAAAGGCTATGAGAAACGGCGATTGTGGCGTAAATTTGCACTGATACTTGGACGGTAGTAATTAACTTACCCTTTGCAACTTTCCTTGAACAAACCAACTCTATTTTACGTTTTAAACTTGTAATTATTTATTATGAGGCAGCTAAAAATTGCCACCCAGATCACGAACAGAGACAGCCAGGCGGTGGAAAAATATCTTCAGGAGATATCAAAGATTCCTATGATCACTCCGGAAGAAGAGACAACACTTGCCCAGCGCATTAAAATGGCTCATCGTAATCCGGTTGACGCACAAAGAGCATTAGACAAATTGGTGCAGGCCAACCTTCGTTTCGTGGTATCTGTTGCTAAGCAGTACCAGCACCAGGGGCTTTCTCTTAGCGATCTGATCAACGAGGGTAACCTCGGGTTGATAAAAGCAGCCCAGCGTTTCGATGAAACAAAGGGTTTTAAATTCATCTCGTACGCCGTTTGGTGGATTCGCCAGTCCATCCTCCAGGCGTTGGCAGAGCAGGGCAGATTAGTCCGCCTGCCTCAAAACAAAATTGGCACCTATAACAAAGCCAACAAGGCTTATATGGCTTTCGAACAGGAACATGAAAGAGAGCCAAGCACGGAAGAGCTTGCTGAGATCCTTGAAATGAGCGAAACGGAGATCAACAACATTTTCCAGAGCAATACCCGTCACACCAGTCTTGATGCACCTGTGCATGAAGCTGAAGATGTAGCAATGGGTGATCTGCTGGAAGGTAGTGATGACACTGATGATGATGTGATGAAAGATTCATTGCGTAATGAGATCCGCCGCATTTTAAAATCTCTTTCTCCCCGTGAAGCTGAAATTGTAAATGCTTATTTCGGTCTTGATGGTGAAAATGGAGTAACCATCGAGCAGATCGGGCAGAAGTATGATCTTACCAAAGAACGTATTCGCCAGATCAAAGAAAGAGCAATTAAGCGTTTGCAAAAAGCCCGTTACAGCAATGCACTAAAAGCTTATTTAGGGTAATATATTGATGGGTTAAACTGATAACAGTCCCGACTTGTCGGGACTGTTTCATTTTCGGTAATTACTGTTTGCGAAACAATTCAATAATCTGGGTGATTAACTTTGCTGCAGACTATGAAATATGTTTTCTTAATTACTGCCAGCCTTCTTCTCATTTCCTGTGAAAAAGGAGTAACCTTTGATCTTGATGAATCATCGCCAAAACTTGTTGTAGATGCTACCATTGAAACCAACCAGCCTCCATTGGTTATTTTAAGTAAAAGTCAGAATTTCTTTGCTCAAATAACGCCGGATATTCTTGCTGCAAGTTTTGTACGAAATGCTGAAGTATATGTTTCAAATGGTGTCGTTACACATAAGCTGAAAGAATATGCAATACCCCTTTCTAGTGGATACACTT
>Ga0070698_100001162_pt1 | contig 29189 bp, 26 predicted proteins | sample KBSK1502metaG_FD_65477 | JGI IMG/M metagenome (GOLD analysis project Ga0070698, IMG submission 65477) | Corn, switchgrass and miscanthus rhizosphere microbial communities from Kellogg Biological Station, Michigan, USA - KBS K1-50-2 metaG | ecosystem: Host-associated > Plants > Roots >...
GCCGGGCTGTCATCGGTGCACACGGCCCCATCGTACGGACCGGCCCGCCGGCTCGCGGCGGCGCCCGGGGGAGGACTAATGTTCGCTCCGGAAGGAAGGTGGGCGTGCAACCAGGGCAGCGACCTGAGCCGCGGCCGCTCAAGCGCCACGACAGCTACCTCACGGAGCAGATGGTCGAGCGGGCCGCGGAACTGGCCAGGGATTCCCACGCGCGGACCCGGCACGCCGTGGTCCTGGTGAAGGACGGCAGCCTGCTCTCCTGGGGTAACAACGGCGTGCCGTTTCCGGGCGAGGACCACTGCTACTGCAAGTTCGGCGAGCTGGGACACCACGACCTGTGCCGGACGCACGCCGAGCAGCGGGCGATCACGCTGGCCCGCGAGGGTGACGGCTGGCAGATGCTGCAGGGTTCCCGGCTGATCTACGTCCGGCTCGAGGCCGACGACTCGGTCCGGCTGAAGGAGCCGCACTTCTGCGCGCGGTGCAGCCGGCTTGCGCTGTCGCTGGGCGTGGCGGAGTGGGTCTTCGCCCTGTCCGACGGCCTGGCCGGCTACTCCGCGGCCGACTACGATGCGATCGCCCAGCGGCTCATCTGGTAGGCAGAGCCCGGACCACGACCTGTCCCACCCGACCCGGTGTCGGATATGTCACGCGCCCCGGCCGCCGGATCCGGCCGGCGCCCTCGCGTAGCGTGGAGAGGTCCGGACCCCCCAAACGCCAGGGCGGAAATACGTGATTGGCCTGCTCATCGCCGGTTTCGCCGGCCTGATCATCGTGCTCTATGCGACGGACCTCATCGTCAAGGCGCGGGCGCGAGCCCGTCGGCTGCGCCGGATGTCCGGACGGCTGGCCGCCGCCGCCGCGAGAGCCGAGCAGCAGCACCGGCAGCGGCAGGCCGCCTCCAGCGCCAGTCGGGCGCTGACCTCGGTCCTGCCCGCCATCAACCGCCCCCCCGGCGACCCCGCCCATCGCCCCGTCCCGCCCACACCCGACCGCGATCACCCCCGGCCCGCGCGATCGCGCGCCCGCACCCCCGGATCGTGACCACCCTGGCCCGCCCGATCGCGTGCCCCGCACGCCCGGACCGCGACCACCCCCGGCCTGCCCGATCGCGGCCGTGCCGCGACCGCGCCGCTCCGCCCGATCGCGACTCGGCCAGCCCGGGCCGACGCTCCTCCCGCCTCGGCGAGAAAGCATCCAATGCCGGGAACCGACGGCCACATTCGTAACTCAAGCCACAGTAACCACGTTCGTCCCGCCGCGCTGGGCAGACGTCCATGATCGTTGGCGGATTTCCGCCCACTGGTGGGCGGAAATCCGCCAGTAACAAGATCGATCACGGGCGTTGGAAGGCCCACCGGTGGGCACCAATCCGCTATCGATCATGAAGCTGCGGGCGGACGACTGCGGCCGGGGGACTGCATGAACCCGGCGCGGCATCGCTACCGTCGGGCGCAGCGGAGCTGCTGCAGCGACCAGCCCCGGCCCGCGGGGTCGAGCGGGCGCGTCGCGGCCGTGAAGATCTCCGCCGCGCGCCGGTAGGACATCCGCGCCCGCCCGGTCAGCGGGCAGGTATCCGCGTAGACGCCATGGATCGGCAATTTCCGGAGCCGGCGGATCGCCGCAGTAAATCACCGTGCCGGTCTCGCAACGCTCACCGCGGTAAAAACCGCCGCGGCCGGCTTACTGTGCTGGCCGGGCGCAATTTCCGCCGGTTCTACGCCGGGTACGCGGCCTCGCTGCTCGGCACCGCGATGTCCTCGGTCGCGATCGCCTTCGCGGTGCTCGGCAGCGGCGGCACCGCGACCGGGCTGGGCCTGGTCTTCGCCGCGAACATCGTCCCGATGGTCGCGCTCCTGCTGGGCGGCGGGGTGATCGCGGACCGGCTGGGCCGGCGGCCCGTCATGCTCGCGGCGGACCTGGCGCGGTGCGGCGCGCAGGGGACGCTCGCGGCCGCGCTGTTCCTCGGCCGGCCGCACCTATGGCTGTTCGTGGCCACCGCCCTGGTCACCGGCACCGGCGAGGCGTTCTTCCAGCCGGCGTTGTCCGGGCTCACCGTCCAGCTCGCGCCGCGCGACCAGCTCGGCGACGCGAACGCGCTGTTCGCGATGGCGCGCCCGGCCGCCCAGGTCGCGGGGCCGGCGCTGGCCGGGGTCCTGATCGCGGTCACCAGCCCGGCCCTGGTGATCGCGGCGGACGGCGCGACGTACGGGGTCAGCGCGCTCGCGCTGGGGCTGCTCCGCCTGCCCCCGGCCGGCGGCCGCGCCCGGGCGCGGCCGTTGCTGCGCGACCTGGCCGAGGGCTGGTCGGTGTTCGCCGCCCGCACCTGGCTCTGGCTGGGCACGGTCCAGTTCGCGCTGTTCAACCTCGTCACCTGGGGGCCCTACCTGGTGCTCGGCCCGGTGCTGGCCCGGCAGTACCTCGGCGGGGCGCGCGCCTGGGGGACGGTCATGGCGTGCTCGGGCGCCGGCGCGATCGCCGGCGGCCTGCTGGCGCTGGGCCGCAGGCCCCGGCGGCCGCTGCTGGTGAGCACGCTCGCCACGTTCGGCTTCCCGCTGCCGCCGCTCTCGCTGGCCCTGGGCCTGCCGGCCGCCGCGGTGGCCGGCGCCGCGCTGCTGTCCGGCCTGGGCTCGGCGCTGAGCGGCGCGCTGTCCACCACCGTGATCCAGCAGCGCGTGCCCGCCGGCGCGCTCGCCCGCGTGGGGGCGTTCGAGATGGCCGGCGCGTTCGCGTTCGGCCCCGTCGCCTTCGCCGCGGCCGGCCCGGTCGCCGCAGCCATAGGCGCCCGGACCCTCCTGGCGTTCGGCGCGGCCTGGGCGGCGCTCGGCACCGCGGTGGTGCTCACGGTGCCAGCGGTGCGCCAGGTGACCTGGCTGGAGCCGGGGCCGGAAGGCGGCTGGGACTGGACCGCCCGGCGGACGCCGCGGTCAGCACGACCGCGCTGCACTGGCTGAGCCCGGACGTGCTCGCCGCGCTGTACGCGGAGCTCGCCCAGATCCTCGGGCCCGGCGGCCTGCTGCTGAACGGCGATCACCTGCGCGTCGACGAGGCGCAGTCGCCCGTCCTGGCCCGGCTGGACGAGGCGCTGCTGCGGCGCGAGGACACACGGCGATTCCCGAACGGCCACGCCGAGACCTGGTCGGGCTGGTGGGACGCCATCGCCGCCGATCCCCGGCTGGCGGGCGCCGTCGCGGAGCGCGGGGCGTGGCGCGATCACGCCGACCATCACGGCTGGGCGTCCCGGCTGCTCGCCACCCACATCGACGCGCTGCGCGCCGCCGGGTTCGCCGAGGCGGGCACCCTCTGGCAGCGCGGCCAGAACCGCCTGCTCTGCGCCGTCCGCCCCGCCTGACCCAGGGCTCGGTCACGCGCCCCCGGCCGCTGCCTGGCCGGGCAGGTGCGGGCGCAGCCGTTCGGTAGACGTCTCTGACATCTGCGCACTCCCGCCTGCTGCCAATATGTAGAGTTTGCGCCTGCGCGCCGGTTCGTGCCGACCGGGCGGGGGAGACCGGGGCGCCGGCCGGCCTTCCGCCGCGCCCGAATGCTGGCAGACTGAGGAAGTGCCCGTGACCCCGCCACTGGATGCCGCCGCGCGCGCCGCGCGCCCCGCGCGGCCGGGCGATGACGCCCAGGTCCGGCACGAGCCGTGCGTGCTGCTCAAGCTCGGCGAGATCGTCCTGAAGGGGCGCAACCGGCAGCAGTTCGAGCGGCTGCTGCACGCGAACATCCGCAGCGCCGTGGGGGGCCTGGGGTTCACCACCCGGCTGTGGCAGCGGGACGGCGTGATCTTGCTGCGGGTGGGCGACGACACGGCGGAGCCGGAGAAGGCGGCCGACGCGCTCGCCGACCGGGTCAGGGACGTGCCGGGGATCGCGCGGGTGTGCCGGGCGCTGCGCGTGGACAAGACCCCGGAGGCGGCCGCGCAGGCGGCGGTGGAACTGACCGCGGCGAGGGCAGGATCGTTCGCGGTGCGCGCCCGGCGGCGGGACAAGCGGTTCGCCATGCGGTCGTCCGAGCTGGCCGCCTACATCGGGGCGCGCGTCCAGCAGGCGCACGGGTACCCGGTGAACCTGAGCAGCCCGGACACGACGGTGTTCGTCGAGGTGGACCACCACGAGGTGTTCGTGTTCACCGAGGGCCTGCCCGGCCAGGGCGGCCTGCCGGTGGGGATGAGCGGCCGCGGGCTCGTGCTCATGTCGGGCGGGATCGACTCGCCGGTGGCGGCCTACCGGATGATCCGGCGCGGCCTGCGCTGCGACTTCCTGCACTTCTCCGGGATGCCGCTGACCGGGCCCGAGTCGGTGTACAAGGCGTACGCGCTGACCCGCGGGCTGGACCGGTTCCAGGGCCGGTCCCGGCTGTTCGTGGTCGCGTTCGGGAAGGCGCAGCAAAAGCTCGCCTCCTCCGGCGCGGGCCGGCTGCAGGTCGTCGCGCAGCGCCGGCTGATGCTGCGCACCGGCGAGATCCTCGCCCGGCGGCTGCACGGCGGCGCGCTGGTCACCGGCGACTCGCTCGGCCAGGTGAGCAGCCAGACGCTGACCAACATCACCGCGCTGGACGACGCCACCGCGATGCCGGTGCTGCGCCCGCTGATTGGCTGGGACAAGACCGAGATCATGGCCGAGGCGCGCCGGATCCGCACGCTGGAGATCTCCGAGCTGCCGGACCAGGACTGCTGCACGCTGCTCACGCCGCGGCGGGTGGAGACCCGCGCGCGCATCGATGACCTGCGGCGGATCGAGAGCAGGCTGGACGCCGGCGACCTGGCCGAGCAGCTCGCCGACGCCGCGCAGGAGTACCGCCCCGGCGCCTAGCCCACCGGCGCCGGCGAGGCGGCCGGCGCAGCCGCGGGCACCGGCGGGGCCGGGGTCAGCGTGCGCCCGACCAGCGGCGGCAGGTTGACCGCGACGCTGGCGAGCTCGCGCAGGTCGGCCCCGACCAGCGCCTGCGCGCCGTCGCACAGGGCGGTCTCCGGCCGTGGGTGCACGTCGATGATGATCCCGTCGGCGCCGACCGCGATGGCCGCGCGGGACAGCGGCAGCACCAGGTCCCGCCGGCCGCCCGAGTGCGACGGGTCCACGATCACCGGTAGGTGCGACAGCCGCTGCGCGACCGGGATCGCGCTGATGTCGAGGGTGTTGCGGGTCGCCGTCTCGAACGTGCGGATGCCGCGCTCGCACAGCACGATGTCCAGGTTGCCGCGCTGCGCGATGTACTCCGCGGCCATCAGCCACTCCTCGATGGTCGCGTTCATCCCGCGCTTGAGCATCACCGGCTTGCCCGCCGAGCCCACCGCCTGCAGCAGCGGGAAGTTCTGCATGTTCCTGGTGCCGACCTGCAGCATGTCCGCGTAGCTGCTGACCAGGTCGACGTCGCCCGGGTCGGTCACCTCGGTCACCACCGGCAGCCCGGTCTCCGCCCGCACGTCGGCCAGGATCTTCAGCCCGGCCTCGCCCAGCCCCTGGAACGCGTACGGGGAGGTCCGCGGCTTGAACGCGCCGCCGCGCAGAAGCGACGCGCCGCCGGCCCGGGCCATCCGCGCGGCCTCGAGCGTCTGCTCCGGCGTCTCGACCGCGCACGGCCCGGCGATCACCGTCAGCGTGTCCGGCCCGATCGGCACGCCGCGCACCCGGATCACCGAGCGCGGCCGGTGATGCTCCCTGCTCACCAGCTTGTACGGCACCGAGATCCGCACCACGTCGGTGACGCCGGGCAGCCCCTGCAGGTTCAGCGTGCCGAACTGGTCCACGTCGCCCACCAGGCCGACGATCGTGCGGGACACGCCGCGGCTCACGAACGCCTCGCCGCCCGCCGCGCGAACCAGCTCGACGACCGCGTCGATGTCCGACGGGCTGGCATCGGAGCTCATCACCACGACCATGCTGTCCTCCTCGGTACCGGCTCACCCTTTAACACGGGAAAAGCCCCGGAGCCGTTCCCGGCCCGGGGCTTCGCGGAAGTCGCGTTCGTCAGGGCAGCGCCTGGCGGGCGACCGTCCGAGCCTCGGGCCGGTAGCCATACCAGAAGTAAAACTGCCTCAGCACGGGGCCAGCATAACGCACGCCGCCGGCGTCCCCCCGGGGCAGGGTTTCAAGCCCGAGATCCCGAACGGCTCCGCCCCAAGCCACCGGCGCACCGCACCTGCCGTGCGCCGGCCGGTGAGAGCGCCTAGCCGCCGCCGAACGAGGGCAGCCCGTAGTCCAGGGTGATCGTGCTGCCCTTGGGCGCCTGGCCGTTCGGGCTGTAGTTGAACACGGTCCGGCCGAACGGGCCGACCCGCTGCGCGGTGACCTGGAAGCCGAGCGCCCGGAGCTGGTGGTAGGCCTGCACCAGGCCCTCTCCGTCAACGTTCGGTATCTGCACGTTCGGCGGGCCGGGGGAGATGTAGATGGTGACCACCTCGCCCTTGGTCACCGGCGTGTTCGGCGCTGGCGACTGGCGGGTGATCGTGCCCTGCGGCTGGCTGCTGCCGCGGGCCGGCTGCTCGTTGAGCGAGACACCGTTCTGCTGTGCCCACTGCTCGGCGGCGGCCTGCTGCTGGCCGGTGAAGTTGGGCAGCGGCGGCCCGGCGCTGACCACGAGCGTGACCGGCTGCGGCTGCGGCTGCGACGTGCCCGCCCCCGGGCTCGTGCTGATCACGATGCCGGCCTGGATCGTCGCGGACACCTGCCGGACGAGCTTGCCCGGTGTGAGGCCGGCCTGCCGGAGCATGGCCTGCGCGCTCGCCAGCGGCTGGCCGGTCACCTGCGGAACGCTGATCATCCGCGGTCCCGCGGACGGGATGAGCTCGACCGTACTGCCCTTGCGCACCCGCGCGCCCGCCGCGGGCAGCGTGGCGATCACGTCGCCCCGGCGCACCGAGTTGTCCTGCCGCGCCGCTGCGGTCGTGACCAAAAAGCCCTGGGCGCGCAGCTCGGCCCTGGCCGCGGCCACGCTGAGGCGGGCGACTCGCGGCACCTGCGCGTACCTTCCGGCCAGCAGCCACCAGGCCACCGCGCCGATCAGCCCGGCGGCGATGACCGCGAGCACGACGTAGGCCAGCCTGCGGCTGAACAGCCACCTCTGCAGCAGCGGCTCGCGCGGGCCCCGGCCGCCGTCGGCGTCCCGCGACACGATGAGCGTGTGCTGCGTCGCCGCGTGCGCCCCGCCGGCCGGCCGGGCGGCCCCCGCGCCGAACGCGTCGGGCAGGAATCCCCCGCCCCGGCCGTCCCGCGGCGCCGCGTGAGCCGGGCCGACGTGGGCCGGGCCGACGCCGGCGGGACCGGCTGGGGGCGGGCCAGCGAGGGCCGGGCCGGGCGGTGGCGGGCCCGGCGGGACCGGGGCCGGATAGCCCGGCGCGCCCGCGGGACCCGGGCTGGGCGGCGGGCCCTGCTGGCCCGGCGGGCCCTGCGGGCCCTGCTGGCCCGGCCCCGGAAGGGCCGGCGGGACCGCGAACCCCGCGGGGTCAGGCTGCCAGGGGACCGGCAGGCCCTTGCGCAGCCCCCGGACGGCCGCGAGGAACTGGCCGGCGTCGGCGGGGCGCAGGCCCGGATCCCGGCTGGTGGACAGCGCGACCAGCGCGTCCAGGGCGTGCGGCAGCCCGGGCACCAGCCCGGACGGGGCCGGCACGGTCTCGTTGACGTGCTTGTACGCCACGGCGAGCGCGGACTCTCCGGTGTGCGGCTGGACGCCGGTGAGCAGCTCGAACAGCATGACGCCGGCCGCGTAGACGTCGCAGCGCGCGTCGCTGGCGTTGCCGGTGACCTGCTCGGGGGCCAGGTAGGCGACCGTGCCCATGAGGATGCCGGTCTTGGTGTGGCTGGTGCCGGTCATGCTCCGGGCCAGGCCGAAGTCCGCCACCTTGACCCGGCCGTCTTCCGCGAGCAGCACGTTCTCCGGCTTGACGTCCCGGTGCACGATGCCCGCGTGGTGCGCCGCGGCCAGGCCTGCCAGCACGCTGTCGATGATGTCGAGCGACTCCCCTGGGGTCAGCTTCCCGCGCTCGTTCAGCAGCTGCCGCAGCGTGCGCCCCGGGACGTACTCCATCGCGAGATACAGGTTCCGGCCGTCCGAGCCCTGGTCGAAGACGGCGACGACGTTCGGGTGCGACAGCCGGGCGACCGACCTGGCCTCGCGGATGAACCGGGCGACGAAGTCGTCGTCGGCGGCCAGCTCGGCGTGCATGATCTTGATCGCGACGGTGCGGTCGAGCCTGGTGTCCACGCCGAGGTAGACGGTCGCCATGCCGCCGCATGCGATGCTCGACGCCACGCGGTAGCGGCCGTCGAGTAGCCGCCCCGCCGGCGGCCCGGCCAGGGTGGTGTCCATCGGGCACGAGTGTATTGGGGATTGGCTCCTGTTTGCCGGAGTAATGAGGGTCTTAGCGCCGGTCAGGCTCCCCGCGCTGGGGTGGGTCGCGCCGCGCCGGGGCTCGTGCGCGCCGGGCCGCGGGCAGGACCTAGCCTGAGTGCACGCCCGCGGCGGGCGGCGGCGCCAGGGATCGGCGGGATGGGCGATGGCAGATATCGAGCGGGTCGTTGTCGTCGGCGCCGGGCTCGCGGGACTACGGGCGATCGAGGAACTGCGCTCGCGCGGGTATCCGGGGCAGATCACGCTCATCGGCGCGGAGGACCGCCGACCGTATGACCGCCCTCCGCTGTCCAAGAAGCTGATGATCGGCAAGCTGGACGACACGTCGCTGCACGCGGACTTCGCCAAGCTCCGGGTGGACTTCCGGCCCGGCGAGCGCGCGACCGGCCTGGAGCCGGGCGGCGGGGTGCTGCGCACCACCAAGGCCGAGCACCGGTACGACCGGCTGATCCTGGCCACCGGCGCCAGCCCGGTGACGCTGCCCGGTCCCGGACCGCAGCGGGTGCTCCGCTCGCTGGACGACGCGCTCGCGCTGCGCGCCACGCTGCGTCCCGGGCTCAAGCTGGTCATCGCCGGGGCCGGCTGGATCGGCGCCGAGCTGGCCACCGCGGCCGCCTCGCTGGGCGCGGTGGTCACCGTGCTGGACGCGGCCGCCACGCCGCTGTCGGCCGCCGTCGGCGCGGAGGTGGGAGCGCGGACGGCCGAGTGGTACGCCGCGGCGGGTGTGGATCTGCTGCTCGGCCGGGCCGTCGAGTCCGTGCAGGCGGGCGGCCTCGCCCTGGCCGACGGCGGCTGGCTCGCCGCCGACGAGGTGGTCACCGCCGTCGGCGTCCGCCCCGAGGTCCGCTGGCTGGACGGCTCGGGCGTCCGGCTGGAGGCGGGCGTGGCGGCCGACGGGGGGATGCGCGCGTCGGTTCCCGGTGTCTACGCAGTGGGGGACTGCGCCTCGTTCGTGTCCCGCCGGTACGGCGGGCGGCTGCGCTTCGAGCACTGGGACGTCGCGCTGCACGGGCCCGAGGTCGCCGCGGCCAACCTGCTGGGCGGCAGCGAGACCTACGACCCGGTGCCGTACTTCTGGTCCGAGCAGTTCGGCAAGATGCTGCAGTACGCCGGGTACCACGGCGGCGCCGACCGGATGATCTGGCGCGGCGACCCGGCGCAGGACCAGTGGGGCGCCTGCTGGCTGGCCGGCGACCGGCTCGTCGCGCTGCTCACCGTGGACCGGCCGCGCGACCTGGTCCAGGGCCGCCGGGTCATCGCGGCCGGGGCGCCGGTGGACGCCGCCCGGCTCGCCGACCCCGGCATCCCGGTCAGGGACGCGGTCGCCGGGTAGACCGGGCATACCGGACGTACCGTGCGGTTCCCGGCGGCGCGCACCCGGTGGTTTGAGGCACGCCGCGGCGTGGGAGATTCGGGAACGTGGCAGAGATTGATACCGTCGCCGACTCGCTGGTCCGCGACTGGCTACCCCTCCCCGAAGTCGCTGACCGGCTCGGCATCCCCAAGGGCCGGGTCCGGCAGCTGCTCCGCGACCGCAAGCTGCTCGCGGTGCACCGTCCCGACGGGACGCTGGCCGTGCCGGCCGTGTTCCTGGACGGCACGCACATCGTCAAGGGCCTGCACGGCACGCTGACCCTGCTGTGCGACTGCGGCTTCGACGACGCCGACGCGCTCCGCTGGCTGTTCACCGAGGACGACACGCTCCCGGGCACGCCGATCGGCGCCATCTGCGCGCACCGCCGCACCGAGGTCAACCGCCGGGCGCAGGCCCTGGCCATGTGACGCCCGCCGCGCGGCACGGGCGGTCAGCCGCGGAAGATGACCGCCCAGACCGCCTTGCCGCTCTCGCTCAGCCGGGTCCAGCCCCAGTGATCACTGAGCGCGTGCACCATGTGCAGTCCGCGGCCGCTCTCGCTGGTGTCGCCCGGCGGCCTGAGCGCCGGAGTGGAGTCGCTCGGGTCGGTGACCACGCACATCAGCCCGTCCGCGTGGCTGAGCAGCCACAGGCCCAGCGCGGCCGCCCAGGCCCGCTGGCCGTCGCCCGGCTGGCGGATCCCCGTGTGCCGCAGCGCGTTGGCGAGCAGCTCGCTGACGATCACCTGGGCGTCGTCGGCCAGCTCGGTCAGACCCCAGGACGCCAGGGTGTGCCGGGTGAAGGACCGGGCCCGGCTCGGCGCGTCAGGGGAGAGGCTGAGGGAGCAGCCGCTGAACGCAGGTGTGTCCTGCGGTACGGTGACAACCTGGGGGGCATAAGTCATCGTTTCGTCATTATGTCCGCTCGGCAAGTGCCGATGCAAGAGCATCTGCATGCACATCTGCGCTGTGCACGCCGCCCGGGGCGGCGCGCGCGACGGCCGCGGCACGGTCCGCGCGCGGCCCGGCGCCGTGGGATGATGGCGGCTTGCACAGGAGGCGACATGAACGATAGCTGGCACGCCGGCGAGCCGAAGGCGGCGGAGCTGCGGGCCGCTGCCTGGCGCAAGAGCCGGCGCAGCAACCCGAGCGGGAACTGCGTCGAGCTGGCCCCGCTGAACGCCCGCCGGGTGGCGGTCCGCAACTCCCGGTACCCCGCGGGCCCGGTGCTCGTCTGCACCGGCGACGAGATCGCGGCGCTCGTCCGCGCGGCGAAGGACGGGCGCTTCGACGGCCTGCTGGCCGCCGCGGAGATGACCACGAATCGTCACGCTCCCTGCACGGAGAACTCTTTCTCGCGCGTGTAACGCCTTTCGCACCGGTTGCACCGGTGGCAGACTGGGGAGACCGCACGGACGGGAGTGCGCATGGACAGACCGGCGGGGGTCGCCGCGGGCGGGGCCGGGATCGAGCTGCACTCCAGGCTGCTCGCGTTCCACCTGGCGGGCCCGACGGCGCTGCGGATGGTGGTGGGCGCCCAGCTGAGGCGGCTGCGGGAGGCCAACGGGATCAGCGCCAGCGACGCGGGCTACGCGATCAGGGCGACGCATTCCAAGATCAGCCGCATGGAGCTCGGCCGGGTCAGCTTCCGCGAGCGCGACGTCGCCGACCTGCTGACCATGTACGGGGTGCTCGACGAGCAGGAGCGCTCGGCGATCCTGTCGCTGGCCCGCGAAGCGAACGTCCCCGGGTGGTGGCACGACTCCGCGGACCTCCTGCCCGGCTGGTTCGAGGCCTACCTCGGGCTGGAGGAGGCCGCCTCGGTCATCCGCAACTACGAGGTGCAGTTCGTCCCCGGCCTGCTGCAGACGGCGGACTACGCGCGCGCCGTCATCCTGCTGGGCCACGCGGAGGCGCCGCCCGGTGAGGTCGACCGCCGGATCGCGCTGCGGATGGCCCGCCAGCGCCTGCTCACCCGGCCGGACGGGCCGCGGTTCTGGGCGGTCGTGGACGAGGCGGCGCTGCGGCGCCCGCTCGGCGGGCCCGAGGTGATGCGCGGCCAGATCGACCACCTCATCGAGGCCGCGGCGCTGCCCAGCGTCACGATCCAGGTCATCCCGTTCCAGGCGGGCGGCCACTCGGCCGCGGGCGGCACGTTCTCGCTGCTCCGGTTCCCCGAGCCCGACCTGCCGGACGTGGTGTACCTCGAGCAGCTGACCAGCGCCCTCTACCTGGACCGGCGCGAAGACGTCGACGCCTACCAGGCGGTCATGGAGCAGCTGTGCCTGCAGGCGGTGCCCGCCGACGGTACGGTGAAGCTCCTCGAGGAGCTCCGCGCCGACCTCTGAGCTTCCCCGGGTCAACGAGCGCCGGCCGGGTGTCGGATTCCTTCCCCCGCCGTTCGTCGTATGGGTACGACAAGCCCTACAGGAGGGATGGGACATGAAGTACGTACTGCTGTTCGTCGACAACGACGAGACCCGGCAGCGTTCGGAGGCCGAGATAGGCGCGGTCTCGGAGAAGATCGGGGCGTGGTGGATGGAGCACAGCCAGGCCGGCCACATCCTCGGCGGCGAGCAGCTGCAGGGCGCGGACGCGGCCACCACGGTCCGGCACGACCACGGCGCGGTGTCGATCGTCGACGGGCCGTTCATCGAGGCCAAGGAGCAGATCGGCGGCTACGGCCTGATCGACGTGGAGAACCTCGACGCGGCGATCGAGATGGCCAAGTCCTGGCCGTGGGGCGGCGTCGTGGAGATCCGGCCCATCGTCGAGACGAACATGGGCCCGGTGGGCTAGGGGCAGCCGTACCCGGGTGCCGGAACGTGGCGACGGTCCTGACCGCGGCGGCCGGCCGTGAGGGCTGACCGCGATGGCCGACCCTGAGGGCCCGCATGATGGCTGACCGCGGCGGCCGGCCGTGAGGGCTGACCGCGGCGGCCGATCGTGATGGCTGACAGCGCGCAGCTGCGGATCGACGCCACGTTCCGGCACGAGGCCGGCCGGCTGGTCGGCGCGCTGACGCGCTTCCTCGGCGATTTCGACGTCGCCGAGGAAGCAGTGCAGGACGCCCTGGTCGAGGCCGTCACCCGGTGGCCGGCCGAGGGCGTGCCCGAACGGCCGGCCGCCTGGCTGGCGACGACCGCGCGGAACCGGGCGATCGACCGGCTGCGCCGCGAGGCCCGGGGCCGGGAGAAGCTGGCGCTGATCGCCGCCGACCCGCTGCGCGACCCCGGCGCCGTGCCGGCGGCCGAGCCCGATGAGCGGCTGCGGCTGCTCTTCCTGTGCTGTCACCCGGCGCTGAGCGCCGACGCCCAGGTCGCGCTCACGCTGCGGGCCGTGGCCGGCCTGACCACCGCGGAGATCGCCAGCGCGTTCCTGACCAGCGAGTCCGCGATCTCGCAGCGGATCCTTCGGGCCAAGCGCAAGGTGGGCACGGCCGGCATCCCGTACCGCGTGCCCGACGACCAGCTGGCCGGCCGGCTGCCGCCGGTGCTCGCCGTGCTCTACCTGATGTTCAACGAGGGGTACCTGACCAGCCACGCCGACGAGCCGCACCGGCAATGGCTGCAGGAGGAGGCCGAGCAGCTCGCCGAGCTGCTCACCCGGCTCATGCCGCGCGAGCCCGAGCCGCTGGGCCTGCTCGCGCTGATGCGCCTGCACCTGGCCCGCCTGCCGGCCAGGTTCGACGACGCGGGGCGGATGGTGCGGCTGCGCGACCAGGACCGCGGCCGGTGGGACGCGGCCGCGATCGGCGGCGCCATCCGGCTGCTGCGGCGAGCGGCCAGCCTGGGCAGGCCCGGCCCCTACCAGATACAGGCGGCGATCCTGGCCGTGCACGCCGAGGCGCCCAGCTGGGAGGTCACCGACTGGCCGCAGATCGTGGCGCTCTACGACCTGCTGCTGCGTCACGACGACACGCCCGTGGTGCGGCTCAACCGGCTCATCGCGGTCGCCGCCGTCGCCGGCCCGGCGGCCGCGCTGGCCGAGGCCGAGCCGCTGCGCGGCCCGCTGGCCTGCTATCACCTGTTCCACGCCACCCGGGCGGAGCTGCTGCGCGACCTCGGCCGCGACGCCGAGGCCGAGGCCGCCAACCGGCAGGCGCTGCGGCTGGCCGCCAACCCGGCCGAGCGCGCGCTGATCAGCTCCCGGCTCGCCGGCGGATGGACGGCCGACCCGGCCTGACCTGCCGCCCGGCCCGACGTGCCGCGCCAGCCCGGCCCGACCTGCCCCCAGCCCGACGTGCCCCCGGCCCGACGCGCCGCGCCGGCGGTCAGCCGGCACGCGCGGTGGCGGCGACCGCCAGCCCGGCGAGGGCCGCCCGCGCCTCCGCCGTCACCGGCGCGGCCGCCAGCGCGTCGAGCGCCTCGGTCACGTACCGGCCGATCATGACCTCGCACGCCTCCACCGCGCCGGTGTCCACGACCAGGCCGCGGAACTCGGCGATCCCCGCCGCGCCGATCGACGCGTCGCCGAGCAGCCGGTCCAGCGCCGCCGCCTGCCGCGCCGTCGCCCGCTCCCTGGCGACGGCGGCGAGCACCGTCCGCTTGCCCTCGCGGACGTCGTCCCCGGCCGGCTTCCCGGTCTCCGCGGGGTCGCCGAACACGCCGAGGATGTCGTCGCGCAGCTGGAACGCGACGCCGAGGGGGATCCCGTAGCCGGAGTAGCCCCGCAGCAGCGCGGGATCAGCGTCCCCCGGCCCGGCCAGCGCGGCGCCCAGGTGCAGCGGCCGCTCGATCGTGTACTTGGCCGTCTTGTACGTCAGCACGCGCAGCGCGCCCGCCACGCCGCCGGTCCCGGCGGCCTGCTCCAGCAGGTCCAGGTACTGCCCAGCCATCAGCTCCGTGCGCATCAGGTCGAGCACCGGCCGACCCCGGCCGAGCGCGGCCGCCGGCAGCCCGCTGCCGCCGAACAGCTCATCAGCCCAGGCCAGCAGCAGGTCGCCGAGCACGATGGCGATTTTTTTCCCGAACGGCTGCGCTTCACCCCGCCAGCCCGACGCCGCATGCCGGGCGGCGAAACTCCGGTGGATCGTCGGCCCGCCGCGGCGGGTGTCGCTGTCGTCCAGCACGTCGTCGTGCACCAGCGCGGCCGCGTGCAGCAGCTCCAGCGCGGCGGCCACCGCGAAGACGCCCGCGGCGCCGGCCCCGCCCTCCGCGGCCACCTGGGCCTCCCCGCTCGCCCCGCGCCAGCCCCAGTAGCAGAACGCCGCGCGCAGCCGCTTGCCGCCGGCCAGCACGTCCGCCACGGCGTCGATGGCCGGGGTCAGCTCGCCGGCGATTCCGGCAGCCACCACCCGCTGCCGGTCCAGGAACTCGCTCAGCACGCAGCTGACCTGGTCCCGGACCTGATCTAGCGCGGCCGCCGGCTCTCCCATGGTCGCGAGGATAACCGGGGCTGCGGCTAATCTGGCCTCATGCCGGGGTATCGCTCGCAGCGCGCGCCCGCCATCCGCGACCTGCTCGCGGCCGGCGAGTCCTTCTCGTTCGAGTTCATGCCGCCCAAGTCCGAGGAGGAGGAGCGCAAGCTCTGGCTCGCCGTCCGCCAGCTCGAGCCGCTCGCGCCGGCGTTCGTGTCGGTCACCTACGGCGCCGGCGGGTCCACCCGGGACCGCACCGTGCGGGTGACGGGCCGGATCGCGGCGGAGACCACCCTCATCCCGGTCGGCCACCTCACCGCGGTGAACCACTCGGTGGCCGAGCTGCGGCGGGTCATCGGGTCCTACGCCGCCGTCGGCGTGCGCAACGTGCTCGCGCTGCGCGGCGACCCGCCGGGCGACCCGAACGGGCCCTGGGTCCCGCGCGCGGACGGCTTCACCTACGCGGCGGAGCTCGTCCGCCTGGTCCGGGCGTCAGGCGAGTTCTGCGTGGGGGTGGCGGCCTTCCCCGAGAAGCACCCGAGGTCGCCGGACGCCGACACCGACGCCGACTACTTCGTGCGCAAGTGCCGGGCCGGCGCGGATTTCGCGATCACCCAGATGTTCTTCTACCCCGACGACTACCTGAGGTTCCGCGACCGGGTGACGGCGCGCGGCTGCCAGGTGCCGGTCATCGCGGGCATCATGCCGGTCACCAGCGCCGGGATGATCAAGCGGATAGTCCTGCTGTCCGGCGCCAGGCTGCCGGCCGAGCTCGCCGCGCACATCGAAAAGCACGAGGGCGACCGGGCCGCGACGCGGCAGATCGGGGTCGAGTACGCCGCGGCGATGTGCGAGCGGCTGCTCGCCGAGGGCGTGCCCGGGCTGCACTTCTACACGCTCAACGGGTCCCGGGCGACCAGGGAGATCTACCAGCACCTGGACCTGCAGGACCGGGTGCGCCGTCAGGGCGCGGCTTACAGCGCCCGGCAATAGGACTGCCGGGCTCGCGGCGCCCAGGTTGCCCCTGGCGGCGTTCTCGTCGGTCGCCAGCCAAATCCAGGCTGGCTCCCTCCTCGGCCTTGCCAGGGATTGCCTGGACGCCGCTCCCTATCCGGCGCCCTACTGCCGGGCGCTCTTAGGCCAGCGGCAGCGCGGCGCCCATGACGGCGTAGGGGACCGGCGCCCCCGAGAACCGGTAGTCGGTCAGCAGGTCGGTGAACCCGGCGCTGCGGTACAGCTTCCGGGCCGGGGAGTTCGCGTCCATGGTGGACAGCACCGCCGTGCGCTCGGGGCGGTCGCCGGTCAGCCCGTAGAGCAGGCGCCTGCCGATGCCGTGCCGCTGGTACGCGGGCAGCACGTGCAGCTCGGCGACCTCGAACGAGTCACCGAGCCACTGAGTGACGGCGGCCGACCCGGACTTCACCGTCAGCGCCGCGCAGACCAGGTCATGCCACCACTGCCCGCGGTCCCCGTGGAACCCGTAGGCGAACGCGATGACCGGCCCCGGGCTGCCCGCCGTGCCCCCCGGCGCCGTGACCGCGATCGCGCGGAAGCCCGGGTTGGCCAGGTGGGCTTCCATGATCGAGCGCCGGCCGGGCAGCTGGATGGCGGCCACGCCCATCGCCGCCTGGTAGACGCTCATCAGCGCGTCCAGATCGGCGCGGAAGGCAGCGCCGTCCAGATCCTTCAGCCCGGGCCCCGGCTCACAGCGGCCGGCGTTAGTCCGCATCGATGCCAGCCTAGGCCATCGGCACGGGCAGGGCGGCCCGCCCGGGGACTGTCGGACCCTCCCGCTAGTTTCGAAATCAAGTACAACCTACTGGACTCCCAGGCGAACCTGTGTTCGAATAGGAGTCAAGCGGAGCTGCCGGGCCCGGCCGCCCCAACCCCACCGGACGGGCCCGGTCAGAGCCAGGCGAGGTGAGGGGAAGCGCCTCGCCTGGCCAGGGGCTCCGCAGACCAGAGGAGGTGGCGATGAACACGGTCCTGTCAGCGTCCGCGAACCGTTCGCGATGCAGGGTTGCGCCCTCGGCACTGGCGCTCCTTGAGTCCGCGCGACGCGGCCTCGCGGACGCCGAGGGGGCAGCCGATCCAGGGGGTAAGTACGTCGCGGCCCACCTGGCCGCCCTGCGCGCGGCCGCGGCGGTCGTGACGGCCAAGGCCGAGCCCGGCAAGGGACGGCGGCGCAGCGCGCCGCGCAGCGTCTGGGAGCTGCTTCCCCGGGTCGAGCCCGCGCTCACCGAGTGGGCCGCGTTCTTCGCCGCGGGCGCGGCGAAACGCGCGGCCGCGGAGGCCGGGCTGTCCCGGTCGGTCAGCGCCGACGAGGCGGATGATCTGCTGCGGGACGCGGAGACCTTCCTGTCCCTGGCTGAGTCGGCGCTGGGCGTGGCGTCGAGCCCGCTGCTGCCCCTGCGCCCCGCCGGCTGAAATCCCCCGGGCTGATCCGTCGCGTGCCAGCCCCCGTCGCGGGCGAGCCCCGGTGCCCACCCTCGCCCGCAACCCGCAGGCGACCCCGTCGCGCTAACCCCGGGAGCTGTCGCCGCGAGCCCCCGGGCGGCAAAGGCTCAGAACGCCTCGACGGCGCTGCGGGCCTCGGAGTCGAGCACTCCCCAGCCGATCAGTTCCTCGGTGAGGTCGACGGGCGACTTGTCGTAGATGACCGCGAGCGAGCGCAGGTCCTCCTGCCGGATCGACAGCACGCGGCCGTTGTAGTCGCCGCGCTGGCTCTGGATGGTCGCCACGTAGCGGGCCAGCGGCCCGGCCTGGTCCTTGGGCAGCTGCCCCATCCGCTCCAGGTCGATCACCAGCTTCGGGGCGGGCGCGAGCGGCGTCGGCGCGGCGTCGCCGGGCAGCAGCTCGGAGACGGGCACGCCGTAGAACTCGGCGAGCTCGGCCAGCTTCTGCACGGTCACCGAACGGTCACCGCGCTCGTAGGAGCCGACCACGACGGCCTTCCACCGGCCGCGTGATTTTTCCTCCACGCCGTGCAGCGAGAGACCCTGCTGGGTCCGGATAGCGCGCAGCCGCGCGCCGAGCGTCTTGGCGTATTCAGATGGCATGTTCGTTGGCCCCCCAGCCAGTGCAGCAGAGTTATGGTTACGGACAGTGACGGTAAGCCGCGAGCGCGCCTAGGTCAAGTCGAATGCCAAAAAGTGGTCCAAGTTGCCCCTACCGGGCATCCGCGTGCACAGGCCGGACGTACCTCGCAGGAGCGGCGCTAACGCCGCCCGCGCAAGGGTTCCCATCAGCCCGCCGGGCCGCGCCGCGCGGGTGCGCCGGTCACGCCGGCGAGCCTGCTACGGTTGCCTGAGCAGGCATCCTTTAAGCCCGTCCGGTGAGGCGGGGAAGGGGGTCATGATCGTGCGCGCAAACCTGCCCGTGACCGCCGGGCACAAGGCGGTCCTCGACGAGGCCGACATCGGCCGGGCGGTCACCCGCATCGCCCACGAGATCCTGGAACGATCCAGGGGCGCCGAAGACGTCGTCCTGCTCGGTATCCCCACCCGCGGCGTCCCGCTGGCCGCGCGCCTCGCGGCGTGCATGGAGCAGGTGGAGGGGCGACCCGTCGCGGCGGGCTCTGTCGACATCACCATGTACCGCGACGACCTGAGGCTGCGCCCCGCCCGCGCGCTCGGGCCGACCGACCTGCCCCCCGGCGGCATCGAGGGCAAGACCGTGGTGCTCGTCGACGACGTGCTGTACTCCGGGCGCACCGTACGGGCCGCCCTGGACGCGCTCAGCGACCTCGGCCGGCCACGCGCCGTGCGGCTCGCCGTGCTGGTGGACCGCGGCCACCGCGAGCTGCCGATCAGGCCGGACTACGTGGGCAAGAACCTGCCGACGTCGCAGCAGGAGGTGGTGCGGGTGCTGCTCACCGAGACCGACGGCCAGGACGTGGTGCTGCTGGGCGAGAGCCCGGGAGGCAGGCCGTGAACCGCCACCTGATCTCCGCCGCGGACCTGACCAGGGACGACGCCCTGCTCATCCTCGACACCGCGGACGAGCTCGCCCGCATCGCCGACCGCCCGATCAAGAAGCTGCCCACGCTGCGCGGCCGGACCGTGGTCAACCTGTTCTTCGAGGACTCCACCCGGACCAGGATCTCGTTCGAGGCGGCCGCCAAGCGGCTGTCCGCCGACGTGATCAACTTCTCGGCCAAGGGGTCCAGCGTGGCCAAGGGGGAGAGCCTGAAGGACACCGCGCTCACCCTGGAGGCGATGGGCGCCGACGCGGTGGTGATCAGGCACAGCGCGTCGGGCGCGCCGCACCGGCTGGCCGGCTGGGTCCGCGGCAGCGTGGTCAACGCCGGCGACGGGGCGCACGAGCACCCCACCCAGGCGCTGCTGGACGCGTTCACGATCCGCCGCAGGCTGGGCGGCCGGGGGGCCGCGGGTACCCGAGGCGCCGCGGCGGCGAGGCCACGTGCCGGCGAGGGCCTGGACGGCCTCAAGGTCACGATCGTCGGCGACATCCTGCACAGCCGGGTGGCCAGGTCCAACGTGCTGCTGCTGAGCACGCTCGGCGCCGAGGTGACGCTGGTGGCGCCGCCCACGCTGTTCCCGGTCGAGGTCGGCGGCTGGCCGTGCGCCACCGGGTACGACCTGGACGCCGCGCTGCCCAAGAGCGACGTGGTGATGATGCTGCGGGTGCAGCGGGAGCGGATGAACGCCGCGTACTTCCCCAGCGAGCGCGAGTACAGCCGCCGCTACGGCCTGGACGCCGAGCGGATGGCGCTGCTGCCCGAGCACGCGGTGGTCATGCACCCGGGCCCGATGAACCGCGGGGTCGAGATCGCGGCCGAGGTCGCCGACGGCCCGCGGTCCACGGTGGTCGAGCAGGTGACGAACGGGGTGAGCGTCCGGATGGCGGTGCTGTACCTGCTGCTCGGCGGGCAGGAGCCGGCCCCGTCGGCCCAGCCAGCCCAGCTGGCCCAGCCAGCGGTGGCGGCGACGGGAGCGGGCGCGTGACCGGCTGGCTGATCATGGGCGCGCGGCCGCTCGGCGGCGACCCCGCCGACATCCTGCTCCGCGACGGCGCGGTCGCCGAGGTGGCGCCGCGGCTCGACGCCCGCGGCGCCAAGGTCGTCGACGCCGGCGGGCTCGTCGCCCTGCCCGGCTTGGTGGACCTGCACGCGCACCTGCGCGAGCCCGGCCGGGAGGACGCCGAGACCGTGCTGACCGGCACCCGGGCGGCCGCGCTCGGCGGCTTCACCGCGGTGCACGCGATGGCCAACACCGACCCGGTGGCCGACACGGCCGGCGTGGTCGAGCAGGTGTGGCGGCTCGGCCGCCAGGCCGGGCACTGCGACGTGCAGCCGGTCGGCGCGGTCACCGTCGGCCTGCAAGGGACCAGGCTGGCCGAGCTCGGCGCGATGGCCGACAGCGCCGCGCGGGTCCGGGTGTTCTCCGACGACGGCCACTGCGTGTCCGACGCCCGGCTGATGCGCCGCGCGCTGGAGTACGTGAAGGCGTTCGACGGTGTGATCGCGCAGCACGCCCAGGAGCCCCGCCTCACCGAAGGCGCCCAGATGAACGAAGGCGAGGTGTCCGGCCGGCTCGGCCTGACCGGCTGGCCGGCCGTGGCCGAGGAGTCGGTCATCGCCCGCGACTGCCTGCTGGCCGCGCACGTCGGGTCGGCGCTGCACGTCTGCCACGTCTCCACCGCGGGCTCGGTCGAGATCATCCGCCAGGCGAAGTCCAAGGGGTGGCGGGTCACCGCCGAGGTGACCCCGCACCACCTGCTGCTCACCGACGAGCTGGCCGAGGGCTACGACCCGGTGTACAAGGTCAACCCGCCGCTGCGCACCCGGGCCGACGTGGCCGCGCTGCGCGAGGGCCTGGCCGACGGCACGATCGACTGCGTCGCGACCGACCACGCCCCGCACCCGCTCGAGGACAAGGAGACCGAGTGGGAGACCGCCGCGTTCGGCATGACCGGCCTGGAGACGGGGCTGCGCGTGGTGCAGCACGCGATGGTGGATCCCGGCCTGCTGGACTGGGCGCAGGTCGCCGACCGGATGTCGGTGCGGCCGGCGGAGATCGGCCGGCTGGCCGGGCACGGCAGCCCGCTGCAGCCCGGCGCCCCGGCGAACCTGACGCTCTACGACCCGGCGCCCAGGGAACCCGTGGACCCCGCCGGCCACGCCTCCAAGAGCCGCAACAGCCCGTTCGCCGGGATGGTGCTGCCGGGCCGGGTGGTCGCCACGTTCCTGCGCGGCGAGCCGACCGTGCTCGACGGGAAGCTGGCCTGATGCCCGCGGAGGCAAGCCAGCCCGGCCAGCCCGGCCAGGCCGTGCTCGTGCTCGAGGACGGCCGCGCGTTCACCGGGACGGCGTTCGGCGCGCCCGGCGAGGCGTTCGGCGAGATGGTGTTCAACACCGGCATGACCGGCTACCAGGAGACGCTGACCGACCCGTCCTACTGCCGCCAGATCGTCGCGATGACCGCGCCGCACATCGGAAACACGGGGATCAACGACGAGGACCCGGAGTCCCGCCGCGTCTGGGTCAGCGGTTACGTGATCCGCGAGCCGGCCAGGATCGCCTCGTCCTGGCGGTCCCGGCGCAGCCTGGCCGCCGAGCTGGCCACCCAGGGCGTCACCGGCATCGCGATCAGCGGCACCCGGGCGCTGACCAGGCACCTGCGCGACCGCGGCGCCATGCGCGCCGCGATCAGCACGCTCACCCAGGATCCCAGAGACCTCCTGCCCCGCGTGCTGGCCAGCCCCGGCATGGCCGGCGCCGACCTGGCCCGCGAGGTGACCACGCCGGAGCCGTACGCGGTCAGCCCGCCGGCCGGCACCCCCGTCCGGTTCCGGGTGGCAGCCCTCGACCTGGGCATCAAGGTCTCGACCCCGCGCGCGATGGCGCAGCGCGGCTGCGAGGTGCGCGTGCTGCCGGCCACCACCACCGCGGACCAGATCCTGGCCACGGGCCCGGACGGCGTGTTCTTCTCCAACGGCCCCGGCGACCCGGCCGCGGCCGGCTACGCGCTGGACGCCATGCGCGGCGTCCTCCAGGCGGGCACGCCGGTCTTCGGCATCTGCCTCGGCAGCCAGCTGCTCGGCCGCGCGCTGGGCCTGGGCACGTACAAGCTGCGGTTCGGCCACCGCGGGGTGAACCAGCCGGTCAAGGACCTGCGCACCGGCCGGGTGTACATCACCAGCCACAACCACGGCTTCGCCGTCAGCCCGCCCCAGCAAGACCCGGCAACGCCGTTCGAGACCCCGTTCGGCCGCGCCGCGGTGTCCCACCAGAACCTCAACGACGGAGTCGTCGAGGGCATCCGGCTGCTCGACACGCCAGCGTTCGGGGTCCAGTATCACCCGGAAGCGGCGCCCGGCCCGCACGACGCCGGCGGCCTCTTCGACGAGTTCTGCGCGCTGATGGCGGCGGCGCGGTGACCCGCCGCGCCGACCTGCGCTCAGTCCTCGTCATCGGCTCCGGCCCGATCGTCATCGGCCAGGCGTGCGAGTTCGACTACTCCGGCACGCAGGCCTGCCGGGTGCTCAAGGCCGAGGGGATCCGGGTCAGCCTGGTCAACTCCAACCCGGCGACGATCATGACCGACCCCGAGTTCGCCGACGCGACCTACGTGGAGCCGATCACCCTGGACGTGCTGGAGAAGGTGATCGCGGCCGAGCGGCCGGACGCGGTGCTGCCCACGCTCGGCGGGCAGACCGCGCTGAACGCGGCGGTCGCGCTGCACGACGCGGGCACGCTGGCCCGGTACGGCGTGGAGCTGATCGGCGCCGACATCGACGCGATCAAGGCCGGCGAGGACCGGGAGCGGTTCAAGGAGATCGTCACCGGGCTCGGCGCCGAGGTGCCGGCCAGCCGGATCTGCCGCACCCTCCCGCAAGCCGAGGCGGCCGCGGCCGGGCTCGGCTACCCGGTGATCGTCCGGCCGTCCTACACCCTGGGCGGATCGGGATCGGGCGTCGCCAGCACCCCGGGCGACCTGCGCCGCATCGCCGGCGCCGGCCTCGACGCCAGCCCGGTCACCGAGGTCCTGCTGGAGGAGTCGATCCTCGGCTGGAAGGAGTTCGAGCTCGAGCTCATGCGCGACCGCGCGGACAACGTGGTCGTGGTCTGCTCGATCGAGAACATCGACCCGATGGGCGTGCACACCGGCGACTCGGTCACCGTCGCCCCGGCGATGACGCTGACCGACCGCGAGTACCAGGCGATGCGCGACACCGCGATCGCGATCGTCCGCGCGGTCGGCGTGGACACCGGCGGCTGCAACATCCAGTTCGCCGTGCACCCGCGCACCGGCCGGCTCGTGGTGATCGAGATGAACCCGCGGGTGTCGCGGTCCTCGGCGCTGGCCTCCAAGGCGACCGGGTTCCCGATCGCCAAGATCGCGGCCAGGCTGGCGATCGGCTACACGCTCGACGAGATCCGCAACGACATCACCGGCGAGACCCCGGCCAGCTTCGAGCCCGCGCTGGACTACGTCGTGGTCAAGGTGCCGCGGTTTGCGTTCGAGAAGTTCCCCGGCGCCGACCCGGTGCTGACCACGCACATGAAGTCGGTGGGGGAGGCGATGGCCATCGGCCGCAGCTTCCCGGAGGCCTTGCAGAAGGCGCTGCGCTCGCTCGAGCAGCCCGGCGCGGAGCTGACCTGGGCCGATCCGCCCGGCGACGCGGTCGCGCTCACCGAGCGGAGCCGGACCCCGCACGACGGCCGGCTGGCCACCATCCACCAGGCGGTGCGAGCCGGGGCGACCGTGGCCGACCTGGCCGCGGTGAGCGGCATCGACCCGTGGTTCATCGACCAGGTTCAATTCATCGAAGAGGAGGCCGAACGGCTGCGCCGCAGACCCGCGCTGGACGCGCCGGCGTTGCGCGCCGCGAAGGCCGCGGGGTTCTCAGACGCGCAGATCGCCCAGCTGCGCGGGATGACCGGCACCCGGGTTCGGGACCTGCGGCACGCGCTCGGCGTGCGCCCGGTGTTCCACACGGTGGACACGTGCGCGGCCGAGTTCGCCGCCCGCACGCCGTACCTGTACTCGACCTACGACGACGAGACCGAGGTGCCGTCCGGGGACCGGCCCAAGGTGATCATCCTGGGCAGCGGGCCGAACCGGATCGGCCAGGGCATCGAGTTCGACTACGCGTGCGTGCACGCGTCGTTCGCGCTCGCGCAGGCCGGCTACGAGACCGTGATGGTCAACTGCAACCCGGAGACCGTGTCCACCGACTACGACACGTCGGGCCGACTGTACTTCGAGCCGCTGACGCTCGAGGACGTGCTGGAGGTGGTGGCGGCCGAGCAGGCGTCCGGGCCGGTCGCCGGCGTGATCGTGCAGCTCGGCGGGCAGACGCCGCTCGGGCTGGCCCGCGCGCTCACCGTCGCCGGGGTGCCGATCGTGGGCACCAGCGCCGAGGCGATCCACCTGGCCGAGGACCGCGGCGCGTTCGGCGAGGTGCTCGCGGCCGCCGGGCTGCTGGCGCCGCGCAGCGGCACCGCGGTCTCCTACGCCCGCGCCAAGGCCATCGCCGATGAGATCGGCTACCCGGTGCTGGTGCGGCCGTCCTACGTGCTCGGCGGGCGCGGCATGGAGATCGTCTACGACGACGCCGCGCTCGAGGGGTTCGTGCGTCGAGCCACCCAGATCAGCCCGGAGCACCCGGTGCTGATCGACCGGTTCCTCGACGACGCGATCGAGATCGACGTGGACGCGCTGTACGACGGGACCGAGCTGTTCCTCGGCGGGGTGATGGAGCACATCGAGGAGGCCGGCATCCACTCCGGCGACTCGGCCTGCGCGCTGCCGCCGATCACGCTGGGCCGCGGCGACATCGACAAGGTCCGGCGGGCCACCGCGCTGATCGCCGCCGGGGTCGGGGTGCGCGGCCTGCTGAACGTGCAGTACGCGCTCGCGGCGGGCGTGCTGTACGTGCTCGAGGCCAACCCGCGCGCGTCGCGCACCGTGCCGTTCGTGTCCAAGGCGACCGCGACCCCGCTGGCCAAGGCCGCCGCGCGGATCATGCTCGGCGCGACGGTCGCCGGCCTGCGCGCGGAGGGCCTGCTGCCGGCCGCCGGCGACGGCGGCACGCTGCCGCTGGACGCGCCGATCGCGGTGAAGGAGGCGGTGCTGCCGTTCAACCGGTTCCGCGACGCCGGCGGGCAGGGCGTGGACACCGTGCTCGGCCCGGAGATGCGCTCGACCGGCGAGGTGATGGGTATCGACGAGGTGTTCGGCACCGCGTACGCCAAGTCGCAGGCCGCCGCGTACGGGGCGCTGCCGGTCAAGGGCCGGGCGTTTGTCTCGGTGGCGAACTCCGACAAGCGGTCGATGATCTTCCCGGTGAAGCGGCTGGCCGACCTCGGCTTCGAGATCTGGGCCACGCAGGGCACCGCGGAGGTGCTGCGCCGCAACGGCGTGCGTGCCAGGATCGTGCGCAAGCACAGCGACGGGCCCGGGCCCGACGGCGAGCCCACGATCGTGACCCGGCTGCTGGACGGGCAGGTGGACCTCATCGTGAACACCCCGTTCGGCCCCGGCGGCAAGCCCGGGCCGCGGGTGGACGGCTACGAGATCCGGACCGCCGCGGTCCGCCGCGGGATCCCGTGCGTGACCACGACGGCGGGCCTGGCCGCGGCGGTGCAGGGCATCGAGGCGATCACCCGCGGCGAGGTCGGGGTGCGGTCGCTGCAGGAGCACGCGGCCCGGGTCAGGGGATCATGACGGCGCCGGCCGGGCAGGCCGAGCTGGGGCCCGTGCAGCTGGCGGCGCCGGTGCTGACCGTGCGCCGGGTGGACGCGTACCACGCGATGACCGTCGTGGCGCCGCGGATCGCGCGCGCGTTCCGGCCCGGCCAGTTCGTCGCCGTGGCGGTCGGCGGCCCGGACAGCGCGATGCTGCTGCGCCGGGCGTTCTCCATCCACGACGTGCGCGGCGACCACGGCGGCACGGTGGAGTTCGTGCTCGCCGCGCGCGGCCCGGGCACCCGCTGGCTGGCCGGCCTGCGGTCGCGGGACGTGCTGGACATCGCCGGGCCGCTGGGCCGGCCGTTCCCGCTGCCCCGGGATCCGGCGAGCTGCCTGCTGATCGGCGGCGGGTACGGCAGCGCGCCGCTGTTCCCGCTGGCCGCGAGGCTGCGCGCCCGCGGCAGCACGGTGGACTTCCTGCTCGGCGCCGGCAGCGCCGACCGGGTGTTCGGCGCGCAGACCGCGCGCCGCACCGGCCGTACCGCCACGATCACCACCGAGGACGGGTCGCTGGGCCTGCGCGGCGTGGTGACCGACGCGCTGGCCCGGGTCATCCACGAGGCCCGCACCGAGGTCATCTACGCCTGCGGCCCGATGCCGATGCTGCGCGCGGTGACGATGTTCGCCGACCGGTACGAGATCCCGGTTCAGGCTTTGGTCGAGGAGTCGATGGCCTGCGGCATCGGCGTGTGCATGACGTGCGTGCTGCCGGTGACCGGCGAGGACGGCGTGACGCGGATGACCAGGTCCTGCGTGGACGGGCCGGTGTTCAGCGGCCAGGCGGTGCGCTGGGACGACGTGGGCACGATCCCCTGGGATGTGCTCGGAGCTCCTGGGTACCGCGATGCCGCCCGTTGACCTGCGGACCAGGCTCGGGCACGTCGAGCTGCCCAACCCCATCCTCACCGCCTCCGGCTGCGCCGGGGCCGGCCGCGAGCTGTCCCGGTTCACCGACGTCGCCAAGCTCGGCGCCGTCGTCACCAAGTCGATCATGCTCGAGCCGCGATCCGGGCGGCCCTCGCCGCGGATGGCCGAGACGCCCAGCGGGATGCTGAACTCGATCGGACTGCAGGGCCCCGGCATCGACGCGTTCCTGCGCCGCGACCTGCCCTGGCTGCTGACGCAGGGCGCCCGCGCGGTCGTGTCCATCGCCGGCAGCAGCGCCGCCGAGTACGCCGAGCTGGCCAGGCGGCTGTCCGACGCCCCGGGGGTGACCGCGATCGAGGTGAACATCTCCTGCCCGAACGTCGAGGACCGGGGCACCGTGTTCGCCTGCGACCCGGACGCGGCGGCGAGGGTCATCGAGGCCGTCCGGGCCGCCACCCGCCCCGGCATCCCGGTGTTCGCCAAGCTGTCGCCGGACGTCACCGACATCGCCGAGATCGCCCGGTCGTGCGTGCGCGCCGGCGCCGACGGCCTGTCGCTGATCAACACGCTGCTCGGCATGGCGATCGACACGCAGACCCTGCGCCCCGTGCTGGCCGGCGTCACCGGCGGGCTGTCCGGCCCCGCGATCCGCCCCATCGCGGTGCGGTGCATCTGGCAGGTCAGGCAGGCGCTGCCGGAAGTCCCCATCATCGGCATGGGCGGCGTGCGCACCGGCCGGGACGCGCTCGAGCTGATCCTGGCCGGCGCCGGGCTGGTCAGCCTGGGCACGGTAATCTTCCACGACCCCGGCGCCTGCGACCGGGTGCTGCGCGAGCTGGCCGATGAGCTCGCCCGGGCCGGCCTGGCCCGGCTCACCGACGCCGTCGGCCTGGCCCACCGCCAGCCCGCCAGCGCGGCCAGGAACCACCACCTAGGATGAGCAGCCGTGGCTAGTCCCGCACCGATCGCCGTCGCGCTCGACGCGCCGAACCTGGAGATCGCCTCGCGCTGGGCCGCCCTGGTCACCCCGCACGTCAGCACCGTGAAGATCGGGCTGGAGCTGTACCTGCGCTACGGGCCGGACGTGGTGGCGTCGGTCCGGGGCGCGAGCGGGGTGCAGATCTTCCTGGACCTGAAGCTGCACGACATCCCGGCGACCGTCGCGAGCGCCGCCCGCGCGGTCGCGCGGCTGCGGCCCCAGCTGCTCACCGTGCACGCGGCCGGCGGCCCGGCGATGATCCGCGCCGCCGTCGAGGCGGCGGCCGGCACGCCGATCGCCGCGGTGACCGCGCTCACCTCGCTGCGCGGCGAGGACCTGGACAGCATCGGTGTGACCGGCACGACCTCGGACTGGGTGCTGCGGCTCGCCGCGCTGGCCGTGGACGCCGGTGCCACCGCCCTGGTCTGCTCGCCCCGCGAGGTGGCCGCCGTCCGCACCGAGGTCGGCCCGGAGATCACCCTGGTCACCCCCGGCGTCCGCCCGGCGGGCGCCGACCCGCACGACCAGGCCCGGGTGGCCACCCCGGAGGAGGCGCTCGCCGCCGGCGCGGACCTGCTGGTAATCGGCCGCGCCATCACCGGCGCCCCCGACCCCGGCGCCGCCGCCGCCGCCATCGCCGCCTCCCTCCGCAAACAGGCCCCCGCCGCCAGCTAGCCCGGCACCGATCGCGCCCACCGCCGCGCGCGGGGTGATCTGCACCTTTTTTTTCGGGCGTCGCCAGGCCCCCAGCTCTCGGAATCGCCTATGTACGCGGGTGTTCTGAGTTCTCGGGTTTGTCGACTGACAAAACAGGAATAAATTCCTTCCAGTTTTTAGATGGAATTGATGGGAAAACCCCTTTATCCTCGTCCCAATGAGCACTATGGGGTGCACGGCAAGCGGCTGCGCCAGGCGGCCGCCCAGAGCGACGCGTTCGCGGAGGTCCGCGTGAGCCTGAGCATCGTCATCGCAGGTCTGATCGTGGGTGTGCTCGTCGGCATGACAGGCGCGGGGGGCGGCGCGCTGATGACGCCGATCCTGATCCTGCTGTTCGGCGTGACGCCCAGTTCCGCCGTCTCGAGCGACATCGTCGCCTCAGCGATCATGAAGCCGTTCGGCGGAGCCGTGCATTTCCGCCGGGGCACCGTGCACATGGGCCTGGTTGCCTGGCTGTGCGTGGGATCGGTGCCTGCGGCGTTCGCGGGCGTGTTCATCGACCACGCGCTCGGTTCCGGCAAGGCCATGCAGAAGAACATCGAGTACGCGATGGGCGCGGCGATCATCCTGGCCGCGGCCGCGATGGTCGTCCGGATGCTCATGGACAGCGCCGGGTGGCGAAAGGCCCCGGAAGACGGCGAGGCCGAGCCCGAGATAAAGGCGAGGCGCTTGCTCACGGTCACGATCGGCGTCTTCGGCGGGCTGCTCGTGGGTATCACGTCGGTCGGCGCCGGGTCGCTGATGATCGTACTGCTGATGATCCTCTATCCGCAGCTATCGATGCGGCGCCTGGTCGGCACCGACATCGTGCAGTCCATACCGCTGGTCGGCGCGGCCGCCGTCGGGCA
>Ga0070698_100001164_pt1 | contig 29171 bp, 29 predicted proteins | sample KBSK1502metaG_FD_65477 | JGI IMG/M metagenome (GOLD analysis project Ga0070698, IMG submission 65477) | Corn, switchgrass and miscanthus rhizosphere microbial communities from Kellogg Biological Station, Michigan, USA - KBS K1-50-2 metaG | ecosystem: Host-associated > Plants > Roots >...
TCAACACCCCGCTGATCTCGTTCATGAACAACTCGATCAAGGCCAAGGAGCTGTTCCGTCACGACAAGGAATACGTCGTGATGAACGGCGAGGTCCTCATCGTCGACGAGCACACCGGCCGCATGCTGGCGGGTCGCCGTTACAACGAGGGTCTGCACCAGGCGATCGAGGCCAAGGAAGGCGTGCAGGTCCGCGAGGAATACCAGACCCTCGCCACCGTCACCCTCCAGAACTACTTCCGCCTCTACAAGAAGCTCTCCGGCATGACCGGCACGGCGATGACCGAGGCCAGCGAGTTCGACAAGATCTACAAGCTGGGCGTTGTTCCGATCCCCCCGAACATGCCGCTCGCGCGCATCGACCAGGGCGATCTCGTCTACCGCACCGAAGAGGCCAAGTACGACGCGGTCGTCGACGACATCGCCGAACGTCATGCCAAGGGCCAGCCGATGCTGGTCGGCACCGTCTCGGTGGAGAAGTCCGAGCACCTGTCGGGGCTGCTGAAGAAGAAGGGCATCCCGCACACCGTCCTCAACGCCAAGGTGCACGCCGACGAGGCCAAGATCGTGGCGATGGCCGGGCACAAGGGCGCCGTCACCGTGGCCACCAACATGGCCGGCCGAGGCACCGACATCATGCTCGGCGGATCCGTCGAGTTCCTGGCCGACGCTGAGCTCCGCAGGCAGGGTCTCGAGCCGCTCGGCGAGACCTCGGCTGACTACGAAGCCGCTTGGCCCAGCATGCTCGAACGCATCAAGACGCAGGTCGCCGCCGAGCACGACGCGGTCAAGGACCTCGGCGGCCTCTACGTCATCGGCACCGAGCGTCACGAGTCGCGTCGCATCGACAACCAGCTCCGTGGTCGCTCCGGCCGCCAGGGCGACCCGGGCGAGTCACGGTTCTACCTCTCGCTCCAGGACGAGCTGATGCGCCTGTTCAAGTCCGAGTGGGTCGACCGGATCCTGACGGTGCTCAAGGTCCCCGACGACATCCCGATCGAGAACAAGCGCGTCACCGGCGCGATCGCCAACGCCCAGGGTCAGGTGGAGTCGCAGAACTTCGAGTCCCGCAAGAACGTCCTCAAGTACGACGACGTGATGTCCCGCCAGCGCGAGGTCATCTACGGCGAGCGCCGCGAGGTGCTCGAGGGCGCGGACCTGCAGGGCCAGATCCGTGGCTTCATCGAGGACGTCGTCGAGGGCTACGTCGCCGGTGCGACCCAGGAGTTCGCGGAGGAGTGGGACCTCGAGGCGCTGTGGACCGCCCTCAAGCAGCTCTACCCCGTGAGCCTCGACTACAAGCGCCTCGAGTCGGAGGCGGGCGATCGCGCCAACCTCAACCGTGAGCAGCTCATCGATGACATCAAGGCCGATGCCCTCAAGGCCTACGACGCCCGCGAGGCCGAGCTGGGCTCGGAGCTGATGCGGGAGCTGGAGCGCAACGTCGTGCTCTCGGTGCTCGACCGCAAGTGGCGCGAGCACCTCTACGAGATGGACTACCTGCGCGAGGGCATCTACCTGCGCGCCTACAGCCAGCGTGACCCTCTGGTGGAATACCAGAAGGAGGGCTTCGAGATGTTCTCCGCGATGATGGACGGCATCAAGGAGGAGTCGGTCGGCTTCCTGTTCAACCTCGAGGTCCAGGTCGAGGCGCCCGCCGAGCCGGAATACCACTACCACGCCGATGGCAGCCGGCACGAAGGACCGATGCACGACGGCGCGCTCGTCGAGCCGATGGCCCGCGCGCTGCCGTCGGAGCCGCAACCGCTGGTGGAGCCGGAGTCGCCGCTGCGGATCAAGGGCTTCGAGAAGCCCAAGCAGCCGCAGAACCTCTCCTACAGCGCTCCCACCGAGGACGGCCACGTCGAGGTGAAGGGCAAGACGGTCACGAACGCCGACGACCCCTACGCCACGGTGGGCCGCAACCAGGCCTGCCCCTGTGGCTCGGGCAAGAAGTTCAAGCAGTGCCACGGCGCTCCGGGTGGGCCCACGGGTCTGACCGCGCGCGTCAACGGGTAACTCTGCAATTGGCTCGCTACGCTCGCGTGTTCGGCGCGCTTTGACGGTCGCCTCTTCGTCGTCGCGGCGCACACTCCGCTCGTGGCCTCGCTCCGTGCACTCCGCTCCTCCTGCAGAGTCGACCGCGCGCCGAACGGGCTTCTCGCCGCGGCGCCGTAGGTCATTCAACAGAATTCCAGGGCGGTCGCGAGCCAGCGGCCGTCGTGATGTTCGAAGCGTGCCGCGATCGCGCGTGAGCGCGCTCCGTGGCGCACGTGGATGCTCACCTCGGCGATGCCGGGGCTGATGAAGCAGGTGCGTGCGCTGACCACGTGAGGGCGTACGACGGGACGGCGGCCGCGCCCGTGCCCGGCCTGGTGGACGCCGGCCCGAGCCACGATGCCGGCGCGCCGGGTCAGCTCGTGATGGATCGCGGGCGTGTGCCAGCGCAGCAGCTGGGCGACCGGGCGGTCTCCGGTCACGATCTCGACGACGGCCTGCGCGTAGCGGCGACTCCAGCCCTCGAGCTCCGCGCGGACCCGCACGTCGATCGGGACCACGTCGCCGGCGTGCCGACCCTGAGGGGCGCCGGCTTCCGGCACCTCGAGGCGGGGGCCCAGGTCGAGGGCAAGGGTGCCCTGCAGCGGCGCGATCTGGACGGTGCGGCGGAGCGGGGTGACGGTCATGAGTCCTCCTGGGTGGGCGGGTCGAGGTGAGTGCCGGGGTAGATCAGGTCGGGGTCCGCGACGACGTCGCAATTGGCGTCGTACAACGCGTGCCAACCGGCGGTGATGCGGGCGTCGCTGGCGCCGGGCGGCAGCGCCGCCGCGGCGAGTGCCCAGAGGGTGTCGCCGGGATGGACGACGATCTGGTCGCCCGGAGCCGCGGAGGCGACCGGAGCAGCATCGGGAGCCGGAGCCGGCACGGGGATCACGTCGGACGACGACGCTCGTTCAGGCAGCGGCAGGCCGGCCACGATGGAGGGCCCGGGATGCGTCGAAGGATCGGCGAGCGCCGGAGAGCCGAGCCCCACCAGGGCGAGGCCGCAAGCGCCCAGCAGGGCGCGCTGCAGGCCCCGCGGGCAGCCGGGCACCGACCAGGCGGCACCCCGGGCAGCGGACACCGCGGTCCAGCTCGTCACCCACCAGAACCAGCCTGCGCAGGCGAGCAGGACCAGTGCCGCCAGCTGGGGGAGCAAGGCGTCGAAGGACGCCGCGCGGACATTCAGGCTGCCGGCCAGGAGCCGACCCACTGCCGCGCACACCAGGCTCACGAGGAGCCACACCATGAAGCACCGAGAGACCGGCGCCCGATCGCCGTTCATGTTCAATCCTTGCGTTTGCGTATGTTTGCTTCATTCAAAGCGAGTTTCATACAATTGGCAAGAGTTGATCCACAGACGTAGGCCCGCCGGGATGGCAGGCTGGTGAGCATGTCCTGGGAGACCCATTTCTTCGAGCTCTTCGACGACCTCGAGCAGCAGGCCGACGGCATGTTCCAGGTGGAGCGGGAGTCGGAGGTCGCCGACCGCAGCCGTGCCGAGTACGCCGCCGTCACGCTTGCCAGTCGGTTGATGGCCAGTGTGGGGAGCGAGGTCGTGCTGCGCGTCCAGGGGATCGGTGTCCTTCAGGGGACGCTGCAGCGGGTCGCCGCCGACTGGTGCCTGGTCATCGCCGGCCTCCAGGAATGGATCGTCCGGCTCGACGCGATCGATCAGGTGCGAGGGGCCTCGGAGCGCTCGACCCCGGAGGCGGCCTGGTCCCCGGTGGCGAAGCTGGGCTTCGGATCGGTGCTCCGCCACCTGTCCGAACGACACTCCTCGTGCCTGCTGGCGTTGGTCGACGGCACCCGCCACGAAGCGCACGTGACCCGGGTCGGTCAGGACTTCGTGGAGGCGACCATCGGTCGCGATGCCACCGCGCTCTTCACCTTCGCCGGTATCGCTGCGGTCCAGGAGCGCGAGTAGCCGCGACTGGGGTTGGCCAACCCCGCGGGCTGGGGTGTGTCCCGGGGGGTGCTAGTGCGCTGTGCGCCCGTCGTCGCGGCCCCTCAGGTCGCGTCCGCGTCGTACGGCGGGATCTCGCCGTCGTCGAGCGGACGCGTCCCGGCCTGGACGGGCGACGTCGGCTCCGGCTCCTCGTTCATCGCGTCGATGATGTGCTTGCGCACGATCGTGCGCGGGTCGAGGTCGCGCAGCTGGAGGTCGGCGTAGTCGGGACCGAGCTCGTCGCGCAGCTCGTCGCGCGCGTTGTTGGCCATCTTCTTCAGCGTGCGCAGGAACCGGCCGGCCTGGGCGGCCAGCTCGGGAACCCGGTCGGGCCCGAAGACGAACACCGCGACGAGCGCGATGACCGCCAGCTCAGGGAGCCCGATGCCGAACACAGGTCAGAACTTAGCCGACGGTGTCAGACCCAGTTGCAGTCCGGCCAAGCCACGTCCGCGGCCTGACAGCTTCGACGCGATCGCGGTGAGGATCTCGGCGGCCGGCGAGGTCGGGTCGGAGTCGACGATCGGCTTGCCGGCATCGCCACCCTCGCGCAACGACGGCTCCAGGGGGATCTGGCCGAGCACGGGCACGTCGTAGCCGAAGCGCGTCGACAGGGTCGCGGCCACGCGGTCGCCGCCGCCCGAGCCGAAGACCTCCATCGTGCTGCCGTCGGGCAGGGTCAGGAAGCTCATGTTCTCGATCACGCCGATGACCCGCTGGTGCATCATCGAGGCCATCGTTCCGGCGCGCTCGGCCACCTCGGCGGCAGCTTCCTGCGGAGTCGTGACGACGACCACCTCGGCGTTGGGCAGGTGCTGGCCCAGCGAGATCGCGATGTCGCCCGTGCCCGGCGGCAGGTCGAGAAGGAGCACGTCGAGGTCGCCCCAGTAGACGTCGGAGAGCATCTGCAGGAGCGCCCGGTCGAGCATCGGGCCGCGCCAGGCGACGACCTGGTCGCGACGGGGCTTGAGCATGCCGATCGAGATGACCGAGACGCCCGAGGGGGTGGGCACGGGCATGATCAGGTCCTCGACCTGGGTGGGTCGCGAGTCGGCGACGCCCATCATGGCGGGGACCGAGTGGCCGTAGATGTCGGCGTCGACGATGCCGACCTTGAGCCCCTGCTTGGCCATGGCGAGAGCCAGGTTGACCGTGATCGACGACTTGCCGACCCCGCCCTTGCCGCTGGCGATCGCAAAGACCTTGGTCAGCGAGCCCGGCTGGGCGAAGGGCACCTCGCGCTGGGCCTGGCCGCCACGGAGCACCTCCTGCAGGCCCGAGCGCTGCTCGGGAGTCATCACGCCGAGCTGGAGGTTCACGCCGGAGACGCCGGGGACCCGGGAGACCGCGGCCGTGACATCACGGGTGATGGTGTCCTTGAGCGGGCACCCCGCCACCGTCAACAGGACAGTCACGTCGACGAAGCCGGCCTCGGAGATGGTGACCGACTCGACCATGTTGAGGTCGGTGATGGGGCGCTTGATCTCGGGGTCGTTCACCGTCGCCAGGGCGGCGGTCACGAGCTCGAGCGTGGGGGTGCTCATAATCCCCAAGCCTAACCGCGAGTGCGGTCACCCTCGTCGTCGGTGGACTGTGACGCTTCTTGCAGGTCGCGCACCAGGTCCTCGGACAGGTCGTCGCGGAAATTGCGGAGCTCGGAGCGCAGGAAGTCGCGGGTCGCGACCTCACCCACCGACATCCGCAACGAGGCGACCTCGCGGGCCAGGAACTCCATGTCGGCATGGGCTCGGGCGTTGGCCTGGCGGTCCTGCTCGGCGATCACCTTGTCGCGCTGCTCCTGGCGGTTCTGCGCAAGCAGGATCAGGGGAGCGGCGTAGGAGGCCTGCAGGCTCAGCATCAGCGTGAGGAAGATGAAGGGGTAGTCGTCGAAGCGCCAGTCGTCCGGCGCCGAGAGGTTCCAGATCACCCAGACCACCACGAACGCGGTCATGTAGATCAGGAACCGCGCGGTGCCCATGAACCGCGCGAACTGCTCGGCGAAGACACCGAAGGTGTCGGCGTCCTCGCGCCGCCTCACCAGGGGACGACGCAGCTCCTTGGGAGTGTCGAGGCGGCTGCGCTCAGCCATGGCGCGTCGTCCTCACCCTGTCACGCCAGTTCTCCGGAAGCATGTGGTCCAGGAGGTCGTCGACGGTCACCGCGCCCAGCAGCCGGCCGTTGTCATCGACCACCGGGGCAGCCACCAGGTTGTACGTCGCCAGGTGGGCGGCCACCTCGTCGATGGTGGCCTCGGGGTGCAGGGGGTCCAGGCCCTCGTCGAGCGCCGCCGCGACCAGCGTGGACGGGGGTTCGCGCAGCAGTCGCTGGATGTGCGCCACGCCCAGCAGCCGGCCCGTCGGCGTCTCCAGCGGCTGGCGGCACACGTAGACCAGGGCCGCCAGCGACGGGGTGAGCTCGGGGTTGCGGACGTGCGCAAGCGCATCCGCGATGGTGGCGTCCGGCCCGAGAATGACCGGTTCGGGGGTCATCATCGCGCCGGCGGTGTGCTCGGCGTAGGACATCAGGCGCTTGACGTCCTCGGCCTCGTCGGGCTCCATCAGCTCGAGCAGCGAGGCAGCCATCTCGGGAGACAGGTCGGCGATCAGGTCGGCGGCGTCGTCGGGCGCCATCTCCTCGAGGATGTCGGCGGCGCGCTCGTTGTCCATGTTCTCGAGGATCTCGACCTGGTCCTCTTCGGGCATCTCCTCCATGAGGTCGGCCAACCGCTCGTCGTCCAGGCCGGCGACCACGGCGGTACGACGCTCCTCCGGGAGGTCGTGCAGCATGTTGGCCGCGTCGGCCGGCCGCATCTCGTTGATCTTGGCGATCAGCTGGGTGGCTGCCTGACCGGCCTCGGTGCGGCTGAGGCCTTCGAGCTCGTGCCACTCCACCACGTGGGTCTGGCTGCGGCGCCGGAAGCCCTTGCTGGGCTCCTGGACAGCCACCCGACTGAGCACCCAGTCGCGGTTGCGGGCCTGCTCCATGGCCACGTCGTACACCGCACCTCGCACCCCGGAGGCCTTGATGGTCACGGCCCGGTCGAGCATCTGACCCATCACCAGGGTCTCGGTGGGGCGCTGCTCGAAGCGGCGCATGTTCAGCAGGCCGGTCGTGTAGACCGAGCCCGCGTCGATGTTCGTGACCCGCGTCATCGGCACGAAGATCCGACGCCGGCCGAAGACCTCGGCGACCAGGCCGAGAACCCGGGGCTGATTGGCATCGCTGCGGGCGGCCACCACCAGGTCGCGGACCTTGCCGACCTGGTCGCCTTGCGGGTCATAGATGGGCAGACCCACCAGACGGGCGGCGAAGACGCGGGACGGGGCGATGCTCACAACGGCCTACGTTAGCGGGGCAAGCCCTACGATGAGGCCATGAAGTCGGTGGTCGCGGTTGCCGCGTGTGTCCTCACCCTGACCCTGTCGGCCTGTGGCAGCAGCGACAACGCGACGGACGCCAGCGCAGACCCGACCCTGCCGACGCCCACTCAGTCCCTGCCGACGCCGAGCAACCCCCCGTCGAGCCACGTTCCTCCGGTGCTGCCCGCGTGCGCCGAGGTCTGGAAGGCCGACGCGAAGCTGCCCGGCCGCTATGTCGGCTGCACCAAGGGCGCGACCAGGGTCAAGGCTGCGGTCAGCCGCTGCGAGAGCGGCCAGCAGATCGTGACGTACGACGGTCGTTTCTACGCCGTTCCCGGTCGGCGCATCAACGACGTGGGTGACCTGGAGACCAGCGCTGACTACCAGGCCGCGATCACGTCCTGCCTGGGCTGATCTGCCCGAATCGTCCCCCAGCGGGGCCTGCCGAGGTGCGGACAGGAATCCATTTTCGGGCCCTTCTCAAGGTACGGTTGGCCGCGTTCGTGCCAGCAGACTCCGACGCGGGGGCGTAGTTCACATGCACTCAGAGCAGTTGACCGATCGGCGCCAGGGCCGTCCCTGGCGCGCCACCCTGGTCGGCGTCGTGGGCGTGGCGATCATCGCCGCCTCCGCCGTGACCGGGGCCGCCGTCGCCACCACCACGCCGGCGCACGCCAGTGTCAGGCTGACTGCGAAGGCGCCCTCCGAGCCCTACCAGCCGGTCCTCGGCCCGCTCTTCAACGACCCGCTCGACCCTGCACACGCCCGGGTCATCAACTCCCAGATCCGCCGCACCATCGCGCACGTCCCCAAGGGCCAGCAGATCCGGGTGTTCTCCTGGAACATCAACAGCGCGGTCTTCGAGAACGCCCTCATCAACGCCCACGAGCGTGGCGTGAGCGTCCGGATCCTGATGTCCAACGGACTGGCCGAGGGCCAGTCCGACCAGGGCTCCTACAACACGCTCAAGCACGCGCTGTCCCTGCACCAGAAGTCGCGGATGTCCACCCAGAAGAGCTGGGTCCGCACCTGCGTCAACTCGTGCCGGGGCCGCGGCGGGGCCGCACACTCGAAGTTCTTCCTGTTCAGCAAGGTCGGCGACCTGACCGACGTCGCGATCGTGGGCTCGCCCAACCTGACCCAGGCCGCGGCGCTGAACCAGTGGAACGACGTCATCACCTTCACCAACCGGCCCGCCCTGTTCGAAACCTTCAACAACGTCTTCGTCCAGGCGTCCCGCGACCAGCTGGTGATGCCGCCCTTCGTCGAGGCGACCGAGGGCGACCTGTCGGGATGGTTCACCCCCTACACCGCGGACCCCGAGGACGACCCGGTCCTCAAGCTGCTCAACGACGTGCAGTGTGCAGGCGCCACCGGCGGAACCGGTGTCAAGGGCTACACCAAGGTGCGGATCGCCGCCGACACGATGGTCGGCAACCGCGGCCTGCGGATCGCCGAGCGGATCCGGGCGCTCCACAACCACGGCTGCAACATCAAGCTGCTCTACACCACGGTCGGCACCCGGATCGGTCGGCTGCTCTTCGACAAGTCCGGCAAGGGTCCGGTGCGCGCCGAGCACTACGTCCAGGACCTCAACGACGACGACGTCTACGACAACTACCTGCACATGAAGTCGATCGCGATCGCCGGCCATGTCGGCCCGAAGACCAATGCGCTCGTCGTCCTCAACGGCAGCAACAACTGGTCCGACTTCGGTGCGGCCAGCGACGACGCCGGCCTCATCGTGACCCGCTCCTCGATCGTGCGCCGCTACCTGGACTGGATGGACCACCTGTGGGAGACCAGGCCTCCGTATGCCGGCGACGGCGACCCGGACACGCTGGCGACCCGGCCGATGGCGCGGCCGGTCGGCGGCTCCGCGACTGCTGACGGCTGGGGGCCCAACCACGAGGTCTACGACGCCTCCACGGCCTGGAAGTACCGCAACATCGAGCAGTGACACCGGTCGGTGAGCTGATGCGGCGCCCGGACGGCGCGCCCACGTAACACCAGCCACACCCGCCCCGTGTGTTTACCATGTGACGGATCCCCGAAAGGACCCCTCGCATGCGCCTGCGCTCGTCCGTCGTGATGCCGCTCCTGCTGGTCGGACTGGTCGGCACCGCGCTCAGCGCGACGGCCACCACCCGACCGCAGGCGGCTGCCGTCGACCTTCCCGTCGTACGCCTGAGCGCCGCGCCGACCGCCTGCGCCGACCTGCTCCTGGTGGGGTCCGCGGGGTCCGGCGAAGGGTCGAGTGCGGCCAAGCCGTTCGGCGGCACCCTCGGCGTGCCGAGGGCCCGCATCCTGGCGGCTGCCGCGAGCGAGGGTCGCACGGTGGCCAGCCGCTACGTCGGCGGCCGCACCGCCGGGGTCGGCGTGCTCCGCGCCCGCTCCACCGGCCCGGTGACTTCGGTCGTCACCGCCCGCTCGGTCGCTGCCTGGGAGGGCGACCTGGGGGCCGCGACCGGAGCGATTGTCAAGGCACTCGTCGCCGCATCCAGCGCCTGCCCGCACCAGGAGCTCGTGCTCCTCGGGTACGCCCAGGGTGCGATGGCGATGCACCGGGCCCTGCTCAGGCTCCCTCACTACCCGGGCGTCCTGCGGCGGGTCGTCGCCGTCGCACTCATCGCCGACGGCGACCGCGTCTCGGGCACGAAGGCCCTGCTCGCTGGTGACCCCATGGCGCCGCGGCGGGCCCGCGGCCTCCAGCAGTGGGCACGGACCGCCACGCCCGACGTACCCGTCCCTGGATCGACGGTCCCCGTCTGGAGCATCTGCACCCGCGGCGACCTGGCCTGCCACGTGACCCGCACCGACTTCGCCACGGCCGCCGCCGCGCACCGCGGCTATGCCAGCGGCGCGGCCGCGGCAGCCGTGGGCAAGGTCGCTGACCGGATCTTCGCCCGCGCCACCCGCTGGGCGGTGCCCGGACACCCGGCCGGCCCGATCGTGGCCGCCCAGGACGTCGCCCTGTCCGCGCAGGTGCCGGTGCTGATCGCCCCCGCCGATCGCGACCACGTGGTCTTCGCCGCCGCGACCGGGCTGCCGCCCGGCCTCGCCCTGGACCCGCAGGGCCTGCTCTCGGGCACTCCGACCGAGTCCGGGCTGTACGACGTGCACTTCACGGTGTCGAACACCGTCTCCGCGACGTTCGACCGACCGGTCCCGGGGGAGATCGCGGTCCGGGTGCTCAACCAGGCTCCCCGCACCGTGTCGTCGGGCGGCGAGCACAGCTGCTCGGTCCGCTTCGACGGCGCGCTGTGGTGCTGGGGCCGCAACTCGTGGGGCCAGCTCGCCAACGGTGATCGGGGTCCCGGGCGACCCGACCCGATCCAGGTCGGGACTGCCACCGACTGGGCGACCGTTGCGGCCGGTGGTGGCCACACCTGCGCCACCACATCGGGCGGCCAGCTCTGGTGCTGGGGCCTGAACAACAAGGGCCAGCTCGGCGACGGCACCACCGACGTGCGCACCACGCCGGTGCGGATCGGCACAGGCACCACGTGGGCACAGGTGTCCGCCGGCTGGTTCCACACCTGCGCCGTCCGCAGCACCGGGACCGCCGCCTGCTGGGGCGAGAACTCCGCCGGCCAGCTCGGTGACGGCACCCACGTCCAGCGGGTCCGCCCGACGCCCGTCGGGGGGTCGGACTGGGCATCGATCTCCGTGGGCGGCTGGGACACCTGCGGGATCCGCACCGACCACACCCTGTGGTGCTGGGGCCGCAACGACTTCGGCCAGCTCGGCGTCGACTCGATGTCCCCGAAGACCGTGCCGACCCAGGTCGGCATCAGCAAGGACTGGGCGCAGGTGTCGGTCGGCTGGGCGCACTCCTGCGCCGTGAAGACCACCGGCAAGCTGCGCTGCTGGGGCCGGGGCGACCGCGGCCAGCTCGGTGACGGCGACTTCGTCTCACGGGACACGCCCATCGAGCCCGCCGGTGACCTGCAGGCGACCGCCGTGGCGGTGGGTGACACGCACTCGTGCGCCCTGCTCGCCGATGGCGCGACCTGGTGCTGGGGGAGCAACGACTACGGGCAGCTGAACGACGGCACCGGCGCCACGTCCGGAGTGCCCGTGCTGGCCCAGGGCACCTTCTCCGCGCTGTCGGGCGGCTGGATGCACACCTGCGGCATCACGCTGGCCGGCCCCCTGGCCTGCTGGGGGGACAACGAGCGCGGCCAGCTGGGCGACGGCACCCAGACCGACACCCTCGCGCCGCATTCCACCGTGCCGCTGCCTCCGGTGACCGGCACCACCCACTTCACCCTGGGCACGTTCAACCTGCTCGGTGACGTGCACACCGCTCCCTACAAGGACAGTGACTTCCGGGCGCCGACCCGGATCCGGAGCGAGTGGGAGGCCGATGCCCTGCGCGAGCTGGGCCTGCCCGACGTCTTCGGCAGCCAGGAGCTCTCGGAGCCGCACTACGACGCGCTGGTGCGCGCCCTGGACAACGCGTACGGTGCCTACCCCGGCGCGATGAACGACTACAACGCCGTGATGACCAGCATCTTCTGGCTCAAGAGCAGGTGGACCCTGGTGGACAAGGAGACCTTCCGCGTCCCGTTCATCCGTTGGCCCAAGCCGCGGCCGGCTGTCCGGCTGCGCAACAAGCAGACCGGCCAGGAGATCTGGGTCATCAACGTGCACAACGCGCCCCAGGAGAACCAGGAGCAGCGCAACGAGGCGGTGAAGGTCGAGATCGAGAAGATCAAGGAGAAGCTGCAGGACGGCATCCCTGTCTTCTTCGTGGGCGACATGAACGAGAAGCAGACCGTGCTGTGCAAGGTGCTCGCCCAGACTCCTCTGTTCTCGCCGCGGGGCGGCAGCTACGTCAACGGCGTCTGCACCCCGCCTCCGGGTCACCTGCGGGTGGACTGGATCTTCGGGTCTGCCGGGGTCACCTTCGACAACTACCATGAGTGGCGCACTACCCTCGTCGGGCGGGGCACCGACCATCACCTGCTGCTGACCGGTGTGACCCTCCCTGCGTCCAACTGATTCGGAGGATGGATGGCCACCCGGCTGTTCTTGCACATCGGCGCCATGAAGTCGGGGACGAGCTTCATCCAGAACGTCCTCGCGGGCAACAAGGAGCGCCTCGAGCAGCAGGGCGTGCTGTTCCCCGGCCGGCGCTGGCGCGACCAGATCAACGGCGTGCTCGACGTCATCGAGCACGGCGGCAAGGACCAGCCCCCGGTCGCGCCGGACGGTCCGTGGCGCCGGCTCGCTGCCGAGGTGAACGCCCATCCGGGCGACGCGATCATCTCCATGGAGTTCCTGGGGCCGCGCACGCCCGACAAGATCGCGCTCATCCGCGACTCCTTCCCCGAGACCGACCTGCAGGTGATCTTCACCGTCCGTGACCTGGCACGGAGCATCCCCGCCATGTGGCAGGAGTCGGTCCAGAACAACTGGATGGCGACCTGGCAGGAGTTCCTCGACGCGGTTCGTTCCGACGCCGGCGGGCCCGGCCCCGGTGCCTGGTTCTGGCGGCACCAGCGGATCTCGGGGATGGCCAGCCGCTGGGTCGGTGTGGTCGGCCGCGAGCACTTCACGCTCGTCACGGTGCCTCCCAAGGGCGCCCCGTCGGGCCTCCTGTGGGAGCGGTTCGCCCGGGCCTGCGGCCTGGACCCCACGGCGTACGACCTGGAGGTCCTGGCCAACCCCAGCATCGGCGCCGCCTCGGCGATGGTGCTGCGCGACCTGAACGAGGCGCTCGCCGGGCTCGAGCTCAGCAAGGGCGCCTATCACCAGTTCGTGAAGCATGCGTTGGCCAAGCGCGGGCTGGTGCACCGGCAGGGTGACGAGCCGGTGCTCGGCCTCGACGAGGAGTGGGTCCGCGAGCGCGGCGAGCTCGAGGTGACCCGGCTCCGCAAGCAGGACCTGCGAGTCGTGGGCGATCTCGACGAGCTGCTGCCGCGGCCGGTGCCGGGCGTGCACACCGACGACATCCCGGCCGACGCCCAGCTGGCGGCGGCGATCGACGGCCTTGCCCACGCGATCAAGCAGTGGTCGGTCTCCGATCGGTCCAAGCGGCGCGAGATCCGCCAGCTCACGAAGGGCACCCCATGACCGTCCCCAGCCACGCCCCGAGCGACGGCCTGCCCAACGTCGCAGCCATCACCATGGCTCGCGACGAGGGCAGCATGCTGCCGCGCTGGGTCGCGCACTACAGCCGTGAGCTGGGTGGTCCGCGCAACGTGTTCGTCGTCGACGACAACAGCGTCGACGGCTCGACCGACGACCTGGCGTGCTCGGTGCTCCGGATCCCGCCGATCACCAAGAAGGCCTTCGAGCCGGCCCGGATGGGCACGGTCAGCGGCCTGGCGGCCGCGCTGCTCGAGTCGTACGACGCGGTCCTGTTCGCCGATGCCGACGAGTTCATCGTCGCCGACCCGGAGCGGCACGAGAGCCTGCGCCACTTCGCCGCCGCCCGCACCGGGGTCGACGCCCTCGGCGTGGTGGCCCTGAACGTGGTGCACCGGGTGGGCATCGAGCCCGCGCTCGACTTCGGGAAGCCGTTCCTCGGCCAGCGCCGGGTCGCCAAGTTCATGCCGCTGATGTGCAAGCCCTCCTTCAAGTGGGTCACGGCTCCGTGGGCCAAGGCATCGCACGGCATCTACACCCCGTTCGAGGTCGACCCCGACCTGTGGATGTTCCACCTGAAGTTCGCCGACCGCGACCATCTCAAGGCCGCGGCCGACCACCGCCGCGCCATGGTCGACATGGACGGCCGGGCCGCCACCACCAACTGGCAGGTCGGTGGCGACGACATGGTCGCGCTGCTCGACCGGATCGCCGGGCAGGTGCCAGACCTCAAGGAGATGCAGCCCTGGCGGGTGCCCAACCAGCGGCTGGAGCGGATCGTGCAGCCCTTCGGCGACGGCATCTTCCGGGCGACGGGTCTCAAGCAGACGGCGGCCATGGAGAGCCGTCCCTTCGTCAAGATCCCGCAGCGCTTCCTCGGTCGCGTGTGACAACGCTCATGGTGGGCACCGGCACGCCGGTTACCGATCAGTCATAAACTCAGCCAGATTGCCACCAGCCGAACGGAAAGGGTTCCCGATGGGACGCCTCTGCGAGACCGACGGTCTCACCGACATTCAGGAAGAGATCCTCAAGACGGTCCGCCAGTTCGTCGAGGAAAAGATCATCCCGGTCGCCACCGAGCTCGAGCACAAGGACGAGTACCCCACCGACATCGTCGAGGGCCTCAAGGAGCTCGGCATCTTCGGCCTGATGATCCCCGAGGAGTACGGCGGGATCGGCGAGTCGCTGCTGACCTACGCCCTGGTCGTGGAGGAGATCGCCCGCGGCTGGATGAGCGTGTCCGGTGTGATCAACACCCACTTCATCGTGGCCTACATGCTGATGCAGCACGGCACCGAGGAGCAGAAGCAGAAGTACCTCCCGCGGATGGCCACCGGTGAGGTCCGCGGCGCGTTCTCGATGTCCGAGCCGGCGCTCGGCTCCGACGTCTCGGCGATCTCGACCAAGGCCGTGCGGCAGGACGACGGCTCCTACTCCATCACCGGCCAGAAGATGTGGCTGACCAACGGCGGATCGTCGAACCTCGTCGCCGTACTCGTGAAGACCGACGAGGGCGCCGAGTCGGTCTACAAGAACATGACGACCTTCCTGGTGGAGAAGGAGGTCGGCTTCGGCGAGACCGCCCAGGGCGTCACCATCCCCGGCAAGATCGACAAGATGGGCTACAAGGGCGTCGACACCACCGAGATGATCCTGGAGGGCCACCAGATCTCGGCCGACCAGATCCTCGGCGGCGAGGCCGGCCGCGGCAAGGGCTTCTACCAGATGATGGACGGCGTCGAGGTTGGCCGCGTCAACGTCGCCTCGCGCGCCGTCGGGGTCGCCAACCGCGCCTTCGAGCTCGGGGTCCAGTACGCCCAGCAGCGCTCGACCTTCGGCAAGAAGATCATCGAGCACCAGGCGATCCTGTTCCGCGTGGCCGAGATGGCCACCAAGGTCGAGGCCGCTCACCAGATGATGGTGCGCGCCGCCCGCAAGAAGGACTCCGGCGAGCGCAACGACCTCGAGGCCGGGATGGCCAAGTACCTCGCCGCCGAGTACTGCAACGAGGTCGTGGAGAGCTCGTTCCGGATCCATGGCGGCTACGGCTTCTCCAAGGAGTACGAGATCGAGCGCCTCTACCGCGAGGCCCCGATGCTGCTGATCGGTGAGGGCACCTCGGAGATCCAGCGGATGATCATCGGCCGCCGCGTCGTCGAGGACTACAAGCTCCGCTGATGCAGGTGCGGGCAGACGAGGCCGGACTCTGGTTCGACCCTGCCCCGACGGCGAGCGACGACCTGGTCGTCGACGTCCGGTTCGACGGTCGTCGGGTCTGGTCGTTCTGGATCGCGCGCGACGGAGCCCCGACGAGCTCGACCAACGCGAGCGAAGCCGGCCACCTCGTCAGGTGGCCGGCTTCGCTGCGCCCCCACCTGGACGGCGAGACCCACCTCGAGGTCGCCGGCCATGGCGACGGCGACCTCCTGCTCGACGAGGAGATCCGCTTCGGGAGTTCGGATCAGCGCATCTCCGTCGTCGACCACGCCGGCATGCCCCTGGCGGTCGACGCAGCCGGGCACCTGAGCCCGACGTTCGAGACCCGCGATGCCGCACAGGTCGCGCCGCTGCTGGATTCGGTCGAGCGGCTGCTCGGGGAGCTGCACGAGCTCGGCGTCGAGGCCTTCCCGGCGTACGGCACGCTGCTGGGCGCGGTGCGCCAGGGCGGCCTGATCGGCCACGACAACGATGCGGACCTCGGCTATGTCAGCCGGTTCGAGACACCGGTGGACGTGATCCGGGAGTCCTACCGGCTCCAGCGCCGGCTGACCGGGCGTGGCTACCGCGTGCATCGCTACAGCGCGGCTGCGTTCCGGGTCGACGTGGTCGAGCCTGACGGCTTCGTCAGGGGGCTCGACGTCTTCGGCGGCTTCTTCGAGGGCGGCAACCTGACCCTGCTCGGCGAGATCCACACACCGTTCGCCCGCGACTCCATCCTCCCGTTGGGCACCACGACCCTCGAGGGCCGCACCCTGCCGGCACCGGCCCGGCCGGACGACCTGCTCGCGGCGACGTACGGGCCACGCTGGCGGGTGCCCGACCCGGCGTTCGTGTTCGAGAAGCCCGCCTCGACCTATCGGCTGCTCAACAGCTGGTTCCGCGGCACCGGCGTGAACCGCCGTGAGTGGGACAGCATGTACTCCAAGGCCGCCCTCCGGCCGCCCCGCTCCCAGCCCTCGGCGCTGGCCCGCCTCGTCGCCGATGCCGGCGCCGGGCTGGTCGTCGACGTGGGCTGTGGCCGCGGCTCGGACGCCGGCTGGCTGGCTGCGAACGGCACGCCCGCCCTCGGCCTCGACTTCGCCCCCGACGGCTTCGCCACGATGGCGCAGCGGGCCACCGAGCAGGACTGGCCGCTGGAGTTCCGCGAGTTCAACCTGCTCGAGTGGCGGCAGGCGGTCACGATGGCGGCCCGGATCGCCCATCGTCCCGGGTCGCGAGCCGTGCTGGCCCGGCACCTGATCGATGCCCTGCCGACCGAGGCACGGCCGGCCTTCTGGCGCTTCGCCTCGGTCGTGCTGCGCGCCGGCGGCAGGCTGTACGCCGACTTCCTGTCCGCAGCCGCACCCGACGACAAGTGGGCGCGCGACATGCTGCTCACGCCGCGCGACCCCGACGTCGTGATCGCGGAGATCGAGCACGAGGGCGGCCGCATCGTCGAGCGCCGCGACCTGCACGGAGCCGAGCTCGGGCTGCAGATCCGACACGATGCGCACGGCGAGTTCCGTCATGCCTGCCGATTGGTGGTCGAATGGGCCGCATGAGCCGTCGTACCCCCGCAGCGACCCAGGACGAGGTCGCCGCCCTGCGCGCCGAGGTGGCCGCCCTCGCCGCCGAGCTCGACGAGTGTCGTCGCCAGCACCAGCGCGTCGCCCAGCTCACCGACGTCGTCCAGGAGCTGCTGCTTCCGGCGGCGCTGCGCGACGACGAGAAGCTCGCGCAGCTGCTCGTCCAGTACACCGACGACCTGGGGGCGTGAGCGCCTCGTGAGGGTGTTCGTCCACATCGGCCTGCCCAAGACCGGGACCAGCTACCTGCAGGGGATCCTGTGGGGGCAGCGCGACCAGCTGCGCGCCGCCGGTCTGTTCGTGCCCGGTCGCCGGCGCCGCGATCACCTGTGGTCCTCGATGGTCGTGCGCGACGACCCGAACGTCACCCGCCGGCACCCTGACGCGCCGGCCGCCTGGGACGTCGTACGCCGTGAGGTGGCAGGCCAGGAGTCCGACGCGATCATCAGCCACGAGTTCTTCTGTGCGGCTTCGGCGGCGCAGGCGCAGCGGATGGTGGCCGACCTCGCCCCGGCCGAGGTACATGTCGTCGTGACCGCCCGCGACCCGCTCGGCATCTTCGCCTCCAGCTGGCAGGAATCCCTGAAGAACAAGGGGACCCAGTCGATGGACACCTACGCGCGCGAGGTCTCCGACGATCCGAGGGACGTGTGGAACTGGCGCGCCCTCGACCTCGCGCTCGTGCTCGAGCGCTGGGGGAGCGCCGTACCCCCCGAGCACCTGCACGTGCTCACCTCCGCGCCGGGCGCCGAGCGCACCGAGCTGTGGCGCAGGCTCTGCTCGGTGATCGGTCTCGACCCGGCTGCCGCGGACACCTCGGGGGTCTTCCCCAACGAGTCGATGGGCGTGGTGGAGGCCGAGACCCTGCGCCGGCTCAACCAGCGCCTGACGGGCTTCGACAGTGCGCGTGACCGAGGCGTGTGGATCCGCACGTTCCTGGCCGACAAGCGGCTTGTTCCTCGTGGTGGCGAGAAGTTCTGGCCCGGCCGCGATCAGGTCGAGGACTGCCGCCGCCGGGGCGAAGCAGCAGCGCTCGCGGTACAGTCCGGCGGGTTCGACCTCATCGGGTCGCTCGACGACCTCAGGGTGCCGGCCGAGCTGCCGGAGCGCCGGCACCCGGGATCGGTGACCGACGCCGAGGTCGCCGAGGTCGCGCTCGACCTGGCGGCGCAGCTGCTCGCGGATGTCCGTGACCGGAGCGCGACTCCGGACGCTGCCGAGCCCGAACGTCGTCGCTGGAGGAGGAAGTCGTGACCGCCCTGCAGGTGCTGCACATCGGCCTGATGAAGTCGGGCACCAGCTTCATCCAGGACCAGCTGTTCGCCAACCAGGAGCGGTTGCGCGCACAGGGGACCACGATCCCCGGGCAGGGCTGGAACGACCAGGTCAAGGGCGTGACCGAGGTGCTGGGTCGCCAACCGGCGGGGCTCGGCGCGAATGCCGGCGCCTGGCAGGCCCTGGTCGACGAGCTGACGTCGGCTCATGGTCCCGCGATCGTGTCGATGGAGTTCCTCGGCCCGGCCAAGCCCCAGGCACTCGCCCGGATCAAGCGCGACCTGCCCCGGGCCCGGATCGTGATCACCGCCCGCGACCTCAACCGCAGCATCGCCGCCCTCTGGCAGGAGACCGTGCAGAACGGGCGCGACTGGACCTTCGCCGACTACCGCGCCGGCGTCCGCGCGGCTCGACCGGGGCACGAGGTCGGCCAGCCCACGACGGCCGGCACCACGTTCTGGCGGCAGCAGGACGTGGTCCGGGTGGCTCGCACCTGGCGCGCTGCCTTCGACGACGTGGTCGTGGTTACGGTGCCCCCGCCGGGGGCTCCCCGAGAGCTGCTCATGCAGCGGTTCGCCCAGGCTGCGGGCTTCGACGCGAGCGACCTGGTCGAGGCGCGGCGCGGCAACGAGTCGCTCGGCGCGGCCTCGATCCTGGCGCTGCGTCGGATGAACGAGCTGCTCAACGCCCAGGGCCTGGTCTTCCCGAAGGGTTCCAACATCCGCAAGCACCAGCTGGCCAAGCGGATCCTGGCCGCACACAAGGATGAGGAGCAGTCCATCGGCCTGCCGGTCGAGGACTGGATCCCCGAGCACGCCGCGACGATGGCCGAACAGCTGCAGGCGATGGAGCTGACCCTGATCGGTGACTGGGCCGACCTCACCCCGGTCGACGTGCCGGGCGTCGACCCGGCCACCGTCGCCGGGGCCGATGTCGCCGAGGCGGCGATCGCCGGCCTCACCGGTCTGGTGGCCGACCGGATCAAGTGAGGGCCGCTCAGCCCCTCGTCAGCTGCCGGTAGCGCGCCAGCGCCAGCGGCGCGAAGATCACGGTCAGGGCTCCGCACAGCAGCAGGGTGGCCGGGACCGGGTGCACCAACGGCCAGGCGGTCGACGTCTCGAGGCTCGCGTTGGTGTTGCCGAGCAGGTCGCGGGCCGCCGCGGTGACGGCGCTGATCGGGTTCCACTCGGCGAGGTGGCGTACGACGGACGGCATGCCGGCGGTCGGCACGAAGGTGTTCGCGATGAACGTCAGCGGGAACAGCACGATGAAGCCGACCCCCATCACCGCCTCCGGCTCCGAGACCGTGCACCCGAGCAGCACCCCCAGCCAGGTCATCGAGAAGCTGAACAGCAGCATCAGGACGATCGCCGCGACCACCTTCGGGAACGTCTCGTGGGGGCGCCAGCCGATGGCCAGGCCGGTGGCCATCAGGATGGTCAGGGTCAGGCAGGTCACCAGCATGTCGCTGAGCACGCGTCCCACGAGCAGGGCGCTGCGCGACGCCGGCAGCGCGAGCAGCCGGTCCACGAAGCCCGACTTGCGGTCGTTGGCCAGCCCCAGCGCGGTGCTGAAGGCCGTGAACGCCAACGTCTGCACGAAGATGCCCGGCATCAGGAAGTCGCGGTAGCCGCCGTCGACCGGGATCGCGCCACCGAAGACGTAGACGAACAGCACGGTGAACATGATCGGCTGGATGGTGGCGTCCAGCAGCCGCTCCGGGTTGCGCCGGATGTGCCACAGGTTGCGGACCGTGAGGGCCCGGCTGTCGAGGACCAGGCTCATGCCAGGGCTCCTTCGGTGTCGGCCTCTGCAGGCTCGGCGGCGTGGCCGGTGAGCTGCAGGAAGACGTCGTCGAGCGTGGGTCGGTGCAGGCCGAGGTCGTCCACCGCGATGTGGGCTTCGTGCAGCGCGGTCGCGACCTTCGCGAGTATGTCGAGAGAGTCGGCGGGTGCCAGCACCTGCCGGGCCTCCTGGTCGACCTGCACGGTGACCCCAGACGCGCGCTCGACGATCTCGGCGATCTTGAGGACGTCGGCCTCGTCGGAGGCGACCACCGCGAGGCGCTCCCCACCGACCTGGCGCTTGAGCTCGCTGGCGGTGCCCTCGGCGATCACCGAGCCGTGGTCGATGACGGTGATCTGGTCGGCCAGCCGGTCGGCCTCCTCGAGATATTGAGTGGTCAGCAGCAGCGTTGCGCCGCCGTCGACCAGCCCGTTGAGGACGTCCCAGAGCTCGATCCGGCTGCGCGGGTCGAGACCGGTCGTGGGCTCGTCGAGCACCAGGAGCTGCGGCTCGGCCACCAGGGCTGCCGCCAGATCGAGCCGGCGCCGCATGCCCCCGGAGTAGTCCTTGGCCCGCTTGTCGGCTGCGTCGGTCAGCGAGAACTGCTCGAGCAGCTCACCGGCACGACGACGGACGGTGGCGCCGTCGAGGTGGTAGAGCCGGCCCACCAGCTCGAGGTTCTGCCGGCCGCTGAGGATCTCGTCGACGGTGGCCGCCTGCCCGGCGAGCCCGATCCGCTTGCGGATCTCGTGCGGTTGCTGGACCACGTCGTACCCGAGGACGGTGGCGGTGCCTGCGTCGGCCCGCATCAGGGTGGTCAGGATCCGCACGGCCGTGGTCTTGCCGGCCCGTTGGGGCCCAGCACGCCGAGCACGGTGCCGGTGGGGATCTCCAGGTCGATGCCCCGCAGGGCCCGGGTGTCGCCGAAGGATTTGGTGTGACCGCGAGCGTGCACGGCGAGATCACTGGTCACGAGAGCCATGCAACCACAGGGCTGGTGACCGACTCGTCCGATTTTCGGTCGACTCCCTTGGGTGCAGGTGACAAGGTGGGAGTCCGAACCTGAGGAGACCCACCATGTCTGACACGCCCGAAGCCAGCGGACCCAACGACGACCTCAAGGCGAAGATGCGTGAGGCGCTCGATCGCAAGAAGGCGGGCGGTCGCGGCGGCCAGGGTGGTGCCGAGTCCAAGGAGAAGGTGCACGGCTCCGAGGTCGTCGGCGGAGCCCCGAAGATGCATCGTCGCAAGGCCGGCGGCGGCGGTTCCTGAATCGTTATCGAAAGATTCCTTGCGGACCGCAAGGGTCGCCTATCCTGTGGCAGCCGTGGCGGAGGGCCACGCCTGACCGCACAGGAATCCCATGAAGCTGCGCACCATCCTGGCCACCGTCGCCGTGGCCGGATCCATCCTGACCGCCGCTCCGGCGCTCGCCACCTCGCCGGTCATCACCGGCCAGACCAACTCGGTCAGCACGGTCTACCCCGTGGTGGACGGCTACGTCGACACGATCACCTTCGGGTGGACGCTCGACCAGACCGTCTCGACGCTGACGCTCGACGTGATGGATGCGAGCACGCACACGTCGGTCTTCCAGATCGCGTTCGACAACCCGGCCACGACCGCCTACCTGTGGAACGGCCGGACGACCGGCGCGACCATCGTGCCCGACGGCACCTACTACGCGCGCGTCACCGCTGACAACGGCTCGGACCCGGTCGACAGCAACAACGGCCCCCTGTTCGTGGTGTCGGGCAAGAAGCTGACCCAGCAGACGTTCACCAAGCGCGTGACCGCGTCGGGTTCCCTCGAGTTCAAGGGCGCCGCCAAGTGCTCGCAGGTCCGCAAGCCGGGCCTCAAGCTCGGCGCGGGATCGCTCGGCTACTACAGCAACGTCAAGTGCACCACCGCGGGCCAGGACATTGGCCTGTCGTTCCACTCGATCACGGTGCCGGCCAGCTTCAAGCCCGGTACCGCCCGGCTCTCTGCCTACGGTGTCGCCGTGAAGGCCGGGTCGGTCATGCGCATCGGCTTCGCCGGGGAAGCCGTGCCGGTGAAGATCGGCGCGACCAAGGGCTGGCACACCGGTCCGGCCGTGCCGGCGGCATCGTCAATCACCCCGCAGAACCAGCTTGAGTGGGCCGCGATCGTGGACTCAGGCAACCGCTACGACATCAAGTACTTCAAGATCACCTACACCTACACCACCCTCACCTGACCTCCCTGCGGCCGAGCGCTGGGCAGGGCCGTGGCGGAATCCTGCCCACCTCTAGGATTTCGCCTTATGAGCAAGACGAACCCCGGCAACTTCTTCGAGGACTTCTCCATCGGCCAGGTGCTGGAGCACGCGACGCCACGCACCGTCACCGAGGGTGATCGAGCGCTGTACGGCGCGCTCTACCCCACCCGGTTCGCCGTGCCGTCCTCGGCGGAGTTCGCGGCGTCGGTGGGGCTGCGCCCGGCGCCGGTCGAGGAGCTGGTCGCCTTCCACATCGCCTTCGGCAAGACCGTCCCGGACATCTCGCTCAACGCGGTGGCAAACCTGGGCTACGCCGAGTGCCGGTTCCACCAGCCGGTCGTGCCGGGCGACACGCTGCGCACCTCCTCGGAGGTGATCGGGCTGAAGGAGAACTCCAACGGCAAGAGCGGCGTCGTCTACGTCCGCTCGACAGCCACCAACCAGCGCGACGAGGTGGCGCTGGACTGGGCCCGCTGGGTGATGGTGCACAAGGGCGACCACGATGCGCCCGCCCCCCATACCGTCGTACCCGAGCTGGCCGCTGCGGTCGCTCCCGCTGACCTGGTGATCCCCGTCGGCCTGGACTTCACGTCGTACGACTTCGGCGCGGCAGGCGAGCCGCACCGCTTCGACGACTACGCGGTCGGCGAGAAGATCGACCACGTCGACGGGGTCACGCTCACCGATCCCGAGCACATGCTGGCCACCCGGCTGTGGCAGAACACCGCGAAGGTGCACTTCAACGTCGAGGCGCGTCCCGACGGGGCCCGGCTGATCTACGGCGGGCACGTGATCTCGATGGCCCGTGCGCTGTCGTTCAACGGACTGGCCAACGCCCAGCTGATCGCCGCCATCAACGCCGGCGCGCACACCTCGCCTGCGTTCGCAGGCGACACCGTCTACGCGTGGTCCGAGGTGCTCGACAAGGCCGAGACGGCCGCTCCCGGTGTGGGCGCGATCCGCCTGCGCCTGGTGGCCACCAGGGGCCGCGACGAGTCGATGACGCTGCGCGGCGACGACGGCAAGTACGCCGCAGGGGTGCTGCTCGACCTCGACTACTGGGCGCTCATCCCGCGCTGACCGCCTTGTGGCCCGCCGAGTGCCCTTGGATCGTCGTTCTCCGGGCGTCCGCAGGACGATTCAAGGGCTTTCGGCGGACCTTCCGTCGCTGACACTGGCATGCTTCCGTCCATGGCTGAACGGGAGCTCTGGGTGATCCGCCACGGGGAGACCGAGTGGAGCCGCGACGGCCGGCACACGTCGGTCACTGACCTGCCGCTGACCGAGCGCGGGGTCGAGGTGGCCCGGGAGCTGGCGCCTCGTCTGGCCGGCGTTGAATTCGACCTGGTGCTGACCAGTCCGCGCATGCGCGCCCGCGTGACGGCGGAGCTGGCCGGCTTCCCCGACGCCGAGGTGGACGAGGACCTCGCGGAGTGGGCCTACGGCGACTTCGAGGGCATCACGACTCCCGAGATCCGGGAGAGCGTGCCGGGCTGGACGGTCTGGACGCACGCGTGCCCGGGCGGGGAGACCGCGCAGCAGGTCAGTGACCGCCTGGACCGGGTGGTCAAGCGCGCCCAGGCAGTCGACGGGCGGACTCTGGTGTTCGCCCACGGCCACTCGCTGCGCGCGCTGACGGCCCGCTGGCTGGAGCTCCCGGTGACCGACGGTCGCCTGTTCAGGCTCGACACCTCGACGTTGAGCGTGCTCGGCTCCGAGCGCGAAACGCCGGTCATCCTGCGGTGGAACAGCTGACTGCTGGCTCACCGGGACCGCAACCGCGACAATGCACGCATGGCGTTGGTGGCGGGCTGTCCGAGATGCACGTCGCCTGTGACCGAGTGGCAGGGGTCGTGGGCGTGCTCCGACCACGGGGACATCGTGCCCCTGTGGCGGCCGGTCGAGTCGACGTACGACGCCTTCGGGGAGCATCTGGGCATCGCGCCGGCCTTCCCGACCTACCTGCCCTGGCCGATGAGCCCCGGCTGGGCGATCACCGACTTCGGCATCGTGGGTCACGACGGCAAGGCCCGCGCGACGGTCACCTGCATCAGCGGCACCAGCGAGCTCGACGGGCCGGTCGACGTCTTCGTCGTGGCCGAGGAGGCCGGCACGGGGCTGGGCGCCCGCTGTGCCGGCACGCTGCAGTCCGACCCCGGGCACGAGGTCGGTGAGGGCCCGCCGCCCATCAAGGTGCGGATCGGCCTCCAGTCCGTGCCGATGTGGCTGGTGTCGACGAGCACGGCCGACGAGCGATTCGACCGGACCGTGTTCGCCGGTGAGGCCGCTGGCCGCTGGCTGTGGATCGTGCTGCGCCCGGCCAGTGCCATGCTGCTGATGCGCGATGACTGGATCCTGCGCGACGTGAGCGAGCTCAGCTCGGACCGGCTGGGTCCCGGGATGATGGACATGGAGTTCGGCGGCAACCCGCCGGCCTGGTGAACGGGTGAGTGACCGATAGCCTGCCTGCGTGCGCATCGACCTCCACACCCACTCGACCGTCAGTGACGGCACCGAGTCGCCGGCGGAGGTCGTCCGGGCGGCGAAGGCTGCCGGCCTCGACGTCGTCGCGCTCACGGACCACGACACCACCGAAGGGTGGGACGAAGCCGCGGCGGCCGCGCGGGAGCTCGACATCAGCCTGGTGCGCGGGCTCGAGATCAGCACGAGGTACGCCGGGCAGGGCGTGCATCTGCTCGGCTACCTGCCCGACCCGACCTGGCAGCCGCTCGTCGATGCCCTCCAGAAGATCCTCGACGGCCGCAGCTCCCGGGTGCCGGCGGTTCTCGAACGCCTGCGAGCCCTGGGCATCGACATCGACCTGGCCGACATCCACGCGGTCGCCGGCGATGCCGCAGCCATCGGACGCCCGCACATCGCCGATGCCCTGATCGCGAAGGGGGTCGTGGCGTCGCGCGACGAGGCATTCAGGCGCTTCCTCGGGCCGCGTGGTCCGGCGTACGTCGATCGCTATGCCGCGCCGCTGGAGGAGATGATCGGACTGGTGGCGCGGGCCGGGGGAGTCAGCGTGGTCGCGCATCCGTGGGGTCGGCACCTCCACTCCTCGCTCGACAGCGAGGCGATGAGGCACCTGCGCGACCTGGGGCTCAGCGGCATCGAGGTCGACCACAACGACCACTCGCCCGAGACCCGGGAGCGGTTGCGAGCCCTCGCCCGTGAGCTCGACCTGGTCGTGACCGGCTCGAGCGACTACCACGGGCTGGGCAAGGAGGACCATCCGCTGGGTGGCAACCTGACGTCGGTCGGCGACTACGAGGAGCTGCTGGCGCGGGCCGCCTCCTCGGCCGCGGCCTCCGGCCGGGTCACGCCGGGGGTGCTGGTCCCGTGAGTCAGGTCCTCAGTACGACGCTGCTGGTCGAGGTCTTCGTGACCCTGTTCGTGATCATGGACCCGCCCGGGACGATCCCGATCTTCCTGTCGCTGACCAGCGGCCGTTCGGCGGCGACGATCAAGCGCGCCGCCTGGCAGGCGGTGGCGGTCTCGTTCTTCGTGATCACTGTCTTCGCGTTCTTCGGGCAGGCGATCCTGCACTACCTGCACATCTCCCTGCCCGCGCTGCAGTGCGCTGGCGGTCTGCTCCTCCTGCTGGTCGCGCTCGAGCTGCTGACCGGCAACGAGAAGGAGCCCACCGCCAACCAGGACGTCAACGTCGCCCTGGTGCCGCTGGGCACTCCGTTGCTGGCCGGGCCCGGCGCCATCGTCGCGACGATGCTGTTCAGCCGACGGGTCGACGACTTCGCGACCTTCGCGGCGGTCGCTCTGGGCGTCGTACTCGTGCACGCCTGCATCTGGCTCGCGATGCGGTTCTCGGTGCGGATCCTGAAGGTGATCAAGGAGAGCGGCGTGGTCCTGGTGACCCGAATCGCCGGGCTGCTCCTGTCGGCGATCGCCGTGCAGATGGTCGCCGACGCAGTCCGTGCGTTCATCGCCGGCGAAGGCTGATCCGGACAAGGGTGAGCCCCGACACATCCGTCCGGCATGATGGGAACCGATGACCACGACACTCGCCATCGCGAACCAGAAGGGTGGCGTCGCCAAGACGACCACGGTTGCCTCCCTCGGTGCCGCCCTCGCCGAACTCGAGTACAAGGTGCTGCTCGTCGACCTCGACCCGCAGGCCTGTCTGACGTTCTCGCTCGGCATTGATCCCGAGGACCTCGAGATCTCGGTGCACCACGTGCTCACCAAGGGGCTCGACGCGCGCGAGGCGATCATCACGACCGAGGAGGGCATCGACCTGCTGCCCGCCACGATCGAGCTGGCCCGGGCCGAGGCGGACCTGCTCACCCGGACCGGTCGGGAGCACGTGATCAAGGCCGCGCTCGAGCAGCTCGCCGAGGACGGCACGTCCTACGACTGGGTGCTGCTGGACTGCCCACCCTCGCTGGGCGTGCTCACCGTCGCCGCGCTGACCAGCGCGCAGGGCGTGCTGATCCCGTTGCAGTGCGAGACGTTGTCACACCGCGGCGTGGGCCAGCTGCTCGACACCGTGCACGACGTACGCCGCTTCACCAATCGCAAGCTCGAGGTCTGGGGCGTGCTGCCGACGATCTACGACGGCCGCACCAACCACAGCCGGACGGTGCTCGAGACCATCTCCGACACCTACGACCTGGATGTGATCGAGCCGCCGATCCCCAAGACGATCAAGTTCGCCGAGGCGCCGGCCGCCGGCCGGTCGATCCTCTCGACGAGCCGGAGCAGCAAGGGCTCCCAGGCCTACCGCGAGGTCGCGGGAAACCTGGTCCGCCGGGCCGCGCAGTCGAAGGCCGCTGCCAAGGCTCGCTAGCGAGACGTCACTCGGCGGCGGCAGCAGCCGAGGCGCCCGAGGAACCCGAGCTGGAGGTACGACGACGCCGGTTGCGGTTGCGCGAGGCACCCGCAGGCTTCTCGGCGGCAGAGCCACCGTCGGCAGTGGAACCGGTGGTCGCCGACCCGGAGGTCTGCGCGGACTGGCCGCTGCGGGTGCGCGTCCGCTGGCGGTCGCCGCCAGACCGAGCGGGCCGTTCGGAGCGCTCGGCGCGGTCGGAGCGGTCGGGGCGGTCGGAGCGCGGCGCGCGTTCGACCGGAGCAGCATCCTTGATCCGGCCCTTGGTGCCGACCGGGATGCCCTGGTCGTGGAACAGGTGCTCGGAGGTGGAGTAGGTCTCCTGCGGGTCGTCGAACGGCAGGCCGAGGGTCTTGTTGATGACCTTCCAGCGGGTCACGTCTGCCCAGTCGACGAACGTGATCGCGATCCCCGAGGCACCCGCGCGACCGGTGCGGCCGATCCGGTGCACGTAGGTCTTGTCGTCCTCGGGACAGGTGTAGTTGATCACGTGGCTGACGCCCTGGACGTCGATGCCACGAGCCGCCACGTCGGTGGCCACCAGCACCCGGATCTTGTCCTCACGGAACTTCGTGAGGGCCTTCTCGCGGGCCACCTGCGCCATGTCGCCGTGCAGCGGGCTCGCGTTGAAGCCGCGCTCGACGAGGTCGTCGGCGATCCGCTGGGCCTGGCGCTTGGTGCGCGTGAAGACGATGACCTTCTCGGCATCGTCGGCCTGCAGGATCCGGCCGATCATCTCGGGCTTGTCGAGGTCGTGGGCGAGGTAGATGAACTGCGCGGTCGCGGGCACCATGCTGGTGTCGTACGACGCCTCGGCGCGGATGTTCATCGGGTGGCGCATGTGCGTGCGCGCCAGCGCGACGATGGCAGCCGGCATGGTGGCCGAGAACAGCATCGTCTGTCGGGTCTCGGGGGTCTTGGCCAGCAGCTTCTCGACGTCGGGCAGGAAGCCGAGGTCGAGCATCTCGTCGGCCTCGTCGAGGACCAGCGACTTCACGTGCGAGAGGTCGAGCGACTTGCGGTTCATCAAGTCGATCAGGCGGCCCGGCGTGCCGACGACCACGTCCACGCCGGCCTGCAGAGCCTCCAGCTGCGGCTCGTAGCCGACGCCGCCGTAGACCGTCAGCACGCGGACGCCGCGGTCCTTGCCGGCCAGGGCGAGGTCACCGGAGACCTGGAGCGCGAGCTCGCGGGTCGGCGCCACGATGAGGGCCTGCGGCTTGCCAGGCACCATCTCTGAGTAGTCGGGGTCGTGCTGGACGACGATGCGCTGCAGCACGGGGATGCCGAAGGCCAGCGTCTTGCCGGTGCCGGTGCGAGCCTGGCCGATCAGGTCGGTGCCCATCAGGGCGACCGACAGGGTCATCTCCTGGATGGCGAAGGGGGTCACGATGCCGGCGCGCTCAAGCGCGTCGCAGATCTCGGGGAGCACCCCGAGTTCACGGAAGGTGGTCATTTTCAACTTTCTGAGTCAACGTCGGTTGCGGCGGACTCAGGACAAGTTCTGGCGTGGGTCTGTCGCGCACATGCGGGCGGCCTTCGGTGAAGGCAGCCGAGGAATCGGGCCGCGGATGCCTCCCTGAGACGGGAGTTCGCGGCACGCATCTGCCCTCAGTCTATCGGTAGGGTTCTGGCATGGCCGAATCACACGAGACCGAGGTCCCCGTGGCCCTGGAGGACCCGGCGTACCGCGCGGCCGTCGTCGACCTGCTGGCCGTGATCGCGTACGGCGAGATCTCCGCCTTCGACCGCCTCAGCGAGGACGCCAAGATGGCTCCGACCCTGGAGGACAAGGT
>Ga0070698_100001165_pt1 | contig 29167 bp, 23 predicted proteins | sample KBSK1502metaG_FD_65477 | JGI IMG/M metagenome (GOLD analysis project Ga0070698, IMG submission 65477) | Corn, switchgrass and miscanthus rhizosphere microbial communities from Kellogg Biological Station, Michigan, USA - KBS K1-50-2 metaG | ecosystem: Host-associated > Plants > Roots >...
CCTCGGTGCGGGTGGACTTCAGCTCGTCGGGGGACGTCTTACATACCGTCACCCAGACCCGAACCATCGTCCCTGGAGACTCGGTGACCGCCGACAGCACGTTCTTCACGCAATCCTCCAATCGGCCCAAGCACGCCACTCACCTCTTCAACATTTCGGACACGCGCAAGCTGGGCGACTTTCTCAATCTCACGCCACGATTCACGGCATCGGAAAACTGGGTCGATCGGGAGTTCACGGCCACCGATACGGTCATGGGGTTTCGCCGAGCGGCCACGTGGTCCTTGTCTGCAAGTGCTAACTCCGCACTCTACGGCACCATTCCCGGCATCGGCCCCATCCGGGCGCTCCGTCATGTGTTCCGGCCTTCGGCAACCTTTACCTTTCAACCCGAGTTCGAAAGCCTCACCTTTGCGAAAACGGACACGAGCGACAGCACGACTAGCCGCGCGAATCGTTTCCCGGGAGTTTTTGCCCAGGAACGCAGATTTCTGTCGCTTGGCCTCGAACAGAGCCTTCAAGCAAAGATCGGTTCCGACGAGCATCCCAAAAAGATCAGCTTGTTCCGGTGGAGTATCGCGGCGGGGTATGACTTTCTGGGCACGGGCCGGAAATGGAGCCAGGTCAGCTCGAATTTTACCGAGCTTTTTGGTTCGGGGCTGAGCTTTACTTCGACTCACGACCCGTACCATCAGTTCCGATTCAACAGCTTCCAGGTAACGGGAGTGGGTTACAGCCTCAAAGGCAAGCTGCCCGGGGGGGGCGACGATCTGACCACCGACGATGCCGCCACCGGAACCCCCGAGGAGTCGGCTTGGACGTCATTGGGTGCCGACCAGGGGCTGGGACCGCAGCCCGGAAGCCGCCGGGGCGAGAATCAGCCCCTCACCTGGTCCACGGGATTCACGGTGTCCTACGGAGGGTCTCGTAACTTCGAGGACAACTCATTCAATACCGCCGCCACCCTGAATGCCGGATTCGAGGCGCGCCTGACCAAGAACTGGAACCTGAGCTACCGCCCGATTTCTTGGGACATCACCAATGGCCGGATCGATGGGGACAGCTTCCAGCTCACTCGCTACCTGCATTGCTGGCAGGCTGATTTCGGGCGGACCCGCTCCGGAGACGAGACCTCCTTTTATTTCAAAATCAGTATCCGTGACCTGCCCGACATCCGATATCAGCAGGGCAAGCAGGGGGCGACGGGACTCGAAACCCTTACCCAGTTCCTCCCTTGAACTTGGAATTACGACAGGACGCGTACTGTACAGACTGGGTCCAGGGGGCGACCTGCCCCAGCGTGCTATAATGCCCGCTTCCATTTGCCCCGACAGCACTTAGCCCGAGAGCCCCTCGGGAGCTGGAGACTCCATGAAGCACTGGAGACGATTCGCCGGCCTCGTCTTTTTAGGGACTAGCACGGTTTTGGCCTTCCTCCTCGTCCCGTCCCGGCCCGCTCTGACCAAGACGGGCAACCAGATCATGATCATCTCGACGGCATCTATTCGAGGTGAAGTCTCCCCCTGTGGGTGACACAAGCACCAACTCGGAGGTTTCGCCCGGAGGGCGACCGCAATCCAGACCGAACGGAAGAAGGACATCCCCGGACTCCTGGTGGACGCCGGAAGCTTCGGAGATCCCTATGACAATCCCGAGAACTTCCCCGGTGAGCTTTGGGAAAAGACGACGTTTACCTGGGACATGATGTCCAAGCTCAAGTATGACGTGGTGACCCCGGGTGATCTCGAGATGATCCAGGGCCTCGACGCCATGAAGGCGATGTTTGCCAAGCACCCCGAGATCCAGGTCGTTTCCGCCAACATCGAGGACAAGTCGGGAAAGCTCGTGTATCCCAAATACACGATCGTGAACCGAGGCGGCGTGAAGATCGGTGTCACCGCGGTGACCGGGAAGCAGTGGTACGACTACAACGTCAAAAAGGGTAAGCAGAAAAAGGACGATTTCACGGTGTTGGATTCCAAGGAATCCCTGCGTGACGCGGTGGCCGAGCTCCGTCCCAAGGCCGATATCGTGGTCGCGCTCATTCACGAGAGCCTGACCGACGTGAAGGGCCAGATTCTTACCGAAGTGCCGGGAATCGATGTGGTCGTGGTGGGACACAACCCGAACTACATGTTCAATCCCGACCGGGTGGGGAGCACGCTCCTGCTTCTAGGCGGCACCAAGGGTCAGTATCTGCCCGTGCTGACCCTGACCCTCGACGACTCCAAGAAAAAGGTTCTCGACTACAACGGTGAAGGCAAGCCGCTCGACGATGCGATTGCCAAGGACGCCGAGTACGACAAGGTCGTGACGTCGTGGGAAACCGACTACAAGAAGAAGCAAGACACGGCGCGCCGCGAGAAAGCGGCCAATGATGCCGTGAATCAGGGGACCGAGAAGTTCGTGGGTGCCGAGGTCTGCGGCCGATGCCATGCCGACGAGTACAGCAAGTGGGCCAAGACGCCGCATGCCCATGCCTACCAGACATTGGTCAAAGAGGACATGCAAAACGCCGAGGACTGCCTCAAGTGCCATACGGTCGGTTTTGGACAACAGACTGGGTACGTGCTGACCAGCCTGGAAAAGGACCCAGGAGGCAAGGTGACGAGCAGCAGGGACACGCCGCAGTTCCGCAACGTGCAGTGCGAGAGCTGCCACGGCATGGGCACCTTCCATGGCACGTCCATGTTGGTGACCAAGACCGCCGAAGAAACCTGTCGTAACTGTCATTCTGGAGATTACGAAAAGAACTTCAATTACCAGGACGCTCTCGCCAAGGGCTTGATTCACTAGCGAATCGGTCATCTATCGGACGTTTCGATGACGCCCCTCCGGCCCGGAGCCGGGGGGGCGTTGCGCTTGACCGGGGTCTCTCACCGGAAATAACGTTCCGGGATCCCCCGCTGGAGGTCTTCACATGGCTCGCCACGCCGATATGGAAGTGCTCGACAGCATTCTGGACATGATGGGGAACACACCCCTCGTTCGACTCCAGAAGGTGGCCAAGGGCATCCCCGCCGACGTGCTGGCCAAGGTGGAGGCCATGAATCCCGGCGGCAGCGTGAAGGACCGCATCGGATTGCGCATGATCAAATCCGCGGAGCGGGAAGGAAAACTGGGGCCCGGGGGCACGATTGTCGAGTGCACCTCGGGCAACACCGGGATGGGGCTGGCCATCGCCGCGTCCGTGCTGGGTTATCGGGCCATCTTCACCATGCCGGATAAAATGAGCGCCGAGAAAATCAACTTGCTGAAAGCGATGGGGGCTGAGGTCGTGGTCACTCCCACCGCGGTTCCCCCCGATTCTCCGGAGTCGTATTACAAGGTTGCCGAGCGCATCGTCCGCGAGACCCCGGGCGCCTTCCACGCCAATCAGTATCACAACCAGTCCAATCCCCAGGCGCATTACGAGACCACCGGCCCCGAGATATGGCGGCAGACCAAGGGACACATCACGCACTTCGTGGCCTCCCTCGGGACGGGAGGCACGATCAGCGGCACCGGCCGCTATCTCAAGGAGCAGAATCCAAACGTTCGAGTGATCGGGGTGGATCCGGAAGGATCGATCCTCAAGGATTACTTCGAAACCAAGCGTATCGTGGAGGCGCGGCCCTACAAGGTGGAGGGAATCGGCGAGGACATGATTCCGTCCACCATGCATTTCCAATACATCGACGAAGTCGTGCGCGTGGTGGACAAGGAATGCTTTGCCGCCGCTCGGGCCTTGGCTCGCGAAGAGGGGCTTTTGGGCGGAGGCTCGTGCGGGGCCGCGCTGGCCGGCGCGCTCAAGACCCTCAAACACACCCGGCCCGATGACGTGGCCGTAGTCCTCTTGCCGGACACGGGCGAGCGCTATCTCTCCAAGTTTTACAACGACGAGTGGATGCGGGACAACGGATTCCTGGAGCCCGAATCGGTGGCGATCGGAGACGTCCTCGCCCACAAGCGCGCGGGGGTTCCGTCGCTGCTCACCATCGGCGCCGATCGCCCGGTCAAAGAAGCCATCGAGCTCATTCGCGAGCACGGGATTTCGGTCATACCCGTGCTTCGAGACGGCAAGGTCGTCGGGACCGCGACCGAGACGTCGCTCATGCGCCGGGTATTCGAGGAACCGGGAACGCAGCAGTTGCCGGTGGCGGACGTGATGGAAGGGCCCTTGCCTCGTCTCACCCCGCGCGACTCGGTCAAGGCCGCCATTCGCTTGTTGTCCAAGAAAACCCCCGCGGTGCTGGTCGCGGTCGGTGACAATCCGGTCGGCATTCTCACCAGCTACGATCTGATCGATTTCGTTTCCCACTGACCCGCCGGAATCGCGGGACTGAGGAGGCACGCGCCATGGGCTTCTCCACGGATGCCATTCACGCCGGGCAATCGCCCGATCCCACCACCGGCGCGGTCATGGTGCCCATTTACCAGACCTCGACGTACGCGCAAGAGGGGTTGGGAAAAAACAAGGGCTATGAGTACGCGCGGACCCAGAATCCAACCCGCGAAGCGCTCGAACGCAACGTGGCCGTTCTCGAACGAGGCAAGCACGGTATTTGTTTCTCGAGCGGCTTGGCCGCGATCGATGCCCTGCTCTTGTGCTTGCGCGAAGGCGATCACGTACTTTTGGGCGATAACTTGTACGGTGGCACCTTTCGTCTTCTCGACAAGGTCATGCGTCCGCTCGGGATGAAGTTCGACGTGGTATCCACCAAAGACGTAGCTCAAGTCGAGCAGGCGATCGGGCCCAAGACGCGATTACTCATCCTCGAGACGCCCACCAATCCGGTCATGATGTTGGCGGATCTCGAAGCCACCGCGCGCGTATGCCGGGCCAAGGACGTGATTCTGGCCGTCGACAACACGTTCATGACGCCCTATTTCCAGAACCCGCTCGAGTTGGGAGCGCGGGTGGTCGTTCATTCCACGACGAAGTATTTGAACGGTCACAGTGACATGGTGGGAGGAGTGGTGGTGACGTCCGACGACGAGCTGGCCGGGCGCTTGCGGTTTCTCCAGAATGCCGTGGGAGCGGTGCCCGGACCGATGGATTGCTGGCTGGCCCTGCGCGGGATCAAGACGCTCGCTCTGCGCATGCGCCAACACGAGGCCAACGCGCACGCGGTGGCGGAGTTCTTGGAAAAAGCGGGGAGAAAAGTGATTTACCCGGGCCTCAAATCGCACCCGCAGCATGAGCTGGCCCGGCGTCAAATGCGCGGTATGGGCGGCATGGTCTCGCTGGATCTGGGCTCAATGGACGAGGCCAAACGCGTACTACCGCGGTTTCGGATTTTCACGCTGGCCGAGAGCCTGGGGGGAGTCGAGAGCCTGGTGTCTCACCCGGCCACGATGACCCACGCCTCGGTGCCTACCGAGGACCGCCGCCGGGTCGGTCTTTCCGACGGCCTCATCCGCTTTTCGGTCGGGTGCGAAGACCCGGAGGACTTGATCGAGGATATCCGTCAAGCGCTGGCGTAGCACGCTATGGACCAGGCCGTTTGCACCTCGGGATAGGGAAAACCCTGGTATAACCAATTGAAATTCTTCGGAGTGCGAAAGTCGCTTCATGTGATAAGTGAACCGGAAGATCGCGCCGACCCGTGGAGTACTAGGGTAGTCGCTAATCAGTTGGTGGGGTTCGCCTCCTTGTGTTTCATCCCGTTTTCATAAAAAAAATCGTCACCAAAAAGGCCGTGACACCTGATGCGGTTCTGGTTAAGTTCCCCGGCACTGGAAGACGGTAGCGAGAGCGAAAGGCAGGAGGGCGTTCGTTCTTGCGAGAGAGTTTCGTTCACGGTCGTGTCCAGGGGGTAGGCTCGTCCATGAAGAAAAAGCCCTCCATTCTTTTCCTCTCCAGTCATAACGCAGTGCGCGGCCAGATGGCCGAGGCCATGTTGCGGCATTTGGCGGGCGATCGGTTCGAAGTGAAAAGCGCCGGGATCGATCCCAAACCCGTTCCCACGCTCACGCATCGGGTGCTCGAGGAAGCGGGTATCGATGCCGCATCCCTTGCCTCCAAGAACGTGCGGGATTTCATGGCGCGCACGGTGGTGAATACCGCCATCATTCTTTGCGACAACGGGCCGTCGGATCCGCGGGTGTATCCGTTCGCGCCGGCGAATTTGACGTGGCGCTTCGAGGATCCGCTGTCCGCCCCGGGGACGGAGGAGGAGCTCTTGGGCCGCTTCCGCCGCCTTCGCGAAGCGTTGACCGACCGTCTCCAGAGCTGGCTGGCCGAAGAAGCCGCGCGGGAGGCGGTTCTCCAGGAAACCGCACTCGTTTAGACTTCTGAAATCTTGAGCTGGTCCCAGCTCCTCCTCCTCGTTCTGCTCCATTTGGCCGTGCTGGGCGGGCTGATCGCCATCGTCCTCGGGCTCGGCGGCACGTTCATTCTCCTTGCCCTTGCCTTCGGCGTGGCGTGGGCCGGGCACTTCTCCACGTTGTCCCTTCTCACCTTGTCCTTGCTTTTTGTCGCCGCCTTGCTGATCGAGGCGCTCGAATTCTTTCTCGGGATGCTGATGGCGCGGAGGTTCGGAGCGACGCGCTGGGGTATGATCGGTGCTCTTTTGGGCGGCATCGTCGGCACACTGGCCGGAACCGCGGGGTGCCCGGTAGTCGGGACCCTCTTGGGTGCGCTGGTGGGCTCCTTTGCCGGAGCAGTGGTGGGGGAGATACTGCGGGGAGGAAGTCCCCGGGAGGGCGTTCGGGCGGGATGCGGCGCGTTTGTGGGCCGCGCCGCCGCGGGAGCATTGAAGCTCGCCTTGGGTTTGGTAATCGCGTTCGTGACGCTTCGGGCCGCCTACCTGCTGGTCGCCCAATCGCATTCATGAGAGTCTGCTTCGAGGAGAAACCATCAGAATGGCCATGTTCGACGACGTAAAACGCAAGGTTCTGCCTAACGGAGTGGAGATCCTGGTTCGTGAGGACCGGAGCGCCCCCGTGGTCGCCCTCAATTTTTTCGTGCGGGTGGGATCCCTGAATGAAGACGACGCCATCGCGGGCTGGTCCCACGGCATCGAGCACATGTTGTTCAAAGGCACCCATCGCCGGGGAACGGGGGACATCGCGCGCGAAATTGCCAATGCGGGTGGGGAGACCAACGCCGGCACCGGCTACGAGAGCACGAACTATTACATCGTGCTCCCCAGCCGGAATCTGGAGGTCGCGCTCGACATTCACGCCGACGTGCTCCAGCACAGCGTATTCGACGAGTTCGAGCTGGAAAAAGAACGACAAGTCCTCATCCAGGAAAACGCCATGTATCGCGATCGCCCGAGCGGCTTCGGGTTTACCTGGGAGGAGTTGCTTGCCGAAGCGTTCACCGTGCATCGCTACCAGCGTCCGATCGGCGGTCCGGATGAAAACCTGTTGCGGGTGGGGCGCGATGCCATCCTGCGTTACAAGGAAAAATATTATCTGCCCAATAATCTGGTCTACGTCGTGGTGGGAGACGTGCGAGCGGACGAGGTCTTTCGCCTCCTCGAGGCCAAGATGGGTGGATGGACGCGGCGTGAGCTCGTACCCGATCAGTCGTTGCCCGAGCCACCTCAAACGCGTTTGCGTTATCGCGAACGAACCGGTGACGTGGAAAAGAGCTACGTCAAGATCGGGTTTCATTTACCGGCCGAGCTCGATCCCGAAACGGACGCGATCCTCGTGCTGTCCCACATTCTGGCTACCGGACGTTCGAGCCGCCTCTACCGCAAGGTCCGTGAAGAAGAGGGGCTCATTTTGAGTTCGCAAGTCATGGACACCACTGGCCGCGAGCCGGGCTACCTGGTCGTCGAGTTCACCGCCGAACCGGAAAAGCGGGATCTCGCTCTGCATTCGGTCATGACCGAAATCCAACGGTTTCAGCGCGAGCCGGTCACGGATGCAGAGATCGAACGCACGCTGCGCTCGGTTCGTAACGACACCCTCTATACGCTGGAGACCATGGAAGGCCAGGCCCAAATGCTCGGGCACTATGCGCTCCTGGGCGACTACGGTCTGGCCGGCAATTACCTGGAACGCCTGGGCCGTATCTCGCCGGAAGCTATCCAGTCTGCCGCGCGGAAGTATTTGCGTCCCGAGCAAGCGACTGTTTTCGCCTACGGACCGGAAGGCCGCGCGCCCCTGGCGGAAAGCGCCGAGGCGTTGTCGGCAACAGTGTCGGAAACGCTGGCCGCGCGACTGAATGCACCTGTCGTCCAGGCTCCGTCGGTCACCCGTCGCACCGAAGTGCCGGTGGGAAGCGGACAGGAGCGGGGAGCGGTGGAACCCGTCACTTTGCCCCAGGGAACGCGCGTACTGCTTCAGCCCGATGGACGGCTGCCTTTGGCCGCGATCGCGGTTTACTTACCCCTGGGCAGCGGAATCGAAACCTCCGCTGAGGCCGGCATCACCCGCCTCATGCAAACAACCATGTTGAAAGGCGCGGCAGGACGCGACGCCGCCGCCATTGCCGAATCGATCGATCGTCTGGGGGCGCGACTTCGGCCCTTGAGCGACCGGGACGCGGCGGGGTGGAGTCTCGGCGCATTGCGTGACGACCTTCCCGAAGCGTTTCGCATATTGCGGGATGTGCTGACTCAGCCCGATTTTCCCGCCGAAGCGGTCCAGCGGGAGCGGGAGCGTACGGTGGCCGAGATCGCGGCCATGCGCGATGAAACGGTGCAGTTCACGATTGCGCAGCTCTTCGAGATGCTTTTCCCCGCCCATGCGTACGGGCGGCTCAGCATGGGAACGGAATCTGCGGTTGCTCAGCTCACTTCCGAGGATCTGGCGGCCTGGCACCGGCGCCATTACGATCCCTCGCGCATGGTCGTGAGCGTGGTGGGAGACTTCGATCGGGAGCGTGTGCTGGGAGAGCTGGAATCGATTGCCGCAGCCCTTCCCCGAAGCGGCGAGCCGCGCGACGTGCTTCCGGTCACGCATCCCTCCCAGCCAGTGCGCGCCGAACGCACGCAGGAGGTGTCGCAAGCCGTCGTGGTGGTCGGATACCCCGGTCGTCCCATCCTTACGCCGGAGCGGTACGCGCTGGATGTGTGGCAAACGATTCTGAGCGGCATGGGAAACCGGCTCTTCACCCGGCTTCGAGACGAAATGCACCTATGTTATTTCACCGGGGCATTTGTGGCGTCCTTCCGCCGGGCGGGTGCGGTGGGCGCATATGTCGGGACCGGCCCCGATCAAGTGGACGCGGCCACCGAGGCTCTGCTCCAAGAGCTCGTTCGGTCATCGCGAGAGCTTCCGACCGAAGAAGAAATGGAACGCGCCAAGAACAACCTCGCCGGCAATCATCTCATCGATCTGCAGACCCGAATGTCCTGGGCCTCCAGTTACGCGCACGATGAAGTGTTGGGACTGGGCTACGAAGAAGTGCTGCGTTATTTGGATCGCATTCGCGCGGTGACGCGCGAGGAAGTGCGGGATGCCGCGGCGAGCGTGATCGACTCGAACCGTCTCGCCATGGCGGTGCTCAAGCCTTCGGATCCCGCTTCCGTGGAAGAAACGGTGAGCGCCTAACGCGTGGACGCAAAGGCAGGGCCGCGGATCCGCTCGGGGTGGGGGCGCATTGCCCTCGCCTTTGGCGTGTTCCTCCTCCTCGCCAACGTGATTGGATTCCTGTTCCTGCTCGCCGTGGCCCCCTGGGACCCGACCAAGACCAACGACCTGGAGTCTTTGAGCAAGCTCCTCGCCGAGCCCCGCATGCTGGCCGGCCTTCTCACCGCCCAGGCCCTGGCCGGCGTTCTGACCTCGATCTTCATGGCGAGCTCGATCGACCGGCGGCCATTGAGTGATCTGGGCGTGCGGCCCGAATTTGGATCCATGGCTTGGGGTGTTTTCCTCGGTGTGATTTGCGCCACCGCGGTGACGCTGTTCATCTCCGCCGTGGGAAAACGACACGTGGAGCCGAGCTTCTTCGAGAAGACCGAGCGAGCGGATGTCCCTCTGTTTGCGCTGGTGCTGCTCGCGGCCGCGTTCATGGAAGAACTGCTCTTTCGCGGCTATGTGTACGCCAATCTGCGGGAAATGTATTCGGCGGGACGTACGGTGGTGCTCTCGAGCCTGGCCTTCGCCACCGTCCACGCCACCAATCCCGAGGCGAGCGTGCTGGCCTGGATCAACGTGGTACTGGTCGGCGCGGTGTTGGGTCAGTTGCGGGAGATTACGGGCGGCATCCTGATGCCGCTGGGGTTGCATGTGGGTTGGAACTTGAGCTTGGGGATGCTGTTCGGGGTGCGGGTCAGCGGCCTCAACTTGCCGTCCGCGTTTCACATCTCGCTCGAGGATCTGCCTCCGGCCTTAGGAGGGGGAGATTTTGGTCCCGAGGCATCTCTCGTCTTGACCGGGCTCTTCATGATCATTGTTGTTCTGCTCGGCCGGTGGTTCCGCCCGGTCGTCCCCGGCGAAGGTGGAAACACGATTTGAATCGGCGTCTGGTCGCTCTCCTGTTGCTGGTTCTGGCCGGATGCGGTCAGAGCGCGGAGCATCACTTCGCCTCGGGGGACCAACATTTCGAGGCCAAAGAGTTCGGACAGGCCTCCGACGAATACAAACGGGGACTCTCGATAGATCCGCATTCGGCCCCGGCCTGGAATCGGCTCGGCATGACCTACCGGCTCATGTACAACGAGTCGCGAACCACGAACTTGAAGAAGCTGGAAGTGGATGCGTTCCGGCGCGCCGTCGGCGCGGATTCAACGTACTGGCCGGCCCTGGTGAATCTTGGCGCAACCCTGTATTACCTGGGCCAAAAGGACGAGGGAGCCGTTTATATTCGCCGTTCGCTGGGAGTCAATCCGCAGAACCCCGATCGCCCGGCGCTAGAAGCCCTTCTCGCCGACACGACGCAGGTTCCCTGATCGGGATTGGTACCTCGCGTCCTTTAAAAAGTAGGTAGTGTCCTAATTTGAAATCAAATTAGGACACTACCAAAAAGTATTGACACTTTGCCGGGTACCCAGTAAACAGAGAGTGTCATCACCACGGGCTCATTTCCCCTGAGGGCCCGGGGGGCCAAAACAACTCGCTCCTCGTCGCAGCCTAGGGATGGTTGTGCGGAAGCCCATGCGCTCGAAGCACAACGAAGTGACTCCATTTCCTCTCACCCCTCCTGGAGGAACTCATGACTAGATCTCTTAGTCGGTCGATCGTTCTTTGTTTGGGCGCGATGGCTTTGTTTGCCCTTCTTTGGGCCGGCTGCACCGAGTCCCCTGAGCAACTGACCGCTCCGGCGCCCAAGATCGACGCGTTGGCTGGCCGTGGCCAGACTCTCGATGAACTGAATCCCCGTGTCCAGGCGGTAATGGATGTTCAAAACCAGCACGGCCGCGACCTCCTCTCCATTCCGGATGTGATCGGAACCGGCACCGGTCTTACCGACAAGGGAGAGGTGGGCGTGCTCGTGTTCACACAGAAGCAAGCCGTCAACCATCAGGTTCCGACGAGCCTTGACGGCGTGCCCACCCAGATCCGTGTGGTCGGCAACGTAGTTCCCCTGGCTTATAAGGGCACGTATCGTCCGGTTCCGGGCGGCGTCAGCGTCGGAAACGACATGGAATGCGCCTCGGGAACGGTGGGCTGCATCGTGCTCAAGGGCGGGGTCCGTTACGTGCTGAGCAACAATCACGTGCTCGCGCGCATGAACGCGGGAGCGAACGGCGAACGTATCGACCAGCCGGGGCGCTATGACGGAAAGCCCGTCTGCGCGCAAACCGGCCAGATTGGCGCTCTCGCCGGCAAGGTCAACATCAACTTCTCGGGCGGCAACAACACCGTCGATTGCGCCATCGCTTCGCTTTCGGTGGCCAGCGATTGCGGAATGATCAGCGGCTATACGCCGAGCACGAGCACGGTGTCTCCCAGCGTGGGGCTGGCGGTCAAGAAAACCGGCCGTACGTCGGGGTTGACCCACGGCTCGATCGCCGGCATCAACGTGACCATTCAAGTGGACTACGGTAGCCCGGGTGTGGCCACGTTCGTGAACCAGATCTACGTCGCGAGCAACTTCATCCGCTCGGGCGACTCCGGCTCGCTCATGGTGACCGAGAACGGAAACAATCCCGTCGGTCTTTGCTTCGCCGGAGGCGGTGGTTCCTCTTTTGCCAATCCCATCGGACCGGTGCTCCAGGGATTGGGAGTCAGCGTCTGCGGCCAGTAAGGCATTCAGCTCCAACGCGAGGGGGCGGCATTCGCCCCCTCGTTCATCTCGTAGCGTTGTTCGTCGCTCTTTCTGTAGTCAGTTGCCGGCAGCCGGCCCGGGAGACCGCTTCCCCGAACACAACGGATCATCCCATGACACCCCGCCCCATCGAAGACGTGCTCAAGGATCACACTCCGGAACTCATGGCCATTCCCGGAGTCGTCGGTACGGCCCAAGGGCTGGAAAACGGCCGGCCCTGCATTCTCGTTTTCTTGGCCCAGGATAGCGATGAATTGCGGCAGAAGATTCCCGCCCAGATCGAAGGCTATCCGGTCAAACTCCAGGTGACCGGCGAGATCACGCCGCTACGGCGGAATGATTAACGCGCTGAAACCGGTTTGCTAACTCGCCGTTCGCGTCGAGCCCGGATTCATCCAAAGCGCGCAGTGATTCTTGAACTCCAGGAAAATGGGCCCCGGTTCATTCGCCGGGGGGCCGCAGGTCCCCCTCATGGGCGAATGTGCTTCGTGAGCAAAGATGAGATGCGTCCCCGTCGTCAGATCGTGCGACGCGTCGGCTGCCTGTCCCAGGGAAAGGATCTTGATGCGTTTCGGGGCGAGATAGAATTCAAACGATCCCGCCTCTCCCGGGGAGAGAAGAAGCATCTCATAGTCCTGCCTGGATAACTGGGTCTCCAGCTTTCTTCCCTCCACCTTCCAGCTCGATCGCTGCGACAGGGGAATCGAAGCCAAGGATAAGACGGCCAGGAACAGGGCGTAGGCGACCATGTAACCGGGACGGATCCCGAACCAGCGCGCCGGTACTTGTCTCCACCACCGCGGCGCCTCGAGAGCCAAGAGCAACGTGAGCGCGGGGAAGAGGGGAAGCAGGTAAGCCGGGAGCCGTGACTTGCTGAACACGAAGACGAGGAGAGGGAGAAGAAACCACGATACAAGGATAGGCCGCGCTCCCTCTCGCCACGGTTCAACGAACCGAGGGCTGTTCTTGAACATCTTGAAATAAAGCAACCACCACGGAAACGTGCCCGCCACGAGCGTCACCAAATAGATGAGCGGGGATTGGTTCCGGCCATGGCGCGACGTGAAGATGCGGTTCACGACTTCATCGTGAAGCCAGTAGTTCATCGTATCGGGACGCGTGAGCGCGACCGCGATATACCAGCCCAGGCCGAGAAGGGCAAAACAAAGCCAGCCGGGTACCCAGAGAAGAAGCGGGCGCGTGGATCGGGGAAACGTGTTCTTCGCGCGAAGCAAACGGTCCCCGATGATTACCGCGGCGGGAACGAGCAAGGCCGGTGGTCCCTTGGTGAGGAACGCCGCGCCCAAAGAGAGAAAGAACCACCAGCGGGCGCGGGGATATCCCATTTGATGCATGACGTACGCGGTGGCGGCGGCGGTCTCGAAGAAGGCGAGCAAGGTATCGGTCGAGGGATACACCGCTCCCAGTAGGGGCGCCATCGACAATCCAAAGAGGAACGCCGCCCAGGCGGCGTGTTGCGGGCGTCCCAGGAGCGCGGCAAGACGAGCCACCAGCGCGATCGTTCCAAAAAATGCCAGGAGTCCGGGCAGGCGGGCCGCGATTTCATTCGTACCCAAGAGCGCCATCGATCCCGCCATGAGCCATGTGGTGAGCGGTGGTTTGCTGAGATGGGGCACCTGGTCGAGGGTAGGAATGAGCCAATTGCCGGACGCCAACATTTCGCGGGCGATTTCGGAGTAACGGGCTTCGGTGCTATCGGTGAGCGGGCGCACGGCTTGGCCCGCCAAGAACACGACCAAAAGAGTCACGAATAGAGGCAGGGACCACCGCGACCACATCATCGATTTCCCCCCTGGAGTCACTCCGGCCGCCCCTTTCTCGAGTTTACAAGTCTACACAATCCATAGGTGCGGTGTCCCTCAGCCAACGAAAACGATCTTCCTTTCCGGTGATCCATTTGCGACTCGGAATGCGCGTTAGTAGTGGCGGGCTGGTGCCGGATGGCGCGACCGGTACCGCGCGAGTACCCGGGCATGGCCGCGCCCTGCCCCTTGGACGGAGGCTGATTCATGAAAACGCGTGCACTGACTATCCTGGCTTTCTTGGGGCTTTGCTCGGGTTGCGGGGGAGACGACGCGCCCTCCGCCCCCACCCAACATGATCCGATTGCCACACAACCCGGCGTTCCCGCCGGTGACCCCACCACGACCACGATCGGCTCGGGCGGAGGCGAGCTCGCCAGCTCTGATGGCGCTTTCACGGTATCGATTCCGGCCGGTGCGCTGACCACGGATACCGAGGTCGGAATCCAACCGATCACGAACACGGCTTGGGGTGGATTGGGGAGTGGGTACCGACTCACCCCGGACGGCCTCACCTTCACCACTCCGGTGAGCCTCGTCTTCACCGTTCCCGAATCCATGTTGGCCAGGACTGCCCCCGATTTCCTGGAGGTCGCGGTTCAAGATGACGCCGGCTACTGGTACGTGTTGAGAAACAGGAGTTTCGATGTGGGCTATGGAACGCTGACCGCTACGACGACGCATTTTTCGGATTACTCGGCTATATCCGGCGTTCAGATCGAGCCCGTCCAAGCCACTGTCCAAACCGGAAAGACGGTTGCGCTTTCGGTTCGCTTCTGCAGTTTTGAAACCGTTATCGCCGATCAGGACAATTTGGCCGCGCTCGTCGCGTCCTGCAACAATGAACTCGCGCCTCTCGGAACGTTTACGAACTGGTCCGTCAACGGGACTCGAGGGGGAAGCTTAGGAGATGGCATCGTGGCGGAACACGGAAGCCCGCTTGTCGCCATTTACACGGCTCCTCCCGTTGTTCCGAACAGCAATCCGGTGGCAGTGAGCGTTGCCACGAACTTTGGGGGGCAACAAGCGTTGCTGGTCTCCAACATCACCGTAACCGACGCCGGGAGCTGGGCGGGCACCAGCGTTTTCGATCTAGGCGACGGCACGACGATTACATCCAACATCACCTGGACGTACGCAAACACAAACGGAACGCTTGTGAACTACGTGCCAAGCGGCTTGATCACCTATAACAAGCCCGCCGAGGGTGATTGCCCCATCACCAGCATCACTCCCAACCAGCATCCCATCGCGAACGCGGATGGGTTCCTATCCATCGACGCGCCTTCCGGGTATTACAACGGCGCTGGGGCAACCGTCTGGAATACCACCATGTGCCACCAGTGCTCCTACGACGAAATACCGGTTTGCTCGGAAACTTTAATCGGGGGCCAGTGGATGGTGGTGGCGGGGCCCGACAAGATCTCTGAGGACGGCACCACGATCAGTGGCGTCATAGATTTCGGTGGGGGGTCGACCTTTAGCTACACGTTCACGAAGCAGCCCTAACGCCGTTCTTAGTCCAGAACCGTCATCCGATCGAGCGCGCGATACTGCACGGCTTCCGCCATATGTCCGGGGCGGATGTCGGAAGCGCCTTCGAGATCGGCGATCGTTCGCGCCACTCGCATGAGGCGGTGATACGCCCGCGCCGAAAGACCGAACCGTTCTAGGGCATGCTCCAAGAACCGGCCCGCTTCGGGAACAAGGCAGCACCAACGCTCCGTCTCTTTGATCCCCAGTTTTCCATTCGTCTTTCCTTGGCGTCCGACCTGGCGCGAACGCGCCTCCTTGACGCGCCCGGCCACGGTCCGGGAGTTTTCGCCTCTCGCACCGTGGGCCAGATCCTCCACCGGGACGCGCGGCACGTCGAGTTGCAAGTCGATGCGGTCGAGAAGCGGCCCCGAAACGCGCCGCCGGTATCGCTCCACCACGTGCGCGCTGCATGCGCAAGGACGCCCGGGGTCCCCATGATTGCCACATGGGCAGGGGTTCATCGCGGCGACGAGCATGAACTGCGAGGGAAAGATGACCGTGTATCGCGCGCGGCTGATCACCGAGCGTCGTTCTTCCAACGGTTGCCGCAATGCCTCGAGCGCATCCCGGCGGAATTCACCGAACTCATCGAGGAAAAGCACCCCATGATGGGCCAGGCTCACTTCCCCCGGTCGCGGAAATGAGCCTCCGCCGACCAGGGCCGCGCTCGAAACTGTGTGGTGGGGAGCACGAATGGGTGGGTAGCGCAAAAGACCGGAACCTGGACGCAAGAGTCCCGCCGCGGAATGAATGCATGTGGCTTCGACCGCGGCGTCGCCTTCGAGCGGAGGAAGGATGCCGGCGAGGCGCCGGGCGAGCAACGTCTTCCCCGATCCGGGAGGACCGACGAACAACAGGTTGTGATCCCCGGCGGCCGCAATTTCGAGGGCGCGTTTTGCCGGCGCTTGTCCTCGAACATCCGCCAGGTCTCCCGGGGATGGTTCCGGTAGTTGGGGGGTCGCGATTCGTGGGATGACGGGCCGCCGACCTTCCCAAAGCACGGTGAGCATTTCTTCGAGACTTTGAACCGGCCACACGCTCATCCCGCTCGCGTCGGCTTCGCGCTCGTTGTCCAACGGCACGACCAGGCCGGTGAGCCCCTTCTGCTTGGCCCATCGTCCCGCCGGCAATACGCCGCTCACCGGGCGGAGTGCGCCATCGAGCGCTAGCTCGCCGAGGAATAGAAACTCATGCACCGCCAATGCCGGTACGCGCCCGGACGCCAGAACGAGTGCGACCGCGATGGGGAGATCGAAGTGATTGCCGGTCTTGGCGAGATCGGTGGGGGAGAGATTGATCGTGATACGCCCCAAGGGGAGATCGAGGCCAGCGTGCTTCATGGCCGAGATCACGCGATCCTGGCTCTCTCGAACCGTGCGATCGGGCAGACCGACGAGGCTGATGCGAGGAAGTCCATCGCCAACATCGACTTCAACCGTGACAGGAATGATTTCGACGCCCCAGAGCGAAACCGTGCGCACCTTGGCCAGCATGGATGTTCCCGAGGCGGGGAAGGATGAGGGAGGAGGCGTGACGAGCTTAGAGCGTGGGTGAAGGAAGCGGCAATACTAACTTTACGGCTGGCCAACATTGGCGCAGGTTCGCGAGTGGCCAATTTTGGCGCAAGTTCGCGAGTGGCCAATTTTGGCGCAAGTTCGCGAGTGGCCAATTTTGGCGTAAGCAGACTTTCCCCTGCGCCATCCCCTCGGCGCTCTTGCTGCTACCACACATGGTCACACTTTTGCTCCCGCTAACTTTTTGCCTCGCAAGGTGAAGCCCAATCAAAAGGTGGGTCCTTGTGTGGTTACATCGAGAACCGCGAGGGGATGACGAAAGCAAAGTTCTTGAAATTCATGCGGCACGGGTGACGCCGAAGGCGGCGTCCGATCACCAGCGCCAGGTGGCGACGACTCGCCCCAAGGAGCGGGTGCGGTCCGATCGCTCCACGTGATCCGCGTTGTGTACGAAATCCACTCCGGCCTCGCCTTCGAAGCGCACATTGTCGCGAGGCGCGAAGGTCACCAATCCCGAGAACCCCATGCTTCGTTCCACCACCCCGGCCAACGTGCTTCCCGAGGCATCTCCGTAGGTCTGGCAATTCGTTCCGTAGGGATTGTCGGTGATCTGCTCGGGATTGCACCAAGCGCCGGCACCGTTGCCTTCTCCCAAACGCGTGTGGTGCGCCATCGCTCCGATCGACCAGGCCAGATCGAGCTCGAGGTCCGCCCAGAGATTCAAGTTCGCGACATCGGCCCCCAGCGGGTAACCCAGCACTTCGTCCCGATGCACGAAGTTGCGGTTATAGAAGACCTGGTACGTGTAGTTGTAGACGCGCGTGTACTCGGCCTGAAGCGTCCAGTCTTGGTGCGCCCGGGTGATCCCAACCTGATAGGCGAGACGCGTGGGCCCCTCGCCCGAAGGTTTCAAGTCATCGACCATGAGCTCACCGTATCCCGCCCAACCGGAAGCAAAGCGCCAGTAAAGATCCGCGTCGGCGATGTAGTTGCTTCGGATCAAGGAATCCCGCTCGGCCGGGCTCGCGTGCGACTCGGCGGTCAGGATGCGCTCGACGACCGCATAGGGCATGAGGTTGAGCACGTAGAGCGGCTCGGGAGCTTGGCCGTCGTAGCGAACGCCTTCGCCCACGCCGACCCGTAATCCTTTCCCCAAATTGAGGTCCACGCGATGAAAGGCCATGTACTGCCCGCGCGCTTGCGACAACCAGCCGTGCACCGCGCTCAAGGTGGCGAAATTTCCCGCGTGGACGCGCGCGGAAAGCTGGGTGTACGGATCGGTGCCGCCGCCCAAGAGCAAACTGCCCGAACGCCCGGGACCCCAGCGTTGGTTCTCGCGTCCCAGCCAGACTTCGAACACACTTCCATGCCAGGCGATCGAGGCGCGCGGGACCCAGAATTGAATTTCGGTGTTCTTGACCACCGGATCGCCGAACGCTTCCGCGCCGTGAATCTGCGTCACCATGTACTCGCCGCTCATGCTGAACCCCGAGGGGTGCCAGTAGAGTCCGCGAATGGACGCGAACGTCTTCTCGTTGAAATCCGGAGGGACATCTCGAGCAAATGCGCCCCCCGCGCCGAGCGCGCCGTTCAGCTTGACCTGCGACGCGGGGGGTCCGATCGTGATCATGGGCCGCGAATCGCGAAAGCCGAGCCCGAGCCCCATCATCCGGCCTTCCCACGCGAATTCCCGGGCGAGGCGCGACAAACCCGTGGACTGTTTGCCGGAGGCCAACGCTTCGGCCACCCGCGCAGCAATCAGGGAGCGCGAAAGGGGTCGACTCAGAAAATGCAGTTGGGAGAGATTTCCGAGCGCAATTTGACGATCGATCTCCGGATACACCCAGGAATTCGTGGGCTCGTAGATGTAGGGGAAGGGAACCGAGGCAGATTGAGGATCGTATCCCCACCAGCGGGGCTCGGCGGCGGGGTTCACGGCACTGTCACCGGCCGCGAACACCGTGCTGTCAGGCGGCGGGGCTTCTGCATTCGCGAATGACTGGAATTGAGTCATCCCTGAGACGATCCCGAGCAGCACGAACCCAAACCAAAGCCGGCCCGCGGGGTCGCATCGCCAACCTTGTCCCACGAACGGCATAGCGAAGTTTCTCCAAGAATCCGTTTTGCAGGGATCGAGACCGCGGAGTCTATTGAGCCGAGCATGCAAGGGCAAGCGACCCGGGTATCTGATGGAGAGACAACCCGCCGGGGCAACCGTTACACTGCGCGACGATGATCGAACGGCCCGATCTTTCGGAAAAAATCCCTACACCGCTCAAACCCCTCCTGGAACTGGACGGCAACCTGCGATGGTCCTGGCACCCTCCGGCGAGTGCCGTGTTCGAGCGCGTCGATCCCTCGCTCTGGGAGACCAGCCGCCATAATCCGCTCTCGTTGTTGCGTCACGTCTCTCCGGAACGGTGGGACGCATTGGAACGGGACCCGGCATTCGTGGCTGCGCTCGAGACGGCGGTGAGCGACCTCAAGCGCTATCTGGAACGGCCAGCCTGGTTCTCCACGCAACATCCCGAAGGTTCCCCGCTGCGGGTCGCCTACTTCTCGGCCGAATACGGAGTCGCCGAATGTCTGCCCGTCTATTCGGGGGGACTCGGCATTCTGGCCGGCGATCACTTGCGAGCGGCCAGCGATCTGGGGATACCGCTCTCCGCCATCGGTCTCGGCTATCGCTCTGGATACTTCCGCCAAGCGATCGATGCGGACGGCGGTCAAACCGAGATCTACGACGACTTCGCGTTCGATGACATGCCGGTCAACCTTCTGCGGCATCCCGACGGATCTCTCAAGACCGTGGAGGTTCCTTTTCCGGAGGGGCGACGCGTTCGCGTTCAGATCTGGCTCGCTCAGGTGGGACGCATTCCGCTCTATCTCCTCGATTCGAATCTTCCCGAAAACGACCCTCAAGATCGCGAGATCACCCGTTACCTGTACGGCGGCGATCCGGACACACGCCTGCGCCAGGAGATTCTGCTCGGGATCGGCGGTGTGCGCGCGCTCAATTTGCTGGAGACGAGCGCGACCGTGTTTCACCTCAACGAGGGCCACTCCGCGTTCCTCATCGTGGAGCGCGTTCGGGATGCCATGTACCAAGGTCTCGATTTCGAAACCGCGCGCCGGCGGGTCGCGGCAACGTCCATTTTCACCACGCACACTCCCGAACCAGCCGGGTTCGATCAGTTCAACCCCGATCATTTGTGGCGCTATCTCGAACCCTACGTGCAGGAAATGGGGATCACCTTCGAACGATTCCTGGCTCTGGGCACCGCTGCGCGCCCGGACGGTTACCGGCCGCTCAACATGGCCCTCTTGGCTTTGCGTAACACCGACTACCGGAACGGGGTGAGCCGCCTCCACGGCCAAGTGGCTCGCTCGATGTGGCGGGGTGAATGGCCTCACGCTTCCGAGGACCGCATTCCGATCGGCAGCGTCACCAACGGGGTGCATCTGGAAAACTGGATGTCCCTCGAAATGGGACGCGTGCTCGATGAGCGCTTGGATCCAGGATGGCGCGAACAAGAACTCGATCTCCAAACCTGGAGCCGAATCGACGATGTTCCCGACGAAGTGATCTGGAGCGCCCATCGAGCGGCCAAACAACGTTTGATCGAAAGCGCGCGCCGACGCATCGAGGCGTATGCGAGGCGAGTGGGACGCCCCTTGGATCCGCCCCACCTGGAATCGCTCTTCGACCCCGACCGGCTTTTGATTGGATTCGCGCGGCGGTTTGCGCCCTACAAACGCGCGACGCTGCTGCTCTCGGATCGCGAACGCTTGCGTGCCCTGCTCCAGGATCCGGAGCGTCCGATCCAGCTCGTCTTCGCCGGAAAGGCCCACCCGCAAAATCAAGAGGGCAAGGATCTCATTCGCGCGATCAACGCGTTTGCGCGCGACATGGGGACACACATTGCCTTCATCGAGGAGTACGACATCGATCTGGCTCGGCTGCTCGTGCAAGGCGTGGATGTGTGGCTCAACACACCGCGCCGGCCCCAGGAAGCGAGCGGCACGAGTGGGATGAAAGCGGCCATTAACGGCGTCCCCAACCTGTCCGTGCTCGACGGATGGTGGGCCGAGGCCTACCAGCCCGAGGTGGGCTGGGCGATTGGCGACGGCGACGCCGCCGTCGATCACGCCGCCCAGGACGAGCGTGAGGCTCGTTCGCTTTACGAGCTCCTGGAGAATGCCGTCGTGCCGGCCTTCTACGATCGGGCCGAGGACGGCATTCCACGTCGCTGGACGGCCATGATGAAGGCTTCTATTCGCGTATTGGCTCCGACGTACAACACCCACCGCATGGTCCGCGAGTACACGGAGGGCTACTACCTGGAAGCCGCCAAATCGATGAAAGTCTAAATACCGGGATGAATCACGCGAAGGGTGGAGTTATATTCCGAATATCACCTTGGAGCCCGCACTGCATGACCGCGTCGTTCTGCCCACGGATCATTCTCGGGGTCTTGGTCTTCCTTTTGACGGCGTCCCCGGCGATGGCCGACATGTCAAACTGCCGGTTTGCCTTGCACTGGAAAGCCAAGTTCTCCGCATCCAAAACCATTCCCACGCTCTGCGATAACCCCGCTACTCCCACCGTCGAGCCGAATTACAGCCCGAATTGGAACAGCACCACCAGCGTCCCCAATCCGCTGCCCTGCACCTCGTACAACGTCACCGGCCCCAGAGGGACAGGCCAGGTGTATTTGGTGATTGGGTTTGCTGGTACTGAAGGCGTGGGCGGGGCCTCGTTCGGCGTTGACTACACCGGAGGGATCATCCCGGCCTTCGTGAACTGGACCTCATGCGCGGACGGATTGTCTTTTCCCAACGACGGCGGGAATGGTGATTTTCCAAGCCCAAAGGTGGGATCCAGATCACCTGGAACACCCCTACCTCGTGCGCACAAGAGGTGATCGATCCGGCCGGCGTGCATGCGGTCGTCGGCTCTTTCTATATCTATGCCGCTGGGGCGGATCAGTTGAAGATTACCCCCAACAACAATCTCGTAAGCGGCGTTCCGGAACTCGCCGTTTACGATTGCGCTGGTCGGCACACCAATCTGACCGAAATCTGGCCTCCAGATATTCTTGCCTTGCTCATGGGGACCATCGGGGTAGCTGGTTCGGGTGGGTACAACCCATGCCTCGTCACTCCAGTCCGCGAATCCACCTGGGGCAAAATCAAGACCCAGTACAACTGAAGTCGGCGCCGTGGCAACGTCATGGACCTGGAAGCCTCCAAGTCCGCGCAATTGAATAGATAAGGAAGCAGGGGGCCCGGAATAGGGGCTTTGACGTCGGGTATCTTCATGAGCTTCGGGGGGGAGGGTGTACCATGGGTGGCTCTGGCCCGAGTACTGGGTCGAATTGACAGTCTCCCGGACCCTCACTAGAATGCGCGCCATCCGGCCAAGCCCTTTTCGCCGTTTGAGTTAGGCCCCAAAGGAAACCTGAGACCCATGGACTTCTCCCGGACCTCTGCTCGAGTCGTCCTCCACACCCTTCTTTGCACCGTCATTTTGGGAACAGCAGCGGCCACCGCTTCCGATGAGATCCTCGGTGGAAAGCTCGAAAAGAAGAGCGACCGGAGCGAAGCCGCGATCAAGGGCGACATCGCTCGCCTCGAAAAGCAGCTTGCCTCGAGCCCCAAAAACTACCGCGTGATGTTCGACCTGGCCAATGTCTACGCCGAAGCCAAAAACGAAGAAAAAGCCAAGGACATGTTCCTTAAAGCCATCGCCACGAATCCCAAGTACGTGGAAGCCATGGTGAATTTGGGTGGGCTCTACAGCGATCTGGATCAACAGGACGAAGCAATCACCTGGTTCGAGAAGGCCCTCACCTTGGATCCGGAGAACTGCAAAGCGCGCAGCAACCTCGGGAACGCCTACTACGCCAAGCTTCGCTATCCGGATGCCATGTTCGAGTATCGGCGCGCGGTGGAAAAGGATCCAAACTGCGTTTCCGCGATGTACAACATCGCGGTTGCGTTTGCCGATGCCGGACTCTTCCGCGATGCCGTGGTGTACTGGAAGAAAGTGGTGCAGCTTGCCCCCGGCAGCGATGCCGCGCGCAGCGCTCAGGAAAACATCGTCATCCTCGATCGGTTCACGCAAACGCCCGTTCCCGCAGGCACGAAAGTAGCTCCTACTGCCGCCGATCCAAAGACCCCCCAGAAAACCTCGAGCAAGGCGCCCCAAAAACACAAATGATCGCTGGCGGGTCGGTCCGGTGCGCCGCGGGGATCGGTTTAGCGATGGTGCTTTCCGGCGCGTCATCCGTATGGGGAGGCGAGACAGATTGCTCGCACTGGCTCCGAGCCGGGCGAGAGGAAACCCAACGGGCGGACGGGTCCCGAAAGGCCGGCGCAGCCGACGTGCTCGATCACTTGGAGAAAGCTGAAGACGCATTCGCCAGGGCCAGGAAGGACTGCCCGGACAGCGCAACCGCCTCCTGGGTCCAGGTTATGAGCCGCCTGGCCTATTGCCGATCCAAGGCCGGACATTTCGGTGATGCGTGTGATAGCTACGCCGAGCTTCTCAAGGTCGCCCCCGGGCGGCACATGGACCGTGCTCTCTATGCGGATGCCTTGGAGCAATCGGGGCATTACCAGGAGGCCGTAGAGCAGCTCCACAACCTCATCCTGAGCGATCCGGAAAACGGCGCAACCTTCTACTGCAACGTGGCCATGATCTACGCGCTGGATCTGGGGGATGGCCCCCAGGCCGTGGAGGCCGCTACAAAGGGGCTGGAGAAGGCCGGAGAGTCCGGGCCGTGTTTAGAGTTTGCGTGGGGGAAAGGTTTGGCGCTTTCGGGGGTAGGTATCCTGGAGACTGAGATCGGCCGAGGCAATGAACTGCTCCAGGATGCGAAACTCAAATTTGCCGCGCTTCTGGACGACCCGGATTATGGGGCACGCGCCCGGGCCGAAATGAGCGCGATCGACGAACGTATCCATCAAGGGAATGCAAGCAAAGCGGGCAGGGAGAAACGATGATGCTGAAGAACGGCTTTAGGACAGTGCGATTCTTGTCCATGTCCTGGTTGGTTTTCGGCTTGATTCCAGGGGCTGCCCTGGCCAAACCGCTTCCCACTCGGGATCCGGTGAACATGGCCGCCGCAGATCCCAATGCGCATGCCGCGGCCGAGCACAATCCGCGGGTCTCGATGACCTTGGCCGTGGATGGGGAAGATGGCCGCCGCACCGATCTCGGTACGATCGTCATCGAGCTGTTTCCCAAGGATGCACCCAAGCATGTCGAGAACTTCCTCAAGCTCTCGAAGGAAAATTATTACACCGGCCTCACGTTTCATCGAATCGTGCCCGCGTTCGTGATTCAGGGCGGCGATCCGTTGAGCCGCAGCAACTGGCAGAGTAACCGGCTCGGCACGGGCGGCCCCGGCTACAACATTCCTGCAGAGATCTCCCGCAAACACATGCGAGGCGCGGTGGCGGCGGCGAGAAAAAATGACCCCATCTTGAATCCGAACAAGGAATCGAGCGGGAGCCAGTTCTACATCTGCCTCGCCGATCTTCCGTCGCTCGATCAAGCGGGATACACGGTGTTCGGCCAGGTGGCCGACAACGCCAGCTTGGACGTGGTGGACAAGGTCGCGCGAGTCAAAAACAGCGGCCCCCAGCAAAACCAAGCCCTCCAGCGCGTGATCATCACGAAGGTGACGGTCGAGGACTAGACTCCCTAGAGGTCTTTTGGGCCGTCCTTCGGGGCGGCCCTTTTGTTTTATACTGCTTGGCCGCCTCCACACTTGTACGTGACGAGGAGCTTCGGCCCAGGCCCATGATCTATCTCGACCATAACGCCACGACCCCGCTTCACCCTTCGGCCCGGGAGGCCATGCTGCCCTTTTTAGAGGGACGCTACGGCAACCCTGCGTCCCTGCACGCGGCCGGCCGGGAGGCGCGACGGGCGGTGGAGGAAGCTCGCCACCGGGTGCTCGGCCTCTTCGGCCGGAACGCCGGCGATCTCGTGTTCACGGGTTCCGGCACCGAGGCCGTGCTCTTGGGAATGGTCGGAGCGTGGCGCGCGCTCTCGACCCGGGGCTCGCACGTGGTGGTGTCGTCGATCGAGCATCGCGCGGGGATCGATGCCGCCCTGCTTCTGGAACACGAGGGCGCCTCGGTGAGCTGGGTAGCCCCCGATACCGAAGGCCGTATCGACCCCGATCGCGTGAGCGACGCATTGCGGAACGACACCGTGCTCGTGTGCGTGCAACATGCGAACAACGAGACCGGCGTGATGCATCCGATCGAGGACATCGGCACCCGCGTGCACGCGGCGGGCGCGCGGTTTTTCGTGGATGCGGTGCAATCGGCGGGAAAAGTGTCTCTTCACCCGGAATCATGGCGGTCGGATTACGTCGCTGTGGCCGCGCACAAGCTGGGCGGTCCCAAGGGGGTGGGCGCGCTCTGGCTCAAGGAGCGGAGTCCGCTCGTTCCCTTCATTCCGGGAACGACCGAACGAGGTCTCCGCGGCGGCACGCAGAACGTGCCTGGTGTGGTTGGTTTTGGGGCGGCGGCGAAACTTGCGGTCGAGCAGTTGGATGCCTATGCGATCTCTAGGACAGCGCTTCGCGACGCGTTCGAGGCGGCGGTTTGCTCCGCTTTGCGAAGCAACGTGACGGGCGGCAGCGCAAAGCGCCTCCCCAACACGACCCATCTCACGTTCGATCCTGAAGTCGGGCCCGATCTCGTCATCGCCCTGGATCGCGAGGGTTATGCGGTGTCGGCGGGATCGGCGTGCACGTCGGGATCCGAATCACCCAGCCACGTGCTTTTGGCCATGGGTATGCCTTCCGATCGGGCCAGCACGGCGATTCGGGTGAGCTTGGGTAGTGAGACGACACGGCATGAATTGGATGCCTTCCTCGGGGCCCTTAAAAACCTGGTCGAGGCGCGGGTCTCCGCGTCGGCGGGACGTTCGTGATGCGAGTTCTGGTCGCCATGTCGGGCGGCGTCGACAGCGCCGCCGCGGCTGCGGTGCTGGTGGCCTCGGGCCACGACGTGACCGGAGCCACGCTCAAGCTCTGGTGCTATGGCGGCGCCGAGGCCTCGCCACGCTCGTGCTGTTCGCTCCGTGATATCGACGATGCGCGTGATGCCGCGGCAACCCTCGGCATTCCGCATTACGTGCTGGACGAGGAGAGCCAGTTCGAACGCGATGTGGTGGCCCCATTCGTCGCCTCGTACTTAAACGGCGAAACGCCCAATCCGTGCGTGCGATGCAACACGCATCTCAAGTTCGGGAGCTTGCTCAGACGCGCACACCGTCTCGGTTTCGATGCCGTAGCGACGGGCCACTACGCCCGCCGTCAGGACACGCCTTCGGGGCCCGTACTCCGCCGGGCCGTGGATCGCGCTAAGGATCAGTCCTACGTGCTTTGGGGTATTGCCAGAGACGATCTTTCGCGATCCTTGTTTCCTCTCGGTGATTTGACCAAAGAGGAGGCCCGCGAGACGGCGCGACGGGCCGGCCTGCGATTGGCGGAAAAGGTGGAGAGCCAGGACATTTGTTTCGTTCAGGGCGGGGCCTACAGTGAATTCGTGGCTTCCCGTGCCCCCAACGCCTCGGTGACAGAGCCGGGAGATCTGGTGGACACGGAGGGACGGGTGCTCGGGCGGCACCGTGGGGCCATGCATTACACGGTGGGCCAGCGCCGAGGTTTGGGCGTGGCCTTGGGCGAGCCGGCCTACGTCGTTCGCGTCGATGCCCGGGAGAACCGCGTGGTGGTGGGGCGGGAGGAAGACCTCCTCGAGACGGGCTGCGCGGTGCGTGAGGTGAACTGGGTTTCCTGCGAGCCATCCGAGGAGCCCGTAACGGTGGACGTGAAGATCCGCTACCGGACGCGTCCTACGACCGCCACCGTGACCCCGATGGCCGGCTCCCGAGCCAGGATCGAGTTCTGGGAGCCCGTCCGCGCCCTATCGCCGGGGCAGTCTGCGGTCTTCTACCGCGAGGACATCCTATTGGGGGGCGGAATCATCGATTCCCGGCCGGTTGAGGCGGCCCCGAAAAGCGAGTAATCTTGTCATGTTTTAGGTATGACAAGGAGTTAGAAAGGTGCTCGCCTAGGAGCGAGCGCAGGTAAGGCGCCATGAAGCGAGAGACATCGAGCCCCAAGCCGGTCGAAGCGGTAGGGAAAACCCCGGTAAGCCGGCTCTCCCAAAACCCCGAAGTGGAAAGCCGCCTCGGCCAGGACTACAAATACGGATTCGTCTCGCCCATCGAAGCCGAGACGGTTCCGCCCGGCCTCAGCGAAGACGTCGTCCGTCTCATTTCCAGCAAGAAAAACGAACCGGAGTGGATGCTCGAATGGCGGCTCTCCGCCTATCGCCGCTGGCGGACCATGAAAGAGCCGACCTGGCAGAACGTCCATTACGAGCCCATCAATTACGAAGCCATCATTTACTACTCGGCTCCCAAGCGTGTCTCGGTGAAGAGCCTGGATGAAGTGGATCCCGAGATCCGGCGTACCTTCGAGAAGCTGGGGATTTCGCTCGAGGAACAAAAACGCCTTTCCGGCATCGCCGTGGATGCGGTCCTCGACAGCGTGTCCGTGGCCACGACCTATCGCGAGCGTCTGGCCGAAGCGGGGATTCTCTTTTGCTCGATGTCGGAAGCCATTCGCGAGTACCCGGACATCGTGCGCAACTACCTGGGCTCGGTGGTGCCGATCGGCGACAACTTCTTTGCCACGTTGAATTCGGCCGTCTTCAGCGACGGTTCCTTCGTGTTCGTGCCCAAAGGCGTCAAGTCGCCCATGGAGCTTTCGACCTACTTTCGGATCAACGCCGCCAATACCGGTCAGTTCGAGCGCACGTTGATCGTGGCCGAAGAAGGCGCCTCGGTCAGTTATCTGGAGGGGTGCACCGCTCCCATGCGTGACGAAAACCAGCTTCACGCCGCGGTCGTGGAGTTGGTGGCACTCGATCGCGCCCGCATCAAGTACTCCACCGTTCAGAACTGGTACCCGGGCGACAAAACGGGCAAGGGCGGCGTCTACAACTTCGTGACGAAGCGCGGCCTGTGCAAGGGCGCCGGATCGCACATCTCCTGGACCCAGGTCGAGACGGGGTCCGCGATCACTTGGAAGTATCCGAGCTGCGTGCTGGTGGGCGACAACTCGGTGGGAGAATTCTACTCGGTTGCGCTCACCAATAATTTCCAGCAGGCCGACACGGGGACCAAGATGATCCACGTCGGCAAGAACACGCGAAGCACGATCATCTCGAAGGGGATCTCGGCGGGCCACGGTCAGAACACCTATCGCGGCCAGGTGAAGGTGTACCCGGGCGCCACCGGCGCGCGGAACTTCTCGCGATGCGATTCGCTCTTGATCGGCAGCAAAGCCGGCGCACATACGTTCCCTTACATGCAGGTCAACGAGCCCACCGCCCATATCGAGCACGAGGCCACGACCTCCAAGGTGGGGGAAGATCAGCTCTTCTATTGCCAGCAGCGTGGACTCTCGGCTGAGGATGCCGTGTCCATGATCGTGAACGGGTTTTGTAAGAGCGTGTTCAAGGAACTACCGATGGAGTTCGCGGTCGAGGCACAGAAGCTTCTCGAAGTGAGTCTGGAAGGGACGGTGGGTTGATGGAAGGCGGCGGAAGGGAGCTTTTGCTCGAACTCAAGGACGTACATGCTCGGGTGGGGGAGCAATCGATCCTGCGCGGCATCGATCTCAGGGTTGAAGCCGGAGAGGTCCACGCGATCATGGGGCCCAATGGCTCCGGAAAGAGCACCCTCGCCAAGGCGCTGGCCGGGCATCCGTCGGTGGAAATCACCCGCGGCGAGATGCTCTATCGCGGCCGAGATTTGCGGGCCTTGAAGCCCGAGGAACGCGCGGGACTCGGGCTCTTCTTGGGATTTCAGTATCCGGTTGAGATTCCGGGAGTGTCCAACCGTTACTTCTTGCGCGCAGCCCTGAACGCGGTGCGCCGGCAGCGTGGGGAGCCCGAAGTGAGCGCGGTCGATTTCCTGGCGTTATTGAAACGGAAAGCCGCCCTCCTCGACCTGGATGATGCGCTCCTCATCCGTTCGGTTAACGAAGGATTTTCGGGCGGAGAAAAGAAGCGAAGCGAAGTGCTGCAGATGGTGCTGCTCGATC
>Ga0070698_100001166_pt1 | contig 29161 bp, 21 predicted proteins | sample KBSK1502metaG_FD_65477 | JGI IMG/M metagenome (GOLD analysis project Ga0070698, IMG submission 65477) | Corn, switchgrass and miscanthus rhizosphere microbial communities from Kellogg Biological Station, Michigan, USA - KBS K1-50-2 metaG | ecosystem: Host-associated > Plants > Roots >...
ATGAGCTTTTTTGTAAAAGCATGTTGTTATGCATTGCAGGAATGGCCTTCAGCAAATGCGTACATTGATGGTGATAATATTGTTTATCATGATTACTGTGATGTTTCCATTGCTGTCTCTACACCCCGGGGATTAACTGTGCCGGTAATTCGCAATGCTGAAAGTTTAAGCATGTCGGATATTGAAAAGAAAGTAATAGAAGTAGCAACTAAGGCAAGAGACAGTAAGCTTACAGCTGAAGATCTTACTGGCGGAACATTTACCATTACAAATGGAGGAGTGTTCGGTTCTTTATTAAGTACCCCGATCATTAATATTCCTCAAAGTGCAATACTCGGAATGCACAAAATAGAAGAAAGACCAATTGCTCTAAACGGCCAGGTTGCAATAAAACCAATGATGTATGTAGCTCTTAGCTACGATCATCGGATTATTGATGGTCGTGAATCCGTGAGCTTTTTAGTTAGAGTAAAAGAATTGCTTGAGAATCCTGATCAGCTTTTGTTTGGCAAGGATCCGGTGAAAACACTGCTTGAATTATAACCTGATCTATTTTGAACATAAAGAAAGAATGAACTCATACGAGTTCATTCTTTTGTTTGCATCATAGTTTGCGAATCAAAAATCTTTATCTATACTGTTCTGCATTTTTTCTTAATGATCGCTCCTTCTGAAGTATAAAACACTTTGCATTTTTCATTGCCTTTAGCTAATTCTATTTCATAAACTGTGCGGGTGCTGGTTTGTTCTGTTTCCACATCTTTGATCATGTAACCGTTATATTGTGTTTTCAGGAGATCATTGATGTTTGCCGGAAGTTTTGTACTGTTGTTAGTATTTATTGCCATTGATGATTCCGTACGAACCCATTTGCCGTTATCATACCATGCAGAATATTCAGTTTCATTCATTTTAAATCTTACTTCATAATCGGTTGCATCCATGTTATAATCCCAGTCTGTTGGATAAATGCCCATTCTTTCTTCAGGTGTATAACGATACCAAACAACCTCTGTTGAATTAGGAAAACGAGTTGTAAAATCTGTGGTCATTTCTGCCTGGGGATCATATTTGGTCAGGTGTCTTTCTTTTTTCCTGGCAACTGTGCCGGTTGGGGTATAATGCACATTCCATTTTGTATCACCCTTTACCAATTTTACTTCGTAAAGTGTTTGTTTATTATCATGCTCGAGGTCAACGTCTGCTATTCTAAAACCTGGGTATTGTGTATTAATAGCTCGCATTACATCAGCAGGAAGATCAATGTTATCGATGTTTTGAGAAGAACGGATCCAATTTCCATTATCATACCATGCTATATAATCTGCATCATCCCAATAGAAAGTAACATAATAGTCCTTGTCATCCATTCCATAATACCATGCAGAAGGATCTGCAGTTTGAGTTTTATCAGGAACATATTGATACCATACCACCTTTGTTGCTTTCGGATATTTTGTATCGAAAGAAGTGAGGATTGCAACGGGTACGATCACTGTATCAGCGGTTGAACATGAGACAGCTGATTTGGTCAGGTCTCTGGATGTAACATTTACATCAGATGTTTTAAATAAATTACTTCCCGCCATTAAACCAACGAAAAGTAATATGCTAAATGTCTTCATAATTTAAAAGTTTAAACGTGATGAAATAAGTGAGGTTATTTTTCCACAAGTCAACCCTCCAGAGATTGTATATCCATTAAATCATTTTGCTTTCGCTTGTATTGCACAAATTTCTATGCCAGAAATGAAATTTGTTTATATCTTCTCCCGTCTATAAAAAAATTTCAGTGCAATATGAGCAGGTATCATTCATATATTAATTCAGCAAAAGAAATTTTGAATGCTTACCGCGGTGAAGAACCATTGTCTTCTTTTCTAAAAAAATATTTTTCACAAAACAAAAAATATGGTTCAAAAGATCGTAAACAGGTTTCTCATTTGTGCTATTGTTTTTTTCGGTTAGGAAAAGTGATCATGAATATTAGTATGGAAGAAAAATTATTGATCAGTGTATTTCTTTGTTCTGATAAGCCAAGCGAAATTCTTGCCTCATTAAAACCAGAATGGAATGAAAAACATGACCTGCCGATTAGGGAGAAATTATTAATTATTAATTATCCATTATTGATTTCTGAGATTTTTCCATGGAAAGAGGAATTGAGTGATGGGATCGATCATGACAGATTTTGCGTTTCTTTCCTAATACAACCTGATTTGTTCCTGCGTTTGCGGCCAGGGAAAGAAAAAATTGTTGTTCAAAAATTGCAGCAAGCAGGAATTAATTTTAAAATGATCTCTGAAACTTGTCTCGCCTTACCTAACGCATCGAAGATCGATGAGATCATTGAATTGGATAAAGAGGCAGTCGTGCAGGATTGTAATTCGCAAAGAATCGGTGAATTCATAAAATCTGAAATCTTAAATCGTAAATCTGAAATCGCAGTTTGGGATTGTTGTGCCGGCAGCGCGGGTAAATCAATTATGGCTTACGATATAGATCCAAAGATCGAACTTACTGTTTCTGATATAAGAGAAAGCATTCTTGGTAATTTGAAAAAAAGATTTGAAAAAGCAGGCATTAAAAACTATAGAAGTTTTATTGCCGATCTCACTTCAGAAAAATCTGCAATTGTAAATCTTAAATCCGAAATTATAATTGCCGATGTTCCTTGTACCGGCTCCGGCACATGGAGTCGTACGCCGGAACAACTTTATTTTTTTGATGAAAAGAAAATTGAAGAATACTCCGCTCTTCAAAAGAAGATTATTTCCAATGTAATTCCTCAACTTCAACCGGGTGGAATATTCATCTATATTACCTGCTCGGTCTTTAAAAAAGAAAATGAGGAAGTAGTGACATTTATAAAAGAAAACTTCCATTTGCAATTGAAACAAATAGAAGTTTTAAAAGGTTATGATAAAAAAGCTGACTCGATGTTTGTAGCTGTATTTGAAAAAACTTTATAATCTCATGAACTCTGCAGTGCCAATCAACATGTTTTTATTATAGACATTGATAAAATATTTTCCTTTTGCCAGTTTATTTACAGAAAGATCAATGATTTTTTTACCTGAACCTTTTGATTCCTGCAATCGTTGTACTAATCTTCCGTTCATATTATAAACAAGTATCGGCATACTTGGGATGGCATCTGTTGTTTCAATTATTAAAGTTGTCGTATTGCCAATTGAAGGATTTGGCCGCACAGCTACATAATTATTAATAGTACCGGGATTCACAACCGCGGTAACCACACAGGGAGATGCTACATTTGCTACAGTTGTATCAATATAAACAGCAGCGAAAGTTGCCGCAGCTGTATCGATGATTTGTCTTATGCGATAGGAAAAGCTTCCTGATGTACCCGTAGCCAATGTATTGATGAATTCATAACTATGTGCCGCTAAAGAAATACCGGTAGTTGGTGCTAACTCACCGACTTTTGAAAAATTCGTTTCACCCGGGGCTTTTCTTTCAATTTCATACTTCATAGCGCCAACATCCTTACTTGTCCAGTTCACAAAAATTCTGCAACCATTAATTGTAGAAGTGGATGTAGCAAATTCAGTAAGCAATGTTCCAAAGGCAGCTTTCAGATCAGGAATTCCATAACCAATCCGATCATTCGGGGTTGAAGCAATGTTTCCGGCTTCACGCAATGCTCTTGCAATACGCATATTATTAAATTCAGGAAATCCCTGCCATAAGATTGTTCCTAGCCCGGCCATATTTGGACAGGCGAAAGATGTCCCGCTATTGGTGCCGATGCCAAAAGGAAATTGAACAACTGCACTTACACCAACCGATGCTACATCAGGTTTTACTTGTCCGTCACCAGATGGGCCATAGCTTGAAAAGCCGGCCACAGCACCAGCTGTAGTCACTGCTCCAACTGCAATTATACTGTCACCGTCAGCAGGGGTGGAGATGTAATGATTAGATGAATTACCCTCGTTACCTGCTGAAATGAATACGAGGATTCCTTTTTTTGCAGCAAGGTCTGCAGCTATTGCGGACATAGTTGTGTTGCCATCAAGTGTGCTGTATGGATAATTTGGAATGCCTCCATCAAAGTCATAACCATATCCGAGTGATGATGAAATTACATCTGCACCTGAGCTATCCGCTTTTTCTGCTCCACAGGCCCAATTATGTTCTTCAATCGGGTATTCGCCTGTATCATCTTCTGTTTTATAAAGCCAAAAACTTGCCTTTGGTGCTTTGCCGATAAATTGCCCCGGAACATTAGCAACAATAGTTGACATACATTGCAATCCATGGTTGCCATCGTTAATAACATTGGTCTCACTATTTACAAAATCCCATGTTCCTAATACTTGCGCATTTATATTGGCGCTATCAAATGCAGGAAGCGCAGTATAATTATTATACCCGTTATCAAGCATAGCGATCTGAAGCCCCTGTCCACGAAGACCTATATTATGCAGGAATTGCCCTTTGTGAAGATTGATCTCGTTAAATGAGCTGGTTCCATAATTGTAAAAATCAGCTGTTATACCTGCAGGTCTCAAAATATTATTAAGTGGAATAAAATCTTTTTCCAAAAGAAATTTATCTCTCCCGTTGTTTACATTCGCTACCCTTGCCGCGATTGGGGTCACACTCTGAACAAATGGCAATGCATTTATGGTAGTAATTGCATTTGCATCTGCGGTTTGAATGGCAACAGAATTCAGCCATTTGGAAATATTTAGTACTGTAACATTTGGAACGTTTCTTATTTGAGTAATATAAGAAGGTGTAACAGGAAGATCAGTGCTGTCAATAGCAATACCATATCTTGTTCTTCTATTAATGGCTCTCTGCGATAAATAGGCTGTTGGAGTTGAAAGTGAAAAAGGATTACTGCCTTTGTTTCTCAGCTTTACCACATAACGGGTGAATTGTGCATGGGCTTCTGTAAAAAATAAAAAGCTTCCAATAAGTACAACGATCAGTTTTTTCATTCAGGACGACATTTTGGTCCATCCAAAAATACTAATTAATAAGCGAAGATTAATTGTGATCGATCATCCACATTTTGATTCCAAAACCGGTTTTGTAACCAACAGAATTGGGGGGTGAGCCGGGGGGTGGCGGCTGGTATTCCCACATGATAAAATCACGGGAAACAAGACCGATGTTTTTTGCAAACCGGTCCGATGCTAATGTTCTATACCCGGGCTGAGTATTATTTGTAACAGGAGCATTTATCGATTCATCTATCTGGAAAACCGTATATACATCATTGATGGTTTTGCCGCCAATAGATGTGGTACTTTCAAATTTGTCCATGCTATAATCCCAATCATTCATGTTATCGTCATTAAAGAAAGTATACAGCGAAGCATAAGGGTCATCAGAAAGATATTTATTTCCTTTCCAGTCATTATTTAATTTGAAAGGCAAATGAAGTTTTATAAAACGAAGATTATCCTCCACAACTTCTGCCTCATTAATAAGTGGGGTGATAAAATAAGTTCCATTCTCCACCCACGGCTGAGTGCCTAACGAATCACTCAGATATCGAAGAATACGATAGCTCGGCCTTCCAAGATTGTCCGGTACCTGTGCATCTACTACATGTTTTACCCGGTATCTATGAATTTCTTCATTTCTTCCAAAATTTGTAAAAACGGTGGAGTCCAGGCGGTAAGTAATATACTTACCAACAGATAAGGGTAAATACTCAGCAATTGCTTCGGTGGTAAATTCTTCGGTTTTCTTTTCGCAGGATACAATCGAAAAGAGAAAACCGATTGCAGCTAAACTTAGTATCAGGTTCTTCAATCTCATAACATTTAATAATCAATAAGGGTACAACAGATATATAATGAAAACCAACGGCATATCAAATCTAAAAACAAAAACCGGGAAAGGCAATTTCCCGGCTATTTTAACGGCTTTTTTATGTGTTTATTGCCTGAATTTCAGGCTGTAAATTTCCTACTAAGGGTTTAAGCTTAATATTTTATCACTTTAAGGCGCCTGATTGTATAATTCCGCCTCCAAGTACATCATCTCCTTCATAAAACACAGCGCTTTGACCCGGAGCAATTCCTTTTACATGCTCATAGAACTTAACCTTCATCGTCCCGCTTTCAGGATAAATATTTGACAATGCGCCTTTGTCTTTATAACGAATTTTTGTGGTTGCTTCCATACCCGGAGTAATAAGTTCATATTTGATCAAATTCAATTTTCCTACCATCATTTCATTTTGTTCAAGATCTTCTTCATCACCTAAAACAACAGTGTTTGTATCCGGATCGATCTTGGTTACAAAAACAGGTTTGCCAAATGCTATATCCAGGCCTTTGCGTTGGCCAATGGTATAAAAAGGATAGCCTTTGTGTTTTCCTAAAACATTTCCGTTCTTATCAATAAAATTTCCGCCATCAACTCTTTCTTCCAATCCTTCCACATTTCTTTTTAAGAAACCACGGTAATCATTATCAGGGACAAAGCAAATTTCATAGCTCTCAGATTTTTTTGCCAGTTCAGGATAGCCATAATCAAAAGCCATTTGACGAATTTCTGTTTTGCGATATGGACCGAGTGGTAATATAGTTCTGCTCAACAGATCTTGCTGCAATCCCCACAACACATAACTCTGATCTTTTGTTTCATCAACCGCTTTGCTTACAACAAATCTTCCGTTATCATGCTGACGAATTTTTGCATAATGACCTGTTGCAATAAAATCACAGTCCAATGCATCGGCTCTTTTTAATAATGCTCTCCATTTAATATGTGTATTGCAAAGCACACAAGGATTAGGTGTACGACCAGCTAAATACTCTTCTACAAAATTTTCAATTACAAAACCACCGAACTCTTCACGTATATCCAAAATGTAATGAGCAAAGCCATGTTCAACAGCTGCCTGTCTTGCGTCATTAAAAGAATCAAGATTACAACAGCCCGTTTCTTTTTTGCTGCCACCGCTATGTGCATAGTCCCATGTTTTCATAGTGATGCCCACTACTTCATAACCTTCGTCATGAAGCATCAATGCGGTAATGGTACTATCAATACCGCCACTCATTGCCACCAAAACTTTTCCTTTCTTACTCATTGGTTCTAAAAAAATGCGAACCGCAAATATACAACGAATCTGCGGCCTCAGCGATTTCGAAATGGGTAATTAAGTTGCCAGCCGCAGAGCCCTGATTAAGCTTTACTTGCGACGCTCCGTTCATCGTTCATATCGCTATTGTGCTTATCTTCCGTCATAATTTTAAGTTATCTGCATATGAGAAAATTTTTATCAGCATTTTGCCTGTTGCTTATTGCTAATTGCTTCAATGCACAGGATCTGAAATATTATTTGCCGGATTCTGTTTCTTACAATCCCGCTATTCCAAAACCAAAAGATATCATTTATCATGAAGTGGGAGAGTGGCACATTACTCATGATCGCCTTGTGAATTATATGAAAGCGATTGCTGCTGCTGCCCCTGACAGAGTGAAACTTGAAACGATGGGTCTTACTTATGAAAACCGTCCGCAGGTTTTGTTGATCATCACATCGCCAAAAAATCAACAACGGCTTGAAGAAATAAGACAACAGCATGTGAAGTTGACTGATCCTTCACAATCATCATCGGTCAATATTGATAACATGCCGATCGTTGTTTGGATCGGGCATTCTATTCATGGCAATGAACCAAGCGGTGCTAATGCGGCTTTGCTCACAGCTTATTATCTCGCAGCAGCACAGGGAAAACAAATTGATGAATTGCTGGATAATGTAGTTATACTTTTTGATCCTTCATTTAATCCTGATGGATTGCAGCGTTTTTCTACATGGGCAAACCAACACAAGAGTAAGAATTTAGTAAGTGATCCAAACTCAAGAGAGTTTAATGAAGTGTGGCCCGGTGGTCGTTTCAATCATTACTGGTTTGATCTTAATCGTGATTGGTTACCGGCAGTGCATGTAGAAAGTCAGAATCGTTTAAAATGGTTCCATGCATGGAAGCCGAATATTCTTACTGATCATCATGAGCAGGGAAGCAATGCTACTTTCTTCTTTCAACCGGGTGTGGCATCAAGAGTAAATCCATTAACGCCGCAAAAAAACCAGGAGCTTACTGCTAAGCTTGCAAAATTTCATGCAGCATTTCTTGATCGTATAGGCTCACTTTATTTTACGAAGGAGAACTATGATGATTTTTATTATGGCAAAGGATCAACATATCCCGATGTACAGGGTTGCATTGGGATTTTATTTGAACAAGCAAGTTCAAGAGGTCATTTACAACAAACATCAAACGGGTTATTAAGTTTTCCGTTTACAATAAGGAATCAATTTGTAACGGCGCTTTCAACTTTGGAAGGAGCAAAAGCATTGCGAAAAGAATTTTTAGAGTATCAAAGAGATTTTTTTAAGCAATCTTCAAATCGTGCAGCTGCTTTTGCCACGAAGGCTTATGTATTTGGTGATAAAAATGATAAAGCAAAAACTTTTGAGTTTGCCACTATGCTGAAGCGGCACCAAATTGAAATTAATGAACTGCCTGATGGATGGAATGATAAAGATTTTGATAAGAGTTCAGCATTTCTCATTTCACTCAATCAGCCACAGCATAGTTTGATCAGGGGAATTTTTGATAAAACACTCGACTATAAAGACAGTTTGTTTTACGATATCACTGCCTGGACAATGCCATTGGCTTTCGGACTTCCCTATAAAGAACTTACATCTATTAATAGTTTCGGACCAAAAATTGAATCATTGAATTTTCCAAAAGGTGAAATAGTTGGTGGCAGATCAAATTATGCTTACCTGCTTGAATGGGATGAGCTTTATGCACCGGCGGCTGTAAATGAAATGATGAATACAGGATTACTTGTGAAAGTAGCAACCAACAGTTTTGAAATGCCGGTTGCAGGAAGCAATAAAAAATTTGATTATGGTACGATCCTTATACCGGTGAATCAACAAAAGGATAATGCAGAAACAACAGCAATTAAAATAAGTGCATTAGCAGAGAAATATCGTTTAAAAATGTATGCTGTAGGAACGGGTAATGTAAATGCAGGGAGTGATCTGGGTAGCAGTAAATTCTTTGTTGTAACAAAACCATCTATTGCTATGATTGTTGGCCCGGGAGTAAATGCAACAGATGCCGGCGAAGTATGGCATTTGCTTGATCAACGAATGAATATTGCTGCAACACATCTTGAAGCTTCATTCTTTAATCGTGTTGATCTGAATAAATACAATACGATAATTATGGTTGGCGGTACTTATCCAGATCTGAATAAAGACAAATTAAAAACATGGGTGCAGGCAGGAGGAACTTTAATTTTAACGGAAGAAGCTGTAAGCTGGTCTGCACAAAACGGGATCAGTGATGTAAAGTTTAAAAAATTAAGATCACCTGTTGACAGTACTCAAATTTTATCATACACAGAGCGGGAACAAATTGACGGAGCGCAGCAAGTATTTGGCGCCATCTTTGGCGCTGATGCAGATCTTGCTCATCCACTTGCTTATGGTTATAATCAAAAAACAATAAGCTTGTTCAAGGCCAATAAAGTTTTTATGGAAAAAAGCAAAAATCCTTATGCCACTCCATTTTATTATGGTAGCAAACCATTGCAAAGCGGTTGGGTAAGCAGGGAAAATCTGGATGCGATAAAAAATTCTGCTGCTGTTATTGTAAATACTGTTGGCAATGGAAGAGTAATAAACATTGCAGACAATCCCAACTTCCGTGCATTCTGGCTTTGTGGCAGTAAACTTTTTATGAATGCGATTTTCTTTGGGAGAATAATTGATGCGGCAAGTGCTAGGACTGAGTAACTCCATGTCCTCCGCCTGAGGCGGAGAGACTTATCATTCTTTACTTGATTGGACTTTATTACAGCTAAAGTAGAAGAACAGAAGGTCGGTTGTTTGTGTTTTCTTTTAAAGAAGTACAAATCTTTTAAAATAAGAACAATCAGGAGCGACTGATCAGTCATCAATTTTCGATATACACTGATTATCCACCGTTGTTTAAAACACCACAAGATTCCCGAAAAATCCCCGAAAATTACCGGAAAATGGTATTGTCAGCAGATATCGGGAACGTAAATTGCACCCGTTAATAAATTATGTACGTTTAAATTTTGAGCACTATGATTAAGTTACAAGTAATCGGAAACCTCGGCAAGGATTGCGTGGTTAACACAGTTAATGGTAAAAATGTTATCAACTTTACCGTTGCACACACAGAAAAGTATCGTGATTCACAAGGCAACAACCAGGAAAAAACAACCTGGGTTGACTGTGCCTACTGGACCGATAAAACAGCTATCTCACCGTATCTCACAAAAGGTAAGCAAGTATATGTGGAAGGAACTCCCGAAGCCCGTTCATTCCAGCGGAATGACGGTACACCTGGTTCGTCTCTTTCATTGCGAGTTCGTGAGATCCAGTTATTGGGGGGAAGAAGCGATAATAGCGGCGCTATTTCATCTGCATCTGCTCCGGCAACATCGGTACCATCAGCCAGCGATATTGCTGAACCGGTTGACGATCTTCCGTTTTAATCGGACGATCGAATTATGTCATGTAATGCCTCCGGAAACGGAGGCATTATTATTTTATAACTTTCCTTAACTTGAGCTATTCACAATTAAAAAACCGATCGCTATGTCATCACGCCGAAAGTTTTTACAAAATCTCAGCAGCACTGCGTTATTAGTAGGCAGTGGCAGTATCTCAAAACTTCTTGCCGAAGAAAATTATGAAAAAAGAATAATTCCATGGGAAAGAAAAATCTCTTCCAATGATAAAATACGGCTCGCTGTTATCGGTACCGGCATCATGGGACATAACGATCTTGATACTGCGCTAAAAGTTCCGGGAGTTGAATTGGTCGCAGCTTGTGATCTGTACACTGGCCGTCTTCAGAGAATGAAAGAGCAATACAATAAAGATCTTTTTACTACAAGAGATTACAGGGAGATATTAGAGAAAAGTGATATTGATGCAGTCATCATTGCAACCAGCGACAACTGGCATTCACGCATTTCAATTGATGCATTGAACAAAGGCAAAAATGTGTATTGTGAAAAACCTATGGTGCATAAACTCAGCCAGGGACAGGAAGTGATCAATGCATGGAAAAAATCTGGCAAGATAATGCAGGTAGGCAGCCAGGGGATCAGCGGCATAAGTTTTACAAAAGCAAGAGAACTTTTCCAGGCAGGAGAGATCGGCAAGTTGAATTGCATTGAAGCCACTTATGATCGTCAAAGTGCACTCGGTGCATGGCAATATACTTTTCCAACAGATGAATCGCCGCAAACTGTTGATTGGGATCGTTATGTTTCAATGATGAATCCAAAACCAAAGTATGATGCAAAGAAATTTTTCTGGTGGCGCAATTATAAGGATTTTGGAACCGGCATGTCGGGTGATCTGTTTGTTCATCTCCTTACAGGCATACATTATATCACGGGTTCAAAAGGTCCGCAGAAAATTATTTCGACGGGACAATTGGCTTATTGGAAAGATGGTCGTGATGTACCCGATGTAATGGTGGCAATCATGGATTATCCGGAAACCAAGGAGCACCCCGCATTTCAAACAATGCTTCGTGTAAATTTTATCAGCGGCGGTGGGGATCGTAGTGCTGTTCGCTATATCGGCAGTGAAGGTGTAATGGAAAAGACCGGAAATGGTGTTCGTATTGCGTATAGCCTGATGCCAAAAGCTCCAGGCATTGGTGGCTGGGATTCACTTACCACTTATCCGCAAGCGATGCAGGATGAATTGACGAAACGCTACAACGCAAAGTGGACTGCTGATGATAATAAGGAACCTCAAAAGCAATCAGTGCAGTTTAGGGCTCCGGAAGGCAACGATGAGCACCTTGAACATTTCACTAATTTTTTTGAAGGCATAAGAAATAATAAACCCGTTATTGAAGACCCGATCGTTGGTTTCCGTGCAGCGGCCCCATGTCTTGCTGCCAATGATAGTTATTTTCAAAAGAAAATTATTAATTGGGATCCTGAGAAGATGATGCTCGCAAAAATGGTGTAAAGCTTTTTATGCACTAAGCTGTGTTGCTACTATCGTCGCCTGTTGTGTCACTCACTTGTACTCCAACAATTCAATTCAACAAATGTCGCAGTAGCCCTGCTCTGAGCGAAGCCGAAGGGTTCGGTAATTCTATTCAGCTTTGTGAATTGTCAATGGTGAATACTGAATATTAAATAATTAGATTGACGATTGTCCATTCACCATTCACCACTTTATCGTTTCTTTGCCGCATGCCCGACCAAAAATATTCCTATCAACAGTTATTTGATTTTACAAAAGCAATTCTTCAAAAAATAGGTTGCAGCGAAGACCATGCTGCTACTTCTGCAAAAGTTTTGTTGTCTGCCGATCTGCGTGGTATAGATTCGCATGGTGTAGCAAGATTAAGTGGCTATGTAAGATTATGGGAAGTAAAAAGAGTAAATACAGATCCTGCATTAAAGATCATTCATGAAACATCTTCAACTGCTGTAGTTGATGGGGATAGTGGTTTAGGTTTGGTTGTTGCTCCTTATGCAATGCAGGTTGCAATTGATAAAGCAAAGAATGTTGGTACTGGTTGGGTAAGTGTTCAAAACAGTAATCATTTTGGCATTGCAGGTTATCATGCTATGATGGCTTTGCAACATGATATGATCGGTATTGCATTTACAAATGCAAGCCCGTTGGTGTCACCAACATTTTCTATTGAAAGGTTGTTGGGCACGAATCCAATTTGTGTGGTAATACCGGCTGGTGAAGAACCGCCATTTGTTGCTGACCTGGCAACAACAACTGCTGCAAATGGTAAATTAGAAATTCTTCAACGCAAAGGTGGAGTTGCTCCAGTTGGTTGGATACAAACAAAAGAAGGAAAGCCGTCAACAGATCCGCACGAATTAAAAGCGGGCGGCGCATTATTGCCTTTGGGTGGAGATAGAGAACATGGCAGTCATAAAGGGTATGCACTTGGTGCTGTGGTTGATATTTTTTCTGCAGTATTAAGCGGCGCCAACTATGGTCCATGGGTTCCACCCTTTCCAGCTTATGTTCCAATGCCTGATGAACAACCCGGAAAAGGTATTGGTCACTTCTTTGGTGCAATGAGAGTCGATGCATTTCGCCCGGCCGATGATTTTAAAATGCATATGGATAAATGGATAAAAAGATTCCGCAGTGCAAAGACGGTGAAAGGCGAAGGGAAAGTTTTGATACCCGGCGATCCTGAAAGAGAAATGGAAATTGAAAGAATGAAGAATGGAATTCCATTATTAAAACCTGTTGTTGAAGATTTGAAATTTTTAGCAGAGAAATTAAACCTAGCGTTTATGTCTTAGTCAATCACCGTGACTGTTAACTGATCTTCGGGACAAAACCTTAACCATGCGCCAGAAATCCATCCTGCTGCTTTTCAGCTTATCCTTCATTCTCTCCTCTTGCTGGAAATTCAGAAATGATAATTCTAATAGCAGCAACGTGAATTATACCCCGCGTCCGAAAGTATGGGGTTATAAACCCGTTTATGGTGTTGAGACATCAGCCAAAGTAATTTCATACATTCCAATTCCTAAAACGGTTATTACAGCCGGAAATATTTATGCATATCACAATTATGTTTTTCAGGTTGAGCCGGGCCTTGGTATTCACGTAATAGATAACTCGATTCCTTCAGATGGGCATAGGGTCGGTTTTATTAACGTAAACGGCTGTGCTCAAATTTCAATAAAAGGAGATAAGCTTTATACTAATAGTTACGACGACATTGTAGTTATTGATTTTTCGGATCTAAACCATGTAAGAGAATTCAGCAGACTCAAAGGGGTGTTTATAGAATATCGCTTTGATTCTCCAATTGCGCAACCTCCAGGGCCGGGTTATTATGAATGCCCTTCTTATGGAAGCTTTGTGATTGAGTGGAAAAAAGATTCAGTATTTCAACAATGTTATAAAGCTAATTAGATATGAAAAAAATAAAATACATCCATATTGTTTTCTGGAGCCTCCTGTTTTTCGGTTGTGAAAAAAGCAGTGATACTGCGGTGGCGCTTTCAACAGGGAAAAGTGGATCCTTAGCCAAGTTTACAATTATAGGGAACTATATTTATGCAGTAAGCATGCATTATTTGTACACCGTTGATATTTCAAATCCATCTGTACCGGTAAAAACGAATCAAAGCCAGCTAAGTTTCGATATGGAAACAATTTTTCCTTACAAGAACAGGTTGTTTATCGGTTCCAAAACAGGGTTATATATTTATTCCATAGATACTGCCTCTATACCAAGATTAATCGGCGAAGCGAAACATGGACGTAGCTGTGATCCTGTTGTTGCAAATGATAGCGTTTCTTATTCTACTTTAAAAGGAAATACTTATTGCGGGCCAGCAACAAGCGGCTTATACGTTCATGATATTAAAAACTTAAATACACCGTTGCTGAAAAAACTTGTACCGATAAATGACCCAATCGGGTTGGGTATGACTGATTCAGCTCTTTATGTTTGTTGTGCTAATGCTGGTCTAAAGGTTTATAACATTAGAAATGCTTATGACCCGATGGAAGAATCAACAATCAGTGGCTCCAATTTTGTCGATGTAATTCCTTATGGAAAAATTCTGATTTGTTGGGTAAGTGATGGTATCAGTCTTTACGATATTGCAAACCAGTTACAGCCCATATTTATTAAGAAAATAGCGAATTGAAATAGTCTGCTGGTTGCCGGTATGTTAAAAATTCTTCACGCCATTTCCTGATTGAGGACTGGTAAATAGTATTGTTGCAGCACAAGAGTGCGACGCAACGAAAGCTTAATCATAGCCCCAAAGCTGACAAACCAATCACGGTAGTGTATCAGTTGAGACACTACCCCAATCACTTTTCTAACATTTGTTAATCTGCTTCAAGCTATCTTTGCAGCCTCAAAAATTTTATGGGATGAAAGTAATGAAGTTCGGTGGCACGTCTGTGGGTAAGCCTGAGCGAATGTTCCAGGTGGGAGAGCTTGTAACAAGGGGAGACGAGCCTGTAATTGTGGTATTGAGTGCATTAAGCGGTACTACCAATGCATTGATAACTATCGGCGATTATATTGCAAAAGGCGAAAGAACTTTAGCAAAACAGGAAATTGCAAAGCTGGAAGCGCATTACCAGGACTTTATTTCAATGCTGGTGAAGAAGCCTGCGTCACTGGAAAAAGCAAAAGCCATCTTAGCTGAACATTTTGAATTCCTCAATATCATTTTGAAGATTTCATTTAGTGAAGCATTGAGTAAAGATATTCTTGCGCAGGGTGAGTTACTTTCAACAAAATTGTTTAGTGTTTATTTGGAAGAAGCCGGTGTCAATCATGAATTGCTTCCAGCGCTTGAGTTTATGAGTATTGATAGTTATGATGAACCGCAGATTGGCAGTATTAAAATAAAATTGTCGCAACTGCTGAAGCAACATCCATCAAAAAAACTTTTTGTTACACAAGGATATATCTGTCGCAATGCAAGAGGTGAAGTGGATAACCTGAAACGTGGCGGAAGTGATTACACCGCTTCATTGATAGCCGCAGGTATTAATGCAAGTGTTTGTGAAATATGGACGGATATTGATGGCATGCATAATAATGATCCGAGGATTGTAAAGAAAACAATGCCGGTAGAACAATTGAGTTTTGAAGAAGCGGCAGAGTTGGCCTATTTCGGTGCAAAGATCTTACACCCGGCATCTATCTGGCCGGCGCAAACTTATAAAGTGCCGGTGAAATTGCTGAACACAATGAAGCCGGAAGCAAAAGGAACTACTATTTCTGAAATAGCAGAATCAGTGGGAGTAAAGGCAGTGGCTGCAAAAGATAATATTACTGCTATCCGTATTAAAAGCAGCCGCATGCTATTGGCTTATGGTTTTTTGAGAAAGATATTTGAGGTGTTTGAAAAGTATCGTACGCCGATCGATATGATCACAACGTCAGAGGTAGCAGTTTCATTGACGATTGATAACACATCTCAGTTAAAAGAAATATTGAAAGAGTTGGAACCATTCGGAACAATTGAAGTTGATAAAGATCAGGCGATCATCTCTGTAGTCGGTAATGAGATATCACAAACAAGAGATATGATAAAAAAATTGTTTGGTTCAATTGTAAATATTCCTGTTCGGATGGTTTCTTATGGTGGCAGTCCGCATAATATTTCACTGCTTGTTTCTGCAAAAGATAAAACACAAATTCTTCAGCAACTGAATAAGGGAATGTTTGGATTGGATTGAGGATCGTAAGTGGTGAATTTTGAACTTGTTTTTATCAGTCCGAATTTAAATCAAAATCTTCCTCATCCCCTCTAATTGTATATATAGCAATTACGCCACCGCCGCCATTACCGATAGCTCCGGCAAAAGGGCCTTTGATCACTTTGATCATTGCTATATCGTTTACTGAAAGTGAATTCAAAAATGATACATCAAGACGCATTTCGTCAACATAAATAGTGGCTACAGATCCACGAATTACAGGAACTCTTGTTCCGCTTCTTGAAACATAAACTTGTAAACCCGCTACTCTTCCTTGCAACCAATCAAGAATATTAAAATAGGCTTGTACATTTTCATTCTCAATATCAAATATTGTTCCTTCTGCATTTTTAAACATGCCGCTGGCATATTGATCATTCAGTATTTCTTTTGGACTTTTGGAATTTCTTACATGGGTTTGCGCCATTGCGGCGAACGTAGTTGTAAATAATGCGGCTATTAAAAGAATCTTTTTCATGATCTGTTTCTCCTCTTTTTAAAGTTACGAAATATTGCTGTTAGCGGATAGTTAAGAGTTGTTGAAACAATGATGCTATAAATGGGAAGGATTACATAAATAAGATCAGAATGGTTTGGTAGCATCAGACCTGATTAGCTTATTGATATAAACTGGAAAACCTTCATTGTTAAACCCCTGGATTATTATTCTCAGTCTTTTTATCGAGTCATTATTAAAGAATTTGATCATGGAATTATATAGAGAATCTTCCGGGGCAATTACCGGTTGCCACAACAGTTCACTTCTTGCATCCGTTTCGGGAAATACCAGTTCAGGATTATCATATTTCGGCATTGAATATACAGCAGGCCTGTCATAGCCTTTCAGCATTTTATTTCTAAACCCAGTTTCCCTGTATGCGGGAATGATGCTGTCGCTTTCTGTATAAACGGATATAACCAATGCAACATCACTTCCAAAAGCTAAAGTTCTTGGGGTCGTGATAACTTTTACCATAATTATATTATCAAGCGGTACAAAATTCAACCACGATGCCGTTGTCTCACCTTCGTTCAGGTAAAGCAAAACCCTGTTTTGCATCGCCGAATGGCTAAATCGCCTGTACAGAGGAATCCATTCAAAATTTCTTGAATCGTAATAGGCTTCCAATCCGTTCACTTTCGCCTGCAGCCAATGAAAAATCGTCGGTAATCCTAATCCATCCTGTTTTTCATTTACAAAATCAAAAACATTTTCATTGCTAATCTTAAATCGTCCGGTCGTTAGCTTATCATGTAGTTGTTCCTTTTTTGTTTTCAAAGTGGAATAAAGAACAACTTCACGAAGGGTTTTAAACCTCGCATCGTTTGCTTTATTGGTTTGCAGCATTTGATAATTATGGCGAACCCAGGCGGGCTGATCATTTGTTTCTTTTGTAAGTGTTAATTTATACCCACTTGCTGGTAACGGCGATTTGTATGTCTCGTAATTATCTAATCGTGAAAAATCAATGTCTATCTTTTTGCCCCCATATTTCCGTCCGTTATTAAGCCGGTAATAACTATGGAAATCTCCCATGAAAAGGATATTATCAACACTTATTTTTTGGGATGAATCGCAGGTAGTAAAAATGATCTGGCTTGGAGAGCCCGGATTGCCGAGCAACAAACTTACACCTTCATTTGGGCTGATTTCCTTTTTTGAACTAATAATACCTGAGTAGGTCAGAAAATTCTGTGGTTTATATTTTATTACAGGGAATTTGTCGGAAAGAATTTTTTCCCAATCAAATCTTTTCCATTTTTCAGAGATTAGGATCGCATCCAATGCTATCATCTTTTTTTCATTCGGGGCATCAAAAAATGATGCGGCATCAGAAATCATTGAAGTAATATCTGAACTAAGCCATAAACTGCTTAACAGTGATTCATTGTTGCTCATACGCGGCACATCATCATCCAGTATTTGAATTGCATAGCTGTTCCAGTTTGTTGAGTCAATTGTTATCTGCACTTCGTTGTTTGAACGGGATGCATTATTAAATGCAAGTTCAAAACGACTGCTGCTGTCAAATAGAAGTTTCGAAGGATTCATAAAAATGAGACGTTCAACCGCAGGTTTTTTATCCGGACTAAAAAGTGTCAGATGCAAAATGCCATTCAAATAATCCCTTGTGTTGATCGTTTGATAAACAAGTTGCGATGCTGATTTGATCTGTGCCTCATATACCAGCTGGTTTTGTATATGGCCCACTAATGAATATCCACTGCTATTCCCGGGGACATCTTTGAAATGCATGGCTACAAAAACTGAATCACCGCGGTTTGTTACGCTCAATGATATACCACTATTTTTTACATCCGGAACGTCTGCGGTTTTTGTTTTGCCCATACCATCTGAAACAAACACCTTATATTTTTTACCAGTAACAGGTTTGAAGGTAAACAAGCCAACATTGATATCCATCACTTCAAGACCAGTGACCTTTGTTCCTGCTTCATCAGTTACATAACCACTCCAATTTAGTGGCAGCAGTGCCGGTGAAATAAGTCTTACCGCTACTTTTGTCTCCTGCCCATCAATCAATGCGCCGCCTTCGGGGAACACGCCAATTTCCCATTGATCAGTGATCGGTTCTAATTTGAATTTTGATAAAGGATTATAAACAGGAATAGGTTTTATATATTGAAATCGTTCATCGAAATTCAACATCCAATCAGTATAGACTCTTAGATAATACACATCTTCATGCAGCAAAGAATCAAGATGAATACTACCATATGCTGATCCTTTCATCAGCGGGTATCGCTTTAAACTGAGTGATTTCTTTTCGGGTCCTAACAGTTCGACATAGATATTTGAAGAGATGTGCGAAAGGTCATAACCTGAAAACACATAAACTTTAAACCATGCTGTCTCCCCGGCAATAAACGCCGGTTTGTTCAACCATGTATAAATTTTTTCCTGGGGAAAATCCGCATATAATTTTTTCAGCGCTTCCTCCGGTTTTAATTGAGCTGTAAGTTGGCTAAAGCAAATACTCATTAGCAACAAAAGAAAAACGGATCGCTTTTGCAGTTCGTGTGGCATTGCATCAAGGTAAAAAAATAAACCCATTCTCTGAATTAAAATAAAAAGCCCCGCTGTAACGGGGCTTCAATATTATCCTCAAAATCATTTTAGATCCTGCAAATCGTGGTTCTATACGATCAGCATTGCATCACCATAACTAAAGAACCGGTATTTGTCTTTAATAGCTTTTTTATATGCTTCCATTACCAAATCATAGCCGGCAAAGGCACAAGTCATGATCAGTAAGCTTGTTTTTGGTAAATGAAAGTTTGTAACCAACGCATCAGCAATATTAAATTCATAAGGCGGATGAATAAACATGTTCGTCCAGCCTTCAGAAGGCTTTAATAATTTCTGCGCAGTAAAAGAAGATTCAATAGCTCTCACCGTTGTAGTTCCAACTGAACAAATGCGATGACCATATTCTTTTGCACGGTTCACGATCTTACATGCCTCTTCATCTATACGATAGTATTCAGCATCCATTTTATGTTTGCTCAGATCTTCCACTTCAATTGGTCTGAAAGTTCCCAAACCTGTATGCAATGTAACTTCAGCAAAACGGATACCTTTTATTTCAAGACGCTTTATCAATTCACGGCTAAAATGTAAACCAGCAGTTGGAGCTGCAACGGCACCTTCATGTTTTGCATAAACCGTTTGATAACGTTCTTTATCTTCTTCATCAGGCTTACGCTTTATATATTTTGGTAGTGGCGTTTCACCCAGCTTCTCCAGCATGGCGCGGAATGACTCTTCACTATCTTCCCAAAGAAAGCGGATCGTTCTGCCGCGGCTGGTAGTGTTGTCAATTACTTCGGCTACTAATTCTTCATTATCGCCAAAATAAAGTTTGTTACCAACACGGATCTTTCTTGCCGGATCAACGATCACATCCCAAAGACGATTGGGTTTATTCAATTCACGCAGCAAAAATACTTCGATCTTTGCGCCGGTTTTTTCCTTGCGGCCGTACATTCTTGCCGGAAATACTTTTGTATTATTTACAATAAACACATCCTTATCATCAAAATAATCCATGATGTCGCGGAAATGTTTGTTCTCGATCTGGCCGGTATGGCGGTGGATCACCATCATTCGGGCATCCTCACGTCTTTTGGCCGGATTTTGTGCAATAAGATTTAGGGGAAGGTCGAAACGAAATTGCGATAGCTTCATGGGCTTAATTTATTTTTTTGTTTGCCGGCTTTTGAATCTCCGTGCATCTGCTGTTGCGACGCTCCGTTCATCGTTCCGAACCCTGGTTTAGCTTTTTCGAGGTTGGTGATTGAGTTTCATCAGCATGATCCCGATTGTTATCGGGACTATTGGACTTTTGATTATTAAATTTACTGGTGACTGTCCGGGAGCAGGCAATATTGAAGGAGGGGGTTGATTCCCATCCGGCCTTACGGCGCCGGGCGGGTCACTCAGTTTTAAAGTGGGCAAAGGTAAAGGATTTGGGCTCTTCTTCATGAATAATTTTTCACAATCTTTACGCATTGTCAACACAGCATAACACCGCAGGATTTGATTATTTTTATGTATTCAGGCCCATTCAGCATCTTTTGAATTATTAAAAACTGGACCATCATCTACTTTATGAAGAGATACTTTATCCTTGCAGCCACCGTACTATTTTGTTTTTATGCGCAAAGCCAGGGCTTAACAAAAGCCAAAGTAAAAAAATACCCAAGCCTATTTTGGGAGATCAGCGGGAATGGTTTAAAAAGGCCATCTTACTTGTTCGGCACAATGCATGTCAGCAGTAAAATTGCTTTTAATCTTGCCGATTCTTTTTATATCGCCATCAAAAATTCTGAGGTAGTAGCTCTTGAAACTAATCCTGAAACATGGCAGGAGGATATGAATAATTATGACCTGGGTTCTTATTACAACAGGTTTGGCTTCAATCCGGGTTTATTAAATGACATGCCTAATGATTTTTTTAATATTAAAACATTACGCATCGGCAAGTATGAAAAAAAACTGGAGATGGCAATGTTCAGCAAGCCATCCATGATCAATAATCTTCTTTATCGCAGCCTTTCGGATTATACAAGTGATTTTGAAGAGGACACTTATCTTGATCTGTATATTTATCAAACAGGAAAAAAATTGGGAAAGAAAGTAGCCGGTGTGGAGCATTATGAAGAAAGCATGAAATTGATGGCTGAAGCATTTCGTGATGCATCAAAAGAAAAGAACAAAAAAGAAAAAAGTTTTGATTATGATGAAGAGTATTCGCCGGCCAAACTGCAGGAAGCTTATCGTGCAGGCAATCTGGATCAGCTTGATTCCATTAACCGGCTAAACAGCCAATCCGATGCTTTTGATGAAAAATTTCTCTATCGCAGAAATGAGATACAGGCAAACTCAATTGATTCCATTTTGAAAAAGTCGTCCTTATTTGTTGGTGTAGGAGCGGCCCATCTTCCGGGCAATAGAGGTGTGATCGAATTATTGAGAAGAAAAGGATATAAGCTTCGTCCCATCTTTATGGGTACAAGAGACAGCAAACAAAAGGATGCTGTTGAGAAAGTACGGGTGCCGGTAAGTTTTTCAACTCAAAATGCCGAGGATGGATTTTACAAAGTAGATATTCCGGGCAAATTCTATCGTTTCGGAGAAAAATTTTTATTTGATCAGCAACAATATGCTGATATGGCCAATGGAAGTTTTTATATGGTAACAAGAGTAAAAACAAACAGTCTTTATTGGGGTCATAATGCTGATGTTGTTGCAAAAAAGATAGATAGCTTGTTGTATGAAAATGTTCCAGGTAAAATATTAAGTAAGACAGAAATTTCGAAGAACGGATACAAAGGATACGACATAACCAGTCGTACAAGAAGAGGCGATTATAACCGCTATAATATATTCATTACACCATTTGAAGTTGTTTTTTTTAAAATGGGCGGCAATGGTGATTATATAAAAAATGGTGATGAAGCAAAGAAATTCTTTAGCAGCATTCAATTAAAAGAATTTAAAAATAGCGGGTGGAAAAAATTCCAGCCGGCTTATGGCGGATTTTCTGTTGACTTTCCCCAGCACCCTTATGAATCATTTGGAGACAATGTTCAATACGATGCGGAAGAAAAAGCAAGCGGGCAACATTTTTCTGTAATTAGAACCGATATTCACAACTACAGGTTTGCAGAAGAAGATACTTTTGATCTTGCATTGATGGATGAAAGTTTTGGCTCGGCTGAATATATTGAAAAGAACACCGGTCGCAAGCGGTTTGTGTACAAAGGATACCCGGCACTTGATTGTCAATATAAACATAAAGACGGCTCTGTAATTTTTACAAGATTTCTTATCCAGGGACCGCATTATTATACTCTCGTGGCGCATGGAAAAAATGAAAATATAGCAGCTGAAAAATTTTTCAATTCTTTTGAATTAACTCCTCTTGTCTATAAAGCGATAAAACAAAGAAAGGATACAGCAATGTATTTTTCAGTGGCGACATCATGGTTTCCGGAAGAGAAAAAAAATAAAGTTGACTTACCTGATGAAGATGCTTATACGCCAGGCGATGATGACGATGATGATAATTTTTATAGCCTTGCAAAAGACGATTATAAAACCCGGCTGATAAAAAATGATACGACAGGCGAAGCGGTGTTCATCAGCTTTTCACGTACATCGAAATATGAATATGTTGACAGCACATTGCTTCGCGACAATAAATATTTGTTTTTGCCGGGTTTTGATACAACGTGGATCATACGCAGCGCAAAAAAATCAACCCTGCCAAATGGAATGAAGGTGATGGAACAGCTTGTTACAGATACTAACAGCAGCCGGGCCATTTTAACCAAGACATTTTATAGAGACGGGCTTAATTTCCAATTGACCACAGAAGTGGATACTCTTTCCCAACCTTCAAGTTTTGTAAAAAGTTTTTTTGAAACTTTTATCCCTGCTGATACATTAAAAGTAATCAACCCCTTCACAAAAAAATCAAAAGTATTCTTTAATGATTTTTTTGGCAGTGATAGCGTAGCAAGAAAAAAAGCGATCAATTCAGTTTGGCAAGTAGATATGGATTCAACTGATCTTTCTCTTTTAACAAAAGCAATTAATTCATTTAAATGGAGTGAAAAGAAATATCTCGAAAGAAAAATTTCATTTATTAATAAACTGGGAGAAATTCCGGTAAAGACAAGTGCAGATCTTTTAAAAAGGATTTATTATGCAGCAGGTGATACTTTGCAATTGCAGCATACTGCTTTATTGGCATTACTAAAGCAAAAAACTCAATATTCGTTTAACCTGTTCAAAGATATTATCACTACTGAACCCCCTGTGCTCGATAAAGAAAACCCTTACCAAAGCGATAGGTCTTATCCATCAACATTTACTTACCGCAGTATTTATACCGGTTCACGATTTTCGACTGGTGGTTTTTTAAATGAGTTGTATGATTCCTTGCAACTGACAAAAACTATTTTACCCGATTTGCTTCCTTTAATGACACTTGATGATTATAAAAAGCCGATCATGCATTTGTTGCGAAAAATGGTTGACAGTAATCTTGTTAAAGCAAAAGACTATGAAATTTATTTCAGTAAGTTTTTGATCGAAGCAAGACAGGAATTAAAGAAACAGGCTATTGAAGAAAAGAAATCAGCAATAGAAAAAGCAGAGGATGAAAAAACGGAGACAAAGCCTGTAAATCTTTATCGTCGCAATGAAGGAGACCAGGGTAATGAGGATCTTATGACTTATGCAACTTTATTATTGCCATTCAGAGAAACTAATTCCGCCGTAAATGAGGTTTTAAAAAAAATATTGTCATCAAATGATAAAAGATTAAAGTATAATACTGTCTATCTTTTTTTGCGGCATAAAATTTCACTTCCTGATACAATGCTGACATATTTTGCAAAGCTTGATGATTACAGGTATGAATTATTTACTGATCTGGGAAAATTGAAAATGCCGGATAAATTCCCTGCGGAGTATAAAAACCAACGGGACTTGTCAAAAAGCAAATTGTTTTCATCTTCTTATTATAGTAAACCGGATTCGCTTGTTTTTATTGATAGCCTTCCGGCATCATTAAAAAATAAGAAGGGGTTTGTGTTTTTCTATAAATACAAAACCAAAAAGGACGACATGTTTTGGAAATTAGCTACAGCTGGATTGTTGTCACAGGATAACAATCAATTCAATTACGACGATGATGAGGATGATGAAGATGACGATGATATAGGCTATACTTCCATTATGTCAGGATGGAATTTTTCCAGGGATGATAACAAGATCGTTTTTACCGAATTCACTGATGAGAAGATAAAGGAAGATGTGCCAGTAAAAGAACAAATGGAAAAACAACTAAAGAAAATTTTATATTCAAAAAGAAAAAGCGCAAGGATGTTTTACAACGAAGGTCCTGATTACTCCGATATGCCCCTTCGTTATCTTGAATAATTTAAATTTTTCCCGGGAATAGCCTCAATAAGATTTTTGGTGTACTCATTTTTTGGATGATAATAGATATCATCAGCTACACCTTTCTCAACAATTTTTCCTTTATGCATCACAATGATGCGGTCGCTGATATAGCGAACAACAGCAAGATCATGTGAAATAAAGATCGTTGTAAATCCAAATTCATTTTTAATATCACTCAGCAGGTTGAGTACCTGCGCCTGTACGCTTACATCCAGGGCAGATACGGGTTCGTCACAAACAATAAAAGAAGGATTTAATGCCAAAGCTCTCGCAATAACAATGCGTTGTCTTTGTCCCCCACTGAATTCATGAGGATAGCGGTTAAAATGTTTTGGATCGAGATTTACTTTTTCAAGGAGGTCGATCACTTTTTCTTTTCGGTGCTTTTCTGTTTTATATAGTCCATGTACTTTCATGGGTTCGGCAATTGCTAATCCAATGGATAATCTTGGGTTTAGCGATGAATAGGGATCCTGGAAGACAAGTTGTATATCTTTTCGCAATGATTTTATTTCATCACTGGTTTTTTTTGTAAGGTCAATGTCCTTATAGATTATTGTACCTGCAGTCGGTTCGATCAATCGTAGCAATGTTCTTCCAAGAGTTGTTTTACCGCAACCACTTTCACCAACCAAACCAAGTGTTTCCCCTTTTACAACTTCAAAGCTTACATCATCTACAGCTTTTGTGAAGGAAACCGGTTTGCCAAGCAAATTTTTTTTACCAGGAAACCAAACTGAAAGATTTTTTACTGAGAGAAGGACCATGGACGATTGACCGCGGACCACAGTAGTAATATCAAGTTTGGCTGGTTTAACCGTTGTCTGCGGTCTGCTGTCTGTCGTCTCAAGGAAATCGCTTACAACAGGAAGTCTTTCTCCTTTTTGATGAAATACAGGCCTGCAAGCAAGCAAACCTTTGGTATATGGATGTTTTGGGTTGATAAAAATTTCTTTTACTGAATTAGTTTCAACTATTTCACCTTTATACATCACGGCGATCTTATCAGCTATTTCACTTACTACACCAAGATCATGTGTGATAAAGATGACTCCCATCTTTTGTTCTTCCTGTAATTCCTTTATCAATTGTAAAATGTTCTTTTGAACAGTTACGTCCAATGCAGTTGTAGGTTCATCACAAATAAGTAAAGAAGGTTTGCAACACATTGCCATTGCGATCATCACCCTTTGCTTTTGTCCACCGCTTAATTGATGCGGATATTTTGAAAACACTTTTTCAGGTTCCGGCAGTTTTACTTTTCCGAACCATTCTATCGCTTGTTGTTTTGCTTCCGCATTTGTAATTTTTTTATGAAGTTGTAGCGATTCAGCGACCTGGTAGCCACAAGTGAATACAGGATTGAGCGATGTCATTGGTTCCTGAAAGATCATGGCGATCTTATTGCCACGAATTTTTTGTAATTCTTTATTCGATAACCGAATTAGCTCAATTTCGTTTTTTTCATCTTCGGAAAAAATGATCTCACCACTTGTAAATTTTGCTGTCTTGGCTAACAATTGAAGAATCGAAAGTGCTGTTACTGATTTACCTGATCCTGATTCGCCAACGATTGCAAGGATCTCACTTCGATTTACAGAAAGCGAAATATTTTTTAACGCAGAAGTTATTCCTGATTCTGAAACAAAATCAATGGAAAGATTATTTATTCTGAGTAACGGCAACATTATTTATTTACCACTTTAATGGCAATACCTTTTGCTGGTTTTGGATAATAGGCGAGACAAACAGCGCAATTGCTGACATAAGATGAATCAATAGTAAAATAAAATTCATCGCCTTCATTAATAGTAGAAGGGAAATTGCAAACACTCCCCAATGCAAAAACATTGGTATGCGTTTTACTTGTCACCTCATTTTTCCATTCTGCAACAAGTTTTGACTTGTCTATATTTCCTTCCAAAAGTTTTATAGTATAATTCATACACATACCTTTTACTTCCAACTTCCCTTTATAAACAGAACTTTCATTTTTGTTTTTGCATTTATTTATGGTTACAGATAAAATGAAAACAAGTGGCGCTAAAACATATATTTTCATGAATAAGATTTTAAAAACGAAGATGGCGAACGGTATGTCCTTGGTTAATTAATTGTTTCAATGAATCAATGCCGATCTTCAAATGTGTGTCAACAAATTTCGATGTGATCTTTCTGTCGCTTGCTTCTGTTTTTACACCCTCCGGCACCATTGGCTGGTCACTTACAAGTAGTAAAGCACCAGTAGGGATATGATTATAAAATCCAACAGTAAAAATTGTGGCCGTTTCCATATCAATGGCATAGGCTCTTATATCCAGCAAATATTTTTTGAACTTTTCATCATGTTCCCATACTCTGCGATTCGTTGTATATACTGTTCCGGTCCAATAATCTATTTCATATTCATTGATAGTTGTGGAAACCGCTTTTTGCAAAGCGAAAGCAGGCAAAGCAGGCACTTCTTGTGGAAAATAATCATTACTTGTTCCTTCACCGCGAATGGCAGCGATCGGTAATATAAGATCACCCAACTTATTTCTTTTTTTCAATCCTCCGCATTTTCCAAGAAATAGAACTGCCTTTGGATGAATTGCAGCGAGAAGATCCATTATCGTTGCAGCAGTTGGGCTCCCCATTCCGAAATTGATAATTGTGATATCATCCTTGGTGGCGCATTGCATAGGTTTGCCTTTGCCAACGACTCTTACTTTATTCCACTTCGCAAATTTTTCAATATAGTTACTGAAGTTGGTTAGTAGAATATAATTTCCAAACTTTTCAAGTTTTTCGCCGGTATACCGTGGCAACCAGTTTTGAATAATCTCTTCTTTGGTCTTCATCCTGCTAATTTAATCAATACTTTTGACCGATGATACATGTGAACTATCCTGAACCTGTATTTCGATTCAAAGAGGAGAATGGTAAAGAAATGATCTTTGATTTTATCAGGAAGCAATGGCTGCTGCTAAATGAAGAAGAATGGGTGCGACAAAACTTTATACAGTTTCTTGTACAAGAGTTGAAGTATCCCTTGGAATTAATAGCAGTAGAAAAAGAGATCCAATTAGGCGATCTGAAAAAACGATTTGATATACTTGTTTATAACAGTGATCACAAACCCTGGATGCTGATAGAATGCAAAGCCGGTGAAATTAGCCTTGATGAAAAAGTTTTGTACCAGGTATTACGATATAATATTACAATGCCGGCAAGTTTCCTGGTAATTACAAACGGGCATTATACTTATGCCTGGGAAAAAATTAACGGTGAGTTAAAAGAAATTCAGCAAATGCCGGTTTGGAGATAAATATCTTTGTTAGAGAAACTATTTTAATTCTTGTCAAATATTTTTTCATCAATAGGCACATTCCATTCGACAGAAGTCATTTTTATTATTTGGGTAACCTCTCCATTTACTTTTTGAGTTCTTGTCATTGAAAATCTTAACCCGTTGAGATCCTTGATGTCACTAAAATAATTTTCAATTTGGACCTCCTGGCCCTGCATTTCTCTTGTAGTGGCATATTTAATCAGCATATTATCTGCTGTATTGATATAGTAAGTAGTCACTTTGCCATCCTCTTTATTAGTTAGTTTTATTTTATTTGTTTTCACTCCATCTACATCTTCCTGCCCAAGCAGTTCAACTTTATGACCACGGGCTTTGTAATCCATCAGCTGATTAGCCAGCATGCTTTGATTTTTGAAATCCATTAGTTCAACACCGGTCACATCAGTTGCCGTTGCAATGCCAGCAAAAGGATTGATCTTCCACCCTTTTCCATCTTTGTAACAACTGGTAATAGTTTGCCCCATTAGTTCAACATCACTACGAACGGCTTTACCGTTAATGATTTGAGTTGTAATTGGCAGGTCCGATCCCTGTATTGTAAAAGTACCGGTCATTTTCGCGGTTTTGATCGCATTAATAGCATTAAGACCACCCATAGCGTTTGCATATTTTTGAATGATCTCATCAGCAGTTTGTGAATTAGCTGAAATAAAAACAAAACATAAAATGACTAAAAAAACTTTTTTCATTTTATAAAATTGAGTAGTCAAGATACGGGATTTAAAGACTGGTTAACCATAAAAATATAGTACTTAAAACAAAAACCCCTTCACTTACATGAAGGGGTTCGGGCAGTTAGTATTGGTTTATTTATGGGAAAATACCGAGTTCAGCATAGCTGGTTGCAACCTTATTTATAGCAACTACATAAGCAGCGGTACGCATATCCGGTATTTCGGGAAGGCTTTTCCATGTATTCATTATCTCATGTGTGGCAGTGATCATGGTTTCTTCCAGGCCACTATAAACAAGATCAGCTTCTTCCGGGCCATGCATG
>Ga0070698_100001167_pt1 | contig 29154 bp, 26 predicted proteins | sample KBSK1502metaG_FD_65477 | JGI IMG/M metagenome (GOLD analysis project Ga0070698, IMG submission 65477) | Corn, switchgrass and miscanthus rhizosphere microbial communities from Kellogg Biological Station, Michigan, USA - KBS K1-50-2 metaG | ecosystem: Host-associated > Plants > Roots >...
ATCGCGTTCCCGTTCGATATCTCGAATGCCGGCGGCTTGGGCATCCTGATCGTTCGGAACCTGAAAGAAGTCCCGGCGTAGCGCGGTCACCAGCCGGAATTGATCTTTCCGATTTGGATTGAAGTTTAGAGAGGTAAAGCCGCCGAATCCATTGCTTTGATCGTGGAGCACTTGAGCGACCGGAGTCTCAAGACCGTTGTTAGTCAGATTGCCACTAACGCTCGCGTAGTAAGCAAACCGCTTTGTGTGATCGCCGAAACTCAGTTGATCGTTTGTTTGATGGAAGTTCCCGTAAGATAAGACTAGCTCGGCTTCGCGGTTGCGCTCAAACCCACTGCGCGGAACGATATTGAACGCCCCGTAAGTACGATCGCCATACTCGGCCGTGTAACTCCCGCGTTGGACTTCCAGATAATCGATGTCTTTTGGATCGAATTGCGGTCCCACCGTGTCGGCGATGTTGGTGTTCGCGACGGGTACGCCATCGACTAACCAAGTCACCTGGTGGCCACCCCGAATGTGGAGTTGGTTGTGAGTTACATAAGTTCCCGGCACGTAGTCGGTGATCATCGCGAGGCTGTTCGTCCGATCGGCGCCGGGAGTTTGCGCAATCTGCTTTCGGCTGACGAGGCTGACCGGAGTAGCCGAGCCTGAGTCCACCTGTCCCAGCGTAGTCCTAACTTCGACCTGTTGCGACACGGGCGCAATTTTCAGTAGCACGCTTAACGCAGTCGCGCGATCAGACAAGACGACCAGCGCCAGTGTAGATTTGCTGAAGCCGCCTGCTTCAACTGAAACCGTATACTCTCCAATCGGCACGGCGCGAAAAGAGAATGCACCGTCGCCATCACTACCGGTCGTTCGCGAGAAGGACGACGTACGAGAAAGTAGAGTTACTTTTGCGGCAGCAATTGGACGTTGTTGTGGATCGAGCACGGTGCCTTTTACGTCACCAAATACGGACGCGTGGGCTGCGGCAACACTGAGACCGATAAGAGCGAAACCAGATAAGAGTCGATTGATATTCATTATTTCTCCCCTCACTCGTAAGGAGTCTGCTCCCGACTGTTGCCTGGGCACAGTGCCCGGCAAAAGCTAAAGAAACTCGTTGATGCGACTAAACGAGAGCCGCCCCAGGCCGCATCGATTATCGATATGCCTGGGCGGACTTCACCCACGTTTATGTGCTGTTAGATCGACGAATCAGGAAGAAATCGGAGGACCGCGTGGGCGCGAGCGCCGGCATAACGCGTCCAATGTCTTCGGGCGGCTGAATGAGGAATGCTTATGTCGAGCGGTTGAGGGGGGACGCGGTTTGTCTGCGAAAGAAATTCCGCCAGTGTCGCGCGTGCGACCCTGACTCGATGAACTGAATGCTCCGGTGCCGCAGTCTGGCTGGCAAGGCTTGCCAAGTCTCGACGTGGACACGCTGGCCGCGTCAAGTGCGCGAATGCCACGCGATCGCTCGGAAGAGGCGGCGAGTGTAAGCGCCGTAGATCCTCGCAACGACACCACTGAGTTCCGGGTCGTTCTTCGCGGAAGGCCGCAGAGTTGCTCAGATTCGTGAACAGGCAATTGAACATGAATCTTTGAGGCCTTGGCGCGACCCCTTAGAAACGCATGGCATGAACCGTTCATGCATGAGCCGGCCGCATGCGGCGCTCTGCCGGCGCAACAAGCCAAATTGCACATAGGACCAGTTGCGAGCGCAGCGGTAGGAATGTTGGCCCACAGAATCGACAGTAGGATTGTCGCCCCGAGAATGACTCTCGCGACGCGCATTACAGTTGAACCCAAACTCTGCCTATTCAGTTTCCGCACGATCCATCTCTTACAAGTGCCGGAATTCTGTCACGGCTATTGCAAACCTGCAAGACGTAGCAAACCCTTTTCAGAAATGAAGAATGAGGAAAAAACCTCGCTAGCGCACTGAATCCGTGCAGAGCCGGTTGTGGGTCTCGTGACTTTTTCAGAGAGCTGAGCCGCGATCGATCAGAACAAGATGAACGAGAACGGCTTTCCGAAGATTCACACAAATACCCCTTCTCACCGCCTGCTTCGCGAAGGTAGGGACTGTAATCTAATATAGGACTGTCGTAGGGCCTACACGAGGCCCTTAGTTAGGCACATCAACATGCGTAGCAGTAGCACATCACCGCGCCGAGCGGCCCGACTTGAAACGAATATTCCTTGCCCGCCGGAATGAACATCCAATCTCCTGCACCGAGTTCCTTTCCGTCGTAGGTGATCGAACCGCCGGCTATGAACCGGATGCCGTCACCATCCTTGTGGGCATGTCTTGGTGACTTAACATTTGGTTCAGCTACCGTAATGAAAAGGTGAGTCGGATTATCGAGGTGAACCGGCAATTGCCACTTTTGAAATCCCTCGGGCACGTTATTGGTACTAAGAGCTTTTCTCAGTTTGGCAGCGCCATCATCCCTAGAGGTGATGATTTGCCCATCGGTCTTCAAGCCTGCTGACTTAACAGCACGTTGAAGCCTTTCGGTGCAAGCTTGGAATTTTAGACGGTTGGGATTGAAATCTGCCTTAGCCATGGAAGTCCTCCTTAGCTATGTGGGGCCACGGCAATTCTCCTAAGAGTTGTTACGGCGGGTAGAGGCTCAAGTCTATCGAGTGAACACGATTATGAAATGAACCTGGAGGCCCGCAGTCAGTTTGGAAGAGTCCGTGACGTTAGACCTGCTTAAATCGGAGCTAGCGTATTCCCATGAATTCGCTCTGTCAATTAATATTCACGGATTTTGCAAACAATTTTGCGTCAGTCGCAAAAAAGGTTGACATTGCTAAGCGACCAGCGTGTCTACGAGTTACATTAAGGCTCTTTTCACAGATTAGCTAGTCAACCATGGAAGGTTTCGCACTATGCCAAATAAGAAAACGTCAGATACGTCAAAGCGAAAAAAATGGCCGACTCGGCCTAAGGAACCCATTCATCAACGAGTGTGAGTTTCAAGATTGGAATAGACTTGATCGACCACGCTAACTCTTTAGGTCTACAACGCTCCCCAACTCATCTTTCGCGATCCCAACCACTACTGACTGATCCTGCCGCGCTGAGCGACCCGATTCGGCTTGCTGAATGAGCATTCATTCAGTATGATTGCCGCGCCATGATTACAGTGAAAAAAGCTGCCGTTCTCGGGGCCGGCACGATGGGAGCGCAAATCGCCGCGCACCTCGCCAACGCCGGGTTTCCCACTCTCCTGCTCGACATCGTCCCGCGCGAACTGACCTCGGAAGAACAAAGCAAAGGGCTGACCCTGGATTCGCCGCAGGTGCGCAACCGCATCGCGCGAGGTGGCCTGGAAGGCGCGAAGAAAGCCAAACCCGCCGCATTCTTCACTTCTGACTTAGCCGCGCTCGTCACAGTAGGAAACTTCGATGACGATCTGGTGAAGTTGAAAGACTGCGATCTAATCATCGAAGCCGTCGTCGAAAATCTTCAGATCAAACAGAGCCTGTACGAAAAGGTCGAGCAACACCGGCGCCCAGGTTCGGTTGTAGCTTCAAACACCAGCGGCATTCCGCTCCAGCAACTTGCCGCCGGCCGCTCGGACGATTTTCGCGCGCACTTTCTCGGCCTGCACTTCTTTAATCCGCCGCGTTACATGCACCTGGTTGAGTTGATTCGCACCGAATGGACCAAACCCGAAGTCTCTTGTTCGATGTTCGGTTTTCTGGATGAGCGCCTCGGCAAAGGCGTCGTCGTCGCGAAGGACCGGCCTAACTTTATCGCCAATCGCATCGGCACTTTTGGCGCGCTGGTAACGATTCAAACAATGATCGAAGACGTTTATTCGATTGAAGAAGTCGACAAGATCACCGGGCCTGCCGTCGGTCGTCCCAAGACCGCGACGTTTCGGACATTTGATCTAGTCGGACTTGATGTTCTGAATCATGTCGTCAAGAACTTGCATGAGAATCTTCCCGAAGATGCCGAACGCGAAAGTTTTGTGATGCCGGAATTCGTGGCGAAGATGATCGAGCGCGGCTTACTCGGCAATAAGACGAAGAGTGGGTTCTACAAGCGGCAAAAGGGCGCAGATGGCAAGCAAGAGATCTTAACGCTCGATGTGGCGACGCTCGACTACCGGCCGGCGCAGAAAGTGAAACTGCCTTCACTCGAGGTAGCGAAGAACATCGAAGACACGGCCGAGCGAATCAAGACCGTGACGTGGTCTAAGGACCGTGCGGGTGCATTTCTTTGGAAGACTCTTTCGCGCACGCTTTGTTACGCGGCCGATCGGATTCCTGAAATTGCCGATACCGTAGTCGAAATCGATCGCGCGATGCAGTGGGGTTTCAACTGGGAGTTGGGACCATTCGAAGTCTGGGACGCAATCGGTATCGAAAAGTCGGTCGCGAAATTGAAGGCAGAAGGCAAGAGCGTTCCCGCAAACGTGCAGCAGATGCTCGACTCGGGCGCAAAGTCTTTCTACCAGCACGAGAATGGCCAGCGCTTCTATTTCGACTTCCCTTCCGCGAAGTATGTTCCAGCCAGCGATCCTCCGGGCACGATCATTCTCAAATCGCTCAAGGATCGTAGCGGTGTGATCAAGAAGAATTCCGGCGCTTCGCTGATTGATCTCGGCGAAGGTGTTGCTTGTCTCGAGTTTCATTCGAAAATGAACTCGATTGGCGGCGACACACTCGAGATGTTGAAGATTGCGCTCAACGAAGTGGAAAAGAATTTCCTGGGACTGGTCGTCGGCAATCAGGGCCAGAACTTTTCGGTCGGCGCGAACCTGATGTTGATGTTGATGGAAGCGCAGGACGAGAACTGGGAAGAGCTGGACATGATCGGCCGCTTTTTTCAGCAGTCGGTGATGAGCTTGCGCTATTCGCCGAAGCCGGTCGTGGTCGCGCCGTTCCAGATGGTCTTTGGCGGTGGCTGTGAAATGGTTCTGCACGCCGATCGCGTGCGGGCAAACGGCGAAACTTATATCGGCCTCGTCGAAGTTGGTGTGGGGATCATTCCCGCCGGCTGTGGCACGAAAGAGATGTTGGTGCGCGCACTCGATTCGATCCCGAAAGATATGAAAGACGCCGATCCGTTTCCCTTTGTCAAACGCGCTTTCGAAACGATTGCGCTCGCCAAGGTCGCCACGTCAGCCGAAGAAGCGCGCGGCTTTGGTTTTCTCAGCCCGGACGATTCCATCTCAATGAACCGCGATCGTTTGATTGCCGACGCCAAGAAGGAAGTGCTGGCGCTGGCCGCGAGCGGTTACCAGCAGCCACAGCAGCGCACTGACATTCTTGCTCTGGGCATGCCGGGACTGGCGACTCTGAAGCTCGGCGTGCACATGATGAAGCGCGCCGGTTACATTTCCGATCACGACGCTTTGATTGGAGAGAAGCTGGCGCGGATTCTTACCGGCGGCGATCTAAATCATTCGACGCGAGTATCTGAACAGTATCTCCTCGATCTCGAGCGCGAAGCTTTTCTCTCACTAATCGGCACGCGCCAGACGCAGGATCGCATTGCGCATATGTTGAAGACCGGGAAACCGTTAAGGAACTAGACTTGGGCGGCTCTGCCGCTTGATGTGCGGAAAGGCTCTGCCTTTCCGAAAGAGATTGACGTACTAGCGAGGCTACGCCTCGCGACATCGAAACGGAGGCATAGCCTCCCAAAACAAACTGAGCGATGCCGGAAAGGCAGAGCCTTTCCGCACATCAGACGGCTTTGCCGCACAGGAATTCCGGCAGAGCCGCAGAGGAAATCATGAAAGAAGCTTTTATCGTATCAGCAGTTCGCACGGCGGTTGGCAAGGCGCCGAAAGGCACTCTGCGTGATACTCGCGCCGATGAAATGGGCGCAGCAGTAATCAAGGAAGCCATGGTCCGCGTACCGGGTTTGCAAGCTGCCGAGATCGAAGACGTGATCATGGGTTGTGCGATGCCGGAAGCCGAGCAAGGCATGAACATAGCTCGTTCAGCTGCGATTCGCGCAGGCTTGCCGGTGTCGACCAGCGCCATGACCATCAATCGCTTTTGCTCGTCGGGTTTGCAATCGATTGCCATCGCGGCCGATCGAATTCGGACAGGCAGCTCGCAGGTTGCACTCGCCGGTGGTTTGGAATCGATGTCGATGATTCCCATGGGCGGGCACATCATTCGACCGAATCCATATCTGGTCGAGCACTATCCCGACTTTTATTTGAACATGGGCCTGGCCACTGAAAACGTCGCGCGCAAGTACGAAGTCACGCGCGCAGAGCAGGACGAGTTTGCACTGCGTTCACACCAACGTGCGTTCGCTGCTCTGGAGCAGAACAAATTTCAGGATGAGACGGTGCCGCTGACTGTTAGCGTTGAAGAGTTGGACGCCAAAGGCAAGAAGCAGCATCGCGAAGTTATCTTCGACAAAGACGAAGGTCCGCGTCGCGACACTTCAGCCGAAGCTCTCGGAAAGCTGAAGCCTGCTTTTCATGTCAAAGGAACTATCACGGCTGGCAATTCTTCGCAGATGTCTGATGGCGCGGCGGTCGCGGTGGTGATGTCGGAAGAACGAGCGAAAGAGTTGGGGGCGAAACCCCTGGCGCGGTTTGTCGCTTACGCAACCGCGGGATGTCCGCCGGAAGAGATGGGCATCGGGCCGGTGTTTGCGATTCCGAAAGTTTTAAGACTGGCCGGACTTACGCTCGATCAAATTGATGTGATCGAATTGAATGAAGCTTTTGCCGCGCAGTCTCTGGCGGTGATCAAGACTCTCGGGCTCGACATCGATAAGGTGAATGTTAATGGCGGCGCAATCGCTTTGGGCCATCCGCTGGGTTGCACGGGCGCGAAACTGACCGCATCGATCCTGCGCGAGTTGGAGCGGCGCCATGGCCGCTATGGCATGGTGACGATGTGCGTCGGCGGTGGCATGGGCGCCGCGGGGATTTTTGAGAGAATGTGATTGTAGGGGCAGGGCTCGTCCCTGCCCGCTGGCGATTTAGGAACAACGGGCAGGTACAAGACCTGCCCCTACAGAAAGGCATTGTTATGGCAGCCGCAATCGAAGCAAAAGAGATCGTCAAGGGCGGGAGTTTCCTGATCGAAGAGCAAACGCCAGAAAGCATTTTCACGCCCGGCGACTTCAACGAAGAGCATCGCATGATTGCCGACACGACGCGGCAATTCATGGACGCGGAAGTCTTGCCGCGCATCGCTGAACTTGAAGCGAAAGACTGGAAACTGGCGCGCGCTCTGGTCAAGCAGGCAGCCGATCTCGGCCTGGTCGGCGCGAATATTCCTGAAGAATACGGCGGCCTGGGACTTGATCAAACCAGCGGCGCAATCATCGCGGAAAACATCGGCCGATCCGCTTCATTCGCGACCACGCTGGGCGCGCAAAGCGGCATTGGCCTGCTGCCGATTATTTACTTCGGCACTGAAGCCGCGAAACAAAGGTATCTGCCGCCGATTGCCGCCGGCGATTTGATCACGGCCTACGCTTTGACTGAAGCCAGTTCGGGCTCAGATGCCATGGCCGCGAAAGCAACCGCGAAGTTGAGCGACGACGGCAAGGAATACATTCTCAACGGCGAGAAGATGTTCATCACCAATGGCGGCTTTGCCGACATCTTTATCGTATTCGCAAAAGTCGATGGCGATAAGTTTTCCGCCTTCATCGTCGAACGGCAGGAAGGCTGCAAGAACGGCGCGGAAGAACACAAGATGGGCATCAAGGGATCGAGCACGACCCCTCTGATTCTCGCCGACGCCCGCACACCGGTCGAAAATCTACTCGGCGATATCGGCAAGGGCCACAAGATCGCTTTCAATATTCTTAACATCGGACGCTTTAAGTTGGGGGCGATGTGTCTGGGCGGAATGAAACTTGCCATGCATGAATCCGTTCGCTATGCAAACGAGCGGCAGCAGTTCGGCAGATCGATATCGTCGTTCGGCGCGATCAAATCCAAGCTCGGTGAGATGGCCATTCGCACCTGGGTCGGCGAAGCGATGATTTATCGGACGCTGGGAATGATCGAGGAGGGCTTGGGCGCGGTCGCGGATTCGAAAGACATGGACGCGCGCTTGAAAGCTATTGAGGAGTACGCAGCCGAGTGTTCGATCATCAAGGTGGCGCTGTCTGAATACTGCGACTTTGTCACGGACGAGATGGTGCAGATCTTTGGCGGCTATGGATACTCGGCCGATTATCCGGCTGAGCGTGCCTATCGCGACACGCGGATCAACCGGATCTTTGAGGGCACCAACGAAATCAATCGGATGCTGATACCCGGCCGCTTGATGAAGGCTGCCTTGAGTGGACGGCTGGCGCTGCTGCCGGCGGCGCAAGCTCTGATGGACGAGATACTATCACCTTCGATGGCCAGTTTCGATTTGGACGAAAGCCTGCTGGCGACGGAACAGAAGCTGGCGCAGAACGCGAAAAAAGTCGCTCTGATGACGCTGGGAACCGCGGCGCAAAAATACATGATGGGCCTCTCTGATCAGCAGGAGGTTCTGATGAACGTCGCCGATATCATCATGGACACTTACGCGATGGAATCAGCGATCCTGCGCACCAGGAAAATGGCTGCGGCGCAAGGCGAAGATGCTGTCGCGCAGTACGCAGAGATGACGCGCGTTTTTTGCAACGATGCGGTCGAGCGGATTGAAGCCGTGGCTAAAAACACCCTGGCAGCTATGGCTGAAGGAGATGAGTTGCGCACTCTGCTGGCGGCGCTGCGTCGTTTTACGAAGATGACCCCGATGAACACCGTGGCCGCGCGCCAAAGAATCGCGAATGCGATGATTGAGGCGAACCGGTACGTGTACTAACGGATTGCCGATTTGCACATCGAGTTAAGTCGTGTAGAGGGTGGCGCCTGCCTGCTGATCTGAAATTTCAAATTTGAGATTTGAAATTCGGGATTACAATCCCGAATTGAGATATCGCAGGTTTGAGGAGTTGCCTGTTTGGAAAGCGGCGATTGAGTTGGCGGTGGGCGTGTTTGCTCTCACTGCGAAGAGTTGTTTTCGCGGCCATGCTGGAACGCGCAACCAACTGGAAAATGCCGCGGTTTCCGTCTCAAATAATATTGCCGAAGGATTCGAGCGCGGCACAACGCAAGAGCTTCTGACTTTTGTTTATATTTCACGAGGCTCGGGCGGCGAAGTAAGATCGATGCTGCACTTGCTCGACCGTTTGCAGGAATTCACGAATTTCAGATCTGAAATTTCAGATTTGAGATCAAAGGCTGAGAGCATTTCAAGACAGCTAAGAGCATGGGCGGACTCCCTACAAAACAGTGAAATCAGAGGGACCCGTTACCTAACTGATAAATCACGCCGAGTCGATCAACAACGACGCGAACGAGAAGAGTTCCTCAAAGAGCTAGAAGAGATTCGGAATCGCAAGCGTCTTTGATCTGTAATCTCAAATTTCAAATTTGAGATCTAAGGTTTGAGATTTTAGATTAACAAATGAAGATCGTCCCCATCTCGCTGCCAACTCCCTTCTACATCGGCCCGGTCAATGTCTATCTAATCCCCGAAGATCCGGTCACGCTGATCGACACCGGACCAAAGACTAAAGAAGCTGTGAACGCTCTGCGCGCCGGCCTGCGCAAAGCCGGCCTGGCCGTCGCGGACATTCGCCGCATCGTGCTCACGCACGCGCACGAAGACCACTGCGGGTTGGCGCGCGCCCTGCGCGATGAGGCCAGGGACGCCGAAGTGCTCGTGCATGGATGGGAGACGGGCCATCGTGCCGGACGTTTGGAATACGAAGAAACACGTCAGCTTCTAACACGCGCGGGAGTGCCGCCAGAGGAAGTGGAAGTTATGCGCCGGATGTATGAAGGCGTGCGCCAATATGCTGATTCGCTCGACGACGATCATTGTGGTGAGCTGACTGACGAAGCTGAACTCGAGTTTGAGACAGGGGTGCTCCAGGTAGTTCACACTCCCGGGCACACGCCGGGTTCATGCTCGTTTATTCGTCATGCCGATCGGACATTGATCGCCGGCGACTGCGTCCTGAAGCGAATTACGCCGAATCCAATGCTCTCCCCCGATCCGATCGATCGAACACGACGCTTTCGCTCGCTCGAAGAATATTTGTTCAGCCTGGCGCGAGTGCGTGCGCTGTCGCCAACGCTCGTGCTCGGCGGTCATGGCGACGCGGTGCATGACTACGAAGAACTGTTCAATCGGTACTTGCGCGCGATTCGCGAGCGACAGGCAGAAATCATCAAGCTGGTCCCCGCTAACGGCGCCAGTGCCTGGGAAATTTCGCGCGCGTTGTTCCCCGGCACAGACGATGTCCATCGCTTTCTGGGAGTGTCGGAGGCCGTCGCTCATTTGGACTACGCGCATTCCGAAGGGAAGCTCGGGTTGGAAATCAGCGATGGACGCGAGGTGTATCGCAAGCTCTCCTCAGGTTAAGTCATCCCCTCAATTCTTTGGATGTTTGGCGATGAGGTCATAATATTTCGGAACCTTCGCATTTCTCCCGCGTGAAAGCATCAAAATATTTCCGGAGGATTGGATATGACCCGTAACAAACTGGCCTTAATTCTTGCTTTGATTGTGGGCGTCGGCGCGATTGCCGGCGTCGTCGTGTACGCCCAGGAGGCGACCGCACCCGTGGCGGCTTTGGAAGATCAGGAACCCGCGACTACTGACCGATCATTTTCATTCCTGATTGACGGCGGGGCGTTCCTCGGCGTCGGCACTGAGGACATCAGCAAAGAAAACATGGGCCGCTATGGCATGCGCGAAGTTCGCGGCGTAGGCGTGACTCAGGTAATCAAAGACAGCCCGGCCGAAAAGGCAGGCTTAAAGAAAGACGACGTCATTCTCCGTTTTGATGGTGAGTCGGTAACCAGTACGCGCAAGTTGAGCCGCCTGGTCAGCGAATCGTCCACCGACCAGACAGTGCGGATTACGATCAGCCGCGGCGGGGGAGAGCAGGAAGTTAGTGCGACTTTGGCCAAGCACAACATGTCAAATCTCCTGGGCGCTTCGATTCGTGATGGTGTAATCAGGGACATCGAAAAGGGATTCCCACAGATCATGCAGAAGGATTGGCCGCAGGCGCAGTCAGGCGACTCACCTTTTGTATTCGCGTTTGGCGCCAACCGGCATATTGGTGTCAGCACCCAACCGTTGACCAAACAGCTCGCGGATTATTTCGGCGCTAAAGACGGCGGTGTTCTGATTACATCAGTCAGCGAAAACAGCCCGGCAGCCAAAGCTGGTCTAAAAGCCGGCGACGTGATTACGGCGATTGATGGTGAGAAGGTCGACTCTTCCGGTGACATCGTGCGCGCCATTAATAAAAAGCAGGACGGCGAAATTGCCCTGACTATCCTGCGCGATCGAAATACACGCACCGTTAACCTCACTCCTGAAAAGAGCAAGGAGCCGACGGTTATGCGACCGGGAACTATTGGCGATCAACGCATCATGATTCCCTCGATCTCCATTCCTGAAATCAATGTCGACGTGCCGCGGATCGTTATTCCCGCAACACCCAGGATCGAAGTGACCAGGCCACCGAGAGCGCCGCGCATCAGGACCGGATCGCGAGTAATCATCATCTGACCAACACCTTACTGAGGGAAGCAACGCAGCAGGGCAGCCGAGTTAACTCTCGGCTGCCCTTTCTGTTCGTGCTGTGCCCGCGTATAATTCGCCACCTATTCCAGGGACAACACTCAATTGCGATCCCGACCCCCGCTGAGGCCGAACTGTAAGGGAAACCGTGGTGGCGCAAACAGAAATGATTGAACCGCTCGCGCGACTGGTCATACATGACCTCGCGCACCGCAACGGGCTCGAAGAATTTGCCGCGGACGTTCGCCGCGGACTGTCGTCCAATCCCAAGCACCTGTTTCCCAAGTATCTTTACGATGCCCTGGGCTCGCGCCTATTCGATGCGATTTGCCATGTCGATGAATATTATCCGACCCGGGCAGAGGATGAGATTCTGACCCTTCACGCCAACGAGATGGTTGCCAGCGTTCCGGACTGCCGGACATTGATCGAACTCGGCAGCGGCAGCGCCGATAAGACTCGCAGGATTATTGAGGCGCTGTTGCGCAATCACACTGAACTGCTCTTCGTTCCGGTAGACATTTCGGTTTCGGCGCTTGAGAAGAGCTCCCGTGCCCTGCTCGCGGCTTATCCGGCGCTGCGGATCGAAGCTTATGCCGCGGACTATCTCGAAGGTCTGGCCGCCATGCAGCCCCTCGCCCCCGGTCCCTCATTAATTCTGTTTCTTGGTTCGAACATCGGCAATTTCGAGAAGGCTGAGGCCCACATGTTTCTGCGGGCGATTCGGGGCATGCTGCGACCAGGAGACGCGCTGCTCCTCGGCGCTGACTTAAAGAAGGACCGCGCCACGCTCGAAGCTGCATACAACGATGCGCTGGGAGTAACGCGGGCGTTCATCGTAAATGAACTGGCGCGAATCAATCGTGAACTGGGTGGAAATTTCGACCTGTGGGCGTTCGGACTGAGATCCGTCTACAACGAAGAAGCCGGCTGCGTTGAAGTGTATTTGGAAAGTTTGAGATCGCAGTCGGTCATCATTAAGGACCTCGACATGTCGGTTAGTTTCGCGGCTGGCGAATGGATGCACATGGAACATTCTTACAAGTTCGATATGGAGGAACTATCAAAGATGGGTTCAGTGAGTGGCTTTCGACTGGAGCAAACGTGGCTGGATTCTGGGCAGCGCTTTAGCAGCAATCTCTTCCGCGCTTCGGAATAGAATTAGTGGCCCAGACTTCAGCAAGTTCTGAACAAGTTCTTCGATCTTCAGAAACGGATCGCGGACATCTTGTCCGCCTGAGCGCACCGCGTTCGCCCGCTGGCGGACAGGATGTCCGCGATCCGGTTTTTTGGCTGATGCTCTCAATACCGATCCTAATCGGAGCCCGACGCGTAGCCGAATTCTTCCCGGCGTTGAAACGCCGGGCTAAATTCAAGTTGCCGCTACGCGGCACTCTTGCTTCATCGACGAATCCTTAGTGCGAGGCCTGCGCTGCCCCGCTGACAGATTCGGGAGTTGTGTCTTCTTTCTGCGGTAATTCCAAACGCACCCCCAGCAGACGCCGGCGTTCGACTCTTTCGATATAAAACCGCAGGCCATCGGCTTCAATGACTTCGCCCGTCTGAAGCACATGCCCGGCCACGGTCATCAGAAACCCGCCAATTGTCGTGTAAGCTTCGGACTCTGGAATTGAAGTCTTCAGGCGACGGTTGAGATCGCGCACAGCCAGCGACCCCTCCAAACGATAGGTGCATTCGCTAAGCTGAGAAATCTGCTCGTTCACTTCTTCATCATGTTCGTCAGAGATGTCGCCAACGATCTCTTCGAGCAAATCTTCGAGGGTAATGATTCCTTCGATGCCGCCATGCTCATCAACCACGAACCCGAAGTGAGACTTGGCTTTTTGCATTTGCCGCAGCACGTCTTCCAGGCGCGCCGTGTCCACCACGTACATCGGCGATTGCAACACGTATTCGAGCTTAAACTCCTGGGGCCGCAGCAGGTAAGGGATTAGATCCTTGCTGTGTATGAAGCCGATAACGTTATCGATCGATCCGCGATAAACGGGCAGCCGCGAATAACGATTCTGTTGAAAAGCACGGGTGATGTCTGCCAGCGAGCATTCCGCCGACAGGGCAGCGATCGCCGGCCGGGGCACCATCGCTTCGCGCACCAGAGTGTCTGAGAATTCAAAAACCTTGTGAATCAAACGCCGCTCTTCAGCGCGCAGGTGACCGCTCTCGCGAGAGATATCGACCAACTGACGCAGCTCAGCTTCGCTGTAAACCGCCGTGTGTTGGAGCGACGACTTCAGTCCGATGAGACGGCCCAGGGTCGCTCCAGTGCGATTGAAGATCCACAGCGGCCACTGAAACACTTTGGCGAATATCTCCAGCGGCCGCGCGACGACCAACGCGAGACCTTCGGCCCGTTCCAGCGCGAACATCTTCGGCATCAACTCGCCCAGGACGATGTGCAAGAAAGTGATCGCCGCGAAAGCGATAATGATGGCCAGCAGGTGCGCGACGTAGCCCGCTCTTCCGGCCGAGGCAATCCGCGTAGCAATCGGCTCGAGCATCGAAGCCACCGTCGGTTCGCCAATCCAACCCAGCGCGAGCGAGGCGATTGTGATCCCAAGTTGCGTTGCCGATATGAAAGAGGTTGGATCGGCCAGCAGATGCATTGCGGCTTGCGCGCGCCGGCTGCCGGCGGCAGCCCGAGCTTCGAGCCGTGGTCGCCGTACTGAGACGAGCGCAAATTCAGCGCCGACAAAGAAAGCGTTCGCGCCTACGAAAAAAAGAACCGCGATGAGTTTCGCCAGAACTTTCAGAAGGGAGTTTGACGGCTGAGCGCCATCAATCAACGCGGCCAGGAAATAACCAGCAGGGTCATCCATTTAATTTGAGCAAGAAAGCAGGAGCAATTTGAACCCGCATATTATCACGTCCACCGGCCCAACTCCTTACGGGCTGGGGGTGGATTCTTGAAGCGAAAATGATTGGTGGCTTCAGTAGCTGCCGGCGGCGGCGGCGGCGCGAGCCGGGCTATTGACCCGGCGTTCATGCCGTACTCGAGAATGCTCGAGCGCCTGATCGACGCGGGGTTCGATGTTGCACTCCGGCTGGCGGCAAACTGCGGCGAGTTCCGATACCACAAGATAACGAGATCGCTCAAGCATGCGCTGCTCACGGAATGAAAGAGGTTTTACCTGGCTCAGGTAATGGAGATGTTTGAGCACCTCGGCAACTTCAAAAATATTACCGGTGCGCATCTTGTCGGAAAAATCCTTGAAGCGATCCTTCCAATCGTTGGCAGGCGTGGAAAAGTCGCCGGACAAGGCCGTAAAGAGCGTGTCGCACTCGGCCGAAGAAATCGGGCGGCGCAAGCCCACTTCACTCGCGTTTGAAACCGGAACCAGGACCAACGAATTGGTTGCGGCCAGTCGAAGCGTGTAAAACGGCAGCGCTACCGCGCCGATTTGCTTCTGTTCGATCTGTTCAATTGTGCCGATACCGTGGTTTGGATAAACAACTTTCTGGCCGACCTTGAAGCCTACCATAATCCCCTCCGATTAGTTTTTACGTGCACGTGGCAAGCCTCATACTGACGGCTTATGGACCAAAACTCTAAGCGAGAATGTGTTCGGGATTTGTCCCTTGATCTTGAACTGAGTCGAGTCTAGCAAGCTGCCTTGGGAGGCGTCAAGCGTTCTGGGTTGAAGTGTGTCGTGACAAAAATGCCGCAGCAAATGTTGGACCACAAGACCTCGCTATTTGAGAGAAACTGTGCTACAGCCGGACGCCGCTCTCTCTTCACGCTTTCGGCCCAGAACGCAGTTTCCATTTGGAGTTTAAAGCAACTTCAGTCGGGTTTTTCTCAATCGGAAGAAAACCCGACTGAAGTCCGTACTCTTAACTCCTGAATCAATGGCCAATGAAAAATGTCAAATGACAAATGGAAAATGAATCTATTCGTGGCTTGAGTGAAGATTCTTCATCTAGCCCGTGTAGCTTTCATCCTGTTCGATCTTCGAAAGCACCCAGTCGAATTCTCCGGAAGTGACCTTGCCGCCGCAAAACTCGCAAATGCCAGTAGCATTTACTTTCAAGGGAGCCCCGCAATTCGGACAGTTCAGGTCAGCACGCGATGGCCCGGGTTTCGCCTTGCTGTAACGAACAAACGTCCAGTATTCGCTCCAACGGCGCAGATTCTTGTTCGAACCCGCGACCACGCGACCGTTCTTGTCGACGGTGTAGTCGTAGCCTTCGGCAAAGATCCGCAGCGTGATCGCGTGATAGAAAGCGTCCATTTTTATTTTCACCGGCTGCATTGCGGTGATCTGGCACCTGTCGAGCGCGTTGCGCAAACCCTGCCGTTGATAGGCGTCGATCCAATAGCGGTGCATCTGGAAAATATTGTCCGTCTCGTGTGGCCGCGCGCGCTCCCAGTTCAGCGTCGACCAGGCTTCCTGAAGCTCGTTGAAAATCAAACGGGCGCGCGCCTGAAAATCCGCCCACGAGAATGAGGGATCGTTCTGTTCAAAAGCTCCGCGCACCGCCGGGAAGTTCGGCTGCGTGATCGTCGGATAGTTTGTTCCGACTTCTGGAACATCGGACGTAAGCAGCGGCCCCTTTGCTTCGCGATACATGGTGGTGATGCTGCGCACATACCATTGAAATTCGCCGTTCTCGATCTTCGTGCCGCAGAACGCACAGGCGCCGGTGGTGTCTTTCTGCAAAGCGGCGCCGCAACGCGGGCAGTGCAACGCCGTCGCGTTCTCGGGCGTTGGCGAGAGCACGTCGCGCTTGCGTTCCAGCACCCAACGCTCGCGCACGTAATAGCTCATCTGCCTGTCGGTCACTTCGGTGTAGTTCGCATCGAACTCAATACAGACTGAAACGACTGGAGTATCCAGACCTTGCACGCCCACGACTTGCATGGCGCCGACGATGATCCCCTCGACGGATTTCAAGTTAGGCGGGTTCAGTTGCCGGAGCGAAGCCCGCGCTTGATCGCTTAAGTAAGGAGAGATCAAGTCAAGCTCTTTTGGGCCACGGCCGCGCGCATCATGAGCCCGGCCATAAAGCGCGTAACAAAAGTCTGTGAAAATAATTTCCGAGAAGTTGGGATCGAAACGTCGCAGTTGATTGAACTCGCGCTGAAAGTCGTGCTGCTGCACCGCCGTCGCAACCGGATCGGGCGTGTAAACAGTTGACGATGAACTAAGACTGACTGACTTCGTCGATGGGCGCGAGAACCAGTAGATCACCAGAACAATCACGATGATGTCGACCGGAATCCCAATCACCGGGTGTTCGATCGTTAACCACAACAGCAATCTGACGATGAGATAAACCAGCGCTCCCCCGCCGCCGCCTCCGCCACCACCGCCGCCGCCGCCGCCGTAAGATCCTCCACCGCCTACGCGCGCGAATGCGTCCAGCGAAAACAGCGCGATTATCACGAGGGCACCGAGCAGGCCCGCGAAATGTCTACGCCTTTCAAAGGAAGACCAATTCAAATCGAAGATGGCAATGAGCCTGCGAAGCAGGCGGCAGAGTTTAGCCCAGGGTGAAGCGAGCGCTGCGAGCGGAACCCTGGGTTGAGAAACAAAATGGAATATTGAGCCCGGTTTAGCGGGCGATAGCAGATCCGTCGTCTGTCGCCCGCTAAAGCGGGCTAAGAGTTCAAAGAGAGGACACTTCGTGTCGCTTTGCTTGCCCTGGGCTAAACTCTTCCGCCTGCTGCGCAGGCTCATTGAGCCATCACCAACCAGCCCTCTGGTTCTGATTTTAAGTCTTTGCTCTCTCTCTAATGACATCCTGTTAACAAACGACCGCAAAATTAGTCTGCCCAAAATCTTGCCTATGTCTGATCACTTAAGGCTCTTTTCTCTATTTCAGTTCGATGCGTGGGCCGTCCGGCAACTCGTTCGGGTTCTCGCCGGTAGCGGGCATATGCTCGGCGAGCACGCTGCCTAGATCGCGCACAGCCTTGATCAGGTTTTCAGGTTCGGGCTCTCTGCCAACTTTCTTTAGTTCGAATACATGGTTGTTCCACTTCAAAGCGGGCACTGCTTTGAGGATGCCGCGGTCGGCGATCACTTCCAGCCGCCGTTCAAGCAGTGAAAGGTAAATCAGCAGGCCGTTTTCCGCCGAAGTATTGGCGATGCCCGCCTCATAAAACATGGCGGCCGCGCCGGTGCGAGCCGCGTTCGCGCGAAACTTTCTCGCGGTGAGGGCGCGCCTGACCGTGTCGGTGCGCGAGGACACAAAGGCGCCGCCAATGAACAACACCGCCACATCAAACGGAACCCAGTAGGTATGGAATTCGAAAGGAGAGAACAGAACGAAGATGAGGCCCACCAACGCGACGATCGCTCCGCCTAAATAGTCAGCGTGACGGTATGAGCCCGAGCGCCCACGCACCACGATGACGATTTCGGCATCGGTGTCAGCCTCGATATCGCGAACAGCTTGCGCCAGCGCTTCGCCGGCAGTCTTGTCGAATTTTGTGCGGCTCACTTTGGAGATGATATCAGTTGCCCGCGTCCGAAAGACACGCAAACGGCCCAGCTGGTTACTGGGCCGTTGCCAGGCGGACACGCGAAACTCTTTCGGAAGATTTGAGCGGCCGAGACCTACTTGAAACTGCTCAAGGCCTCAGCCTCTTCCTCGTAAACGTCAAAGACGGTAAGCAGTTTCGTGATCACCAGCAGGTCCTGAACCTTCTCTGTCAGACTCAGTAGTTTCAGTTGGCCGCCGCCGCGTCCCACAGTAGTGTAGTTGGCGATCAATTCGCCGATGCCGCTGGAATCGATATACCTGACTCCGGCCAGATTCAAAAGAATCTTTTGATTGCCACCGGCAACCAGGCCCCTGATCGCGCCGCGCAATGCCGTGGCGCTGTCGCCGATGCGAACCTCTCCGTCCAGATCCAAAATCGCCACATCGCCGGCCTGGCGCTGTTTGATATTTAGCTCAGCCATTGCTGAAAAACCTCCTGCGTTTTGCGGTCAGTCATTATACGGTTACCAGCACAAGTAAGTTCGCTGTGTTGTCCGAAGCGGTGGTCCCGGCTGGTCATTTGAAACTGTTGAGAGCTTCTGCTTCGGTGTCGTATGCGTCAAACACCGTCAACAATTTTGTGATCGTCAGCAGGTCACGCAACTTTTCTGTCAGGCTGAGCAGCTTGAGCTGTCCTTCCTGATTTTTGATCGCGGTGTAGCTCGACACCAATTCGCCGATACCGCTTGAATCAATATAGCCAACGCCTGCCAGGTTGAGCAGAATATTTTTCTTTCCTTCTTCCAGCAAACGACGCACGGCGCTGCGCAGAGCCACGCTGCCTTCGCCGATCGTGATGCGACCATCCATGTCGAGGACGGTTACGTCGCCGGCCTGTCGCTCGCGGATGTTAAGTTCTGCCATGATCGAGGATCTCCTCTTCGGATTTTGGATTTTTGATTGCTGATTTTTGATTGGCGACTGATTGAGTTTGTCCATCGAACGACGCCATTAAGCCTGAACAAATTCAAAAATCGCAAATCAAAAATCTAAAATCGTTTAACCAGTCTAACCGTGGTACCGCCTTCAGGTCGCGCGAAACACTCGACCTCGTCCATGAAAGTGCGCATCAGAAAAATGCCGCGGCCTGAGGTCTTCAGGATGTTGGCCGGATCGGTCGGATCGGGCACGCTCGCCGGATCGAATCCTTCGCCCTGATCGTTAATTTCGATCCCCAGCGCATTTTCCGAACAGCTTAAGATTACCTCAACTGACTTGGTTTCGTCTTCCTGGTTGCCGTGCACCACCGCGTTGGTGACCGCTTCGCGCAGCGCCATGTCGACGCCAAAGGCGGCCTGTTCATCGAGGCCACAACTCTTGACGAAATCAGTCACGGCGGCCGCAGCGTCAGCAACCGCCTCAATGTGGCTGGGCAAAACGAGTCGAGTCGTTTGTTCGGTCACAAAAAGCGCGGCCTTTCTCGCCCTGGGAATCGCGGTTTGGCGGCTGCTATCCAGTAGCAAACGGAAGACGTACGTGTAACATCGCCGCTGGTCGCGTGTCAAGAAGTTGCTGTTTAGAGTTCACGCTTTAGCGTGCTGCATCCGCTGCGGCAGCCTGAAGGCTGAACTCTGAACTTCTCGCATCACATGCTAGAGGTTAAGATTCGGTCGTGATCATTCGTCGAGCAAAAAGCATCAGCGGGCGGATACTGATGCCCGGAGACAAATCGATCTCGCATCGTGCCGCAATAATCGCGGCGCTGGCTGAGGGCACTTCGTTAATTAAGAATTTCTCGACCAGCGCTGACTGCAATTCCACCTTGTCATGTTTGGCACAGCTTGGCGTTTCAATTGAGCGAAACGGTGGAGATCTCTTGATTACCGGCGCCGGTATCAGCGGATTGCGCGAGCCGAAAGCGCTGCTCGATTGCGGTAACAGCGGCACCACGATGCGCCTGCTCGCGGGAATTCTGGCCGGACAGGATTTCAAATCAACTCTGACCGGGGACCAGTCGCTGCGCGCGCGCCCGATGCAGCGAATCATCGAACCGCTCCGAATGATGGGCGCCGGCATTTCATCAGACGATGGACGAGCGCCCCTGAATATTCAGGGGCAGAAAGGTTTGCAGCCGATTAGTTACGAATTGCTGGTTGCCAGCGCGCAGGTAAAATCGTGCCTCCTGCTTGCCGGGCTCAGCGCTAACGGCCGTACTGAAGTTATCGAGAACGAAACTACCCGCGATCATACTGAACGGATGTTCCGAAGTTTCGGTGTGCCAATCGAAACCGGCGACGCAGAACGTGAAGGAGAGAATGCCCGCTTTGTCGCAGTCAATGGACCGGCGCGTCTGACCGCTCGCAAAGTTTTTGTTCCCGGCGATGTTTCTTCCGCAGCTTACTTCATCGCGGCCGCGGCGTTACTTCCCGGTTCGTCAATGGAAGTGAGCGATGTTGGCGTGAATCCGACCCGCATCCTTTTCCTGAAGCAATTGCGGGCGATGAGGCTGGACGTTGAAGTCACTGATGAGCGCGAAGAGAACAATGAACCTGTCGGCACAATTCGAGTTCGCGGATCGCGAAAGCAACTATCAGAAAGACCAGACACGCCCATGATGATTCAAGGTTCGGTAGTGCCGCAGTTAATCGACGAGCTGCCGCTACTCGCGGTGGCCGGCTCGCAAATCGAGGGCGGCCTGGAGATTCGCGACGCCGCTGAGCTGCGCGTAAAAGAATCCGATCGGATTGCGACTACAGCGCAGAATCTTCGGGCAATGGGTGCAACAGTCGAGGAGTTTGATGACGGTCTTAGTGTGGCCGGCGCCGCGCGCTTGCACGGCGCGAAGATCGAGCCACGTGGCGATCATCGCATCGCGATGGCCTTTACAGTCGCCGCCTTACTTGCTGAAGGCGAAACAGAAATCAATGAAGCGGAATGCGTGGCTGTTTCGTTTCCGGAGTTTTTTGAGTTGCTGGAATCGGTTGTCGAGAGATGATCTCTCAAGTAGCAGCGCAGAGTCAGTACCACCTGCGTGAGCGGGTGGGTCTGACACTCAAGCAATGCGATAGCGTTACTCCGATTGATTGAGTGTCTGGTCCACCCGCTTACGCAGGTGGTACTGACCTCATGATTGCGGGCGGGATGCCCGTGCTCCAATATGAGTCGCATAGTCATCGTTGGCTTTATGGGCTGCGGAAAGACCACCGTGGCCAAAGCGCTCGCTCGCAAATTGGAATGCGATTCAATCGATCTCGATTCCTTCATCAAGGAACGCGAGGGGCGCGCTCCGGCCGAGATCATCGAGCAGGATGGCGAAGCCGCGTTTCGCCGGATTGAAACCAACGCGCTGCGCAAAGCTCTCGAAGACAATTCCGCGCGCGTTATTGCGCTCGGCGGCGGCGCCTGGACAGTGGCAGCAAATCGCGCGCTGGTCGCCGAACACGATTGCCTCAGCGTCTGGCTGGATGCGCCGTTCGCGCTCTGCTGGCAGCGTATCAGGGCGAGCGCTTCAACGATTCGTCCGCTGGCGCCCGATCGTGCCAGCGCGCGCGCCCTCCACGGATCGCGCCGCGCCAGCTACCTGCTCGCTCAAGTTCCGGTTGATGCCACCAGAGCACTGGCCGAAATAGTCAGCGATATCACCAGCAGGATCTCTTAAGCATTTCTCAACGAGAATAACCGGGGCACTAGCCCGACCGTTAGGGAGGGCTCCGAATGCTCGAGCCGGCATTCGAGTGCATATTTCTTGAACCATTGATGAATTCGCCCGGCGATTCTTTGCGCCTTGGCGCCTTGGCGTGAGTCATCCGCCTTCAGGGTAATCTCACGCCAAGGCGCAAAGGCGCAAAGTAAACCAATCAGATGTCGAAATCGCTTATCCAAACACTTATCCCCTCACTCGCAGTTCGTTAACTTTTCCTTTAATCTCCCAACGTGGAAAAATTTCGGATTCGGGGCGGCAACGCCATCAAGGGTCGCGTCTCGATCAGCGGCGCAAAGAACTCTGCTTTGCCGTGCATGGCCGCGGCGATTCTCACGCCCGAGACAATCACCCTTCACAACATCCCTTACGTGCGCGACATCATTACGCAACGGCGCTTGCTCGAAGACATCGGCGGGCACGTGCTGACGCCGGAATTGCGGACGCACAAAATCTCGGCCGCCAATATCGAGATCATGGCTGCGCCGTACGAACTGGTAAAGACGATGCGGGCTTCAGTGCTGGCGCTGGGCCCGCTGCTCGCGCGCTTTGGCAAAGCGCGAGTTTCGTTGCCCGGCGGATGCGCTATCGGTGCACGCCCGATTGATCTGCACCTGGCGGGTTTTACCAAGTTGGGTGCGGAAGTTTTTCTCGAAGCCGGCGACGTCGTCGCGCGCGCGCCGCAGGATGGATTGATCGGCGCTGAGATTAACTTCGATAAGATCTCCGTGACTGGGACTGAGAACTTGATGATGGCGGCGACCCTGGCGCGCGGCACCACGACGATTCACAACGCGGCCCGCGAACCAGAGATTAACGACCTGGCTGAACTCTTGAACAAAATGGGCGCACGCGTGCGCGGTGCTGGCACTGACACGATTCAGATTAAGGGAGTTGAGGCCCTGGGCGCTGCCGAACACACAATCATTCCCGATCGAATTGAAACCGGCACGTTCATTGTGGCCGCCGCGATCACGAAAGGTGAACTCGAGATCAGGGATTGTAATCCTGAGCACTGCAATCGAATCATTGCCGCACTGCGCGAGGTCGGAGTTGAAATTGAAGAAATCAATCAGCGGACTTTACAGGTGCGGTGTGGTGCGCGGGGATTGAAAGCCGGCGACCTGAGCACGGCGGCGTATCCAGGCTTTCCGACCGACATGCAGGCCCAATACATGGCGCTGATGACCCAGGCAAATGGAAGATCGGTGATCACCGAAACGATTTTCGAGAACCGGTTCATGCATGCTTCTGAACTACAGCGCATGGGCGCGCGAATTCAGATCAGCCATGACCAGGCAACCGTCGATGGACCGAGCAAGCTAATCGGCGCGCGGGTGCAGGCTTCGGACTTGAGAGCCTCGGCGTCTTTGGTTCTGGCGGGTCTGGTTGCTGACGGCGAGACCGTGATCGATCGCGTCTACCATATAGATCGCGGTTACGAACAAATTGAAACCAAGCTGAAAAAAGTCGGCGCTGATATTGAGCGCCTGCGCGAATCTGTTACCTCGCCGCTCCAGTCTCAGGAAGATGACGCGGCTGTCGCATGAAGAAGAGTTGAGAGTTCAACCTTCAGGTTGCTTAGCGCGAGGCAAGCTAAAGCTTGACCTCTAAACTTCGTGCGCATCACTCAGACACAAGAAGGGTCTGTGGTATTATCTGCCCATGAATGAGACCGATTGCCTTTTTTGCAAAATTCTAGCGGGCACCGCAGCGGCCGACGTGATTTATCAAGACAATCGTTGCGTCGTCATTCGCGACATCAATCCGCAGGCGCCCACGCACTTGTTGGTGATCCCCCGCGAACACATGGAATCCCTCGATGACGCTTCGCCGAAAGACGAAGCCCTGCTTGGTCACCTGCTGCGTATTTCGGCACGCGTGGCCTACGAACACGGACTCTCTGAGAGCGGCGGCTATCGCACGGTTATTAACAGCGGCAGCGGCGCCGGCCAGTCAGTTTTGCACCTGCACGTTCACGTGCTGGGCGGACGAGAGATGACCTGGCCTCCAGGTTGAGACACCGTTTTGTGGTCGGCTCGGAAGACTCTGGAGTCGTGGACAAGATGTCTACGATTAGCTTTGAAAGAGACGGAAGATGAGCACACAAACTGAGAGCATCGAGATCGCCGGACTGCCGACGGGAACGAGAGCTGCCATAGAGGAGTTGAGCCGAAGCGAAGGAAAAAGCGCTGAAGAGTATCTTCGTACGTTGATTGAAACCGAGATCTCATCGTCGCGCCTCAGTCAGAGCGACGATCTGCAAATGAAGCAGGAAATCGAGCCATGGGAAGCTGCTAGCGATGAAGACTGGTTGAAGCTTGAGGGCAAGATGACAGAGGTAGAATAGATGGCGCGCGGCGATGTGTTGCTTGTTAGCCTCCCACCAAGTGATCGCCGCGAGCAAAGTGGCCGGCGCCCAGCTGCAGCCGTGCAAACAGATCAAGCAGGAGAACCGATGTTAATGGTAGCTCCTGTAACATCAAATCTCGCGGCCCTTCGGTTCGCCTTCTCCGTACGCGTCGAACCCTCAAACGAAAACGGACTCACGACGCCTTCCGTGGTTATGGTTTTTCAGATGAGGGCCATTGATAAAGCACGTATCGTCCGCAAGATTGGACAACTCTCTGAGCTGGACATGAGGCGCATAGATGCCAAGATTTGGCAGATGCTCAAGCCGCCTGATGTCTAACATTTTTCTTGGTAACTAAAAAAGCGCAGCCAGCCCTCACAGGTGGCGTCGGCCTTAAAATCCAAATCATGTTTTTTCAGCAGAGCCGTCACAAATGTGGGTAAGAAAACGCGCGCCGCTTTCGCGACGCGCGTGTTTTCTGTTTGGTGACTATTGCGGATTATTCGCGAACGTTGCGCCGTCGATCCGGTGGCGCTTCCGTTAGCCGCACGGGAACAGTCAGGCGCCGGCCCTGCCGGAATATTTCAAGGTTCACGGTGTCACCGACCTTGTGCTTGTCGAGGATCTTGAACAGGTCGTCGTTGTTGCTGACCTTCTCGCCATCGAGCGCTACGATGACGTCTCCCAGCTCAAAATCTCCTTCTTCGGTCTGAACCACACCGCGCAATCCGGCGTTGGCTGCGGCACCGCCAGGCAGGACGTTCACGATCAGCACCCCGTACGAAACCGGCAGCCGCACCTGGTTTCCCAAAGACCCGACATCGCGCGGATAGATACCAAGCTTGGGCCGGCGGATTTCGCCATCGCGAATAAGCTGCGGCACAATTCGCTTGGCGATACTAACGGGAATCGCAAAGCCAACCCCGGCCGAGGCGCCGCTCGGCGATTCGATCTGCGAGTTGATTCCAATCATGCGGCCGTGCGAATCCAGCAACGGCCCGCCTGAATTTCCCGGATTAATCGAAGCGTCGGTTTGAATTGCACCCTCAATAGCCCTGCCGTTCTCCGCCCGAATCGGCCGCTGCAAGCCGCTGATGACGCCGGTCGTCAGTGTTCGGTCGAGTCCGAAAGGATTTCCGATGGCCAGAACTTTCTGGCCCACGATTAATTTGTCAGAGTCACCCAAGGGCACGATGGTCAAGGGCTCTTTGGGTGTTTCCGATAATCGAATCACCGCGAGGTCCGTATCCGGATCCTTACCGACGACTTTCGCCGGATAGGTCTTGCCACTGCCAAAACTGACTGTGAGCTTTTCTGAGTTCGCGATCACGTGGAAGTTAGTGAGGATATCTCCCTGCTCGTCGATAATCGAACCTGAGCCCGCGCCCTCTACCGGACGCGAAAACATGCCGAAGAAATCCGTTTGCATGGTCGTCGACTGGATGTAGACGACCCCTGGCGAAGTTGCTTTATAAACCTCTATATTGTTTTGCTCGTCTGTCGCTAACGAAGGATCGGTAATGGCCGACGGTGTCGAGATGGAAGCCGATCCAAAAGGCTGAAAGTGCCCGGATAACTGCTGAAAACCCAGCACCGCAATCGCGGCCAAAAGTGATGAACCCAGGGCAAGAACCAGAATCTGACGTCCTGAAAGTCTGTACATAAATTAATTCTCCTTCAATCCGATAAAAGCGTTTGACTGAGATGCGCACGTATCAGTTTACGGTTGCGCTGCCAGCCTTTGCAAAACGCGCGAAGTACTGTTCCGGTTCCCGGAACCCTGGATAAAAACGTTTATTGATGTGGAACGGAAGACTGCCAGTGCGAGACGAGGGCAGTCGTTCAGGAGAAGAAGTTAATCAGCGCCAGGGGCGCGTTGGTCACGTAGGTTATCATCGCCAGCGGCTCATGCCAGCCCAAAGCCGACATGCCGGTGGCGGCGTGCGCCAGCATTAAGATCGCGTAGATTGTCAGCACCAGTTGCATGCCGCGGCGAGCCAGAGGGAGATGCGAGCAGCGATACAGCGTATAAGCAGCGAAGGCACCAATGGCCAGCTTCACAACCATAAAAGGCCCATCGCCGATATTCAAGAGTTGGCCCATCAGGCCATTACCCTCGCTGGCAATGTTTGAATGAACCCAGAAGAGGGTCAGCTGCGCGTCGATCCAGTTCAACGCAAAGAGAAGTAAGCTTTTCGCAAGTGCGCCCATTTTTTAGGAGTACTTCTCCTTTGCGTCAAAAATTGTTAAACCTCGGCCCTTCGGAACTGCGAAACCTCCGAACCCTTGGGCTCGGAGGTTCCGCCGTCCGTACGGGAAGAAACGAGACTCGCTTCGTGCTATCCGAAGTAAAGTCTCAATCGCGGTTTTCTTCCGGCGAACGGCGAGCGGCAACGCAAATTTAAATCTGAGCAGTCTGCCGAGCAAGCTCAAATTAACAAACCTCGCGCCAACCAGTCATTACGATTCGGGTGAGAGCGTAATATAAAATAAATGCCGTGAGCAAGAAGCTTGAGAATCTTTCTATAGGCAACGCTGTTATGGCAGGCGCCGAACAATTGCGCGCAAGCGCAGTGGCGGACCCGCGGCGCGATGCCGCTTCACTCTTAGCCCACGTGATCGGTCGCAATCAAACCTTTGTCTTTACGCACGCCGACGATACGCTCAAGAATGGAGAGTATGAGTCTTTTCGATCTCTGATCGAGCGGCGCGCCGGCGGCGAGCCTTTGCAGTACATTTCCGGACAGCAGGAGTTTTATAAGCTGGTCTTTGAAGTTACGCCGGCGGTGTTAATTCCTCGACCTGAGAGTGAACTGATTGTCGAAGCTGCGCTGGAACTTTTGCGCGACGATCCCGAGCCACGCCTGGCTGACGTGGGCACGGGCACAGGCTGTCTCGCGATCTCGATACTTCATGAAATGCCGACAGCGCGCGCAGTGGCCATCGATGCATCACGGTCGGCGTTGCGAGTCGCTCAACGTAACGCCGAACGTCATGGCGTCGCAGATCGTTTGACGCTGCCTGAGTCGGACTGCTTCTCTGCCCTGGACACGACTCTACGGTTCGGACTGATCGTTTCTAACCCACCATATGTTTCCGAAGACGAAATGAAAAACCTGCCACGCGAAGTGAGACATGAACCTCGCGCGGCGCTCGCGGCGGGCGCGGACGGCCTATCTATGATTCGTCGCTTACTTGTTGAGGCGCGCCCGTTCCTGCGCCCGGATGGGCATTTTGTTTTTGAAATCGGATTTGGACAGAGCGAGGCGGTGCAGCAGTTAATAGATCCGCGCGCGTGGAAGTTAATTGAGATGCGCGCCGACCTAAAGAAGATACCTCGGACGTTTGTCCTGCAAGGAAAGTAAGAGATCGATTGCCGGTGAATTCGGCCTAAGTCATTTCTGCGGGAATTGTCGATGCGCTCCGTCGTCCCTCACGATACTTGCCGTAACCTTCTTTAACGAGTTGCAGAATTGGCCGATGGTTTTGGGCCAGCAGTCTGGTCCAGACGCGCGCATTACGTTGCGGAAAATATATGCCGCGGAAAAACATGCGCATGACCATGTGCATTATCTGATCGTCGATCGACTGACCCTTGAACCAATCAATCGCGCGCTGGTTATTCTCCGGGCTATAGGAAGTCATCCATGCTTTGTCGAGCTCAACCTGGGCCTGATCGATGGATATCTTAAGAGGGGTGTGGGCCATTTTGTTGTGCTCGAAATGCATCCAGTGTTTCGGCCTTGTCAGGCGACCCTCAGCGCCGAGTTTGTTATAAGTCGGCGTCCCTGGCAGGGGAACGAGTGGGCTGAAGACGGGCATTCCCGGCGGCCAACTCGCTATTTGTTCGAGGGTGCGGTCGGCCACACCGGGCGTATCGTTGTCCAGGCCGAAAATGAACGAAGTGATCGCATAGATTTTGCGCTGCGCCAACCGATTGAGCACCGCGGCATATTCGCCAGGCTTGTTGAAGCTCTTGTTCACCCCGGCAAGATTCTGTGGATCGATCGACTCCATCCCGATGAAAACCCATTTGCAGCCTGAGTCCGCCATCAAATCAACCAACTCTTCGTCGCGAAGCAGATTGGCGCTGATCTGCGCGATCCACGGCAGCTGTGCGTCGGCAGCAATGATGTCGCGCAAGAGCGACTTGGTGCGTTTGATATTGATCGCAAAGTTGTCATCGATGAAGAAGATGGTTATCTTGCCGCGATCTCTTTGGGCGCGTTGTTTGAGCAGCAACAGTTCGTTGACCACACTCTCGTTTGATCGAAAACGAATCGAGTCGCCAAAAAATCCCGTCACGGTACAAAACTCACAACCATACGGACAGCCGCGGCCTGACTCCACCGGAATAGTATTGAAATAAGTGACGCCCGATCCGTACTTTCCGGTCAAGCCGCGCATGAACTTGGGAATGAAATTGAACTGATCGAGATCGATCGTGTCCCAGGGAATGACCGGATAAGGTTGCAGAGGTGGCTTCTGTTCCTTGCCCAACTCGTCAACCGGCTCATAGATTTCTTTAAGCTGCCCGCGCGCTGCGTCCTCGACAATTAATGGCCAGGTGTCGTCGGCCTCGCCCAGGGCGACCGCATCGGCGTGCTTTGGTCCACCATCCCGTCCCAGCGCTTCATCGGGAAGTTCCGTCACGTGAGGGCCACCCATTACCACCGGCACCCCGGCGGCGCGAATCACATCGGCCACTCGATAAGCCTTCTGAACCATTCGGGTCATCGATCCAATGCCCACCAGTCCGATTTCCTCATCCTTGATGAAACGGACCAATTCCTGATCATTCAGAGGCTTTGCATTGCCATCAATCAGCAAAACTTCATGCTCCGGCGGAGTGAGGGCCTTGAGCAGAAACATCCAAAGGTGCGGCATGAAGTTCTTAGTCACGCCATTATCAGGGTTGTACAATAAAATTTTCATTTTTCGATTTCCTGGTGCTGGAGAGGGTCAGAACAATTACTCAAAACCACACTCACATGTTGCCATCTTTAAAGCGACGGGAATCGGGCAAAGCAGTTAGAATCGCGATACATATTATCAAGTCAGCCGTTCGGGT